>Ga0079037_100000877_pt1 | contig 14810 bp, 12 predicted proteins | sample Mud3Dept4metaG_FD_71479 | JGI IMG/M metagenome (GOLD analysis project Ga0079037, IMG submission 71479) | Freshwater wetland microbial communities from Ohio, USA, analyzing the effect of biotic and abiotic controls - Mud 3 Core 4 Depth 4 metaG | ecosystem: Environmental > Aquatic > Freshwater >... | reverse complement strand
CGGCAACATGCCCTGTATATTCATGACAACGCCGATGAGGAACCCGTCTATTTTTACCAGACCGCAGTAAAGCTCTGGACCATAGTCCGGTCTGAACTCCATGTGCTCGCTTCCATCAACGAGCCTTGCTATGAACTGTCTCGCATCATAGGTCATCTTCTGGTTGAATGCGACGATGCTGTAAAGGTCTTCGGCCGGGAACTTCGGTTCGGCAGGCTCTGCCACTCTGAAGAACTTGCCGGCGTTATATGCGGGCAAATAGGTCACCCATTCCTTCACCGCGTCGAGAATCGCTTCCTCGGTCTGGAATACTTGCTTGAAAAACCCGGTGTGATCGTAATGGATTTCAACCCTGCCGGGGGGCACAGACTTGAATTTCCTCGTTGCGTCTATGATCTGCTCTGCCATCGGCTCGTCAAAATATCCCTTAGGCGCCATGCCGCTCACGATGCCTGCGCCGCCGACGGCTATATTACAGTCTTTGTGGGCGAGCAGCAGAGTCGGGCTGATGCCCTGGTAGCCGCCGCCTGCCGGGTTGGTACCGTAGATTGCCGCGAGGACCGGTATGCCGAGCTTGTTGAGCTCTGCATGACGGAAGAACGTGGTACCGTTACCGCGCCGGTTCGCGTACACCTTCTCCTGCTCGGTCAGCTTAACACCGGAGCAGTTGACCAGCCAGACCAGGGGGCAGTGCAGCCTCTTGGCGATGTCGGTCACCCTGAGGATGTTGTCCGACTGACCCGCAATCCATGCTCCCGCCATGACCTTGTTGTCGAAGCCAATGATTACACACCACCTGCCGTTTATCCTGCCCAGACCATCCACGACACCCGTAGTCCCCGACTCTTCCTCCATCGGGTCATAGAGTATATGCAGAGGAGCCCACGTGCCGGGATCCAGAATGTAGTCCAGCCTCTGGTGAACCGTCCACTCGCCCCTCTTGTTGAGCGTCTCTTTCGCCAGACCTGCGTTCTTGTTTTTTTCGACGAGCGCCGCAATTTCGGCTTCAACTTTCTTGATCTCCTCGGCGTTCTTCTCGTTCACCTTTACCGGCTTACCCAACTCCTGCATTTTCTCGAAATACGGTCTCATCTTTATCCCTCCGATTGCTTATTTTGCATATTGTTATTATTTTCACAATTATATTTTTTGTATACGGTCTTTGTCAATACAAAAAGTAACAAATTTGGCTTTAAATTGGCGATATAACCGCCGCCAGAAAACCTCTCCAGGGTTCACATCCTGTCAATACAGGCACTAAGCCTTCGTGGCGCTCTATCCCGCGATGAGATCGACAGTTTCTAATGAGCTGTGGGCCGAGGCATACGGGCCCGGAATCAAAAAGGAGAGCGGCAGACCGAGTGCATCTTCATTGAGCAAAGAAATACCTGATCTAGTCATCTGCCATCTTGAAAGCGTGTTGGAGTAAAGTAGGACGCCCGGCCTTTCCATGCCGGGCGTCCCTGGAACCTGTTACCTATAATCTTACCGATTTGTTGTCAAGCTCTTCACCTGCTCGTCCGAATAGCCGAGCTTTTTGAAATCCATAACGCCTGTCGGGCTATGGCAGGCGTTGCACTTGAGCGCCTCTGCCTTGGGGGCTACCTGGTGGTTCATGGAGAAGACCATAGTCTCCACCATTCCCTTCCATTTACCGCTGTATGCCTGTTTTGCATCTTCTGCGCCCTTCTTTGCTGCTGCTCCAGGATCTCCTGTCACGCTGTAAACTCCTGCCTTGATAAAGACGGGCTTGCCCGTCTCCTCATCGGCAATTACCGTGTACGTGCTTCGTTTCCATGGCGTAATCTTGGACTTTGGATCTTTGATATCACCGACCGGCTCAGGCGGCGTCTCCATCGAACGGTTCCACCACCGGTACTCAGGCTTCACGTTCGAGGCTGGAGTGTTCGTGGGACCATAGAGCCCTGTCTGCTGATTCAGAACCGGCTTGGTCCAGTCACGGGCTGTAATTGTGGGCATCTTGGGATCTCTGGCAGCGGCAGGAATATGGCACGTCTGGCACTGGATACGACTTGAATGCTTATTAATGTAACCTGTGGCATCTGCCTTGTGTATTGCCTGCTCCTTATGGCAGTTCGTGCAATCAACCTTGACATCCCACAAGTCCTGTGCCTTTAAATCAGATCCTCCACCTATCTTGTGTTTCTGTGTGGGGTGACAGTCAACACAATGCATACCCTTCGCCACGTGGACATCGCTATCCTTGGTTGGGATAACGCCATGCTTGTGATTGGGCCCACCTCCAGTTGCAGCATGACACCTGAGACACATCTCGTTCGTGGGCTTCTGCACACTCTGCGCCGCTTTGAGTACATCTACACCACCGGCAGCCCAGAACTTTAGGTTCTCGCCATCTTTCACCACACCCCGTCTGTAATTGGGGGCATGGCAGACCAGACAGTCGATATTCTTGTAGTCAGCTTCGTTCACCTTTCCCGGCAGATTTGGCTTCGCACTGATCGCCGTGTGACACGTACCGCAACCACCCGGTTGCGCCGGCTTTGAGGCATCCTTTGGCTGGAGAAGTCCAATCCAGTTGTGCCCCAAGACCGTGTTGGGCGGCGCTCAGAAACTATCCATCATACCGGCAAGCTTATCCTTAGGCAAATTGACCACGAGCCGCGGCTCGCCAAGCTGCAAGTAATGAAGACTTCCCGCCACTTCCATTGCGCTGTTCTTATGACACGATGTGCAGCTCTCGGTTCCCGTGTAGCTCTTCACAAAATTCTCGTGCTTGTTCTGAGCTACGGCCAATCCCGAAAAGACAACCATCCATACGATAAAACAACACATACCTAACCATACCTTGTTCATCCTTTCCTCCACCTCCTTGGTTTCCTTGTGTTCAGTGATACTTCCCTTCGCCGATCAGTTTGCAACAAGAGAAGACGCACAACCTGTGCTTGAGTCCCGTTGTGCAAGGGTTATACCCTCGGCATCTTAGCAAATCCTTATATAGACTTTGCCAATAATTTCGGGTGCAAAATGACACACAGGTGCGTGCGGTTGTCCTTGACGTTAAGCATAAATTAACGTATGTTTATTAACAGATGTTCAGTCTTAACGGTGTGGAGGGGCACCATGAGCAGTAATCTCCAGGACTATTGGAAGACTGTTGTCGATACCATGATGGAGGGTGTAGTTGTCGTTGACCAGGAAGGCTCCATACTCTCAGTAAACAAAGCTCTCGAAAGGATAACGGGCTATACGGCTCGCGAGCTTAAGGGCCGTGAGTGCGCAATCCTCGACTGCAACACGTGCTTTTCGGTTGACGAACAAGGCAAAAGAAAGAAGAAGTGCGCACTCTTCCGCACGGGATCCGTGGTCAGGCGCCGCTGTCAATTACGCAGAAAAGATGGGCGTCCCCTCGACCTCTTGAAAAATGCGACTGTGCTCAGGGATAGCAATGGAACGATCGTTGGCGGAGTGGAAACACTGACCGACATCACGGATCTCGTGGCAAAGGAGCGGACCATAAATGAGCTCAAATGCCTTTTGTCGAGCGGCGAGGAATTCGAGGGTATCATTGGGAGAAGTTCCAGAATGCTCGATGTCTATGCGCTCATCCGCAACGCGGCTGCGTCTGATGCTCCGATCATCATTTATGGAGAAAGCGGCACCGGGAAAGAGATCGTGGCCAATGCAATCCATATGTTGGGGAGGAGAAACAAGGGACCTTTCATAAAGGTCAGTTGCGCGGCGCTAAATGAGTCTTTGCTTGAGAGCGAGCTTTTCGGCCATGTTAAGGGCGCTTTTACGGGTGCAGATAAAGACCGAAGGGGACGCTTTGAGGCATCTCATCTGGGAGACCTTTTTTTGGATGAGATAGGTGATATCCCGCTCTCGACCCAGATAAAACTGCTTCGCGTGCTTCAGGAAAAAGAGGTGGAGCGGGTAGGCGATCAAACACCCATCACCATTGACACACGCATCATCGCAGCTACTCATCGTGATCTCGAACAGATGTGCCGGGAACGGCGATTCAGAGAGGATCTGTATTACAGGCTCAACGTCATACCCATCCACTTACCCGCCCTGCGAGACAGGAAGGGAGATATCCCCCTGCTGGTGGACCACTTCATGAAGGCGATTCGTCTGCGGACGGAAAAACACATCAACGGAGTAACCGAAGAGGCGCTGGAGAGGTTAGCCGCCCATAGATGGCCGGGGAACGTGCGGGAATTAGTGAATGTGCTTGAATATGCCTTCGTTGTTTGTCATGACGAGCTGATTGCCCCTCATCACCTGCCGCCCCTCACGGGGCCGGAGAAACCCTTCGTCCCTCTCAAGAAAGAGAATGGCTCAGATGAGGAACAACGGGAACGGATTATCAAAGTGCTCGAAGAGGCAGGAGGCAACAGGCAGAAGGCCGCGCAAACTCTTGGGATAAGCCGCGTTACCCTCTGGAAGCTGCTCAAGAGATTCAACCTCAAACCAGAGCTCCACTTCAAGACTTGACGTGGCATTCAGGCGCAGAACTCTGCGTTTCTTCATGAGCCTAAGACGACGCAGATAAGGGTTCAGAGGCGCGGAGTGCAAGCCCGAGGAACGGAGGCGTACTTGTCGTACGTCGGAGTCCCGCAGGGCGACGCACGACAAAGCATATGGCCCTTAGATGCGTCGTCTCAGTGCTTGAACAGGCGCTGGCCTGTAAACACCATGGTCACGTTTGCTTCGTTGCAGGCCTCGATCACTTCGAAGTCACGCTCAGAGCCGCCCGGCTGTATGACGCCCGTTGCGCCCTCTTTTATGGCTGCGTCGACACCGTCTCTGAAAGGGAAGAAGCCGTCGGAAACGACAGTCGATTTTACGAGACCGCCTTTCTGACTCTTTGTGTACTCCTCGATCTCCTTCAGGTCTTCCATCTTCCTCTGCCCCTTCTCAGCTTCGAGCCGGAACACGGCATACGGAACCCCGAACTTCTTGAAGACCTGCGCATCCATGAACTTTGTGTACGCCTTGAAGACAGCGATCTCAACGACACCGACGCGGTCCTGTTCGCCGGTGCCGATGGCGACGGTCGCCTCATCCTTAACGAAAAGCGCAGAGTTCGAACTGACACCCTGCTCCACGTACCAGCCAAAGAGCATGTCCGCCAATTCCTTATCGGTCGGGGCCCGCTTTATCTTGTACGTATCGCCCTTGTAAATGGCCTCGGCGGGTTTGAGGTCTTCCTTACCCTTTATCTTCCACGGCTGAGACTCCTGTATGATGATGCCTCCATCCATGAGCGATTTTATGTCGATAAACCGCTTCGTCTTGTATTGCTGGAGACGTTCGATCTCCTTGATCTGAAGAATCCGGAGGTTCTTCCACTTCTTCAGAACATCAATGGCCGCCCCATCGAAGTCGGGCGCGCAGACAACCTCAAAGTAGTAGGGTGCCATGGCCTTGGCCGTTTCAACGTCGATTGCCTTCGTGAAGACCACCGTACCGCCGAATGCGGCAATACGGTCACACCAGAACGCCTTGTCAAACGCCTCGGCCGCGCTGGAGCCGTACGCGGCACCACATGGGTTGTTGTGCTTCATAATGGAACAGGCAGGCTTGCTGTCAAGGAACTTCAAGATGTTGAGGGCGTTGTCCACGTCGGTAAGATTGATCTTTCCCGGGTGTTTGCCTACCTGCAACATGTCTTTCGCCTCGACCTTGCTGACCAGGCCGCCTTTAAACTCAAAGAACCGCACGTCGCCCAGCAGGATGTTACCGTTCACCAGCTCATAGAGCGCAGAAGCCTGGTCAGGGTTCTCACCGTAGCGGATGCCACGTTCAACGTCTGCCTTCTCGTCCGCGTCGTAAATGCTCCACACCTTCTTCCTGTATTCGAGTACCTGCCCCCCCATATCTATCTTAATGATGTCGGGGAATTTGTCCTTGACAACCTTCTTGTACATTTCCTTGATCTCACCCATATTCGCCTCCGGCTAAAAGTTGAAAGTGAGCAGTAAGCAGTGGGCAGTCTAAAACAGCTACGCCACTCCCCTGCCCTTGCTGATCACTGTTCGCTGTTGCTATTCACTAGTCATTGTTTCGCTGTTGCGGCCACTTCTCGCTGCTGACTGCTCACTGCTTACTGCTCACTTCACTAATCACTTGATCACTGTCTTTATTGCTTCGGTCATCGACCCTACGTCGAGGCGCTGCATTTTCAAGATCTCTTCAGTGTCGCCTGACCTTCCATAGTCGGTCACCCCGAAACTCTGAACCTTACCGCTGTACCCATTAGCAAGAAGATGGTAAGCGAGTGGGGGCATGATCCCCGTGGCCGGGTTGTGATCTTCGTACGTGACAACAGCGCGAACTTTTAAGAGCCCTCTTAGCACTCCTTCGTCGACTTCGTTGACACAGGCCATGTTTACAACCTTGACGGAGATGCCCTGTTTCATAAGCTCTTCCCTGATCGAAAGGGCCCTCGCAAGCATCCCGCCATATGTCACGATGGCCACGTCCGCACCTTCCCTGACGACGTCCATCGCTCCGTACCGGAACGCGTATGCATCCCCAAAAAGTGGAGCGCCCTGCTCGTTAAGTATCACGGGCCACTTGGAGCGCCCTGTCGCGATCAGAAAATTCCCGCGCGTCGATGCAGCATACCGGACAGCACGATCGGTCTGGTTCGCGTCTGCCGGAATGATCGGCCTGAAGTGAAAGAGATTTCTTGTTAGTCCTATGTAATCGACGCACTGGTGAGTCTTTCCATCCTGTCCCACGTCGAGACCGACGTGCGTGACAACAACCTTGAGGTTCGTACGATTGATATCGTTCAGCCGATGCTGGTTGTATGTCTCATCGATTCCGAAGACGCCGAAGTCGGCAAAGAAGGTGACAACGCCTGTATTCGACAGGGCCCCTGCCACGGTAGCGGTGTTGTGCTCCTGTACGCCACCCTGAAAAAAGTGATCGGGAAAGGCCTTCGCAAAATCCGACGTCTTGACCGAGCTGGCCAGGTCGCAATCAAATACGCTTACGAGGCGCCCTTCCGCAATGTTCTTTTCGCCCAGGTCTTTGAGTGCCTTCCCAAAGGCCGATCGGTTGTCAAGATTGGTAGCGTCGGTATAGGTGAACGGCAATCCGGCGACAAGACGGGGATCGAGTTCTTCCACCGGATAAGTAGATTTCGATGCTCCTTTCCGCTTCTCCTTGTATGCGGCAAAATCATCCTCCACGCCGAGGATTGAGACTGCTTCCGCATACTCCTTCTCGTTCAGTGCCCGTCCGTGAAATTCCTCCTTGCCCTCCATGAACGGTATACCATTTCCAATGACCGTGTGGGCAAGAATGCAGGTGGGATTGTCCGTCTGCCTCGCTTTGCGGAGTGCCGCGTAGATCTCTTTAGGGTCATGACCATTGATCTCTATCACATCCCAGCCGTCAGCCAGGTAATTCTGCGCGATATTGACCGGCATTACCTTCTCCACCCGGCCGCTGATCTGGATTCGGTTGAAATCGACAACAACGGTGACGTTACTCAGCCCATACTTCCTGGCGAACCTTCTCGCTTCCGCCACCTGTCCTTTTGCCTGCTCGCCATCACTCATCAACACATACACATGAGCAGGTTCTTTACGGAGTCTCGCGCCCAGCGCAAACCCACAGCCCGCCGACAGGCCCTGGCCCAGGTTCCCCGTGGACCAGTCGATGAATGGAATGCCGCGCACCACGTGCCCCTCGTAAGGACTTCCTCCTTTTCTAAAAAAGGCAATCACCTCATCTGCAGGCATGTGACCCAGGCGTGCCAGAGCAGCATACACGCCGGGGGAGGTGTGACCATGGCTCACAACAATGCGATCTCTTGGCGTGCCGTTCAAATTGGCAGATGAAAAAACAACCAGGTAGATATCGAGCGACGACATGGATCCGCCTGGATGGCCCGAGCCAGCCAGGCGCGTCATTTTGATGATGTCTCCCTTGGCCACCCGCCCCAATTCTTTCAGCCGCTTCACCTCTTCATCCGTCAGTATCTCTTTGTCAAATGGCATAATCGCCTCCGTATCCTTATAGGGTCCAGGCGCTTGGGTCCTGGGTCCCGAAAAAACCCAAACACCCGAAGCACCTTAATTTCTGTTATTGCAAATCAAGCTTCTTGTAAGATCCAAACTGTCTATCCCTTGTCCTGAAATTCTTAGTTTTTCTGATTCATTCCGGACCCTGGCCCCTGGACCCGGGACCCTAGGTTCTGGACCCTGCTTTAAAAAAGTCACACTCCGGCTGCAGAAGACAGCGCGGGCAATCAGGTGTGCGGGCGTTACACGTGTATCTCCCGTGGAGCGTGACGAGCAATGAAAAATCGGTCCACGTCTTCTCGGGTACGAGCTTTCGCAGATCCATCTCGATCTTCTCCGGGTCATCATGCCCGGTGAGCCCCAGCCTTTTGGATACGCGTATTACATGAGTATCCACGATGATGGCAGGTTTGCCGAACGCGAGCCCTGCAACCATATTGGCCGTCTTCCTGCCGACTCCCTTTATCGTTGTGAGCGTCTCCACATCCTCCGGCACGCGGCCGCCGAATCTCTGCTCCACATCTGCCGCAAAGTTCTTTATGCTCCTCGCTTTATTGCGGAAGAACCCGGTAGACTTTATGTCGTCCTCCAGCTCCGCGTCCTTTACCTGCAGGTACTCTCTGGCCGCGCGGTACTTTTTGAAAAGAGACTCGGTCACTTTATTCACGCGCTCGTCCGTGCATTGAGCGGCCAGGATGGCAGCGACCATGAGTTCCAGCGCGTTCGAATACCTGAGCTCGATGCGCGGTTCTCCGTGCATCTTCCTGAGCTTTGCCAGGATCACCTTACTATCTTTATCTCTTGCTTTTGCCATCTCTCCTCGCCTCGAGAAGTTTCTTCACCTGCGCCACCGTGCGCGTGTTGAGCACGTTCTCCTTCTCCTGCCAACCCTTGCGCGCGATTCCGACGCCGTAAAAAAGATCGTGCAAGCCTGCGGTGGAGTGCGCATCAGGGTTTATTGAAATAAGAACACCATGCTCTTTGGCCATCCTGAGGTATCTCCAGTCGATATCAAGACGATACGGGCTCGCGTTCAACTCGAGGATGACGTTGTGCTTCACAGCAGCCTCTATGACCCTCTTCATATCAATCTCGTACCCATCCCGCGCCAGGAGGAGCCGCCCGGTGGGATGCCCAAGCATGGTCGTATAGGGATTTTTCATAGCGTTGAGAACCCTCGCCTCCATGTCTGCCTGTTTCATCGCAAAGTTGGAATGGACCGAGGCAATGACAAAATCGAGACCTTCCAGGACCTTCTCGTCGTAATCGAGACTGCCGTCAGGAAGTATATCACTCTCTATGCCTTTGAACACAAAAAAATCTCCGTTCCTCTCGTTGAACCTGTCGATCTCTTCCCACTGCCTCTGCAACGCGTCAACCTTCAACCCGCCCGCATAGTAGGCGCTCTTGCTGTGATCAGAGATGCCGAGGTACGTAAGCCCCATACTCTTTGCCGCCTTCACCAGCTGCTCAAGCGTATCGACCCCGTCACTCAGGTTGGTATGCACGTGGAAGGTGCCCTTAAGATCTTCCATCCTGACAAGCTCGGGCAACGAGCCTTCGAGCGCTGCCTCGACCTCGCCCATGTCTTCCCGGAGCTCCGGCGGGACATACGAGAGGCCCAGATACGCGTACACGTCCTTTTCTTCCTTCATGGGGATGGACTCTTCATCCCTGAACAGACCATATTCATTCAGCTTGAGATCCCTCTTCTTGGCAAGGCCGCGAAGCCTGACGTTATGCTCCTTGCTTCCCGTGAAATAGATCAGCGCGCACGCATAACTCTCCTCAGGGACAACCCTCAGGTCTGCCTCTATGCCTGAGGCAAGCCTGACTGAAGTCTTCGTCTCACCCTCGGCGATTACTTCCTCTACATCAGGGAAGGAAAGAAAGTGCTTTGAAAGTTCCTTCGGCTCTCCACCCGCAACCAGGATGTCAATGTCTCTCACGATCTCTTTGCGTCTCCGGATACTGCCGCAAACCGCTACCATATCAGGGTTCGCGACCTTTCCCAGGCTTTCTTCTATCCGCGCCGCCAGCGGGTAGATGTCGCCTAACAGGAATTCGCCCTTGTGTTTCTTTATGAACTCGATGCCCTTTAAGATCTTTTCCTGGGTCTTTTCGCCAAATCCGGGAAGACTCGTGAGCCTGTGCTCTTTGCACGCATATTCTAGTTCGCCCACGTTCGTGATGCCCAGCGCCTCATAGAGCACCTTGATCTTACGCGGGCCCAGGTTTGGTATCTGGAGCAGTTCAAGCAGGCTGGCCGGTGTCTCCCGGGTGAGTTCATCATAGTACAGCATCTTACCCGTCTTTACGTATTCCTCCAGCTTGGTAGCGATGGCGTCACCCACGCCTTTGATTTCACGGCCGTGACCCGACCGTATGACCTCCTCCACGTCTTCAATCCCGGACAGGACCTTCGCAGCGTTGTAATAAGCCCTTATTTTGAAAGGATTTTCACCCTTGATCTCGAGTAGCGAAGCAATCTGTTCGAGCAAGGAAGAGACGGACTTCGGAGGCATGACCTATTATCGTACAGTGGCAAAAATGATGTCAACGGACAAAAAGACAGGCGCCTGGGTCAAGGGGCCAGGGTCCCGAAAACCTTAGATGAGGCGGGTGGTCGGAATGAGCGTCAAGTCTTGACGAGCTTGAAGCTCTGAACCACCTTTTCGAATGTCTCAGCGTCCTTATCAAAGTAGTAGCGTTGGGCAGCCCTGTAATAGAGGCCATAGAAGGACTCGCCTGCAAGCACACCATAGTAGACTGCCTTGATTTTCAGCCCGCCCTTAGTCTTGTACGCAAGCACTGCCTTGAATCCGGGAAGCCCGCTGATTGTAGCAGGATGGTTTTCAAGGAGCTCGAAATTAAGGTTGGCCGGGTTGGAACTCACACCATCGAGTATCACCTCAGCCGCTTCTTGCGGAAGCATATCCTTTTTCAATTTCTTTTTCGTGTTGGCCAGGTCAGCGTCCACGCCCCTCTTTTCGATCACGATGTTCTGCAGAGCTACCCCGTCCTTTGTGATGAGCAGGTAGTCACCGGAAGGCGCTTGCATCCAACCATCAGGGAGCTCCACGGAGTAACTTTCACTGTCGGAAGAGTGAAACCCTCCAACACGTGTCCACTTCCACGTCGCGCATCCCACAAGAAGGACTACCATCACAAAAAGAATAAACTTTTTCACGGCGCCTCTTTTTTGCTGCATTCCCTGATATATGCCTCGACGTATGCCCTGTCGGGAGCATCTTTCTGCAACGCAAGGTATGATTCGAAAAGTTTTTTTGCTTCTGGCTTCTCGCCCATCTTCAGGCGCACAAGCCCCAGGCTCTTGTACGGATCAGGATACGATGAATCCAGAGCGATTGCTTTTTCAAAACTGCTTATTGCTTTTACTGTATCGTCCTGTTGCCCCCGCTGCCGTGCGGTTTCACCGAGCAGGTAGTACGCCTTCTTATCGTCGGGCTTTGTCTTCAATATTTTCTGGGCGGCCCTTTCGGCTGAACTGAAACGCCCCGCCCTGAGGTCAAGGACCGCGTTGTCGAGCACCAGCTGGTAGGTCATCGTAATGAATATCTCCTCATTTTTTACGCCACCTTTCCTGTCCTTGTATTCACCATTGAGAAGGGCATCATAATTGTCGATGCGCTCCTGGAGCCGGGGGTGGCTCCCGAAGAAGAATGGCTCCCGTATCTTCTCCTCTTCCACTTCTTTCTTCAAGAGAGTGAATATGCATTTTGCTTCTTCAGGATCATACCCTGCCTGAACAACCAGCTTGAGGCCTTCAATATCGGCTTCTGTCTCCAGCTGCCTCGAATACCCTGAGACAGACGCGAGCGTGCCGATCGTTCCGAGCGCGCTCGCCAGGGTGCCGATGCCACCGAAGCCCATGAGAACCACGCTCATCGTCGAAAGGGCGGCAGTCTTGTTCTTTATGTCCCTGAAACTGCTCAGCGCGTGCCTGTATGTGGTGTGGGTCATCTCATGGGCGAGCAGCGCTGCCAGTTGGGCCTCGTTCTCCATCCTGGCGACGATCCCCGTGTGCACGAATACCATCCCGTTGGGATAGGCAAACGCATTCAGGTAGGAATTCTTGAGTAGCAGTATCTTGAACGGTACCTGGTCCAGGACCTCTGGTGGCTGGAGTCTCTGCGCCACTCCATTGACGTATGCCTGAAGCGCCGCGTCCTCGTAAACGAGACCGCTTTTCAGGAGAACCTTCTCTTCTTCAGCAGAACGGGCCCAGATCCGCTTTTCGTCATCATGAAGCGCGAGGGGTTGGTGGCCCGCGATCGGTTCCACGGCTGTCGTGGCGCAGCCCGTGACAGCCAGACAAACCAAGGAGAGAACATACAGGAATTTCACTTTGGCGCAGCCCCGTCCGGCAGTTCGGCGAGCAGAGCAGATACAATACTCGCAGCACTATCACAATCCCGTAAGTCGTAGCCTCCCCTGCCCCCCTTGATGTTGAACCAGAGTATTGTGCCTGATGAATCGACTAGTGCTATGCTTACCACGGTAAGACCCCCCTGCGGCAGCATGATGACGCCGGCCATAGCACCGATCACGGCCGCTGCAGTGCTCAGGGCCTTTCTCCCGGCCGTGGATATTTCATCAATGCCAAAGACAAACATCAGGTAATCAGCCCCAAACTTCTGCAGAAGGTTGTCGATAGGGCCTATTGAGTACTCGAATCTCTGAACTTTGTCGGGAAACACGAACTGCCCGTAAACGTGCAGGCCGATGCTCACGCTCACCGCCCTGTAGAGCGCCAGGAGATCTTCCAGCTCATCTTCCAACTCTTTGTCTATTGCAACCTCTCTGACATCGATTCTCTTATCACCACAGTTCTTCTTGATGGCATCTACGACGTTCTTTCTGCCGGTTTCGCACCAGTCGTCGCGAAGTTCAGAGACACCCCCGGCAGATAGCTCATACACCTCGACATCAGGAGGAATCAGCGCGGCAACGCTTGCGCTCTTGAAACGTTTCTCAAACTCAGGATGGGTGCGGGCGCTTCCAGAGAACGATTCCCCTGCACTCAAACAGATGAATGCAATCGTTATGAAGAAGAGCAGAATCCCCCTGGGCAAGCGCATCTTTGGAGTGGAGGGTTTCATGATGTGGAACAGCCTCCGAGGGAGTTCTATCTAGTCTAGAATTGTACCATCACCCACTGCACAGCTCAAACAATTTGGCCCGCCCAACCTGCTCGCCCGGGACGCAAGGACATACGCTTTCATCGGCGTCTCAGAGCCTTTTGGAGCCTTTTTCTCTGTCAAAAACAGAGTAAATGTGGTATACTGTAAAATTCAATACAAAATGCATCGCTGACGCGGTGTGCATGCGGTTCGTTCCTTGCCGGCCGTCCTGGCAATCCAGCCCTGGAGACAACGCCTGGCAGCATAGAAGCTAAGTGCCACCGCATCGGTTGCTCAATCTGATTCCAGCCGAGGTCTTTGACTCTGTCTCAGGCAACCTGCTCAGCGTGCCGATACCGCTTGAATCGAGTATAAAGGAGAAGATATGCCAGGATTATCGGCCAGAAACCTGTTCGAAGAGGGAGACGCCTCTGCTTCCATCCTGAGAAAATGGTGGAGCGGGCTCCAAAACGACACCGAGGAACAGACGCGGATAAGACGGTGCGGTGACCCGTCGAGCGTCATGCTCTCGCCCCAGTATGATCGCCTGCTCACTCTCCTGAAGGACGCAGGCTATGACCTCGATGCGGGCCGTTCATATGCACTTGCGGCAGTGGTAGGTCTCGTGGCCCAGGTGACCGCTGACACAGGTCCGGGCATGAGTTTCGCGCGTCAGATGGCCAAGCCGAGACCTGGAGCCAAGAAAGCCAGGGTCAGCGAACTCAGGTTTAATCGCCTCGTCGCGGAGAATCAGCGAGAAGGACTCTACCTCCTTCTTATACCGGTTATGGAACTATTGAGTGGCACTGTCAATCTCGCCGACATGGCACACAGCCTGTATAGATGGGATGCCACCGCACGCTCGCGTTGGAGCGATGACTACTACGCGGCGCATAACAAAAGGGGCGGTAGGTGGGTCGGCAGACTCCGCGCATAGTGAGCGCGCATCTGTTTTTACCGTATCATACGTATCAAACTACAATTAGGCTTCGAGGATCCAGCATCTCGCCAGCCGGCTTCGCCCCGGGGCGACCGGCCCGGATGCTCTAAAGTTTAAGCAGGACCATGTTTGATTTCGGGTCGAGTTCCCGCCTGGCCGTCACACCGGTTATCTCAAGAATGATGGCTTCGAGCACGAGGAATGTGTTCGCCTGCCCCCTGAGGCATCCAACCTTGACGTCGTCCCGCTTGCCATAAGAGCCGTGAAAGTGGATCTTCGGCTCGTTGCCTTCCCAGAAGATTGTCCCTACGCCCACAGCTTCGTGGCTCTCAAGGATTTCCCGCCACACAGGAGTAGGTGGCAACTCCTCCTTGTCGGGCCCCACCACGATCGTCGCCTCTGTTATGCCACCGACGAGGTAAACAACGGCTGCCCTGATATTCTCTTTCCTCGCCAATGCTTCGAGATTGTCGAGCACCGGGTCCCCGTCTTCAAAGCGCGCAACAATGCATCTGCCGAGTCCGCCAGTCTGATACTTCATACACGTGCACCCCGCTGCAGTAGTCTATGAGAGTTCTTGTGAGAGAGCTTACCACGTTCCTGTAACCTTGTTAAAATCACGTTGTTATAACGGTAGAGAGCGACCAAAGGAGAATATCGAAATCCTAATGTCTAAATCCTAAACAATGTCGAATGACTAAA
>Ga0079037_100000875_pt1 | contig 14813 bp, 14 predicted proteins | sample Mud3Dept4metaG_FD_71479 | JGI IMG/M metagenome (GOLD analysis project Ga0079037, IMG submission 71479) | Freshwater wetland microbial communities from Ohio, USA, analyzing the effect of biotic and abiotic controls - Mud 3 Core 4 Depth 4 metaG | ecosystem: Environmental > Aquatic > Freshwater >... | reverse complement strand
GAAGAAATTTCAAAGATCAAGGGTTCCAGTTGTTTTCTCATCACTCACCTCCTACCCGATTTCCGCCAGCGCTTTGACCAGCCGGTCGATCTGCGCCTTATCATTCATCTCGGTCACGCAAACCAGCATCTGGCCTTTGCGGTCGGGATAGTCCTGCTCCAGGTCGTAACCGCCCAGGATGCCCTTCTCCAGCAGAGCCTTGTTGACCTGCGCCACTGGCTGTGGGCACTGCACGACGAACTCGTTGAAGAAGGCGCCTTTCGTCAGCACCTGGTATGAGGGCAGCTTGCTGATTTCAGCCGCGGCGTAATGCGCCCGGTGATAGCACAGCTCGGCCACGGCGCGCATGCCGCCCTTGCCCATGTACGCCAGGTACATGGCGGCGATCAGGGCGATCAAGCCCTGGTTGGTGCAGATGTTGGAAGTGGCCTTCTCGCGGCGGATGTGCTGCTCGCGTGTGCTCAGCGTCAGCACAAAGCCGCGCTTACCCTCGCTGTCGATCGTCTCACCGATCAAGCGGCCTGGCATGCGCCGTACCAGCTCCATCCGGGCGGCGAACATGCCCAGGTACGGCCCGCCGAAGTTCAGACCGGCACCCAGCGGCTGGCCTTCCGCCACCACGATATCCGCCCCATACTGCCCGGGCGGCTTGAGCAACCCCAGGCTATGCACCGGCAAAGCTACAACCACCAGCAAAGCTCCGGCGGCGTGCACCGCTTCCGCCAGCCCGTCTACGTCCAGCAGATCGCCGAAGAAAGTGGGGTTCTGCACCACCAGGCAGGCGGTGTTGCTGTCCAGCATTGCCTTCAAATCGGCTAATGTAGCATTAGGTTGCTCGTCACCGGTGATCCTCACCTGTCCCGCAGGCAGGTAGCTGCGCAGCACCTGGCGGTACTGCGGGTGCACCGATGGCGAAACCAGGATTTTGGTGCGCTTGCCTTTGGCGACATTGACGCTCATGATGGCGGCTTCTGCCATCGAGGTCGCCCCGTCGTAATGGCTGGCGTTGACCACGTCCATGTCAAACAGCTCAGCCACCATCGATTGGTACTCGAAAATGGCTTGCAGCGTCCCCTGGCTCACCTCCGGTTGGTAGGGTGTGTAGGCGGTGACGAACTCGCCGCGCCCCGCCAGGTATGGGATGGCGCTGGGAACGAAGTGATTGTAGGCGCCTGCCCCCAGGAAGGTGGCGTAGCACCCTGTCGAGCTGTTCTTCAGCGCCAGGCTGTACAGCTCGCTCAATATTTCCATCTCAGAAAGGGGTTTCGGCAGCTTCAGCTCCGGGAAACGATACTTCTGCGGCACGTCGTGGAACAGGTCCTCCACCGACTTGGCGCCGATCGTCTCCAGCATCTGCCGCACGTTCTCATCCGTTTGCGGTAAATATGCCGGCATAAATGTCTCCTTTGAATAGTGACTGGTGACTAGTGATTAATGACCTTCCTCTGCCACTAATTTCTCATAAGCCTCGGGGGAGAGCAGCGCAGCAAACTCTGCCTCATCCCCAGCCTTGAACTTGACAATCCAACCTTCTCCGTAGGGATCGCTGTTCATAACTTCGGGGGTGTCGACCAGGCTGTTATTAACTTCGACGATCTCCCCGCTCATGGGCAGGTACAGGTCAGAAGCCGCCTTGACCGATTCAACCACGCCGATCGTATCGCCTTTATTAAAGCTGTCGCCCACCTGTGGCGGTTCCAGATAGACCAGGTCAGAGAGCTGGTCCTGGGCATGATCGGTGATGCCATACACAAACAAGTCGCCTTCTTTGCGCACCCACTCGTGCGATTCGGAATATCTGGCATTTGCATCGAGTTTCATAGCTAGTTCTCCTGGTTTAGTTGGTTAGTTATGGTGTTTTTAAGTTCTTCCACAGGCAATACCAAATTGCCATCAAGATTTTAGATGATAAAGAATTGATTGACAAGTTACATTCTTTATATCCATTTATCCATAAAAGTCATAAAAATCTATTTTCTATACGCCGGCGTATAAAACGGCCTCTTCACTACCTTGGCTTTGGTCGGCTTGTTACGGATCATGATCTCAATCTCCGTGCCAATTGCTGCCAGGTCGCGCGGCACGAAAGCCATCCCCAGGTAGCGGTCGGTGGTTGGCGAGAACATGCCAGTCGACACAATTCCCACCTCCTTACCGTCTTTGAAAACCGGGTAGTGATCACGCGGCACACCGCGCTCGACCAACTCGAAGCCCACCAGCACCCGTTCCGGCTCCTCCAGCTTTTGCTTGAGCAGCGCATCGCGCCCGATAAAGCCCTTGTTGAAGCTGACGGCAAAGGTCAGTCTCGCTTCCACCGCGGTGATGGTTGGAGAAAGCTCATGCCCGTAGAGCGGCATGCACGGCTCGAAACGCAGGCTATCGCGCGCAGCCAGGCCGACCGGCAGCACACCTTCACCTTCGCCTTCTTTCAGGATCGCTTCCCAAACACGCACGGCTTGCTCAGCCGGCAAGAATAGCTCAAAACCGTCTTCGCCGGTATAGCCAGTGCGCCCCAGCAGGACGGGCACATCTCCCAGCAGGGTCTCCTGCACAGCCGTGAATCGTGGCACCGCCAGCAAACTGTTTTGGGTCAGCCGGCTCAGGATCTCCGGCGCCTTCGGCCCCTGAAAAGCCATCATGTATGTCTCGTTGGATATATCCTCTACCTCGACATCCCAATTGGTGGCGTGCGCCTTTGTCCAGGCTACGTCTTTAAGGCGGTTGGAGGCGTTGATCGCAATGAAGTAATAGTTCCGCTCCTTTACCTCAGGATCAGGCAGCTTGTAGATAAACAGGTCGTCTATGGTGCCGCCATCAGCATAGCACAGCAACGAATAGTGCGCCTCGTACAGCGCCATGCGGGTGACGTCGTAGCTCACCAGCCAGTTGACGAAAGATTCTGCCTGTGACCCGCGCACTGTCATTTGCCCCATGTGGTCAATATCGAATAAACCCGCTGCCCGGCGCGTGGCATGGTGCTCCTGGATCGGCCCGGTTGGGTATTGCACTGGCAGCTCCCAGCCAGCAAACGGCACGATCCGCCCACCATGCGCTGCATGCCAGTCGTATAATTTTGTCCTCTGTAGTTCCTCAGCCATATTCGCTCCTTTCTTCCCTAAAATTCATTTTATCCCATTCCCATTATAATAATACTACCCTTGGCGTAACCATTCCAAATTCACCTTAAATAACAGTCTAAAATATATCGTTCATGAAGCAACTTCTATCCACCAATTCATTCAAATTATAAAATTAAAAAATCTGTGTTTATCCGCGTTTATCTGTGGTTAATTGCCTCGCTCACCACGCGACTCCTCGCCACCAGCCTGCCCGCCTTGAACACATAATTCTTCTCCGCCTGGCTCACGATCGCAGCTGAGGGTGACGGTGCATCCAGCACGACCAGGTCTGCCCGGCAACCCGCCTGCAAGCCATAATCCGGCAGGCGCAGCGCCTTCGCTCCCCCATAAGTGCCCATGCGCAACAGCGTCTCCAACTCCTGGATAGTATCCATGTGAGCTCCATAAGCCAGGATTAACGCCTCCTCAAGCGGGTTGAAATTGCCCAGCGGGCGGTAGCCATCGCGCACGTTGTTCGAAGCATAGGCCACGTTGACCCCCGCTGCGAGCAGCTCTTTCACCCGTGTCAGGCCACGCCGCTTATGGCGCAGGTCGTCGCGCCCCAGGCGATACAGGTCCGGCTGGCTGATCACGCTGATCTCAGCTTCTTTGATCAGCTCAATGGCTTGTTGAGCCACCTCCGGCAGCGCCGAATCCAGCGCACAGACATGCCCAGCTGCCACCCTGCCCTGATAGCCTCGCTCGATCGTGCAACGTGCCAGATGCACCACCTCAAGCTCTTCCAGGGTCACCTCCTGCGGGATAAGCAGGTCGGCGTGGGCATCCAGGTCTACATCCAGCTCCATCGCCAGGTCGAAAGCTGCCTCCAGGTGCGTCCGGAAATCCACCCCGGCGTCCAGGTTTGCCGCCCCGCCCATCACATCTGCTCCCCTGCAGAACGCCTCTCGCACCAGATCAAACGTCCCCGGATTGCGGAACAGCCCTTGCTGCGGAAAAGCCACAATCTGTAGTGTCACCCAACCGGCGTATTTTTCTTTGACCGCTTGCAGCGCTTCCACGTGCTTCAGCCCAATCTCCGTGTCCACGTGGCACTGCGCTCTCACTGCGGTCACGCCATGCCGGCAGGCCAGTTCCAATGCCTTTCCTGCGCGTTGTTGGATATCTTCGCTTGTATAAGCCCTGCGCCGCTGCTCTACCGCCTGGTTCAGACCAGGGATCGATATGAATGGCTGCGGTCTGCCTGGATGTTCCCAGTTATTTGAAAGGGCAATGTCCAGGTGCACGTGCGGCTCGACAAACCCCGGGACGAGCAGCCGCCCACCTAAATCGATCTCCTGCCGCGCCCCCATCTCCAAACCAAGCGCTACAGCCAAAATGATGCCCCCATCGACGGCGACATCCACCATGCTGTCACGATCCTGGACAACGGCATTGCGCAGCAGAAGATCAACCATGTTTACAGAAAAAAGGCGGTAAAATTGGCAGTTCTGCTACCAATTTTACCGCTTAATTTTTACGGTTTCTGAATCACTCCCACCGCAGATAAATCATACTTCTCAGCGAAGCGGCTCAACGGCAAGCGTTGCATGAAAAGCGACTTGTCCCCATAGGCGATGAACTTGGCCATGTCGCGACCCACTGCCGGGCCTTCGATCACCCCATTACCGCCACAGCCTATCGCCAACATGTAACCATCCACCGGGGTCTCGCCCAGGATAGGTAAGAAGTCCGGTGGCTCGGCGCGGTAGCCCAGCCAGGAGAAAGCCAGCCCCGAATTCAGGAGATTCGGCGCCGCCTGCTCCAGCTCAGAAAACAGGAAGTCCAGAAAATACTCGTCCGTACCGCCGGTTGGGGTCAACAGATCCGGATCCCAGATGCCAGCATGCATGGGATCATTCAGATCCATCGTCAGGTGCGCCTTGCAGATGAAGATATTATCCCCTTCGCGCCTGGCATAGAAGCGCGGGTACTTAAGCACCGGGAAGATGTAATCCAGCTTCTTATTGGGCGGTACCAGGAAGAACACCTCCGCCTTGGTGTGCCAGATGGGCAGCTCCAGCCCAACCATGCGACCGGTATAGCGCGTCCACGGTCCGGAGGCGTCCACCAATATATCCAGATCAAAGTTGCCGTTATTGGTCTCCACTCCGGTCACTTTATTGCCCTTCATATTGACCTTTTCGACCTTGGTATAGGTCATCACTTTGCCACCATTGGCTCTCGTCTTCTTGCCAAAGGTGTTAGCCGCCATGGCTGGCTCGAAATAGCCATCGTCAGCCGTCCAACCCGCGCCCAGCACGCCTTCCGTGTTGATGTCCGGGAAATACTTACGGATTTCATCCGGATCAGTGAAATACTCCGCAGTATAGCCTGCCGACTGCGCCAGGGCGATACCTGTCTTGGTGTACGTCTCAACTTTTTCATTGGTGCACACCGCCAGCGTGCCAGTATTGTCGAAACCCGCCGAGCCGCGCTCTTCTTTCTCTAGATTTACATAGGTCTGGAAGCCATACAGCCTCTCAGGCCAGAACTCGTGTGGCAGTGAATCATCAAACAGGCACACGGTTCCCGCTGACTTGGCTGTCGTCCCCGAGCCAAGCTGGTCTTTCTCAAAAAGCACCACATCGATCCAATCGTAAAGGCTCAAATTCCAGGCCAACGCTGTCCCCACAATCCCGCCCCCAATTACGCCAACTTTTTGCTTTGCTTTTGTCATGTTATTACTCCTGATCTGATAAAGATTGGACACGGATGGCTTACGGGATAATACACGCCATCACGCCCTTTTGCGCGTGCAGGCGATTCTCCGCCTCAACGAAGCAAGCCTTGCCCCAAGGTCCGTCCAGCACCTCGTCAGCTACTTCGAAGCCCCGCTCGCAGGGCAGGCAGTGCATGTAATGCGCGCCAGGTTTAGCCATCTTCATGCGTTTTACATCTGCAATCCAGCCTTTGAAATTTGAGAAAAGCTTAGCCATCTCATCGTGCTTGGGCTCCGGCTGTACCGGTGGCAACAGGTCCAGGCAAACGTAGTTCTTGGCGTACAGCACATCGGCGTTCTCCACCGCATCTTCCATGTTGTCAACCACCTGGTACGAGCCACCATTGGCTTCCACGTTTGCCTTAATAGCAGCTTCGATTTCCGGATCAATGCGCATTTCTTTCGGGTGGGCGAAGACGATGTCCGGTCCGAAGAAGCTGGAAGCATACATAAAATCGTGGTGCGGAGCGATAGGTTTCTTAACACTGGGCGAGAACGTCCAGCTCACTGCGAGCTTGCGCCCGCGCAGGTCTTTCCCAAAGAGCTCCCACAGCGCCATCACATCCGCCATACCCTGGCAGGGGTGGTAGATGTTGTCTTCCATGTTGATCACTGGCTTTTCTGACCACCTGGCGAACTCTTTGATAATGCGCAGGCCTTTATCGTACTCCCAGGCTACCTTATCGCCCAGGATGCGAATGGCGATGCAGTCGCCCATGCTTGACAGCACTCGTGCAACATCGGAGATGCGCTCCGATTGGTAGGGCACGTCCTCACCTTCCAGGGTGGGTAGGCGGGTGGCTTCTGGCACCAGGAAGTTGCCGTGCCCGCCGAGCTGGAAGATGCCTACCTCGAAACTGTTACGCGTGCGCAGCGACGGGTTGAAGAACATCATGAACAGCGTCCGTCCTGGCAGGATATCGTCATGCCTGCGGCGTATGACGTTATCAGCCTTTAGTTGTAACCCAATCTCCAGCATCGTTTCGATCTCGTGTTTGCTGAAATCTCTCAATGTAATAAAATCTCGTCCTTTTAATCCTTCAGTAATCATCTTTTGCTCCTTAGTTTTAATCGTTAGTCGTCAGTCTTTACTCATTACTCGTCATTCATTACTCATTACCCTTGACCGGATAATTCCAAAATCTCCCGGATCGTTTCCTGCCGCCATTCGACTTTATTCTCCTCTCGCAATCTCCGTCGTAGCTTGAGTTGCTCCTCTTCGATCACCTTAGTCGCTGCTGCGGGACGCTCAATCCAGTTTCCGATCTCGTTGAAATCTTCATCGAAAAAGATAAACACCGGGATTGAACGGTAGAGCCCTTCATTCAGATAGGCTTCCATTAGCTCCGGATAGCTGTCGCGGCGGAAGATACGAATCTCCCAGCCGACTTCTTCTGCCATCTCCAGCAACACGGGCAGGTTGTACATCACGTCGCCAGACCACGGCTCGACGATCGCCGCTACGAAGCGCACCTGGCTAGCCCTGTCTAGCTTCTCGCGTTGCTCGTTATCGAACACCGTCTCTGCCAGCAGTCCTTCGAACTTCGATCGGCTATCACCCAGGCTGGCAATATATTCCCATACATCCTCGCCTTTATTGAAGAATTCCCTTTCCATCGCTCACTCCTCTCTAATCCCTATCTCCTAATTCTTAATTCTCCTATCCTTCCCCAAACAGCTCGCGCCACTCGCGCCCAACGACTTCCATCTGCGATTTCTTCCACGTTCGGCGCATGCGATGCAGGTGGAACATGCCTAGCTGCCACTCCGTCATCCAGCGCGCTGCAAAATCGCCGCGTACAGTCTCCTCCCAAATCTTCTCTATCTCCTCTCGGTCGATCACCCGCGGCCCGCTCAGGCGCACAGCAAACTCACAGGTGCGGCTGCTGCGCTCCGAGATATATTCTTCGATGCCAATCTCATCCATCACATCCACCACCGAGCGCAAAGAGCGGATTGACTTGGCGTAGGCGAAATAGGGTGGGTAACCGTGCTCGACCATCACCTCGAACACCGCTCGCATCAGGGCAATCGCGCCTCCGTATAGCACCTGCTCCTCGAAGTTGTCGCCTTCTGTCTCCGAGTCAAACTCCACTTCCACCACGCCGACTCGCGTGCTGCCCACCGCCTTGGCAATCGCCAGCACAATTTGCATAGCATCGCCGGTCACATCCTGGTCAACCGCCACTGCGCCGTAAATGCCAGAGCCTGCCAGGAACTTCTCCCGCACCAGATGACCCGGTGCGTTGGGAACAAACAGCACCACGTTCACATCGGGTGGCGCCTGGATTGCTCCATACAGCACATTAAAACCGTGGGCAAAGCTGAGCGTGCTTTTCGGTTTCAGGTTTTTGTGGATAAACTCGCGGTAAACGGATGGTTGCGCCGGATCTGCCAGCAACACGTGCACCACATCCGCCCTGCGCACTGCATCATCGATTGGATAGGTTTCGAAACCATCCTCAACGGCTTTGTTCCAATCCGGGAAGCGATCACGCGGCGCAGCGCCGACGATCACCCGCACCCCGCTGTCGCGCATGCAAAGCGCCTGTGGGCGTCCCTGGATACCGTAACCCAGCACTGCCACTGTCTTTCCTTGCAACACGTCCAGGCTGACATCTTCATCTCGATAAACTTGGTTCAACATTTGCTTTACACCTCCTTTGGTATATCTGGAATTATTTAGGGCAGCTTGGTAATTCGGTAATTAGGTATTGGGTAGCAAGGCCTAGTTACCAAATCCCTTATCCCAAATCACCCGAGGAATTGCACATAATCCCGGTTGACATCCTTATACAAAACGTATGCTGACTTCTCCCAACCGGTGGCGTAAAAGAACTGAGGGCAATAGGGCGCCATGTAGATAAAGTCGTCTTTTTGCACCTCGATAAAATCGTGGTTCAACCAATAGATCCCCCGCCCGTAATACATATACAACCCGTGTTCCATCACATGCGCTTCTACCATGCTGAAGTACACCCCGGGATCGAACACTTGCAGGTTGATACCCATGTCGAAGCCCAGGCTCTCGTATGGTGTCAGATGTTGCTCCATATAGGTATCAGTCGGAGCGGCGGGTACGTCGCTCTCATGGGCCACAATCGCCCCCGGAATCGGGATGCCCTCCACCGCCTCATAGCGGCGGCGGATCCAAAGGAGGCGTGTTAGTTCATCGCCTGGATTGGTGAAGCCCCAGCGCGCTTGCGGCGGTAGCCAGCAAAAGCTACCCTGCACCAACTTATGAGCCTTGCCCTCCAGCTCGAACTGCAACCCGCCCTCCAGCACGAACAGGAACTGCTCAAATTCTTCCTGCCTGGGCTTCATCGTACACCCACCTGGCTGCACAAGCAGCTCGTGCTCGACGAACTTCGCCCCATGCTCGGGTGTTGCCAAAACCTGCGCTTGCACACCATCGACCTGTGGCAGGTAATGCTCCACACGGTTCGCCCGCGGGAAAATCATATATAACCCAGGCTTGTTAATGCACCGGCAGCGTGAGGTCACATCCGCCTCACTGACAATCATCTTCTCCGTCTGTTTATGCATCCAGCTCTCCTTCTAAATAATATTAGTCCAATAATCTAAAAAAAATCGCAATTCTAATGGTGTAATCGAAAATCGAAAATTGGAAATCGAAAATCGTTACCTCCATCTCATCGCCATCATAGCAATCGCCCGCGCTGCCTCCAATACCTGCATGACCTCGACGAACTCGTCGGCAGCATGCGCCAGTGCCGGGTCGCCCGGACCGAACAGGATGATCGGAATATTATCGCCGGCGAACCAGCGCCCATCGCTGGTTTGTACATAGCCTGCCAGCGGGCGAGACTCCCCGCACAGGTTGCGCAGCGCCTCTTGGGCTGCTGTCACGAACGGGTCATCCGGCGGGGTGTTGATATTCGGCGCTACATCTCCGCTGGAAAACAGCTCGTAATCCAGCTCTTCTACCTGCTCGTTGTACTCATCCAACGCCTGGCGAATCTCTTCCATCGCCTGGTCGCGACTCTCACCCGGCAGCAACCGGCGATCCATCTCCACCTTGCAGCGCTCTGGCACAATACTCCACTGAATGCCGCCAGTGATTTTACCAATGTTCAACGTGGGCGGCGGCAAATAAGGATGCTGCCGCCTCTCCAGATCAGGCAGCAAGCGCTCGCGCAGCCAGGTTAACGCCCCAGCCGCCTTTAAGACCGCGTTCTCGCCTGCCCAGGGCATCGCCCCGTGGGCGCTCTTACCAAACACCGTCAGGTCAATCCCGCACGCCACACGCTCGGCAATCGCCACATGGTTGTTCGTCTGCTCGCCCACCAGCAGCGCATCTGGCTTGAGCACCCCTTCCTGGCGCAGCCAGCGCGTCCCCTGCTCGCCGCCTGATTCCTCATCAGCCACTGCCGCCACCTGAAAGACACCCTTCAGCTCCACGCCCGCTCGGCTTAGCGCCAGCAGCGCCGCAACTTGCGCCGCAACGCTGCCCTTATCATCACCCGACCCACGCCCGTAGATGCGTCCCTGGCGCTGCTCACCGCTGAAAGGCTCGACGCTCCAACGCTCAATCTCGCCCGCCGGTACCGTGTCAACATGGGCGTGAGCAAGCAAACAGCGCCCGTTACCGCAAGCCGGATAAGTCACCACCAGGCTGAGCTGGTGTTCCCGGCGTGCATAGCATTGATAAGGTACACCCGCCTCCCGCAATCGAGAGGCAATCACTTCAACGACACTGCGCGTATCACCTGGTGGGAAATCGCTGCGCTGCTGGATCAGCTCTTGCAGCAACTCCACCACCTCCTCCTGGCGGATGTCCTCAATTACCCGTCTTTCTAAAGAGCTAATGGCCACCTTTGCGCCCCATCACTCAATCACACGACGCCTTATTCCCAATTCCTAATTCCTAACTCCTAATTGTCCAGCATGACCGTTTTGCCTGTAAAGCGCCTTCCCATATCCGGGCTCTGCCAAAATCGTTCCTTGATCATAGATCAGCTTACCGCGCAGGTAAGTCTGCATCACCTTGCCTCTGAAGTCATAGCCGATGTAGGCGCTGTGTTTATTCTTGTAGAATAAGTCATCCGCTGCAAGTGTCCATTCAGCATCCAGGTCAACCACCGTAACATCTGCGTCTGAACCAGGCAGCAAGGCGCCCTTCTGCGGGTACAACCCGAAAATACGTGCCGGGTTAGCCACCATCAAGCGGACAATCCCGGTCAGTGGCATGCCACGCTTGTGATAACCTTCGGAAATCATCGCTGGCAGTAAGGTTTGGACTCCAGAAATGCCTCCCCATGCCTTCCATACATCGTCCAGGCCTTTGGCTTTGTCCTCCCATGTGCTAGGCGAATGGTCTGAGGCAATGGTGTCTACCACTCCGGCCAGCACCAGCTCCCACATCTCCTCCACAAACGCTCGCGAGCGCAGCGGTGGGGCGCACTTGGCCGCTGGCCCAATGCGCACAAAATCTTCTTCGTCGAAGAACAGATAATGCGGGCAGGTCTCAGAAGTCACCTTCACTCCCTGGCGCTTGGCATCATCAATTGCCAGGATGCCTTCCGGGATGGTAACATGCACCACGTGCAGGTTGCCATCCGCCTCGCCTGCCCAATAGATGGCGCGCTGGATCGCTTCCAGCTCAGCAGCTGGCGGGCGCGACTCGTGCCAGGCTGCCCGGTCGGTGCGCCCAACGGAGCGCATTTTCTGCCCCATGAAGCGGGTCACATACTCGTTCTCAGCGTGCACGCCGATCACGTTACCCAGTTCGCCGATGATCTTCAACCCCTCATAGAGCACGTCATCATCGACGCGCTCAAAATCCACACCACTGTTGCTCATAAAAGCCTTAAAACCTACCACACCGCCTTCGTGCAAGCCCGGTAGCTCTTCCAGGTTGTTATTCACCATCCCGCCCCAGTTGGCGTAATCGACAATTGCCTGATCCCGCACGGCCTGGCGCTTTTTATCCAGCAACTGGCGGGTGATCGTAGGCGGTGTGGCGTTAAGCGGCATCTCCATGATCGTGGTGACTCCGCCAGCTGCCGCCGCCATACTGCCCGTGCGATAGCCTTCCCAATGCTCGCGCCCTGGCTCGTTGAAATGCACATGATCGTCAACGATCCCCGGTAGCAACGTCTTGCCGCCCAGGTCAATTATCTTCTTTGCAGTTACTTCCGGCAGCCCACCAACAACCTGAGAGATCTTCTCTCCTTCAATTACAACTCCGCCGTGAAAGGCTGCTTCCTCTGTAACTACCTGTGCGTTCTTTAAATATAAATCTGCGCTCATCTCTTACCTTTCTGAAAATATGTATTGAGTTCCTTCAATTGTTCCGGCGCAACAATAAATGCATCCTTTCCTCCACTGAGCAGGAAATTTGCGCTGGCGATCAGCTTGTTGCGCCAACCGTCCTCGAGAGCTGGACGTCTTTGTAAATAATTGTCCACCATTGTTATATCCACCTTCAATAACCTGTTTGGGCGATTTGCGATCAATCCACGGGCGATTTTCTCCATCGCCGAGACAAAAATAAGCGCCTCAGCTTCCAGCTCCTGCGCCAGCAAGGTCGCCGTTTGTGATTTATCCACCACAGCTTCCACGCCTACCAGGTTGCCAGTGACATCCGCTCGCACCGGGATGCCACCCCCGCCAGCGCAGATCACCAACACACCCAGTTGTGACAGTCGCTTGATCAAGCCTGCCTCCACAACCCGGCTCGGCGTCAGGCATGGCACCACGCGCTGGTAGCCGTGCCCAGTCACCAGCTCGAACTCCCAACCGCGCGTCATCTCGTACCCCTGCGCCCGGTCATAATCGAAAAATGGCCCGATGCCCTTGTGAGCCGGCTCGGAAACAGGCTTATTATCTTCCACCACAACCTGTGTGAGCACCGTTGCCACCTGGCGATGGATACCTTGCCGTTCAAACCAGTTGTGCAGTGCCTGCTGTAACATATAACCGGTGGCGCCTTGCGTGTCCGCTCCACAGATATCCAATGGCAGTGTATGTACGATATGGCGAGCTGCCTCCCCCCGCAACAGGACATAACCCACCTGCGGCGCGTTGCCATGTACGATGACCAGCTCATGTCCAGCCAGGAGCAAGCCATCCATGGCCTCCACCACGCAAGCCACGGCTTCCCTCTGCCCGGTGATACCCGATCCGGGCACAGGTGATACCAGCAACTCGCCGTCAAACGCTAAAACAATTCTCACAACCGATCACCTACGCCTAAACACCCAATATTGCGCATACCAACGCCATGCGGATCGCCACACTATAAGCGATAGCTTCAAAGTAAAGCTGGCTGGGCGAGTCATCGATGCGCAAATCCATCTCGCCTGCTCGCCGTGGCAGGGTATGCGTCACGTAAACCGTGCGGTTCTCGTCCCTGGCAACCTTGTCTAGCGTCTCAAAGCGCACGAAATAATTATCCATTACCTTCTTAAAAGCTTCAGCTTCTGGTCCTTTTGGAGCGCTACAGCCAGGCAGGTAGACCATATCCATCTCGCTGATCAGATTATTGAATGAATCCTGGGTATGGTCGAACGACTCCTCCACCTGGAAACCCCGCGCCGCAATCTTTTCCATCACTTCCTGGGGCGTGCGCCGCTCCTTCGGGCTGGCCAGCACCACCTTAGCACCCAGCCGCGCCAGGCCTTGCGCCATCGAATGCCCGGTGCGCGCCTCGATCAGGTCAGCGCTTGCCACACATACTTTCAAACCCTCAATCTTGCCATAAGTGCGGTATAACGTATATAAATCCAGCAGCGCCTGCGTAGGATGCTCCCAGTGGCCCCATCCCCCGTTGATGATCGGTGCCTCCGAATACGGCGCAGCCTGGCGCGCCTCTACATCGTTGAAGTGACGCATCACGATAACGTTGGCGTACTTCGATACCACCTTTAGCATGTCTGCCAGACTCTCTTCTTTGGCTGCAGATGAAGTCACCATCGGGTTTGCCTCGCTGATCACCGCGCCCCCCAGGCGGTGCATAGCTGTCTCGAAGCTCATGCGTGTGCGAGTGCTCGGTTGGAAGAATAGCGTCGACATCACGTTGCCCGTCACCAGCGGCACGTACGAACGGTTGAAAGGCTCCAACTCAAGCGCCAGGTCGAACAGACCATAAATCTGGTCGTCACTCAGGTCATTCACCGAAGTCAGGCTACGCCCTTCGAAATCAATTTGCCGTACAATTGAACGAATGGTTTTGATCTTTGCCTCTGCCATTGAGTTCTCCTTGATGCTTTAGAGATAGTGAAGCCCGCCCTCTTGCACGTTCAAGAGGACGGGGATAAACGTGTTAATAAAAACCGAAGCTTTTGTGGTGCATATCGGGAAAAGAAAACAATTGTTTCAAGTCTAATTTAACATAAAACCCACCCCCTTAGCGTAAAGAAAGCATAAAGATTGTATAAAGATTAGGTAACTTGGATTTTATTCCCCCTTATTCCACTTCCCCGGATTCTCCCGGTCAAATTTGGCCAGCATCTCGATCGCCTCTGGTGTGTTCAAAACCACCACCTCCACCCCTAACGATCTCAAATAATCCTCTGCCCCTTGATAATTGACGTTCTCAGCAATCACCAGCCTGGGAATCTTGAAAAACGCCACCGCCCCGGCGCACATCTCGCACGGTGAGAGTGTGGTATAAAGCACTGCCCGCCGGTAATCAGCCGGCGGCAGGAAACCTGCATGGTCGATGGCGTCCATCTCGGCGTGCCGGATGATGCTTTGCATTTGTGCCTGCCGGTTGTGCCCCCTCCCCACGATCTTTCCATCCAACACCAGCACAGACCCAATCGGCACACCGCCCTCTGCCATCCCCAACCGAGCCTCTTCCATCGCTGCCTGCATAAATTCGTCCATCTCTATCTCCCTTGTTATTCTTAGCGTATAACCATTGGCAAGTACAGTAGCCTACCCCGAGAGATCGCGTTGGGAAAGTAACCCACCTGTCCGCCAGGATTTGTTACCCAAAGATCCAATAT
>Ga0079037_100000874_pt1 | contig 14819 bp, 14 predicted proteins | sample Mud3Dept4metaG_FD_71479 | JGI IMG/M metagenome (GOLD analysis project Ga0079037, IMG submission 71479) | Freshwater wetland microbial communities from Ohio, USA, analyzing the effect of biotic and abiotic controls - Mud 3 Core 4 Depth 4 metaG | ecosystem: Environmental > Aquatic > Freshwater >... | reverse complement strand
TTCACTACATGAATCAACATATTTCTTACAACCTGCAGAGTAATGACACCCTCCGGTAAAGGCCCATTGATCGTGAAGGGTCCAGACCACTGGTTTATTGCCGCCAAACATCCGCTTCATGTGCTCAAGCGACTGAAGATGTACGATATTGTGGTAATTGATCACATCGGCCTGCACTACCGGTGAAAGACCTGCTATATCGCATCCGTCAAACGGAAGTGAAAATAAAGTGTCTGTCATGTCCGTGCGGTGCGTATTTATATATTCGTTCTGTATCACTGCGTGAAAAAAATTATTGCTGCCATAATCATTCTGATCGGAAGGTTTCACGCTATGAACAGATTCATCCGAACTTAGCTTAAACCTCGTGACCATAGAACACTCTGCGCCTATAATCCGCAGAGCCCTATGCAGACGGTAAGCGGCTTTCGCAGCTCTACCCTGGATATCGTACGTGTTTACGATAGCAATCTTCCTGCGTCGTCTCTTTTCGTGGGTTCTTGACACAGAAACGTGTGGTTTTACGGCCTCCATAAAAAGTGAATCTGGTTTTCGGACGGAGCCGTCCTCTTCGATGTCCAGCAGATAGCGGTTAAAATCCTCTATCTCCGATTCATTCGCCTGATACTTCCTGACATTGCTAAATCCTGCTTTTTCCAGCATCTGCGCGAGGGAATAGCGGTCATACATCCATTGATGCACCTCGCCGGAAATTCGGAATTGTCCGATCTGTGATGGGTCCAGTGCGAGTCCCCTTCGATTCGGCGAAATGATCTCATCTTGCGGTGATGTGCTACGAATCTTCTTGAGTACGTTCAGTACTCCCGGCCCTAACCTTTCAATGACAAAATCTTCTGCGGGCATGGGATTCCGGCGCCAGTATTCCAGCATTACGCCTCCCGATGCATGGCGCGCCATTTGGTCCAGGAGTTCAAGCGTCATCCATTCGTAGCGATTGCGTCCCTCATTGTCGTTCTGTAATGCCTCTTCTAGACTTTTCAGGTACAGCCTGGCGATTGTTTCCAGATCCGGGACAACTACCCGGATTATCCCGCCGGGCTTGAGCACCCGAAAACATTCTTCCAGAAAAACCGAAGCGCGTTCTTTCGAAAAATGCTCAAGCACGTGCGAATGGTAGACGGCATCAAAAGAATTGTCATCAAAAGGCACTCCTGTATCGAGGTCATGCACCAGCACGTCTGGGCCAGATGCTACGATATCGACGTTCGTCCAGTCGCCGTGATAGCGTTCGCCGCAGCCAAGGTTAAGAAGTTTTAATGACATAATTTGATCGCTATTCTGCCGGTATAATCAATTCTATTAAGCAAAATTTTCACCTTATTGCTTTGTATATACTCATCAACCGCTTTTTTTGCACCCCGCCAATGCCCATAATCATCGATAATGAGAACGCCTCCAATTGCCAAGCGCGGAAACAAATGTGTCAATTCATGCTTGGTTGACTCATACCAGTCTGTATCCAACCGCAGAACACAAATTTTTTCCGGTGCTTTCTCGGGGACAGTTTCCTCGACCATTCCCTTCACGAAAATGATTCTATTCTGAGGATAACCCGTTGAGTACAGCGCTTCCCTGACCTTATCAAGCGGTGCGTATGCCCACAGAAAATCTTCTTCAGATTTTACCGATGATGTCAGCATTTCCTGTGCACGCTCACCGACAATCGAGATGTCAACCTCAGAGGGGGGCGACATGCCTTCAAAAGTATCGAACAAGTACAGATGCCTGTTGGATGATTGATTTGCGATAAGCGTCAGAGCAACAGCCATCATGCTCCCGCCTCTCCAGACCCCGCACTCTACGAAGCTGCCTTCAATGTTGTTATCCAAGACATATCGGACCGCATGAATCAAAGAATAAATACGCTCCGGCGAGGTCATAGTAAACGGTTTTACACGCTGTATTATTTCTTTTTCAAAATCATTAAAATCGGCCGGGAAGGTGAGGTCTTCTGTGGAGCACCGCGTATCTTTTTTAATAGTCTCCGCGGTTGAAACAAAACTATCGGGGTGGTCTTTGTCAGCGTTTTTCAACGATTATTATCCTTGTAGAGAAGTTATGATTTCTTGTCGCATAAACACTCTATCAATGCAATAAGAAGCTATTTCTCATTTCTATGTTCTTACATCTACGTTTAAATCACAATTCTTTAAATGGAAAGCGGACATAACACATTCACCCTTTAAGTCTGCTACGCCGTAGAAAGGAAGCTTTAAGCCAGTTGACTTTTCATGTATATGGATAACACAAAAGTCCCTGATGCGGTAAACGGAATCTAAATTATCTAATATCTGAGAATGCGTCATATCACTGATATGCTCATACACTTCCCGTCTCATTGTGGCGAGTCCTATGGTAAATGTATATGCGCCGGGCTCAACAGACATTACAAACGTCTGCCGTAAACGCAATTTATCCCCTTTTTTCATGCCCATCAAAGCGTTCAAATTATACTGCATGGAATATTTTGCATGAATGACGATATTATGGCTGTTATGAATTTCTATCCCTGCGATCGGGAGATCGACATCCTGAAAAATGTCAAATTCATAATAAAAGATAACGGTAGCTCCTATTTCAAACGAATTGCATGATCTTCCATTATGATCGCATACCGCTATTGCAGAGCATTTCAAGATGCCTCTGTCATCTAAAACCACTGCCTTTGATAGATTCAGGAATACGTCTCTCTCCGGCCAGTCCTTGATATCGTCCGTTTGAGGCTGGAACAACACAGCATCTGATTTTTCAGGCACCGCGGAATTCGTAGCCACTTTCTTCTTATCGGGGGCAAAATCTAGGTGATAATATCTTTGGACTGCTTCATTCGGCTGTCCCCAGAAAAGACTTTTGCCATGGTCAAGAAGCAGTACCCGATCACTATATTTTTCAATTGACCTCATATCATGAGAAACGAGAATAATGACCGTGTCTCTCTCCGCCAACGCTTCCATTCTTGCATGACATTTTTGCTGGAAAAAGATATCCCCGACGCTCAATGCCTCGTCAACGATCAGAATATCAGGATCGACGCTGATAGCAGAAGCAAATGCAAGCCTGACAAACATTCCGCTGGAATATGTTTTTACCGGCTGATGGACAAAGTCCCCAATATCAGCAAAGGAAAGAATAGTATCCAATTTAGCATCCATTTCCTGCTTCGAAAATCCCATTATAGTACCGCTAAAATACACATTCTCGATCCCTGTCATTTCAGGATTGAATCCTGCGCCGAGTTCCAGGAGGGCTGACACTTTTCCGTCTACGGTAACTGCTCCAGTGGTAGGTGTCAGAACGCCGGTGAGAATTTTTAGTAGAGTAGACTTTCCGGACCCGTTCTTGCCGATAATGCCGATGGACTCTCCTCGTTTCACTTCAAAATTTATATTATTCAAAGCATAGAAGTCCTTATGATATTTCTTCCTGAAAGGATGTATGGACTCCTTCAGTCTGTCGGCAGGATTATCATAAAGCCTATAGCACTTTGACAAATTCTCTACATTAATGACTATGTCATGCATGATTGTTATAAGACATCCGCAAAATGTGGTTTCAATCTTCTAAACAGCAACGCTCCGAAGATGAATATGATCCCTGCCACAGACCAGAAGTATATGGTTAACCTACCATGATCCCAAAACCATACGTTATTAATTAAGCTGTCCCGATATCCCTCGGTAATGTAATAAGCCGGGTTTAATTTGATCAGCGTGCGATAGCGCTCTGGCAGCAATTTCAGAGACCAGAAAATGGGTGTGAGCCAGAACCCAAACTGGAGCAGGATGCCCACGATCTGGCCGATATCTTTCAAGAATACGACCAACGAAGAAGTGATCCACGACATCCCCAGTGTGAGAAATATTGCCGCAAAAAGATAATAAATGATCTGGGTAGTGTGGAGGTTAGGCATATAGCCATAGAGCCCAAACATGACAAACATTATGGTTACAAAAAAAAGATGGATGAGCAGCGCAGACAATATTCTTATGATCGGCAGCATGCCGACCCTGAAAACGATTTGTTTAACTAAATAGCTTTTATCAGTTATTGATGTCGTCGCTGACAATATGCTGTCGTTCAGGAAAAACCACGGGATGATGCCTGCCATGAGCCATAATATAAAAGGGTAATTCTCAGCAGGTTTTGCCTTGAAACCGACCTCGAACACAAACCAGAAGATCAGTATCGTAATGGTAGGCTGCACAAATGCCCATACCAACCCAAGGTAAGATCCCAGATATCGTGCTTTAAAATCGTTCTTGGTCAGCTCAAGAATTATGTGTCTGCTGTAAATGATATCCCGTAGGAAGAGATAAAATTGCTTCAGAATACTAATAGTATTTACCACCTTATATGCAGAATTGGAACTTATCCTGCCAGATAAGTTTCCGTAGGCTTCATCAGTTCCAGAACTTCCTTCACTCCATAATCCAATAACTCACTGTAACAACGTATTATCTTATTAAAGAAGACAGGCTACCGCCGATCATGTTATCTACAAACATGTACGCATTCGTTCTTGACTCAGCAAAAAAAACAATAAAACCAAAAGAATTTTTAACCATATATAATAACTCATCTTATCATTTACAGGCAAAAGACCTCTTGCTTAGCCAAAGATGCTCGGAAGGAGTGTCGATCAGGGACATTCTGACCATTTTCGCGTACTTTCTTCTGCCGGAATAAAGCCTTCCCGATCATTCCGCAAAAAATATTGTTACAACAGTAATCGATCGGCCGCCGCAAGAAGAGCTAAAAAACTTATGATACATTCCACTTCAATTATTAAAATCATTCATGGTCAACAATCCATCTTAGTGTTCTTGATAGTCCTTCATGGAAAGATGTCTTTGGTGCCCAGTCCAAGAACCGAGCTGCCAGAGTAATATCCAGGACATTCGAAGGTGCATCAAAGGCTCTGGCCTGCACGTGGGTATACCGGATCGGCCTGCCCAACAATGCTCCTATAGCGGCCACCACTTCATTTAGACTCTTGCCTTCTCCACTCCCGATGTTGAAAATTCTGCAATCGCCACTGTATGTTATCGCTTTTACCAGAGGAGCGATTGCGTCCTTAACATACACGTAATCGCGGACCACAGTTCCATCACCCCAGACTTCTATCGTCTGGTCATGAAGGGCCTTATGAAGAAAAACGGCTATTGCGCCCTGGGCCGCCGTCACCTTCTGGCGTTCTCCAAAAGGATTTGCAAGGCGAAAAATACAGTAATCAAGATTGTAAAGATGATGGTAGAGTTGCAGATATTTTTCAATGGCCAGTTTCGCAATCCCGTATGAGCAGATGGGATTTGTCGGATGTGATTCCTTGATGGGGACTTCTTCGGGAATGCCGTATACCGTACCTCCGGAAGAAACAAATATGATCTTTTTGTTATGGTTCTTTGCCAGATCAAGGAGGCGTAAGGTACCGATAACATTGGTTTCCATATCATAGACCGGATTATCATTGGATGATTTCGGCAGTGTGGTACTGACGAGATGGTAGATGATGTCGCAGCCGGAAATGGCCGGCTCCAAATCTTCCTGATTGACAAAATCTCCTTCAATCCATTCCGCGTCGCCGCCGTTATCGGGCAGGGAGAAACGCTTCAGGTTTGGCCGGTCAAAGACCCGCACCCGGTGACCGGCTGTCAGCAGGGCCTGGCAAAGATGATACCCTAAAAAGCCGCCACCGCCTAATATTACACAATTCATTAGAATGGTCCCCTTGTAGCCGCTTTTGCTACTGCTGCGTAAAGCTTTTTATACTGACATATCATGGTTCTCAAATGATAGTTGTCCAGAAGCAATTCATGCGAGCATTGTCCCATCCGCTGAACCAGATGGGCATCCGCTTTCAACTTTACTATGCAGGAGATCGCCTCATCTTTATCGACGAACCTGAAGCCGTTTCTGCCGTTCTCCACAAGGTCCCTGTTGCCACTACAGTCAGAAAGCACAACCGGCTTGCCCGCGCACATTGCCAAAAGCACGGACAGAGGCAGGCCTTCCCACAGAGAGGTTGACAGATAGATGTCGATAAGCTGGAGCCTCTGCGTTAGTTCGTCTTTTGGCATCCATCCGGTTATTTGTATGTTGGGAGATGAGAGTTGATGACGCAGTTCCCCGTCCCCCATCCAGAGAAATCTAATCTGTGGATCGGGCAAAAAAGCCTGCGCTATCTCATTGAATAGGGAGGGATTCTTTTGGGGAGTTATTCTTGCCGCAGTGCCGATTACCATTGGCGTATGACGCGGACGGGCAGAAAAATATTCTTCGCATGCAATGCCATTGTTTATATATGTTGCAGTTATCCCCACCTCTGCAAAAGCCGCTGCCTCTGAAGCACAGCTGCCGATCACCTGACCGCCGAACCGAGCGGCAGTTTTTTCAAGATACGTAAGAAGCTTTACCTTCGCGACTGACAGATCTGTTCTGAGAAAAGCAACGCCCTGAGGCGAGTAGATCACCCTGTCCTGTATGCCCAGCATTCTGCAGGCAAGCCTCCCGAGGAAGCCGGCTTTTGAAGAGTGCAGATGGATTACATCAGCGTTCTTCATTCTCTTGAGCAGAGCGATGATCTGGGAGAGCGCCCTTATGTCATGGACAGGATTGATTTCTCGTGACGCATGCTGCCAGTGGTGAAAACGCGTGCCTCGGGGGAAACGTTCTTCAAATGACCGGGGTGTATCCTCCCTCTTCCCATGGATAATGGTGTGACTGAACTCGGGGAGACCATTGGTAAGGGCAACAAGAAAATCGAACACGCCTCCTGCAAAAGACTCTGCAACATGCACAATATTCATCGGTACGCGACTTCTTTTGCCCCCTTGCTGGGGCTGTAGGGAATGACGCAGAGCAGGCAGTTTCTCATCAGCCCCGGACAGGATATATGATATCCCGCTGCAGGGTAAGGGCGGACATCAGTATGCGCAGAGAAAAATTGACAGACATTAGTATCCGTTTGCCCTGAGCCTTGATAAGACCTGCCCTTCAAAATCCTGAAGGACCTTGTCAGATGTATAGGCATAGGCGCGGCCGGTCTTTACTTCTCCGGCAGCATGAGCGATGAGCTTCTCATCAGCAGGCAAACCGCAGAAACCCGTCAAGTCTTTTAACATAGCGCCAGGATTTGCGATAAAGTCCTCGTATTTGATCTCCCTTACCCTGTTACCCAGCCCTGCTGTCCTCTTTCTTGCCTCTTGCATGTATTCTTCCCACAGAGAGAAGCTCCCGGCCAGGGTCAGACATCTCACCGAATCGGTAAAGCGGCCATTCTTGGATTTGAATGAGTACCGGCCTTTTCTTTGTTCGTATGCCGCTGTTTCATACGCAAGGACTTTATCCTGCCGTATCTTGAGGCTGCTGGCCACATCCACTCCATGCCTGAATATATGGATGACTTTAGCCCCGGGGAATACATCAAGCCAGATGGGAAGCGTGTAGGTATTGCGCGGGTCCTTCCAGCCCCAAGGGATATCGAGATTGACCGGGCTGCGGTATTGCATATATTTCTTCCAACCAAGATATCTGATCGCCGCCGGCGCCTTCATTGAGCGAAGGAGGTAGTCCTTGATGAGGGTGCGCAGCTCTTTGTTGTCAGCCAGGTAGTGCATCGGCTCAGGGTGGTCCCAGGTCGCCCCGCATTCATGCATGATCCAGTCATTTTTTTCCTGGAAAAAGAGGGACTCATGGTTAGGGTCTTTTTTTACGCCAGAAAACAGACCGCACTGTTCGAGCATTTCAGCGACCATGGTCGTGCCGGAACGGTGCATGCCGATGATGATCACGGGAGATCGGAAAGCGGAGTTCATCCTGATTCTCCCAGGACCTGTTTGAAGACCTTCAGGTGTTCGTGGGCGCTCCTGCTCCAAGTGAACTCTCTTGCCCGCGCTATGCCTTTTTCACGCAACGAGTTTCTCATTTCCCGGTCCTCAATAAGCCGCTCCATGGCTGCTGCGATTGCATTGACGGAACGCGGGTCAACGAGCAGCGCCGCATCTCCCGCGACTTCGGCGCAGCCGGTGCTGTTCGACGTGATTACCGGGCATCCGCATGCCATGGCTTCAAGGATCGGCATGCCGAAGGATTCGCGAAGAGAAGGGAAAACAGCAGCCACGGCACCACGGTACCATGGAGCAAGCTCCTTCTGTGAGAGCATTTCATGTATCACGGTTATGCCGGGGCAGGTTTTCTTTGGCCGGTAATCGGGCATTATGGCGACAAGTTTTGGAAGATCGGTTCCTTTTAATCCGGCATAGGCCGAGAAAAGTCGGTCGACATTCTTAATAGGCTGATAGCGGGAAACAGTAAGAAAATAAGGCTCGCCGCAGTTCTGCGCGGCGTCGGTGACGGTGAACACGGAGTGATCAAGTCCATGATGGATCACATGCAGTTTCTGAATGGGTACAGGGAATGCCGCCCTGAGTTCAGCCGCCCCGAAGTTGGAAACCGTGATCACGGCAGCAACCTTCCGGCTGAACCAGGTCCAGTCAGAAATAAGCGCTCGCTTTATGAAGAAGAGGTTCAGCCGCTCCTGCCAGGTAGGCGCAAGTTCACCGGCGGGCAATGAAAAGGCACGGATTCCATGAACCGTGGCGACCAAGGGCCGCCGATCATTCCATCTGAATAATGAAGGTATTTTCCTCATTCCAAGGCCGGGGTCCCACACGAGGTCGCAAACCGGAGATGGCTTTTCATGACCTGAAAAAGGAGATAATTGAATCCCCAGTCTCACGAGCTCTCTTAAGATACTATCCCGATAAATCCGTAAGCTGATATGTTCCTGATCTCTTATGAGGACTGCGATTTTCATTTCATGCCGGACATTGTTGTCTTAATCATTTTTCGTTTCAGTGAGAGAGATCTTTGCCCAGAAGCTCACCAGGTATCCGGACCTCGTTTTTCACTACTTGGTCATGGAACTTCACAACCTCGGTATAGAGAAGCGCTTCGGGCCGCCGGCATTCTGCCGGGATATTTAATTTTTTCCTGCGGTACTGCTCCATGCTCAAGGCCTCTCCGAAATCCAGGATTTCCTCGTATCCGTTATAGAGCAACTGGCTGTGAAGCGAGTACATCAAATCGACGGGATTTCTCAGCATGATGATTATCTTTGCTGAAGGATTGAATTCATGATAATCCTTGGCAGCACATTCCGAGAAAAGGTACCCCGTGGATCCCTCTCCGCAGAGACGGCCTTGACCGTGCGTGAAGAACTCCAGATACTCGGTTACGTTCTTGGCGCTTTTGATTCCCGTAAGGTCCGCCCCAAAGAAATTGGGTTCTTTTATTTCCGGGATATACAAAGAGGGATGTTGATTGAGGAAATCGCAGATGGCAGTAGTTCCGCATTTCGGAGCTCCGACTATGAAGAAACCAGGTATCAGGGCAGCGTCCCCAATGGGCATATTCAAGACTTGCTCCATTCAGTGAGATCCCGAACGAGAATATCGCTCAATTTCGCCACTTCGCCTGAAAACATGGCGTTTAACTTCCTTCTGATTTCGTAATCCATGGGAGGCCTCTGTACGCTTTGTGTATTCAAATTCTGAAGACCTGCTCTGATCCCTTTACGCAACCCCTGGGGAAACAGTACTCTGGCGATAGCACTTGTCCAAACCGGAGGGTCTTTATAGAACTTCCTGAGCATCCTGCTCCGCACGTGCTTGCTCGGATTGATGACCTTAATTTCTGGAACGAACGAATCATCGACGCGGAGAAAGCGCAGCACTTCCCGGTAAGACGCGAGTGAATCAGCCTTGAAATCGTCATAAATGATGATATGCACACCATGGCGTCCGAAGACCGAGAGATATCTTTCCACCTGGTCTGCAAATCTGACTACCTCAGAATAAAGTAACGCCTCACGCCTCTTGCACGTCTTTGGAATGCGACGTCCTTTTCTGCGATCGGCTTCCGCCCTGAGGGCCTCCCCAAAATCCTCAATGTCTTCATTGTTGCCGTCGTACAGCATCTGATTGTGAAGGGAGTAAAGAACATCAGCGGGGTTTCTGAGCATTATGATGATACGCGCGTGCGGATTAAACTCGTATATCTCCCTCGCTGCAGTCCGTGAATAGAGCGACCACGTAGACCCCTCTCCTGAAATGCGGGTATCCGCATCCCGGAAAAGCGAGAGATATTCATTCATGTCACGCGCAGCCTTGATCCCTGACAGATCCTTGCCAAAGAAATTCGGCTCCTTGATGTCGGGGATAAAAATGGCGGGATGCTGGTTAAGATAATTGCACAGCGCCGTGGTCCCACATTTCGGAGCACCGACCACAAAAAAACACGGTTTATTGACTGATTCCAGGCTATCCATTCCTGCACCAGCGGCTGAGATCTTTATCAAGAAGCATGCTCAGCTTTTCCATTTCAGGGATAAATTCTCTTGCAAGTATTCTGCGCAATTCAGCTTCCATAGGTGCCCGCGATGTATACTGCGTATTGAATTGAGAAAGAGTTTTTTTTAGACTGTCCCGCACATGGCGTCGCGGGATGAGGAGACTTCCGACTTTTCTTGACCATGAAGGGGGCCTCGTCAAAAACCGCCTCAGCACTGTGCTCCTGACTTTTTTATTAGGATTAATCACTCTCATGTGCGGGGTAAAATCATTAGCCACCCCGAGAAAATCGCATGTGTTACGATATGCCGCAGCAGTATCTCTCGCAAAATCGTCATAAATAATAACATGGACATTTTCTTTTCCGAATATCCTGAAATATCTTTCGACCTGCTCAGCATATTTTACCGTTTCCCGATAGAACAAGCCTGCAACGTGGATGACGCTTCCGGGTATCCGTAATCCTCTTTTGCGATCATTTTCTGCATCCAAAGCTGATCTGAAATCGGAAATATTTTCATTCCCGTTGTAAAGGAACTGGCTGTGCAGGGAATACAACATATCGACCGGGTTCCTCAACATGATGATAATGGCCGCAGAAGGGTTAAATTCCTTTATTTCAGCGGCAGCGTTTTTGGAATATAAATACCAGACAGAAGCTTCTCCAACCCTCTTCTCATCCTTGGCATCAGCAAACAGCGAGAGATATTGACTTCTGTTCGGCCGGTTCACTCTCAGATCCAGGTCCGAACCGAAAAAATGAAGTTCCTTCTCGCCGGGCAGGTAAATTTCAGGATGCTGCTTCAGGTAGTGATACAGGGCCGTCGTGCCGCATTTGGGCGCGCCTACAATGAAGAAATTCGGGCCTATCATAATGAACGCTCTAATGAGTCCATAATTACTGCAACCATATCCACTATAATCAGATTGCCGAAATCCATATTCAACGTAACGAGCTGAACCCCTTCTAACGTATTAAGACTCTTGCTGATCAGACAGCGATTCGGCTAAGGAGTACATGGTTTGAGTCGAGATATGGCAGATATCACGGATTGAACATATCCATCACAAAACAGACGCAAAAACCAAGGAGACAAGAAATCCCCGTAATTTTCTGACAGAAATAGAATAAATAAACCTGCAAAAGGAGCAAACTGCATTTGTAATTATAACATAAAAAGGTTCTTTGTCTTGTAAGCTGCATTCCATATACCTCAATTCTGCGGCCGGAATGTGTTGTCATTGACAGAGTGCGGAAAAAGGCTATACACTTAACGAACATATTATTGATATGTTCGATATCGTAATCAGCCATGATCATCTCCCACAAACATAAATTCATCTTTTTAAAGACAAGCAAGACAGCCGGCACCAGCATGGAGATAGCCCTGTCGAAGTACTGCGGCCCTGAAGATATCATTACGCCGATTTCGGACTCCGATGAAAGGCTTCGCAGGGAACTCGGTTTCAGGGGGGCACAGAACTTTGTCATCCCCTTTGCTCGATATTCGTTCATGAACTGGATCGATGCCCTGTCCGGCAGACGGAGGTTGCAGTTCTTCAATCACATGCCGGCAAAGGAGGTTAAGCGGATCATCGGCAACAAACAGTGGAATGGGTATTTCAAGTTCTGTTTTGAACGAAATCCCTGGGACCGCTTGATTTCCTTATACTACTGGCGGTGCAAGCAGGAGCCTCGTCCTTCGATCGCGGAGTTTCTGAACTCCGGGGCTATGGATCTCATGAAGCAGAAGGGGTTTGATGTCTATGCCATCGACGGAAAGCTGTCTGTGGACATGGTGTACAGATATGAAAATCTTCAGGAGGCGCTGGAAGATATTCGTATCAGATTGGGAATTCGTGAACCCCTTTCATTGCCAAAGGCAAAAGGAGAATTCCGGCTCGACAGAAGACCGTACCAGGAAGTGCTTTCGGATGAGGAGAAGGAACTGATCGCACAGCGGTTCTCCGAGGAAATCTCGATATTCGGCTATAGTTTCTGAAGCAGGAAGTTCCGGGTCCAGGTGTCACCCTACCTGTCAAGGCACTATCTTGCCTCCGGGGGGCAGGACGACCTGCTTTTTCCGATCGGTCCCAGTGCGGTGCTGTGTATCTGCAGCCTGCGGTATGCGAAAAACCCTGCAACAGCATTTCTCATAACAATGCTTGCAGTGCTTGCTATGGCAGCTCCCTCGATTCCCCAGCGCGGTATCAGGAGAAGGTTCAGGGCAGCGTTCAGGATTGTGCTCCCTCCAAGGGTTATTACCGCATCACGTTCATGACCGGTCATGATCAGGAGCAAGTTTACTGAGCCCATGGCGGCGCTGAACAGTTGGCCCAGGCACAGAATGCTCAGCGCCGCTCTTCCCGAGACAAATTCCTGCCCGAATATTCTGAGGAAGAAGCCTCCGAAGACAATCAAGCCGACACAGGCAGGGAGAGAAATGAGCAGGACAATGCGGGAGCTTTTCGTTATCATACGCTGAAGCCGCTGTCGGTCGTGTGAAACATTCAGGCTTGCTATCGCGGGACCGAGCGCCGCATTAACAGCAACAAGCACATAGGTAATGAGGCCTGCGCCCCTGTTTGCTACGGAATAGATGCCCGTTTCCTTAGTCCCGACCATCGAACCGAGCATCAGAATGTCCAGCTTCGTATTCAGGATCTGCAGAACTGTCAGCAGCATAAGCGGCACAGCGCTGCGTATCCAAGCAGGATTCGTCGGGTCTGGTTGTGCGGTCTTTGCCTCATTGGGCAATGACCGATAGAGGACTACGGTGCCGAAGAAGAATGCTGTTGTGGTTGCGGCGATGTTGATCCAGAGCGCATGGACTGCAGTCATATTGGTCCGCCCCAAGTACACAAATGTAACAAGACAGAGGATGACGATGGCAGGCTGCACAAGCATTTCGGGCGCTTGACCGGTAGTGACTTTGTGCAGGCCGCGAAGGGCTGACTGTCTGAGTCGCGTAACTGAACCCAGGGGAAGAAGCAGAAGCGCCACCCAAAACGCATGAAGGCGGATAGGCTCTTCAGCGGAAATGAACCAACCAACGGCTGCTGCTGCGCAGACAATAAGTATAGAAGTGCCCAGGACGAGCATGTTGGACCAGGATAGCATTCGTTTAAGCGAACCCCATTGTCGCTGCTTTTCAAATACGGCGACTTCACGCACAACGAGCTTATCAAGGCCCATGAGTGAGGGGCCGGACAGAAGGGTCACCCATGCCGTCGCATACGCATAGATCCCAACTCCTTCTGCCCCGAGAAGCCGCGCGAGCAGGACGCCGGTAATGAACGAGAGACCTGCCGCGATGACCTTAAGCATGAACGAGCCGGCAGCCCCGCGGGCGACACGCGACTTCATGTCCTCTGCGCTTCCCGATGCAAAGGCCCTTCTGATCTCGTTCATAAGCCTGGGCAATGCGCCGCGAGAGGTCATCCTGCAAGCATGCCGGTATATGCATCGGCTCTGCGGATACCGGGTATAAGATCTATTTCCGGCAGCAGCTTCAGGTACTGCTCTATACGAGTGATATCGAGGACATTTGCCAGCGCGCAAACATGACGATCAGGAGTGCAACACACCGAGAGTTCGCCGGAGAGACGCGAACCGATGAAGCCTCCTCCCGCCATCTGAAAGTTCATGAACTCCCTTTCTTCTCTCGAAGTATTATACGATCCCTGTTTGTTTCCGCTGTGGGATGACCGATTACCCATTCCGTCTCGTGAGAACCTTGAAATTATACCGTGCGACCGGATCATGATCATGCATTATAACGAATTTTCCTTCGTCATAGACAGCTTTGACAGGTTTTGCATAAGGCTGCGTGAAAACAGAGCCGATGTTCATTCAAATGAATCCTGAGCGGCTGCAGTGAATCCAGGAAATTGGAGAAGCCGATCATGGTATAATTCCCCATGGCACACGAACCGAATAAAGTTATCTATTCCATGGTAGGGGTCAGCAAATTCCATAACAAGAAGCAGGTTCTCAAGGATATCTACCTGTCGTATTTCTACGGCGCGAAGATTGGCGTGCTCGGTTTGAACGGTTCGGGCAAAAGCTCCCTGTTGCGAATTCTCGCAGGTGTAGACAAGGAGTATGTCGGCGAAGCAGTTCTCTCTCCCGGATACACGGTCGGATTCCTTGAGCAGGAGCCTTTTCTTGATGATGCAAAGACCGTTCGCCAGATCGTTGAGCAGGGTGTTCAGGAAACGGTTGACCTTGTCCGGGAATACAATGAGATCAATGAGAAGTTTGCCGAGCCGATGTCGGACGACGAGATGAACAAGCTTATAGAGCGGCAGGGCAGGGTGCAGGAAAAACTCGACGCGCTTGACGCATGGGACCTTGACAGCAGGCTTGAAATGGCAATGGATGCGCTTCGGTGCCCTCCCGGCGACACACCCGTCAAGGTGCTTTCAGGAGGTGAGCGCAGGCGCGTT
>Ga0079037_100000873_pt1 | contig 14823 bp, 14 predicted proteins | sample Mud3Dept4metaG_FD_71479 | JGI IMG/M metagenome (GOLD analysis project Ga0079037, IMG submission 71479) | Freshwater wetland microbial communities from Ohio, USA, analyzing the effect of biotic and abiotic controls - Mud 3 Core 4 Depth 4 metaG | ecosystem: Environmental > Aquatic > Freshwater >... | reverse complement strand
CGCTCTGTCAATGATTGAAGATGCAGAAAAAGCAGGCATATTGAAACAAGGTTCAGTCATTATTGAACCTACTTCCGGCAACACCGGAATAGGTCTGTCTATGGTCGCCGCAGTAAAAAGATACAGACTGATACTTGTTATGCCGGAATCAATGTCGCTTGAACGAAGAAAGATTATGACAGCCTATGGAGCTGAGCTTGAACTCACTCCGGCAAAAGGTGGAATGACAGGCGCAATCGCAAGATCAAAACAATTAGCAGATGAGATCCCGAACTCCTGGATCCCTTCACAATTTGATAATCCGTCAAACATTGAAATTCATAAAACCACCACAGCTGCAGAGATTCTGAAAGACTTTCCCGAAGGATTTGATTATCTTATATCCGGAGTGGGTACCGGAGGCCATATAACAGGTGTGGGAGAAGTCCTGAAACAAAAATTCCCGGAAATGAAAATCTTTGCTGTTGAACCTGAACTATCACCGGTCATCAGTGGAGGTAATCCGGGCCCTCATCCCATACAGGGAATAGGAGCTGGATTTATTCCGGTTAATCTTCACCGGGCCATCCTTGACGGAACTATTACAGTATCTAAGGAAAAAGCCTATGAATATGCTAAACGTGCTGCAAAAGAAGAAGGTCTGCTGATAGGCATATCATCGGGAGCAAGCCTGGCAGCAATAGCAAAAAAACTTCCTGAAATACCGGTAAAATCGCGTATACTTACTTTTCTATATGACACCGGAGAGCGATACTTATCTGTCGGGGATTTGTTTTAAGTTTTTAAGGTTCAGATAAAACAGAATCTTTTACAGATTCTTCAGCATCCAGATATTACAGCCGAAATGGCCGGAATTACCCATTGGCCCCGGAATAAATGTAAATCCTGCTTTTTCATATAATCTGATAGCTTTGCTTAATTCCGGCAGCGACTCAAGGTACAATTGTTTATATCCTAATTGCTTTGCTGATTCAATGCTTTTTTCAAGAAGTTCCCGTCCTATACCTTTACCTCTTTCCGAAGAGATTAAATACAATTTTACCAGTTCGGCACATCCTTCCGGCAGCCCGGGTGTCGAATAGACTCCACAACCCCCTATGATCTTTCCTCCCTCTTCAGCAATCCAGTAAACAGAACCTGGTTTTTTAAACAATGAGAACAGATCATCAGTTGTAGGATCAAAATAAACAGTTCCCGGACGGGCAATACCAAACTCCCTGAATACTGACCGGATCAATTCTGCAATTTCTTTATTATCCTGCTTTTTTATATGCCTGAATATGATTCCCATCCATTTATAGATTATTAGCTGATGTTCAAATTTAAGAATAAAACCTGTTCTCTGTACTATCGATTGCGATCATGTTGTCTTACATATTTTTGTTACATTTGACTTTCAAATAACAACTTTGAGAGCGGTCATACAATTAACAATTCCAAATTTCTCCTTACTCTGCCGGAGATTTTTCCTGATTTTAATAATATTTTGGTTTACAATCTATTGCGCTGTTTCAAGTGATTTTATTGTTACAGGAAAGATCACAGATGCTTCAGGAAGTTATATTCCCAATGCAAAGATTTCGATTATAGCAGGGAACACAGAATACGCAGGAATCTCAAAATCCGATGGTACATACTCCTTAAAAATATTCGGAATATACGGAGAGATCTCCGGCTTGCTTGAACCCGGGACTCCGTATCCTATCCCTTTTACTTATTCAGTCAAAATTCCGTTCATTATCAACAGTCAGGGAGACATCCGCTTTGCTGTTTACAGTTTTACCGGCCAGAAGATTAAAGAGACACTTTTTCCACAGACAGAAGCCGGAAGCTACCAGATAATATGGGATGGTTGCAGTGATAACGGGGCTCCTGTACCTCAGGGTTTATATATTTATGCTGTCACCTTTAAGAGAAGAACCTGGTCAGGGAGACTTATCAGAGTAGCAGGTGTAACGACATATTCTGCAGGTACCGCTCTTGAACCCATTATAATGCCTCCTGAAATTATGTCTCATGATGGTACGCTTCGGTTCAAAGTTACAACGGCAGTTACCTGTCAGAATTATTATCCTGTTAGGCTTACTGACATTACAATTGCCCGTGATACTGTCATTGATTTTGAACTGTCCCGTAAACAGGATCTGCCGTTTAAGACTTCCGGAGATCATATTGCCATGTTTACAGGGTCGGGTTACAGGCCTCTGTTACTTAAAGGGATTAACCTGGGATCATCTCCTCCTGGTTATTTCCCGGGAGAGATAGGATATGCTATCGAAGATAAATCCTCCGGCACATATGAAAAATGGATCAGTAAAATGGCAGAGGCAGGATTCAACAGTATTAGGGTCTACACACTTCATCCTCCGGTTTTTTATGAGAAGCTGGCTGAATATAATGAACGTCACAGTGAAAATCCATTATTTCTTTTTCAGGGAATCTGGCTGGATGAAATTGAAAATGGTTCGAATCCGGATGATTATGACCTGACTCTCCGGACAACCTCTTTCAGAACAGGAATTAAAGAAGTTATAAATTGCATTCATGGCAATAATAATATTCCATTCAGACCAGGAAGGGCTTATGGCAGCTACCTTACAGACGTCTCAAGATGGACAGCCGGGTATATTATCGGGAGGGAGATTATGCCCCAGGAAGTCGATTCAACAGACAACCGCCATTCCGAAATGACCTCATATTCAGGTACTCAGTTTAGTATTTCCGGAGCTTCGGCGACCGAGGTTTTTGTGACAAGAATGCTTGATGAGATGGTTTCTTTTGAAGTACAGAATTATGCAGTCAGGCGACCTGTCAGTATTTCAAGCTGGCCAACTCTTGATCCATTATACCATCCGACAGAAGCAGAGACAGGTACTGATGAGGATAAAGCTTCATTTGATATCTATAAAATCATCGGAAAAGATAGCCAGGCAGGATTGTTTGCATGTTATCATGCTTATCCGTATTATCCCAATTTTATCAGCCAGCAACCGTCATATCAAGCTTCCTTCGACGATCAGGGGCAAAATAGTTACTATGGTTATTTAAAAGATCTCAAGAATCATTATTCCGGCATTCCTGTTGTAATTGGGGAATTTGGTGTTCCCTCAAGCTGGGGAAGTGCCCATCAGTCATTCAGTAACATGAATCATGGAGGATATTCTGAATTACAGCAGGGAGAAAAGAACATAAGAATGATGCACAATATAATCAATGCAGGATGTGCAGGCGGATTCATGTTCTCGTGGATGGATGAGTGGTTCAAGCCTACCTGGATTGTCTCATATCTTGAAGCATATGGTTTCCTTTCGGGCGATGTCACCATCCCGACCAGGCAGCTTTGGCATAACCTGACATCTCCGGAACAGAATTTCGGTCTTGTTTCATTCGACCAGAATGAAACACTGCCCTTAATCCAATACCAGATGGATAAACCATCAGGACCATTAAACAAAACTGAAGCCACGAACGATAACAGATATCTTTTTCTAGAAATAGAAACTGCCCAGAATATTATTCCCGGAGATTCTCTGATGGTTGCGTTCGATACATACCTAAGCAGTACCGGGGAATCACTGCTTCCGAACGGCCATTATCTCAATAATAGATCAGAGTTCCTGCTTACAATGGTCTTTGGTAATGATACTGCAATACATCATGTTACTGAAGCTTATGATATGAATGGACTGACACCCAGATTTAATCTTTCCAATCCTGCAGTCCAGCAATATAAAAGTACCATGACTGACGGGGCACCATGGAAAGAAATGCAATGGATTAATGACGGTTCCGGACTTACCAGGGATTATATTGGAAGAGTCCCGATGGAGAATGCATCTGATTTTACTCCGGGTCAGCGAACTGCTGTCACATGGTTCGGAAAGAAAATTAAAGTGAGGCTGCCCTGGACTATGCTTTACTTTTACGATCCCACCCAGATGAAAGTTATTGACGGAGCCGTTTCCTACGACGGCGGCAGGTCATATGATATTCTGACAACTTTATCGGATGGCATTGCAGTTTCAATTTATTATAAAGGTATTGTAACTTCCTCAACAAGCAGGTACAAATGGACCAAGTGGTTGGTTGTTCCGCCCACTTTTGTGAGAGAAAAAAAATCGCTTCAGGTTGTTGAATCAGGATTGGCAGCTTTCCCCCGGTTTGCCGACTGACGTACTGATGGTGGATGTACTTTTATCTTCTTCTTATCAAAACCTGATCTTTCTGCTTTACCCCATCCTTTTTTACCTCTTAATGCTTCAATATTCCCCCTTATTGCAAAATATGTATGAACAGGATAAAAGAATGGTTCAAGAAAGGCTGCAGATAAAAGCTTAAACACATCTTTTTTCTTCTTGTATTTATGAAAAGTAATCTCCTCAAAAAGCACTGACCAGGTTGAAAGCAGAACGGCAAACGTATAGACAAAAAGAAAAAGAAGCAGGTAAAAAGGCCAGTTAAGCGAATTTGTAATTATTAGGAAAAAAGTATAGACAAAACCTGCGAAAGCTATCAGAGGTGACAGCCATTCAAAGAAAAACCAGTACGGGTATCCGAGCATTCCAAGCCGTCCGAAATTCCTGTTAAAGAATATTTTACGGTGTGTCCGCAGAGACTCTACAAGACCACGGGTCCAGCGGGTTCTTTGCCTGCGCATAGATTTAAGGTCAGATGGCACCTCTGTCCAGCAGAGAGGGTCAGGAATATATGTCACTTCATACTTATTATTCCTTTCAGCCATGTACCTCCTCATCCTGAGAACCAGCTCCATATCTTCACCGACAGTTTTAATGCTGTAGCCTCCTGCTTTAATAACTGTTTCCCGGTCGAAGATTCCCATGGCACCCGAGATAAGCATTAATCCGTCAAGATGACTCCAGGCCATTCTCCCCAGAAGAAAAGCACGAGTATATTCAAGAACCTGGAAACGCGGCAGAATCTGTTTTGGTATATGAATTTCACGTATATGCCCACGTTCCACATCACATGAATTTACAATTCTTATTACCCCGCCGCTGCCGATAACTTTCCGGTCTTTTTCTTCCAGAAATGGTTTGACCAGTTTAAGTATCGAGTCTGCTTCAATGATGGAATCAGCATCGATGGAAACAAAAAGAGTACTTTTACAGATATTTATACCTGCATTCAATGAATCTGCCTTACCTCCATTATTTTTATCGATGACAGTCAGCCTGGTGTATGAAGGATCTTTTGATTTATAAACACCTTTTATTCTCTCGCATGGTATTCGGTAGTCAAAATAATAATTGACCTTTACCAGGTCATAAGCCTCTTTTACTTTTTCAAAAGTATTGTCGGTAGAACCATCATTAACAAGGATAACTTCAAAATTGTTATAATAGAGTGAAAGAAGTGTCCGGATATTATCGATAATTGTTTTACTTTCGTTAAATGCAGGAGCGATTATTGATATTTTGGGGCTTAATGGTGATAACACCAGGGAGTTATAGTTGACATAGCTATTTTTTCTTAAATATTTCCGGAGCGCCAGGGCAGAAAAAATACCAAGAAGCAGGTACGACCCGAAAATAATCAGGGTAAGTATGAAAATTACGTGTGCAAAAATAAATTCCATGACTGTTTAAAATATTCTACGGTCCAGAACGTGTCTCACAATAATATTATAGTTCTTATATTCCGATTTCATAATTTTGACAAGGGCTTTCACTCCTTCTTCTCCATTATTTTCAATTGCCTTGGTAGCTTCTATCTGTAATTGAACATCATCTTCCTTGTCAAGGACCAGCTTGAGGAATCCCATCATTGAAGGATCAGGCATTTTACCCATGGATTTGACTATTTCAAGACAGATATTATACTCCTGATTTTTATACATGCGCTTCATAGGTTCAAGAGTCGAGCGCATTTCAAGATCACCGGCAACCTGAACAGCAAGCTGCCTGACAGAAGGATCGGGATGCTTTAATGTCTCATGAATATCCTCCTCAGCGTCCATTTGTTTAAATTCTCTTATCATCCTGATTGCGAACATGATCACAGTGGGATTAGGTGAGGTGAGCCATTTTTTAAATGAAGGTACGGCAATGTTATGCTGGATGATAAGTTCGTGAAGCGTTATCTGCTCCCATAGTGAAAATGGCCGGGTAAGATGAGACAAAAATTCAAAGGGGTTATCATCGCCAAGTCTTACCAGGGCAATCTGGGCTTCCATCCTGAGTATTTCGTTTGATGAATTAAGGGCTTTGTATATAGCCTCATTTGCATCTTTAATATTCATAAATGCCAGCTCACGGAATCCTTTTATTTTTTTATGCCAGCGACGATCGTAAGCCCTGGTTACAGAATCCCTGTCGAGACCAAGATGCTTATACAAACTGAGAAGTTTTTTGGCTTCTTCTCCTTTCAGGTTAATGCTCACATCAATCATCTGGTCTATGAGGACCTGTCGGCGGTAGGTGTTAGAAGCAATCGGACGAAAATCATCCGTAGTTGCATTCCCAAATAAATAATCAACTATAAGAGTCTGATATTTTTCCATCAGATATTGATGAAGCTTCTCCTCCTTTTCCATCCTCCTCCTGTTTAACAGAATGATTATCAATAATATCAGCATTGAGACTATTGAAATCACAATTGATAAAATCAATGCATTGATGAAGGCAATGGATTTACCGAAATAACTTATTCTTTTCAGCCATGGGCTATCTCCTTTTATGAAGATGATATTGTCGGCCTCATTTGAAGATTTTTGAAGATCATTTGAGGTATTGGATATGACCGTATCAGTACCGGTATAATGGGGAACGACAGAAGATGCCTGAATTGTATCATTATTATTTATAGTATCTGCAGGATTCTGAATTTGCTTAACAGTGGATTTATCAGAATCAATTTGTTCTGATTTTTCTGGTTCAGGAAACCTGCTGATGAGGATCTTATAATAGCTGCCCTCCTTAATCATTATTGCATTTTTGTCGATATATTCCTTAACTTCCCTTAAGAATGCATCAGCATTTAGTTTAAGCCTGAATGCGCCAAGCTGAACAGGATAATTGTTTACCGAAGAAGTAATGAATCCTTTTATAGCCCCTTCCGTAAGGTTGTAATCAAGTGCAATATTTGCTGCCGGCACTGGTTCAGTTAAATGTTCTGTATTGGGGATCTGTCTTGATACCACAGATTCTCCCTCAGACTGGCTTGCCTGCACTTTGGAAATTGAAAAAAGCGATAATATCAACAGTAAAGCATACCTCATCATTTCATCTTAATAGCATATATAAAATTTACATTGCCTTCAAACCTGTTTCTCCAGTCTGGTCCATCTAATGCATCATATTCTTCCCTGGAATAACCTGCTCCGAGGCGCACCATAAATCTGCCCCTCACATTAAAGTTATATGCAAGTCTGACGCTGTTTGCGCTGAGCCGATCAATGTCTGCCCGGATGCCATATGGTTCATCCGGTGCAGTACCGGTGCCAAGTGTTAACTGAAAGTAATCAAAATCATTAAAATACCGTCGTGCATTCAGATAGAAAGAAGTCCTTGGCCCATCATCCTTGAAATAAACAAAGCATTTTCCTGAGAACCAGTACTTCCCAAGATATTTTTCAACTGATGCAAGAGCTATGAAAATATGCCTGTCATCATTTTTAAAATTATAATAATTTAATCCGGCAGAAACGGCAAATCCGTCCGGTAAAATCTGCCAGATTTCTAATGCTCCCCTGTGTGTCGGGAAATATGAACCAGGACTGTAGGCATATGCCAGGTAAGCATAATTTTTATCTGATAAGCGTGGATATGCTTCAGCTTCAAACTGCAGTTCAGTTGCATCAATGTTATTTTCTTCATCTGAGATCATATTCCCGATATTAACACCAGCTGAAGCCGGTCCCCAATTGAACCTATGCCCTGCACCTACTTTAAAAATCTGCCAGAATCGGGAATAGGGTTCATTAAAAGTGTCAAATGAATACCCTCCTCTTATATCAGTAGCTACCGGAGAATTTTCTTTTGACCACAGTGAAATATCTCTTTTTACAGCAAGGGCATCAGCGTTGTCAGGTTCAGCAATAAGTAGAGTATCAATCACTGCTGCTGCCTGTTTAAAATCTTTCTGCCAGGCAAGAATTCTGCCAAGGAGTATTCTTGCATCACCATATCTGGGGTACGCATTTACCAGTTTCCGTGCAGCAGTAGCTGCTTCCGTATAAGCTCCATCAAAAGCCATGGAGCGGATCCTTGCATACTCGGCTTCGGGATCCTGGATCTTTTGTGAACATACAGGCAAAGAACCAGCCAATCCAAAAAATAAGAAACAGGTTAAAAGTAAAATATTATAATAGCCGGACATATATCACTTTTTAAGAATAGCTTTTATCTTCTGAATAAGTTCAGAAGGACTAAAAGGCTTGACAATATAACCATTAATCTTTAGTTCAGCTGCCTGTTGCTGCATCTGAGGATCACTGAAAGCAGTTACAATTAACACAGGTGTTTTCTTTTTCAGATCAGAACGGAGATATTTGACCAGTTCAAGACCACTATGATATGGCAAATGTATATCGACAAGGATAAGATCATAAACTTTATTCTTAAGAAGGCGCATAGCTTCAATCCCGTCTTCTGCCGTTTCAGTTTTGTAACCCTCCCTTTCAACAACTACTGACAGAGTCTTCTTTGCTAATTTGTTATCTTCACATATAAGTATGCTCATTGCAAATGGCCAGGTATTTTATTTTCAATGATGTAAACACAACCTGACAAATGATTTAAAGTGTAAAATTGGCAATTTTAGACAGAGCCGCCAAATAAAAAGGCTATAATTTTGATAACTACTTAAAATTCAAGGATAAAATAATATCCGCTATCGATTAAACCTTATCCGGAACCAGTCGGGTCTGATGTCCTGGCAGACGGTTCTGAAGCTGTCTGAATGGCTGTCGCAACCTCAGGAATAATTCCCATCTTTACATAAACCGGGCGAACAATATTTTTCAGTTCAGGCAGCTTTTTCAAAAATATCGCTGCTCCTGTCACACATGTAATACCTCCGAAAAGAATTGTTACCGGTGTTCCAATAAGTTTCGCAAGAGAACCGGCCAGAAGGCTTCCGAAAGGTGCTGTACCTACAATTGCCAGTGTATAAAAACTCATTACCCTGCCACGCTTGTCATCATCAGTTATGGTCTGAATAATTGTATTGCTTGCTGCGGTGTGAAGCATCATACCCACACCGGTAAAAACAAGCACCACGGCTGATAAGATGAAGAATCTGGAAAATGCCAGGATTACCAGGCCTGCACCGAACATCGCTGCAGCAATGGGGATAAGCCTTCCGAGCTTCAGAATTGACTCCCGTGATGCCAGATAAACGGCACCCAGCAGTGCTCCCAATCCGGCTGCCCCCATCAGAAAACCGAATGTCTGAGATCCTCCATGCAATATCTCTTTTGCATATATCGGCATCAGCACCTGGTAAGAAGAACCCATAAGGCTGACCAGTCCAAGCAGAAGAAGAAGATGTTTTATCGGAGCAAATCTAAACGTATAATTAAATCCTTCTTTAAGATCCTTAAATATCTGATTATCTTCCCTTTTTGCCTCTTTCTTTTTCACATGCATCATAAACAAAGAAGTAATAACAAACACATAGCTGACAGCATTTATCAGGAAACAAATTCCTTCGCTGGTAGTTGCAAGGAGAAGTCCCGCAATGGAAGGGCCTATCAGTCTTGCTCCATTGAACATAAGCGAATTAAGTGCGATTGCATTCCCTATATCTTCTTTTTTCTCCACCATATCATAAACAAAAGAATGTCTCGACGGCATATCAAAAGCATTGATACAACCTAATGCAACACTTAATATTACTATATGCCATATTTCAATCACACCTGCCAGGGTAATGATTGCAAGTATAAGTGCCAGAAACAATGAAAGAATTTGTGTGATCAATAATACTTTGTACCTGTCGAACCTGTCAGTAATAACCCCTGCAACAGGTGCAAGCAGAAAAGTCGGTATCTGCCCTGCAAAGCTTACCAATCCGAGTAAAAATGCTGATCCGGTAATATGATATACAAGCCAGGGCATTGCAATTCGTTGCATCCATGTACCTATAAGGGAAATGCTTTGCCCGCTGAAGAACAAACGGTAATTTCTGTATTGCAGCGAACGGAAAACTATTTTTACTCTTGCAGAAATGCTGTGGCTATTTGCCTGCCCTTTTTCCATTATTATTTAAAAAATCTCCCTAAAAGTAATTTCTTTCAAAATATATAATGAAACTTTCATCATATATTTAGAACAAAAAACTATCGGTTACACGAATAAAAAATATGCAGTAACTTCTCTGTGTCACATTATGAAAACGCTATGCAGCTTAGTGGTCAATAATTATAAAGTATTATTCCCAATCAGATTACTTTCAGCAGGAATAATATAATTATCCCGATTATTGTAATTGAGGATATTCCGATAGGGAACCATACGGGAGCTATCCAGGGTACGGGTATTAGAAAAAGAACATCAATTGTCTTAAAAGTCGGAGGCCATTTAATAAGGATATAAAGAGAAATATAATAAAAGAGGTCCCAGAACGCGAATGTCCAGAGAAAAAATACTCCTTTCTCGAGCCAGGTATCACCGACCAGGTATGCTATAACCACAAGCATAATAATGGTTGCAACTTCGCGGGTCCTTTCAATAAACAAAAAACGTTTGGAAAAATTCTCAATTGATTCTTTATTAGACTCTGTGTCAAGTATTCCGAGAGCTTTTCTAAGATAAACAACTACAACGCCCTCAAGATGAGCCATTGCAATTCCGAAAAGTGACAGGAGAATTAATCTGGTTATCATTTCCCTCTCTTTATTTCATTTAAACCAATGTTTCTATTAATAGTTTTAAACTTGCCCTTGTGTAAATCAGTTACATCTCAAAAAGTTCGAGTATTTCAGGTACAAATATAATCAGGCCCACTATTGCTGCCACTAATGCAGATACTAAAACCCCTGCTGCTGCCAGATCCTTGACTTTCTTTATCCTGATATCCTTTTCACCTGAAATTATATCAGACAGATTTTCAATAGCAGTATTGAAGCATTCGCTTGCGAATACTATCGCGCCTGACAAGGAAATTGCGATCCAGTCACCTTTCGATACACCAAAAAATATTCCTGCAATGATGACAAATACTAAAATAATAAAATGGATTATTGCATTGTGTTCATCCCTGAAAAGAATGGTTAACCCGCTAAATGCATATCTGAAGCTACTTAACCTTGCTCCTGGCGAAAATCTCCTGCCTGATACACTCTTCTGCATGATTACCTTTTTTACTTACTATAAGCTAAAGGTAACAATTTTAAAAATATTTCTTCTTAAAATATCCTGCAACGTTAACCAGCATTATCAGTACGGGGACCTCGACAAGAGGTCCTATCACGGTAGCGAAAGCTGTTTGTGAATTTATTCCGAATACGGCAACTGCCACGGCAATGGCAAGTTCGAAATCGTTACTTCCGGCGGTAAAAGAAAGTGTTGCTGATCTTTCATAACCTTGTCCCATCCATTTGGCAATGAAAAAAGTCGAAAAGAACATTACGGCAAAATATATAGTATATGGAATAGCAACTCTCAGTACATCCAGAGGTAGTTCGATGATTTTTTCTCCTTTCAGGGAGAACATCACAAAAATTGTGAATAATAGTGCAATAGGTGTGAGCCAGGACACTTTTGGAATAAATTTTCCGTAATACCATTCATCGCCGGAGACTTTTCGAAGTAATGTATTAGTTATTAATCCTGCGAAGAAAGGAATGCCCAGGTAGATTAAAACAGTTACTGCAATTTCAGAAATGGATACCTCTACTATTGATCCGCTCAGACCAAACAAAGGAGGAAGCAGTGTAATAAAAATATAAGCATAAACGGAATACAGTAATACCTGGAATATGGCATTAAATGCTACTAAACCTGCCGCTAATTCGGCATCTCCTTTTGCCAGATCGTTCCAGACAAGAACCATCGCAATACAACGAGCCAATCCGACCAGAATAACTCCAACCATAAGACCGGGATGATTATGGAGAAATAATACGGCAAGAAGGAACATTACGATCGGACCCACTATCCAGTTCATTGTGAGAGACAGGCTTAAAAGTTTAAGATTTTTGAAAACAAGGGGCAGTTTTTCATACCTTACTTTTGCAAGAGGCGGATACATCATAAGTATCAAGCCAATAGCAATCGGGATATTTGTGGTACCTGAACTTAATGAGTTCCAGAAACCTGAGATATCAGGAATGAAATACCCAATGATAACTCCGGCAAACATAACCAGAAAAATCCACAGAGTAAGATACCGGTCGAAAAATGAAAGTTGTTTTGTAGTTCCCATATAGCGGATTTATATTAAGTTAACAAATACCACCACAACTACAGCCAGCAGGTCTTTCTGCTGAAACAGTAATACTGTAAATTCCTCTGTCCCCGGTATGATATGAATTTAATTCATTTGTATCATTATATTCCGACAGTAATGAATCCGGTAGTTTTATTTCTTTTTGTTTATGAACTTTAACATTGAGGAATCCTGAATTCTCAATTATTTTCAGATATTCAGTTATTTCGCTTGCCCCGGACACGCATCCTGCATACATTTCAGCATCCTTTTTCATTTTATCAGACAGAGTGCCCTTCAATACCACATCTGAGACACAGAAGTGCCCCCCTGGTTTTAATACTCTGAAGATTTCTGAAAATGCCTTAGATTTATCCGGTACAAGGTTCAGAACACAATTGGAAATAACAACATCAAACAACTTATCATCAAATGGCATTTTCTCTATGTCTCCAAGTACAAACTCAACATTTTTAAAGTTCAATCTGGTACAATTTTCCCTGGCTTTATTAATCATTTGTTCAGTCATATCAAGTCCAGTGACTTTGCCATTTTCACCGACTATTGCTCTTGCAACAAAACAGTCATTACCTGCGCCACTACCAAGATCAAGTACATGATCACCTTTCTTAATCCCTGCATAATCTGTCGGAATTCCGCAACCAAGATTCAAGTCAGCGTCAGGATTGTATCCTTCTTTGCTTTCATAATTTTCGCTGAAAACAGTGTAGTCCACCTGTGGTCCGCAGCATGAAGGGCCGCAACATGATGATTGTTCAGTGTTGCTTTGCTCGGCAATTCTGCCATATTTTTCTTTTACGATTTCTTTCGCATCTTTCATAAATAAACGATTATTTAATTTTTAAATTGGTATTAAAAAACTTATAGAATTCTTCCTCTATTTCATCCCTTACTCTTCGAAATTCACTCATGATGAATTCTTCCGATCCAGTGATTTTTGACGGATCCGTAAATCCAATATGCAAACGATTCTTCACTTTTCCAAAGAAAACAGGACAAGTTTCATTTGCATCATCGCATACTGTGATTACATAATCCCATTGATCATTCAAGAATTCATCAACTGATTTGGTAGAGTTCATACTTATGTCAATGCCAACCTCAGCCATTACTTCAATGGCTCTGGGGTTGACCATCTTAGCTGGAAAAGTACCTGCAGAATGCACCTCAATCTTACTGTCGAATGACTGTAAAAATCCTTGTGCCATCTGACTCCGGCAGGCGTTACCGGTACAAATAATCAGTATTTTCACACTATATTTTTCTCTTTACTGATTTTAATAACAATTTTTTACAAATATATAAAACATTTCGTATATTTGCGAAATATAGAAATAAAATCAGACATCATGTCAGGCAAATTAGAATTCACACAGGAAGTGTTGCAGATTGCCACTATTTCGAAAGCTTTAAGCCATCCGGTGAGAGTATATATTCTACAGAAACTATCCAAAATGAACTCTTGTTGCTACAGCGGGGATCTGGTTGAAGAAATCCCGGTAGGCCGGTCCACTCTTTCTCAACATTTAAAGGAACTGAAATATGCCGGATTAATACAGGGAGAGATTAATCCTCCTTATATAAAGTACTGTATCAACACGAAAAACTGGGAAAAAGCGAAGAAATTACTTGACAATTTCCTGAATGAAGACCAACCAGTAAATATTTCCTGTGAAGTATCAAAATCCATGATACATTCTTAATTTTTAACACCTGATTAATTTTAAATATTTATAAAACTCAAATAAGATATGGACATAAAAATCCTGGGACCTGGTTGCATACGCTGTAAAACCCTCGAAAAATTAGTATTGAATACAGTAGCAGAATTAGATATTTCAGCCAACATAAGCAAAGTTGAGGATATTATGAAAATTATGGAATATGGAATAATGCATACTCCCGGTTTGGTAATAAATGAAAAGGTGATAGTCAGCGGTCGTGTTCCATCTCCTGCCGAGTTGAAGGAAATTTTAATAAAAAATAAATAATTCGAAAATTTATGAAAACAGTCCGATTATTGTTAGGAATTACATTATTCATTCCTTTATTATCCTGTAATGCTCAATCTTCAAAAAAAGAGGTTAAAGCTTCTGTTGTCAATTCTGATAAAATTGAAGCATATTATTTTCATTTCACTACCAGGTGTGTAACCTGCAGAACCATTGAGGCAAAAGCCAAGGAGAATCTTGAGATTCTTTATCCTAACCAGGTAAAAGAGGGATTAATAACTTTCCAATCCGTAAACCTTGATGAGGCCTCCAGCAAATCACTTGCAGAAAAACTGGGAGTTTCGGGACAGACCCTGTTGCTGGTAAAGGGCGATCAGAAGATCAATCTGACCAACGAGGGTTTCATGTATGCAATGGTCAAACCCGAAAAATTCAAAGAAATAATCAACGAAAAAGTTGA
>Ga0079037_100000872_pt1 | contig 14824 bp, 1 predicted proteins | sample Mud3Dept4metaG_FD_71479 | JGI IMG/M metagenome (GOLD analysis project Ga0079037, IMG submission 71479) | Freshwater wetland microbial communities from Ohio, USA, analyzing the effect of biotic and abiotic controls - Mud 3 Core 4 Depth 4 metaG | ecosystem: Environmental > Aquatic > Freshwater >... | reverse complement strand
AATTGCTTCTCGGCCTTTTCCTGCGCTTCCTCCGATCCCTGATCCGGGATGCGTCTCAGGGCCTCATCCATGGTCATGAAGCCCTCGACTACGAGCTGGAGATCCGACATGCGCAACCGGCTCAACGGGCCCTCAGTGTGCTTGAGGATTACCGGCTTTCCGTCTTTGTCCTTGACCGGTTTCCCCTTTTCGTCCACCTTGAATTCCCGATATGGGGCCCATTCTTCTTGAGGATTCATCCAAGCCCGGTCCATGTAGGTCCAGTAGAGAGAGGCTTCGGCGTAGGCCAGTTTGACCTTCCAAGCGACCTGCATGGATCTCCACCATGCGAAGTAGGCGGACTGGAGCTTATCGCTGTTCAAGTGGAACTGTTCGCGGAGCCGGTCGTTGCTCAAAAGGACCTGTTCCGCATCGCTGTAGACGATAGCCTCGCCGACCAGCTTGGCCTCTTTGCCTGAGAGTTTGAGTATTTCATGCAGTTCGTCGGCCCGGCTTTTGTTCGGCGACCGGCTAAGGTCGAGCGTCATTTCCTGACGTTCCTCTTCCCGGTTGAGTTCGATGTCGATGAACGGCCGAAATTCCGGGTGCCGCTTGGCGATGTACCACGGCAAGGACATCAACTCTTCCCAGCGCCGGAGGTCGCTGTTCGGGATATCCAAAAGGAACTTGGAAAGGAATTTGTCGCCGCGGACGTGCTTAATCAGTTCCCCGGCGGGAGTGTTCTCATCCACTTCGCCAGTGCGCTCCAAACCGAGATCGAACGCGGGCGTGTTGTTGGCCGCGCTTGTCAACGGATGCGCTTGTTCGGGATTGTAGAGCCGGGCACCCATGAATTGAAACGGAGCCCGCTCCGGCGGTGCCGTCGGCTTCCGGCTGGCCTTTGCCATCTTCTCGCCGATGGCCCGCGGGATCAGCATGTCCATGCGGATCGTGCCTTCGTCGCTGTCCACCACTTTCCTGATGGAAGCCTTGGCTTGGTTGTAGACCCGCACCATCAGGGACTTGAACCTGTCGTATGGGGCTCCGATGATTTCCCTCATACGGGTGATGAATCGCCGAAAATCCCGAACACCTTCCCGGATAACATGGCGACCGATCGCAACCAGCCGAGGCATGGCAGCTTCGGTGTCCTTAACATTCAGAAGCCCTTGGACCAGCGTATCGATGTCGTTGATCCCTTCTTCCTCGACGTCATCCTCATCGAGCATGCTGCCGCCTTCGGGCTGTTCAATCTCCCCGAAAGGAGAGATGTCTGTCGCGGGCGGCAATTCTTTTATCGGGGCCATGCTTGCCGCGATTTCCTGCAAGGATTTGCCCTCATCGAGCATTTCCGCGATACGGAGGATATTCGCGGGCAGCTCGGTAAGGGGCGATTGACGCGGCCGGAGGCTGGAGTTGTAAGTGCGCAAGGCAAGATCGGCCGTCACGGTGCGTATCGCCGCCACGTAATGTTTTTGCTCCGGGTCCCACGCCATGACCATGGGATCTCCATCATGGCTTCCCACCCAATATTTGAGGTCCTTGCCGCGGTAGACCTGTTGCAGCAACGACCAGTCCTGTTCCTTGATCGCGTTGTTGGTGTCGAGGAAAATCAAGGTGCCCAGCGTGGTCCCGGTATCCCAGTAGGCGAAGGGGAACTTGGGGCGGCGCGGTGCATAAGTATGCTCACCCAAGGCTTCGACCATGCTCCGGTTGTAATTCGAAGGTTCGTCCCCCGGACGCGGAAAGTTGCCTTTCCGCACTCTCCTGAAATCCTTCGGCGAATCGACAAGGGCTATGTTGTCGCTCCTGAAATAGCCCCTGTCCGTAGTCCAGCCGCTAAACTTTCCGATGTCATCAACGTAGACATGGCGCGGCTGATAGTACGTGAACAACGCTCCTTCGGTCGGGTTGCTCATCCCGCCCGCGGTCCTGTTCTGCATGATCTGGTCAATCTCTTCGATCCGTTCCGCGTTGGCTTCGATCTCATCACCCTTGTCGAACGTGGTCTTGAGAATTTTCTCGTTGACGGGCTTCTGCTGGTTGATGAGTTCGATCTCGGATTGTTTTTCGGCCATCTTCTGTTTTTTGTTTTCGATCCCGCCGGTAATCGTGCGGGACAGATTCCCGGTGATCTCCAGTTTCTTGTTGTCCCCGAAATGGGAAAATGGTCTCGACACATCGGTTTTCTGGAGAGCGATACCAAGACTGATGAGCTTGGTGTTGAACAGCGAATAGGCCATATACACGGTGCCCAGCCGTTCCTTCATCGTGAATTTCTTCTCTCCCTCGACCTTCTCGATGATGCCGACGTTGCCGATGCTGACCTTCGCGCTCGGGGAATCCAGCGGGACCCCGGTTATCTTGGGCCGGTATTGTTTTTCCAATTCTTCGAGGGCCTTGGCGATATCCCCGCCCATGTCTTTCAGGCGGTAGACTTTGCCTTCACTGTAGAAAACCACTCCGGTAATTTGCTCCATCAGCGCGATATCTTCCTTGTGACGCTGAATCTCGGCTTCTTTGGCCCGGATGTCTTCGTCCGCGGACGCCATGAAGATTTGCGCCCGGCGGTGACTGACGGCCCATTCCTCATGTTCGCGCTTCAATTCGACGTTGCGCTTGTAAAGGGTTGCCTTCTCCTTAAGCAATGGATTGCCGGAAGCCGTCGCGGCGATCTCCATGAGGCTCATGGTTTCCTTGGACACATCTTCGATCTCTTCCACATCGCGCAGCAGACCGCTAAAGAGAGAGTCAAAGGTCTCCTGTTTCTTGGTGACAACTCCCCAAACGAAGCCGTCCACGGTGCCCGGAACGACATAGACGTAGTTGTGAACGTAGGGATTGATATTCCCAAAGCGCCAGCCGCGGGCGGTGGCCTGAGCGAAAGTTGCGTAGTTCCACCAGACATCCATGTGATGCATGGCAACCACGCGCTTCTGGATGTTGTAGCCCAGCCCGGCCTTCTTTGTCGATGCGAGCAAGACGCGGTATTTGCCCGAATTCATGTCGGATTCGAACTGTTCTTTTGCCTTGGCCTGTTTTTTGAGGTCGCGGCCTTTCTTGTCCACATCGTAAATGGTGATGATTTCCTCCCGAGGGATTCCGAGAGAAACCAGCTTGTCTATGACGGCCCCGTAGTAATTGAAATCGACGTTGGGATCGCGGGCTAGATAAAGATCGGCCCACGTTTCCGGCAATGTTTCCACCATCGGCGGGGTGAGAGTGTGCGTTTTAATGCTGGAGTCCGGAGAACCCTTGTCGATAAAAACAATCTGGACCCCATTATATTTGCCGCTGTAGGGATCGATCCATGCATCGCCCTTGTCGGGCGCATTTGGATTCTCTATGTTCTTGTCCACGGCCTCCGGCGTGAGCGTGTCCTTGATCGGCGGGTTCTTGTAGTGCCAGAGAACCATCTTGGCCATGTAGTTGAGTTTAGTCTGGTCGAGATCCGGGGCCCCATGCTCGATGAAGCGCGGATCGATCGCGGCCAACTGGCCCTCGCCGATCAGCCGGAGCTTGATATCTTGAATCTCATTTCCCTCCTGCCGGACGCCCCATGTGGCATGCCCGCCGCCGGGCCCGAGAATCCTCGCAACCCTGTCGTTGATGTGGGTGTTGTAATCCCTCACCAAGTAATTCTGCGGGACATCGACTACCTGAGTCTCGCCGCCCGCCAACTCGGGCCTGACGATCCCGGCTTGCTCCGACGTGACGAAATCCATCACATTGTAAACCTGCCGCATCAATTGTCCGGTGTTGACGAATTTGGTGAAGCGGGTCACGTTGCGGTAAGACTGCCCGGTTTCGGATACCTCGGTATCATCCTCGATTCTTCCATAATTGGCGACCCAGCCATCGAACATTAGACTGCCGGTCTCTGTCAGAACTTCGGGCTCCAAAACGCGCTGAATATTGAACAGTTCGGAAATGCTGTTCGTAATCGGGGTCCCGGATGAAAGCACGATTCCGCCGGGATGCGCGTCATTCATGTAGCGCATCTTCCAATAATAGTTCTGCGCGTTCTGGCCTTCCTCCGGCCCGCCTCCGCTGATGCCCTGCAAGTGATATCCGCGCTCATCGTATTTGGTTTCGAACGGGATGTTCTTGTAGGTGTGCGCTTCATCCACCAGAATCATGTCCACGCCCATCTCATCGAAGTCGAGGAACCCGTAGGCGCGGGCCTGAACCGCGAGCTGTTTGAGCCTGATCCTGTCTTCCAGCGCCCGGATCTGCTTGGCCAAGTCCTTCTGTTTCTTCTTGGCCCGCGCCCCAAATTCCTCGGATTCTTCCGCGGCTCTGGAGGCTTCGAGATATTCTTCGAATTGCTTCAAGTCCTCCTTGAGCATCAGGTGTTGGCGCTCCGGGCTCAGGGTGATCTTGTTGTATTGCGAGTCGGGCACGATGATGCAGTCCCAATCCTGACTCACGATCTTGGCCATCTGCCGCCGGTTTTCGTCCTGATTGCTTGTCACATGCAGAACGAGGACTCTGGCCGTCGGGTACAACCGCTTGAAGTCGCGTTCGATCTGGTTAAGGGTGGCCAGTTTCACCACAAGCATCGGGCGCTTTCGCAGCCCGAGCCGACGCGCTTCCATGGCCGTTGCCACAAGCGAAAATGTCTTCCCGGTGCCCATGTCATGGGCGTAATAGGTGTTTCCCTTCATCATCCAGCGCCATATGGCGTCGAGCTGGTGTCCCCGCAACGGTAGTATTTCTCCGGTTTTCGGGTCTGGCCACAGTCCCACCGAAGCGGCCTTGCCGTACAGCTTCAAATGTCTCCCGTTCGGCTTCCATTCGACGGTATTGTTGACCTCCCGGTTATAGGCTTGCTCGACGGCCGTGGCTTTGTCGGGATGTTCCTTGATCCATTCCTTGAACTTGTCTTGAATCGCAATCTGAACGGCACGGGCTTTTTGAGTCTCCTCTTCGTCTTTGATAGGCTGACCCCCGCGTTCGGGGTTAGGCTTCATGACCAAGGCGATTTCGCCGTTGAGAATGCGGGGGAAAAGATCATAGAAACTCAGTCCTCGCAGTGACGTTCCGATACCGGAAACAGCCCGAGGATCTTTGCTGGCCTTTTCGATCTGCCTCCTGACGTAGGGTTTGGGATGCCTCATGTAATGGACGGGATTATAAAACATCGTATATCGGCCCATTTCCTTGGACCATTGGATTGTGGCCCGGAGATGGTAGTTGGTATAGAGCCCGGCGATGTCATCCACGAAATCCTGCATGATTTCTCTCGGCACCCATGACGTTCCAATCTTGGGGATGATCTGGGCGATGACCTTATCCTGCGGCTGCACGGCTTCGAGGGCCTTGACGTTGCGTTGGTAGGCCGCGTCCTGTTTGGCAATTTCCTTGGCCAGCTCCAGCTTCCGCCTGACGTTGCCGGAAAGGTAGAGATCGGCTGTCACCCAGCCCGCTTCCGGATCGTTGTAGATCGATGTTCCCAGCTCCGCCAGAATTTCATCCTCCGGAGTGCCCATCAGCCCGCTCATGTAATCGAGGTCGATGTGGCCTTTCCAGTTGAGAGACATCAACATCGCATCCATGGCGTTTTCGGCGTGGTTGGGGATTTCGATCGGGGTGAGCCATGTGCCGGAAAAGACCGTCTCGTTCGGAATCAACTCATCGCTGTCTTCTTTTTTTATTTCCACAACGAGTACGAGCGACGAATCCTCATCTTCGTTATAAACGTCGATGGTTTCGTTGACGGTCCCGTATTTGGAAACGTGGGCATCGTACAGCTCGCGCAATGCCTTTTGAGCCGCTTCCCATTGCTCCTTCGGATCGTTGTTACTCTGGCCGCGCATTATGGCCCGGAGCTGGTCCCGCATCTTCATGAAAGACCGGATCATCTCGATTTGTTTATCGAGCGCGATCAGATTGCCGTCATCGTCCCGGACCCGGACGCCAGTGAACTTGAAAGCCTCTCCGTGGTAATCCTTGTAGAAAAGGTCTCCGCTTTCGTCATCATAGTAACGGCCCGGAAGGATTTCCGCCGGAGCCGGAACAAGATCGGGCACGGCGATCGGTTTGCTGAATATCTGCATGATGCCCTGTTTGACGTACTTGGAGAAGAAATCCCGCATGCGGGCTACGGCATCTTCAATAGTCCCTTTGACCATGAGACGGGCATCCGACCGTTGATCCCAACCCTTGTAGGCATCGCCGAGAAAATTCGCCGAGTTGATTTCTATTTCGCCCTTTTCGTTGATCCGGGTATAGGCTTCGTTGGTTTCAATGGTTTCATCGTAACCATATTTGTCCTTCGTCTTGATTGTTTTCAGTTCCGTCCAAGCGCTGATGTTCTCCGGGGTTCCTTCCCCCTTTTTCTGGATGAACAGAACATCCGAGCTGGCCGAAGCCTGAGAGAACACCGGAGGAAGGCGCAAGGCGGCAATGAGACGCCCGCCCTCTTTCTGGACCACTCTCCTGAGCTGAGTTTCTTTCTTGTCCATCGTCCCGGTGGAAGTGATGACCGCCAGAATGCCGCCGGGTTTCAAATGGACTAGGGACCGCCGGATCATGTAATCGTGCAGCTCGAAGCGTTCCTCGTTGTAAATCCTGTCGGCTGGCTGGGTGGACGTAAACGGGACATTGGAGATCACCACTTGGTAATGCCCCTTGGGCAGCATGACCTGTTCGAATTTGTTGTTGTGGAGCCGGGTGCTATGGTCGTTGTAAAGGAGTCTGGCGATCCGGTAACTCAGGTTGTCCGGCTCGACTCCGGTGAATTGCACCTTGCCTACGAGGTTCGGCGTGAGGCTCCCGAATTCATTCCCGATTCCGATTGCGGGTCCGAGAACCTTGCCGCCGTCGAAACCCAGATAGGACAGCACGTCCCATATCTGCCGGTAGATTTTGATGGGCGTGAAATAGGCGACATCCGTTTCATGACCGGCACCGCGCATCTCGTCTTCGGTGAGAATCGTTTGCAGCATGTCCCGGCGGTCGAGCCATGCCCCGGTGGCATATCGGTAGAAGGCTTCACCCATTCCGCCCCAGCCCGAGTAATAGGACATGATGATCTTTTCGTCTTTTGTCGGCGGGCGTCCCGCGGCCTCTAGGTCTTTGAGAATTCTGAGGGCTGCGACATTGGCGGTGAATCGGTCATCGACAGTTCTTGCGACATCGTGGGCTCCATCGTCCTCGAAGACGAAATTTCCGACATGAAAGGTTGGCGGTCGGGCGGGAGATTCGGCTCCTCCTTCTCCGACGGGAGGAGCAGATACTTCTCCATCACGTATGGCCGGACCGCTAACGGGTCCGACCCCGCCTTCCTGAGCGCCTTCGCCTCCGAGTGTGCCGCCTCCACCGCCTTCTCCAGCGCCAGTTTCAGGGCCCCCGCCTTCTCCAATCGGCTGACCATGTTCGGTCGGGATGCCCTCCAGTGTTCCTCCGCCAATCGTTCCCACATCGCGTTGATCCTCCGGTAAGTAAATCTTGTTGTCGTTGACATCGTGGACCACATTGATGAGCTTGTAGCTGTCAACGTGATCGGGATGTAATTGCTCCGGGTAGGCAACCGCACCCTTGCCCCCGCCGGTCTTCTGTTCATCGTTCTGGAACTTGTCATCGTATGCCCAATAGCCTTTGGGCTGCATGTTGACGGAGCGGCGCGTGATTCTGTAGGCGTACCAGTACAGCTTGTCCGCGGATTGCTGGCCGGGATAAAGCGATTTCCAGATTTCCTCCAGCCGCGCCATCAGCTTGGCTTTCTCTTCGGCCACGCGCTTCTCTAATCGCTGGGTGGCGGTTTCATAATCGGCTTTCCATGCGATCGAAGGTGCATTGGCCGGTCGGGCCGCGATGGTCGATTCGTCCTCCGGCATGATGAGTCCGGCCCTGAGCTGCTCGATCTCGTCGTTGAATTGAGTACGTTCGATCCCGGACGGATAGATCAAGCCGCGGTATCCGTTTGCGTGGGATACGAAGTCTTCCGCGGCATATTCGTTGACAAGGAAATTGTTGGACGCATCGTTTCTGATTAATTTGTCGTAGACATAAGCCTCGTAAGCGCGGGCCCACATCTCAGTCTCTCTGGTCTGGTACATTGCATTTCCGACAAGGGCCGAGGCTTCGTAAAAGTTCGACTGTCGGCGAACGATGCCTTCGTATTCGTCGTTGATGACCTCGCGCAGCAAATCGAGTCCGCGCTTTCCGCGGTATTTATAACCCGTATGGAATTTCCTAATTTCCTCCGAGCCCGGCTTGAATTTCTCTTTGATCCATTCTTCCGCCAGATCGAAGTCGAGCCGTTCTTGGAACCGGTTCAGCAGCGCATTGACCGCCGTTTTGACTTCCTCAGTTCCAAAGGCGAGCAGGTTGTACTGCCAGCTATGCGCCCATTCGTGAGCAATGGTTCCGTCTCCATTGCCCTTGGTCAAATTGATGATGTTGGAGTTCGGGATGAAGAAGGCCGCGGCCTTGCTCATCATCGTACCGAGGTTCCCAAACTGCATTTGCATTCCGTCCCACCAGCCGATCACCTTGTCGCTGATGTTGAAGATGGCGGCGAGATCCCGCATGCTGTCGTAAGCCCAGTTGGTGAATTTGATCCGGTCCGGCATGGTCATGTAAGACTCTTCGCCGTATCCGACGCCGTGGAAAGAGAACTGATCCTTCAATTGCTGCGACGATACATCCTTGCCGTTCCTGTAATCCGGGAGATTGACGCGCTCAAGGTTCTCGTTGCGCGGGTGGACAAATCTCCTGAATGTCACCGACTCCTCGTTTTCGTTGTCCCTGAAATGGCCCACACAATGTTCGTCAACCATGTTGTATACGGACTTGAACATATATATGTTGTCGGTGACGATTTCTCTCTTTTTATTGTTCTCATCGTACAGGACTTCTTTTATGAACCTTACCGCCGATGTGACATCCTTGGCCTTCGACGCCGCCTTGTTCAACTGACCGGCGATGGCGAGATAGCGGGCCGCTTGGTCCAAGAATGTATTCATGCGTTCGTTGCGGGTATCCTCGGTTTCTTGTTTATCTAGGACCCAGTTGAATACGGCATCGTTGAACCCCCAAGTTTTGTAATCTTCGAGGCCGCAGAAACTTTTGGCGAAATACTCTTGGAAGGTACTCATTTGTTTCCGAACATAGTCCATGTAGCGGATCGTTCCGGGCGTTGCGCCTTCCTGTGGTACGAGAGTGAACGCCTTGGTTCTTATGGTCTCATCGAGGGTTTTGTTGATGGACCGTTTGTTTTTGTCCCTGTCGAGCGTCCGTTTGTAGGGATCGTAAACCGTGCCGACGTTGCTGACATTCTCCATTCCGGGGGTGACTTTGGCCCCGCCTTCCACTTTCGGCCTTCGCGTCCGTTTGGGTTTCCCTTCCTCGGCCGCTTCTTCGGCCTCCTCAGTTCCTACCTCTTCGCCCTCTTCGGTCAGCTCTATTTTTTCGACTTCTCCCTCGAAGACCGGGGCGACCCCGGTTTGCAGTTCGTTAACGAAGGCGCGGAGCAGGGCCCGGACTTTTTCACCGGCAAGGTCTTTCCAATAGACAACAAAATCCTTGGCCGTTTTCCCGGCTTCCATGAACGCATCGTAGGACGCTTGGAAATGAGGCTTGGCTTTCTCATAACTTTCGCGGTCGAATCCGATGATCCCGGTCTGGAGCTTGCCGCCTTTGCCGGGCGCTCCGAACAGCTCATAGATGCCCTTGATGGCCTCATCCATGCCTTTAATGCCCAGTTCCGCAGCCCTTTTCAGGGCATCGGCTTGGGTCCCGGCTTCCGGCTGTTTCTTCGGACCGTAGACCTTGGGCACTTTGGGCCCGCCCTCGACAGGGGCTTCCGCGGCTGGTGCCACTTCTGCCCCTGCCTTCGCCGGGGGGGCTTCGAAAACTTCCTTGAACAGCTCATCGGTCTCTTCCGGGGTCATTTCCTTCAAGCCACGTGCCGCCGGGGCCGGTGCCGCTTCAACGGTCTCGATATTCTGCGAGCTGAACGCGATCTTCTGCCCCGTGGAGGTAACGCCGATCCGATCGACTCCCTTAACGGGCTTGATCTCCTCGACGTTGGTGACGATAACCCCCTCGTTCCCGGCGCGTTCGAACTTCCCGCCGATGGGATACTCGGTGGTATTCCAGTAGCCGTATCCGGGTTTGATGCGAACCTGTCCGGCTGCTGTCGGGACCGCCGGGCCCTTGGGAGCCATGGCCCCACCTTCAATCTTGGGCGGCGGAACGCCTACCCCCTCTTCTTCGGGCCGTACTTCTTGGGCACCGGCAACTTGCCCTTTTCCTTGTGCTTCTCCCTCTCCGGCTTCCACCCTTGGTTCCTCATGGTCCCGTACACGAATCGGTCCGCCCGCTCCCCCTTGTATCCCCGTTGGGCCGCGACCCTCTTCAACGCCTCCTCCTGTTCCTTCGGCATATCCTTTCTCCTTTTGTAATTTCGTTAACTTTTGATCTACCCATTGATTAGTAAGGTCTGCTTGCTCTGGCGTTAGAGGAGCGCCAGCTTCCTCGGCGAATTGAACTAAAGCGGCCTTCATCCTTTCGGCGTTTGCCGGAGTCGGATTGGCCTCGAATTCGGTCAATACCTTCTCGGCATCGCTTCCGCTTTCCTGCAACGTCCCATAGACGTCCTCGTCAGTTAATTCTCCGAGTCCTTCGCCGGGGATATTCCCTTCCTCGGCTTGCCTTTCCAGCCTGTCTATTTCGGCCTTCTGTTCCGGCGTGAGGGGCATGCCCTCAGCAGCCGGGGTGGTAACGGCTGCGGTGAGCGTCCACATGCCGTCCTCCCGCTGTTCGATAAGCCCAGCTTCCTGCAACTGCTTCGGGCTGAAACCCGTGTCCTTCATAAGACGTTCGCCGGTAAATCCACCTGTCAAAGTCCCGCCCGTTGTCTGGAGCATCTTGTCCCGGATATCGAGGGCTACAGGGCCGGTTGCTGCTTGCTGGGGGGCCGCTGTGGGCACTTCTATCGGTACCGCGGGTGTTTGTATTCCCGGCAAGGTTTGGGCGACATTTTGGCCTATAGGGGCAACAGGAACGCCTCTTGGTGCCATTGCGCCGCCTTCTATGACCGGCCTGTTGGCTTTGCCGGTCAAATCGACCGGCATTTCGGGCCGCTGGCGGTTCCTGATAAGATCGACAATGTTCTGAGGAATGAATCCTCCGGGCAGTCCCGCCCTCTCGATCGGGGCTATTTGGACCCCGCCCTCCACCTGTTGGACGCGAGGGCCGAGAGGGGCACCGAATCCCGGAAGCGTTTGCTCGGCTTCGGTCCTTCCGGTCCATTGGTTCAGCCATTGCGCATAGCCATTGATAAGCCGGGTGGCTCGGCCAATACCAACCCCGAGCGCATTCTGGACCGTCTCCACGGTCGCGTCTCTGGTCTTGCTAAGGAAATCCAGCGCCCGATCCCACAGCGGATCTCTGGTAGCCGCCGGTTCTGCGAGTGTCGTATCGGCCGGGGGAGTTCGCCTGTTCTCCGGGGTTTGCGGTACGCCCTGAGTTGGTCCGGGGGCCGGAAGTGTCGTACTCCCAGCCGGGGCCGGGGGCGGATTTGCGCCGCCGGTCATGTCGGTCGGCTGGCCCGGTTGCGGGGTCGCCAGTTGAGCCGAGTAGATTTTTGTCAGAATGTCCGGGTCCCCTTGAGCGCCCTTGAGCCAAAGAAGTTCCGCCGACTCCTCCGGTCCCAGCGATCGGGCCCGGTCTTGGAGATCCTTCATCCTCTGGTCGGCATACTGCACGATCGAAGCCCGCTGCTCCGCGGTCGCCCGTATTTGGATGTCTCCGGCCATCGTTTTCAGGTCTTCGTCGGCCATTTCGGTAATCGACATGTCGATCGGGATAGCCTCGCGGCGCACGATTCTTCCGATAGCGGTCGCTGCCCACATATCCGCGACCGGCTGCAACGACTCATCGGTGTCCACAAGGTCTGCAACAACGGCGCTCACAGCGTCCATCCGGTTCGCGGCGTCCGCTTCCGGGTTCTGGAGATCGGCGTAAACCTTGCGGCGGCTCCAGCGTTGCGCCAGATTGTGCCCCCCGGTCATCAGAGTGGTCATCGTCAACGCGGGAATGATCGCCTCGACGGCTGCATACCACGGGTCATAGGGAATCGGCCGTCCCATTTCGTCCGTACCCATTGTCATGCCGACATCTTTGCGGACGTAGGCTTCACCGGCCTCCTGCAACATTTCCGTGCCCACTTCCGTACCGTACAGCTTCCCAAGGCCGAAAAGTTTCTGTCGCAACGGGCGCTTGAATGCTTCCTTGAGTGGCATCGTGGCCGCATCGGAGGCAGCTCTGCCTACGGGGGCGAAGATCCCAATAGCCTTCCCAATGCCCCATCCGGCAGCGGTCTCACCGATCCACTCGATCGCGCCGGACTTCGCGGCCATCTTCCTCGCCTCGTCAATCGGGATGCCTTGACTGAGCGCTTCATGGAGCGCATTGTGATATTCGGCCAAGCCGAAGGACAAGCCTCCTCCGAACGTGAATCCGAGTCGCGCACCCGCTATGGCTCCGGGCACCGCTCCTACTCCGGCACCGAGACTTCCTACCAGACCTCCGGCAATACCACCGGCAATAGCCCATGGGATGCTTGAAGTCATCGACTGGCCGACGTTCTCAATGCCGCCGACCACGCCACGCCGGAACCGGGCTTCCTCTTCCTCTTTGGACGGTCTCAGGAAAGGATATTTGTCCCTGAGCGCTTGGTTGACATCGAGGAACATGTGGGCATTTTCTTCGAGCGTTTGCGCCGCGCCCGGACTGCCAAGCCCGTAAGCGATCTCCGCCAACGTGCCGAGCTGATCTCCAACGGCACCCGTGGCCCGCAAGTACGAGCGGGCGGCACCGCTGGCGATGTCGCCAAGCCAGCTCCGACTTTCCGGGCGAGTGGGAACCGGTTCTTGTGGGAGGGTCCTGTCCGCGGCGGACTGTTGCTGATCGGCTGGCGTAAACTCCCAGCCCTCGCGCCTCAGCCGTTCAAAGTACATCTGCTCGCGGAATGCCGGAATATAATCCCGGACGTTCGTTCCCGCCTGTGATGGCTGCGGCTGAGGAGCGGCTTCAAAATCGCTCCAGCCCTGTTTCCGGAGTTCTTCCTCTTCCTCAGGAGTCAAACCGACATATTGCTGTGCCATTATGGTTCTCCGCCGAATTTATCTATCCGCGTATTTGATCGAACCGTCCGGGGCCCTGAAAACATAACTCGTTTTATTGCCTCTTCGGGCGACCCCGAGATATATCAATCCTTGCTCCACGGCCATTTGGTCCAAGTCGGGCGGTATCAATTTTGCACCGAGTCCTTGAGCCATTTGCGCATTGCCCTGCTGTAAGGGTATCTGGATTCCGCTCTTCGGCAATGTGCTTAGGACGCCGGTCCCGCCCCCGCTGACGGCGGATGGAAGTTCGTTCTGGAATTTGATCCATTCCTCGCCCATTTTTTTGTAGTCGATTTGACCGTTTTTCGTGACATCAATCGTCTGGTTTCTAATCATTTCAGAGAACATGTCCCATGCGGGAGATTCTTTCATCGTGCCGGTTCCGGTCCGCTGGCCGAACATACGGGACGCAGCGTCCATCTCCGTCCCCAGCAATGAAGTCCCGGATTGAACGAGCTGATTGTAGGCGCTCGTTCGATTCTGAGCCCCTTGGATCTCGCCTTGAGTAATGGCATTCAAGGCTTGAGCTTGAGCGTCGAGGCCAATATTCTCGGCGACATTCTGTGCGTTCAGCACATCCCGGAGCATATCCATAACCGGCGCTTCGCCGACAGTCTCCTGTTGGGAAACATTCTCGCCGCGATGCGTACTCTGGCTTTGCTGGCCCACGTTCGCGTAGTAGCGCCGCAGAAGGATATTCTCAAGCCGGTTGGAGGGCCCGCGTTCCAGCAGTCCTTCCATGTAAGATCCGACATAAGGACGCGCCGACTGGTCCGTCATGTCCGTCGATCGGCTGGTCTGCATGGAGGACCCCCGGATTTTATCCATGCCGCCAAAACGGCTCGCCACGTCGGATATGACCTGTTCGAAGTTCCTGTTTCCAAACGCCGCGTTGGCGCTAAAAGGTTTTGCGAGCATGCTTCTATATGCATTTTCGGCCGCGGCTCGGATTTCTGGAGGATAGGAAGGTCCGAAACCGGGGGTGGTCTGTGGCTGAAACGGTTTTGTTTCCGGAAGTGTTTTTATCACCGTCGGTGGACCGGAAAGTCCTGTTATGCGCCCTTCTAAAATCTTGGGCGGGGTTGGAGCTGCCGGAGCCGCCGGGGCCGCGGGAGCCGCCGGAACCGTTTGATTGGCTTTCTTCTTTTTTTCTTCCTCGCTGTAGTAATCGATTGCTTGTGGCATGGTTACTCCTCATAGTAATGATATTCGACCATTTCTTCGCTTAGGTTGGCGTTTTGATTGATATTGAGGCTCTCGCTCTTACTTTCGCTCTTGCTCTCGGTCTCGCTGTAACTGTCGCTATTGACCCATGATTCGGAACAGGACTTGTTTTCGCTCGAACTAACGCTACTGTTAAGGTTGATCGCGCTCATCGCCGATGCGGCCAGTGCCGCATAAATCTGGCCTCTGGACCTCATTGCTTCTATCCCAACTTCTGCGGAGGCTTTCGCAGCTTCAAGTTGGACCTTCGCGGATTGGATGGCGACTTCGCTTGACGCCATCTGAACACGGTAATTCGCTTCGGCCCAGCGCCCCGAAGTATCGGCGATCTTTACGATAACCCCGGCCTGAGCTTCGTACATGGCTGCGTTTGCGCGATACGCCTCAGCCGCCGCCGAAATCGCCGCAAGAGCTTGCGCCCTTGTCATCTCAATGGCTTTCGCTTGCACGTTAAACGACTGGATCGCCACGTCGGCGCTGAC
>Ga0079037_100000871_pt1 | contig 14837 bp, 17 predicted proteins | sample Mud3Dept4metaG_FD_71479 | JGI IMG/M metagenome (GOLD analysis project Ga0079037, IMG submission 71479) | Freshwater wetland microbial communities from Ohio, USA, analyzing the effect of biotic and abiotic controls - Mud 3 Core 4 Depth 4 metaG | ecosystem: Environmental > Aquatic > Freshwater >... | reverse complement strand
TTTCCTGAAAGAAAGAATAAGCACTGGTGATATCCTTCACTTTCATTTTACAGCCGAGGATTCCGAGATCTCCCATCTGTATTTCCTCTTTTTTCACTACCGGCTCCCTTCCTTTATACTGCCATACTTCAAATCCTCCGCCGCCCTGAAGATTCATTGCAAGAACAGCATGCCTGCTCCTTGGCTGATTGCCGGTATAAGGAAGCATTAGCTTCGCTTCTGCCTCCTCCTCAAAGATCCTGCAATCCATTCCAAACCGGTCGATATACCACCTCCAGGCCTCTTCGAGACTGGATACACCGACCCCTATCTGCTGGATCCCGCATATTAAATATCCCTTCATATCGTATTTTTTTTGATTTATTCCGATTTAATTTTATCTGCAATCCTGAAAAAGAGCCATGGCCAGATCCTTCTGATATATAGCATGGTCAGTTCGCTGCTGCCAACCAGTATCTCCCTTTTATTCCGTCTGACTCCCCTGAGGATGATCCTGGCAGCTTTTTCAGGACTGATTCCTTTTTGCTGCCCCTCATCCATTTTCCCGTGCTCTTTACCATCTGCCTCAAGGGCGTGCATTGAGATGCCGGTCCTGACCCGTCCCGGGATCAGTACTGAAACCCTGATGTTATGTTTCTTGTTTTCGAGATACAAAGTTTCAAAGAAACCATGCAATGCCTGCTTTGAAGCAGAATATGACGAACGGAGTGGGAACCCGAACCTTCCTGATATACTGCTGGTTGCTACAATATGTCCGGATTTCTGACTGATCATGTAAGGCAGAATGGCTTTTGTAAGCGCTATAGTTCCAAAATAATTGATCTCAAGTATTTTCCTGTCGAGCCATAACGGGGTTTCGGCTATTGCAGCTCTCTGGCTTATTCCTCCAATGTTAAAAAGAAAATCTATTCTGCCGGTCGTTTTCAGATTTTCCCCGACTAATTGATCAATGCCTGAGGTATCAGCCAGGTCGAACGGGGCAAGTATTACCGATGGCGATCTGTCACCGCAGGCTGCTTTTACCCTCTCAAGTCCGGGGATATCATTCGATGAAATAATAACTTTGGCTCCCCTTCTGACAAATTCAAAAACAAGCGCTTCGCCGATACCCGATGATGCTCCTGTTATCCAGGCGGTTTTTCCTGAGAATAATTCAGATTTTCCCATCACTGCAATCTTGCTACAAGGTTAATTAATTCATCATGATTTTTCTTAAGAGTGCTATACTCTTTATTATTGTTTTTCAGGTATTTTCTGATCCTGAATCCTCCTATTATCCGACGGAATTTCAGATAATAGTTCACTGCAAACAGGCCTGACAATGGAAGAGCAAGGAAGATAAGTATTGCAAGCCACCATGGCGAAAAGATTAACAGACTGGCAATCAGGTATACCGGTGTAAATACCAGGGCTAGTCCCAGGGAGATTCCGTACCTGACAGAGGAATGAAACTGGATATCGCGGATTTTAGGTATCTGGAGGTTCGGAATTCCGAGGAATACCAGGTTGAAAATATTGCCGTAAAGGAAAATGGGGAATGTACCTATTATTCCGGCCATACCTGCGATTAGCAGGCCTGCCGGATGTTTCTTCTTCCGCAGAAGCATGTAATCGGTGTCAAGATCTGTAGCTTTCTGTTTTACTTTCAGGCTGAGGGAACATATTCTATGGTAAAGATCCGGATCATAATTTTTGAGGCGGTTAAGCTTATCAATAAGTATTCTGTCCCTGAACAGTTTAGGGAACTTCACATCGTCGCTGAATTGTCCGTTCACCAGATTTCTTAGTTCATCAACAGCCTCATAATCCTCCTCTGAGTCGATATGTACCATAATATTTTTCATTTCACGGTAAAGCTTGCTCCTCAGCTCATTAAGGGCCATTTCAGGGTTATGTTTATATAGGTCGTGATAATCCGACACTTCAACAGGTTTTCCGTAAACTACTGTAAGTACCTGTCTGTACCTTTGGTAGTTAGTAAATTCAAGACCGACCGGGATTATTTTAATATTCAATTTGAAACCAGATGCTTCTTCAGCATGGAATGCAACTCTGCAGATACCTTTTTTAAGCTGTCTTAACCTTCTGAAGCCAGCGTGTTCGCCTTCCGGCAGTATAACAAGTCCATTCTTATTTCTCAGTACATCAATTGTCTTGTCGAATATCTCATCATTTCCTTTCAGCGTGTTGAATCCGTCCCTTATCCTGTAGACAGGCAACATTTTCAGGAAATACAATATGGCAGCAATGCTTTTTCTTTTATAAATATCAGCTCTGGCCAGGAAGACTGGCTGACCTTTATGTGTAAACAGAACCGCAAGGGCATCCATCAGGGCGTTCTGATGGTTGGGAGCGAAAATAAGATGATTCTCCGGAGCGATATTTTCACGACCCACCACAATAACCCTTCTGTAAAAAATATTGTTATGCCAGAATCCGGCGACATATTTCAACAATGCATATCCTCTGGAGTATTTCTCTATATTTTCCTTGCCCATACCGGAATAAAAAATCAGTTAAATCCCTTTAGGTTCTCAAAAAGGGTGGGATTATGAGATAATGCAAGTTATAAAAAAAAGTCATCTTTCCACCCGTCGATTATCCTTCTCTCTTTTTTAGTTGGTCGTCCGGTTCCCTTCTTCCTGAAGCTCACCGGTCCAGCCTTCCGGACATCCAGTTTCATTTTCTCCTCTTCGGGAGTCAGATCTACGAGGTAATTGCTGACAAGCTTTGCAGAAACACGGTTTCCGGTAAGTCCCGTGATCCTGTATGTATATGTGACCGGTGGTTTCCTTATGGTAATCGATTCGCCGGACTCTGTCATTCTCGAGGGTTTTACAGGATTATCATTAATAAGGATCCTCCCCATTTTGCATGCATTTGCAGCGAGGCCTCTTGTCTTGTAGATCCTCACTGCCCAGAGAAACTTATCTATTCTAACAGATTTAATATCGGTCATACCGGCAGGTCGGGCAAAATAATCATTGAATTTCAGTTTCGGGTCCGGAACCGCTCTTATTATCCGGGATCGTTTTTCCTGCCTTGTTAAAGGCTGTCATGGTGAGCTCAGCCCCGACGGTGCCAAAGGATTTGATCATTTCGATCGCAAGCCCGATTCTCTCATCCAGAAATTTTTTTTCGTCATCACTCCATTCTCCAAGTACAAAGTCAACCTTTGAACCTCTGCGGAAACCATTTCCTATGCCCAGTCTGATCCGTGCATAGTCATTTGTTGCAAGCACCGAACTGATATGTGCAAGTCCGTTGTGCCCGCCATCGCTGCCTTTTGATCTCATCCGGATGCTGCCAAGCGGGAGTGCAGTATCGTCGACAATGACAAGCATGTTTTCAACCAGTATTTTTTCCTTGTTCAACCAGTATCTCACAGCATTACCGCTGAGATTCATGAAGGTTGAGGGTTTGAGGAGAATGAATTCCTTTCCTTTGAATTTCACTGAGCAGACTGAACCGTATCGTTTATCCAGAAAAGAAGAATTGGATGCTTTTGCCATAGCATCCAACACCATAAATCCTATGTTGTGCCGGGTATCAGCATATTCTTCCCCTATATTTCCCAGGCCAATTATGAGATATTTCACTGTGCCTGACAATTGAGTGAATTAACCTTTCTTTTCTTTCTCCTTCTCTTTATCCTTTCCCTTTTCCGACTCCTTCTCTTTATCCTTTCCCTTTTCCGACTCCTTCGCTTCACCAGTACCTTCAGCAGCAGCTTCAACACCGGCAGCAACAGCAGCCTCAGCAGCCAGCTCTTCCTCAGTCTTCTGAGCAATACGTGAAGTGGCAACAGAAACCACGGTAGTGATTTTGGGATCAAGCAATTCGAGCTTGTTAAAAGCCAGTTCACCGACTTTGATTGAATGATGGATCTTGAGTTCAGTAACGTCTACCGTCAGATTCTCGGGAAGATCAACAGCCAGTCCTTTAACTTTGAGATGCCTTCTTTTGACGATAAGTTTTCCGCCGGCTTTTACACCCGCTGCATCTCCCGTGACCGTTACCGGGATATCAATAATTATCGGTTTACTGTCAGATATCATAACGAAATCAGCATGCACAATTCTGTCAGTGACGGGGTGAAACTGCATGTCATGAAGTACAGCATTATACTCCTGATCATCAAGAATCAGTTTTACCAGATGAGCTTCATGTGTATAAACCAGATTTTTAAAGCTGTTTTCATGCGCGCTGAAGTGAATATTCTTTTCTTTTCCATAAATAACGCATGGTACATTTCCTTCTTTCCTGATTTGCCTGGATGTTTTCTTCCCCAATTCCTTCCGGAATGATCCCTTAATCTCAATTGTCTTCATTTATTCAAGTGTTATTGTGCTACTCAAAGTTACCATTGTGGCAACTTCCCATTACACGTTAGACATTATTCTAAAAATCGGAGTGCAAATATAGGAGAAAGGAATCAGAATACAAAATTTGTACTTATAGACTGATTAGAGTTGACTGCCTGAATAGTTTTTGCAAAGATCTCTGCGATTGAAAGCACCTTTATTTTGGACGAATCAACTGTTATTGGAACCGAATCGGTAACAACAAGCTCCTCGATAGCGGAATTATTGATCCTTTCCACAGCGTTACCCGAGAGTATCGGATGGGTGGCGAAGGCTCTGATACTTTTGGCGCCTCTCTCTTTCATCTTATCGGCTGCCAGGACAAGAGTGCCGGCAGTGTCCACAAGATCGTCAATGATAACGATATTCCTTCCTTCCACATCACCTATTACCGACATTTCCTCTATTACATTGGGTCTTTTACGGAGTTTGTAGCAAAGTACCATTTCCGACTGCAGATGACGCGAATAGGCATTTGCCCTCTTTGATCCGCCCATGTCGGGTGCCGATACTGTAAGGCAATCGAGGTTTAAATTTTCGATATATGGTGCAAAAATTGCTGAACCGAACAGATGGTCGACGGGTACATTGAAGAAACCCTGTATCTGGTCGGCATGAAGGTCCATGGTTATTATCCTGTCAACGCCGGCGGTGCTTAGCAGGTCGGCGGATAGCTTTGAGCCGATTGACACCCTGGGGCGATCTTTCCTGTCCTGCCGTGCAAAACCAAAATAGGGTATGACAGCAATGACTTTGTAGGCAGAGGCTCTCTTGGCTGCATCGATCATCAGCAGAAGCTCAAAAAGATTATCTGCGGGAGGATTGGTTGACTGTACGATAAAAACCATATCACCTCTCACCGATTCATCATAGCATGGCTGAAATTCTCCGTCGTTGAATTCTGTGACCGAACTTTTACCGAGCTCAATTCCAAGCTCATCTGCGATCTTTTCAGCAAGTGTCCTTGATGACCTGCAGGAAAAGAGTTTCATGGGTGCTTCGCCATACATAATTCCTGTCTTTGATATTGTTTCCCGGATTGTACCTGCAAAATTAATTATTCCTTACATTATCAGACCTCATTTGATAAATTGTTAATAGTTTCTTCAATGAAGCCCAGTATTTCCTCTTTGCCTGCTTTGTTCGCAGCTGATGAAATGAATGTGACGGGCAGTGTTTCCCAGTTCCGGAGCATTATTTCATTAAATTTCAGTGTCGATTTGTAAAGAGATGCCCGGCTTAGCTTATCACTTTTTGTAAATACTCTTGCAAACGGGATCTGGTTTTTTCCGAGAAACTCCATGAAGTCAATATCAGAATTCTGAGGTTCATGTCTCGAATCAATCAGCACAAACAGGCATACCAGGGTCTCCCGTTTTAAGATGTATTCCCTGGCAGCCCTGGTCCACTGTTCTCTCATCCTTACAGACACTTTTGCATATCCGTATCCGGGAAGGTCGACGAGGTACCACTTGTCGTTGATCAGGAAATGATTTATAGTTCTCGTTTTTCCGGGATCCCTCGAAGTCTTCGCCAGCTTCGACCTGCCTGTCAACATATTTATAAGTGAGGATTTACCGACGTTTGAACGCCCGATAAATCCGAATTCAGGTAATGAACCTGAAGGGCATTGTCCAAGATTTGTGCTGCTGCCGGTAAAGACAGCGGACCGGATGATCATACCTGCCGGTTATTTAAGATCATTATATGGCAGATCGATTTTCTTATATACCAGATTTCTGTTTCCAAGAGGAGTTAAAATCGAAGCAATTACCCCGACATAATTCTGACCGGGAGCACCGGTTTTCTTAAGATCAAGTCTCCATTTGCCGTTGATAATATTAATCGGTTTGACTGTTGCTGAATCAAAGCGGTTATTGATAAACTCGCCTCTGTAGAAATCAACCTTTGTTTCTTTATCGGATAATTCGAGATTGATCCTGTATAAGCCTCTTGAATTGTACTCGTCAGAAACTGTAGCAACGACCTCGGGATACCCTTTAAACAATTTCCCGTCAGCAGTATATTCCTCAAATAATGTTGTCCGCATTCCTTTTTCGTATCCGATTTTGGCCCTCAGTTTTCCTGTTCTGTAGTATTGCGTTGCTACCCCATCTATTGTATCATGTTTATATGGTGTTTTCCTGAACAGCTGACCTTCCAGATAATACCGTCTGCTGGTATCCTCTCTCAGTCCGTTCTCATACCAGAATGTCGTTTGCAACTCTCCGCTCTGATAATACGTCTTCATCTCTCCCTCCCGTACCCCGTTCCTGAACGTTACCTCCATAACGAGGAGTTGTCCGCTCATGTATTGCTTAATACCTGTATAGCCTGTATCGGGTACCGAGACAGTTTCGTCCTGAGCTTTATCCTTTTTACCGGATCCGCCTCCTGCGCAGCCTGCTGTTGTAAGCATTACGAGGATGATTAAGAATGAGGTTAAAATTGCTTTCATGGTAATTAATTAGTTGATTTAGAATGATTTATATTTTCAGATACAAAGATTTCCAGCACTTTGGATTCCAACACAGGGTCCAGGGTGACCTCCCTTATCATAGCGGGCAGCAGGACGGTCTCTCCTTTAATGACCGGTTCTGAATTACCATCCCACCTGATCAGGAACTTTCCTTCCGTACAGATATAGATAACGAACGAATCAATCAGATTATAATTTTTACTGATAATATCATTAAAGCTTATAAGGTTTGTGACAAAGAATTCGCAGGTAACAAGGTTTTCGGTTTTGTTAAGCGCCGGTTTTTTAACTATTTTATTTATTCCTGATGCTTTGAAGTCGATTGCATCAAGTGCGAGTTCAGTGTGAAGCGCTCTCGGTTTTCCATCCGGCCCGACTCTGTTCCAGTCAAAGATCCTGTAAGTTATATCAGAGGTCTGCTGTATTTCAACGAGAAGATTGCCGGCCCCGATCGCATGTATCCTGCCAGCAGGAGTAAAAAAGACATCCCCCCTGGCACTGGTCTCAATGTTCAATATTCCTGCAAGTTCCCCTGATTTAAGGGCTTTAAGGTAGGTCTCTTTATCAAGGGGTTCATTAAATCCGGTATAGATCTTTGCATCTTTCTCACTTTCAAGAATATACCACATTTCAGTTTTGCCATATGCCTTATGCCTCTTTTCTGCCAGATCATTTCCCGGGTGCACCTGTATCGAAAGATCCTTCCTTGCTTCTATAAGTTTGATAAGAAGGGGGAATTCATTTCCGAACCTGTCAAATACAGCATCACCTGTAAGATCTCCCATATATACCTCAATCAACTCTTCGATATTGTTCCCGGCAAGAAAACCATTGCTTGCTACTGAAAGATTATCTGAAACGGCCGATAGCTCCCAGCTCTCACCATACTTAACCAATGGATCAGCTTTCTTGTGATATCTGTTCACTAATGCATCTCCGCCCCAGATGGTCTCCTTCAGGATCGGCTCAAATTTAAGAGGATAGAGTTCTGACATAAAAAATAGATCTGTTAATTAATTAACAAGTGCCTTGTGTGCCCGGGCACTCCAAACTCTGATCAATTCCAGGCACTTCTTCGATACAAATTATTATTTTTGATAAATTCTGTTACCACAAATTTAAAAAAAATGCTGATTGTAGGAATAGCAGGCGGAACCGGTTCAGGAAAAACTACAGTTGTCAAAAAGTTACTGGAAGCGTTTCCAAATGGTGAGGTTATCGTAATACCCCAGGATTCATATTATAAAGATAATGGCCGTATACCTCTTGAAGAGAGGCAGAAAATAAATTTTGACCACCCCGACTCACTCGAGTTCAGTCTGCTTATAAATCATCTTAAGCACCTCAGGAAAGGGCATTCAATTGAGATGCCTGTCTATTCCTATCTGACCTGCCTGAGATCAAAAGAAACAATAACAATTATGCCGGCCAGGGTTGTGCTGGTTGAAGGAATCCTGATCCTGGCTGATGCCGGTTTGCGTAATATGCTCGATATCAAAGTTTTTGTCGATGCTGATGCCGACGACCGTCTGGGCAGGGTCATACAGCGTGATATTGTTGACAGAGGCAGATCAGTGCTCAAAGTGCTGGAGAGATATCATGATACAGTGAAACCTTCACATCTGCAGTTTATTGAACCATCAAAACGGTATGCTGATATAATCATACCCGGAGGCGGGGAGAATCAGGTGGGCATTGAAGTGCTCATTTCAATCATTGAGAAACATCTACTACTAAAAATATCAAAGAAGAATGCTGGATAATATAAGTGTTGAAAATGTGATGTTCATGGATATTGAAACTGTCCCGCAGACATCATCCATGAATACTCTTGATCCCGTGATGCAATCCCTCTGGGACAAGAAATCAAAGCTGTTCCGTGACCCCGGTCAGAGTGCAGAGGAGGTTTACGGGAGGGCAGGAATTTATGCCGAGTTCGGGAGAATAATCTGTATTTCAGTCGGATTCATAAAAGAAAAGGATCCATTCGGTTTCAGGTTGAAGTCTTTTTTTAGTGAAGATGAGAAAAGCCTCCTTTCAGAATTCTCAGGTATGATCTCGAAATTTTCAAAGTCAAAAAGGGACGCAGTGCTGTGTGCACACAATGGCCGGGAATTTGATTTCCCATATATTGCCCGTCGCATGGTAGTCAATGGACTCCAGATACCCGGATTGCTGGACAATGCAGGGAAAAAACCCTGGGATATAAAGTTGCTTGACACTATGGATCTCTGGAAGTTCGGGGACTATAAAACCTTCACTTCCCTTGAGCTCCTGACATCAATACTGGGAATACCATCACCCAAGGAGGATATAGATGGAAGCATGGTTGCAAAGATCTACTATGATGAAAAAGATCTTCAAAGGATAGTCCGGTACTGTGAAAGGGACGTACTTGCTGTGGCGCGTATCCTGCTGAGGTTTATGAACCTGCCCGATATCCCTGATGAGAAGGTCGAATCAGTAACTCTCATTTAATCTGTGTCTTTAATCTGCACTGATCTTCGCAGACTGACGCAGAATATATTTATTGACTTAAAAGATTGAGAAATGCTTCCGAAACGGCTTCAGGATTGTCTGAATTGAGCCAGTGGCCGGCATTTCTGATAACCCTCAGCTCTGCCGAAGGAAATATCTTCAGTATATCGATCCAGTCTTCGGATGGCAGATAATCAGATCTTTCTCCCTTTAAGAATATAACAGGGAAACCTGTGATCCGGGAATAGGATTCTTCCGGCCTGGATAAACCTTCCATGATCCTGTCAAGATTATGCAAAAGGGAGGAAGCATTTATCTTCCATGTAAATTTGTTATCCGCAGTTCGTTGCAGATTTTTCATTAACAGTCCTCTGATTTTTTCGGAGGAGATCTTTTCAGTCAGAAGGCTTTCAACATCATTACGTGTGAGAACTGAAGAAACATCGGTTTCAAGAATAGTATTCAGTATTAATAAACTTTGCTTGTATTCATTCGATCTGAAATTTACGGCTTTGAATGGAGAAATATCTGCAATCAGGAGTCCATCAAGTAAATCCGGCCACTCCACGGCAAAAAACATCGCGGCTTTACCACCCATGCTGTGTCCTGCAAGAAAAATTCTTTTAAGATCAAGATCATTGACGAGCTCAAGGATATCCGAGCTCATTGATCTGTAATCATGAATATCGCTATGGGGAGATGAACCGTGGTTTCTAAGGTCGGGAAGATACACCGTGAAGCTCCGGCTGATGTTTTTTGCAACCGTCACCCAGTTATCAGAGGATCCGTAAAGACCATGGAGTATTACAAGCGGCGGTCCCTCCCCGTATTTCCTGAAAAATAATTTCATCTGATTTTTAATCGGCCAGCTGCCGTTTATACATCTGAATGGTATTCTCAAGACCCAGGTACAGTGCATCGGCGATCAGTGCATGCCCGATTGACACTTCCAGCAGCCATGGAATGTTTTTATGAAAATAATTAAGGTTATCAAGATTAAGATCATGACCCGCGTTGAGGCCCAGCCCTGCATCTCTTGCAAGCTCTGCAGCTATAACAAAAGGTTTTATTGCTTCAGCAGCATTATTACTGAATCCCGAAGCATATGGTTCGGTATAGAGCTCAATTCTGTCGGAACCGGTAAGTGCAGCATTCTCTATATTAACAGGTTCTGTATCAACAAAAAGTGATGTCCTTATGCCTTCTCTTTTGAATGTTGAGACCACATCTGTAAGGAATCCCCTGTTTCTCAGGGTGTCCCAGCCGGCGTTCGACGTAATGGCATCGTGCTTATCGGGTACCAGGGTCACCTGGTCTGGCTTAACGGAAAGCACAAGGTTAATAAAACTGTCGGAAGGATTGCCTTCTATATTTAGCTCTGTCTTGATGATCGGCCTGATCTCAATTACATCCCTGTATCTGATGTGTCTTTCATCGGGACGTGGATGAACAGTGATGCCGTCAGCGCCAAATAGCTGGCAATGAATGGCTGCATTCAGGACATTGGGGATATTTCCGCCCCTGGCATTTCTTAATGTTGCGATCTTGTTAATATTAACGCTTAGTTTTGTCATGAAACAAATGGTATAGCTTTTCCGTATAGTTAATTGTAGTGCAAAAGTAATACAAGTGGCATTTTTTTTGTTACTTTAGTTGAAAATTAACCATTGATGGTTGCTATTGATCTGATATCTGACCTGATTCCGCCGCTCAAAACATCTGATACGGGGCAGACTGCATTGAACTGGATGGAGACATTCAGGGTATCACATCTTCCCATCGTCAATAATCAGGATTTTCTGGGCCTCATATCCGATTCAGATATTTATGACATGAATCAGCCGGAAGAGCCGATCGGTAATCATGAGCTTACTCTTTTGAAACCTTATGTAGAAGATAATCAGCACCTTTTTGAAGTCATAGGGCTTGCTGCAAGACTTAAGCTCACGATTATTCCGGTACTGGATAATCAGAATCATTATAAAGGAGTAATTACCACCAATGATCTTATCAGGCATATTGCAGGTATCTCTTCAATGGACCAGCCGGGCGGAATCATTGTGCTTGAAATGATAGAAAGGGATTATTCGCTTTCTCAGATATCACAGATCATAGAAAGTAATAATGCCAAAGTGCTGAGTATGTATATAACCTCACCTTCCGAATCGACACGGCTGGAGGTGACATTGAAAGTAAATACTACCGATCTTCTGGCTGTCATCCGGACATTTGAAAGATACAATTATGATGTCAAGACATGGATCACAACCAATGACTCGCTCGATCGTTTCTATTCCGAACGGTTTGATCTTTTTATGAAATATCTGAATATGTAACAGAGTATGTTGCAAAGAGTTGCTATTTACAGTAAGGATAATAATACCCGGACCAGAAATGGAGTTCAGAGCCTTGTCAATGAATTCTGCAGACGGGGAATCAGGGTTCATATATATAGCAAATCGGCGGAAGTAAAAGCCCCGTGTGAAGGCGTGCTTTTTGGTCGTTTCAGCGACCTTTCAACACTGGAGGATCTTCCCGACATGATCCTTAGTGTAGGCGGGGACGGTACGTTCCTTGAGACTGTCCTGAAAGTCAAGGATTATGGCATACCTGTAGCCGGGGTCAACACCGGCAGAATGGGATTCCTGGCCAATATTCCCAATGAGGACATAGACAGTTCAGTTGACCTGTTATGCAATGATGACTTTGAAATTATTGACAGGTCACTACTTGAGGTATCACGTCCGGCTGGATTATTTGAAGGAGATTCATCCACAGCGCTTAATGAAGTAACTATTCAGAAATCAACCATGAGCATGATAATCATCCACGTCTATGTTAATGGTGTTTTTCTGAATACCTACTGGGCTGACGGGCTTATTGTCTCAACTGCAACCGGGTCTACAGCTTACAATCTCAGCGTCGGTGGTCCCATTTTGTCGCCTGAGGATGAGAGTATAATTATCTCTCCCATTTCTCCGCACAATCTGACAATTAGGCCGATAGTGCTTTCCGGCAACAGTGAATTAAGGATGGTTATGGAAGGCAGGACCCAGGAGTATCTCGCTACATGCGATTTCAGGTTTAAACAGCTTCCAATAAACGAGGAGATTAATATTGTGCAGAGCAAACTGAAACTTAAAACAGTGATGCTGAAAGGACGTGATTTTTACAGCACGCTGAGGAACCGGCTTATGTGGGGTGTCGATAAGAGAAATTGAAATACGCCTGATTGATTTGGGTATTATAAGGGAAATATAAATTTGTTACAGGTTTCTGATAATTTTATAACAGATTAATATATGCCCTAATTTTTAGATTACTATATTTGCATTAGCATATATTTGATTAGCAACAAAAAAGCAGTTCATTATGAAGCGGTCCATTTTGGTTTTACTGATATTATGTCTGGCATTTCCGTTTTCGCATGCCCAGTTGTGGAAAATGAGAAGATGGGAAGCCGTTGCCGGTGTGGGTCCCTCGTTCTTTTTCGGCGATATAGGTGGATTTTCAAGAACAAAGAACTTCCTGGGATTCAGGGACATGACCTACCTTCAAACCAGGTTCAACATAAACGCGAACCTGAAATACAGATTAGGCAGATTCGCTAATGCAAGGCTCAGCATGACATACGGAATGCTCCACGCAACTGACGTGAGGGGATCAAATGAAGGTCGGGAAATGGATGCAACCACAATGATCTTTGAACCGGCACTTATAGGGGAATATTATTTTATCAAGAACAGAGCCGAAAGCAGTTACCTGTTTTTAAAGAAGAAAGGAAGATTTCTCGGGACACTTCTGGGTTCCATGGATTTTTACGGTTTCGCAGGTGTAGGAGGAGTATCCTATTCTGTCAAAGGCAATGATGTCTTGATTGAACGAGGTATGCCAACCAGTGGATTTGACCTTGTTATACCCGGTGGAATAGGCGCAACCCTTATTTATTCACCCAACCTGAATTTCGGGGTCGAGCTCGGGGGCCGATATGCGTTTACCGATTATCTTGATGGCTATACTTCACAATTTTCCAAGGCAAATGACGTTTATTATTTTTTGAACTTTACGCTTACATACAAGCTGAAAACCGGGCCTCATGGATTGCCCTCGTTCAGATAAATAATAGACGGGATCACTTTTAATGAAAAGATTACCCTGGATTTTCTTCCTGCTAAGCTTATGGATTAATGCTGCCGGACAGCGTAATGCTGAATATGGAGTATTCGCGGGTGCATCATCATATATGGGTGATATTAATTCTGTCAGGCCCATGTATGCTCCTCTTCCTGCGGCTGGGATACTATACAGGTATAACTTCCATCCAAGACAGGCACTGAGGGGAAATATTTTTTTTGGCGGACTCAGAGGCAACGACCTTGATTTCAACAACAGTTTCCAGACTACAAGAGCCCAATCTTTTTCGGGATATGTAGGCGAAGCGGCCCTGCAGTTCGAATTTAACTTCCTGCCTTATACAACCCAGGGAAAACTCTGGGATTTCTCACCATATTTTGCAGCGGGAGCTGGTGTTGTATTTATTAATACCGTTGTAACCGGCATTGAACCCATGATCCCATTCTCGGTTGGATTTAAGGCCAATGTCTACAAAAATATGGGTCTGGAGATCGAATATGGTTTTCGTAAAACTTTTTATGATAACTTTGACGGCTTAAATGATTCTGTAGATCCTTCGGATCGCGGATGGATACATAACAATGACTGGTATTCATTTACCGGTATTGTGTTCACCTGGAAGATCTACAACAAACTTGCCGGTTGCCCGGTATATGATGAACTGGATAATGTAAAGAGTTATAAAAAGAAAATAAATATGAAACGGTCCAGGTAATGTCGCTTAAGGATAAAATAGATACTAAAAGACTGCCGGTCCATATTGCAGTCATAATGGATGGAAATGGCAGATGGGCGGCACAGCATGGCAAGGAACGGATTTTCGGCCACCAGCAGGGGGTTGAAGCAGTGAGGACAGTGATTGAAGCTGCTGCCGAGCTCGGTATCAGATTCCTGACGCTCTATGCATTCTCTACCGAAAACTGGGACAGACCCGACGATGAGGTATCTGCTCTGATGAGAATCATGGTGCAATCTCTTAATAATGAGACAGATAAGCTTATAGAAAATAATATCAGACTGACTGCTATCGGCGATCTGGAAAGGCTGGCAGATGATGTCAGAGCCAGGTTGTCTGAAACTGTAATTGTAACTTCAGGCGCAACAGGATTAAATCTGGTAGTGGCACTCAGTTACAGCTCGCGGTGGGAAATAACAGAGGCAGCAAGAAAGATTGCCGAAGATGTTACCGGCGGTATGTTGAAAATTGAATCAATCGGTGAGGATGAATTCGGGAAGCGTCTCACCACGAAGGATATTCCGGATCCTGATCTGATGATCAGAACAAGCGGGGAATTGAGAATAAGCAATTTCCTGTTATGGCAGCTTGCATATGCCGAATTATACTTCACTGAAAAACTTTGGCCTGATTTTGGTAAGGAAGA
>Ga0079037_100000870_pt1 | contig 14838 bp, 13 predicted proteins | sample Mud3Dept4metaG_FD_71479 | JGI IMG/M metagenome (GOLD analysis project Ga0079037, IMG submission 71479) | Freshwater wetland microbial communities from Ohio, USA, analyzing the effect of biotic and abiotic controls - Mud 3 Core 4 Depth 4 metaG | ecosystem: Environmental > Aquatic > Freshwater >... | reverse complement strand
ATCGGTCCGCCGATGGCGTAGGCGAACAGCCAGGGCGATTGGCCCTTGATCCCCCCGATGCTGCGCGCGGCCAGTAGCCCCATGTCGAGCAGGAAGAACGCCAGCATGCCCTTGAACAGGTCGACCGCAAAGGGCTGCATCGCTGCTTCTCCTGCTTCGCCGGTCACGATGCCGACAGCCATCGCGCCGAGCAACAGCAACTGTGCGCCGTCGGTCAGCGACTCGTGGAGGATCCTGCTCATCGGCGTGCGGGATGCGGCACCGCCCGGATCGGTGGCCGGCAGACCATGGCCGGCATGGCCGGCCGCTTCGGCCTGCCGTGTTCGAACCAGGTTGGCCAATACCACCGCCATGACGATGGCGGGAGATTCCATGAGGGCCATCGCCGCCGCCATGTGCCCGCCATAGGCCAAGCCGATATTGTCGAGATGCTGCACGGCGGTGATGAAGGTCACCGCGCTGACCGAGCCGTAGGTGGCCGCAATCGCGGCCGCGTCGAAGCCGTTCAGGAAGCGCCGAAGGAGCGCATACCCCAGCGCCGGGACGATGATCGCGAGCGCAAGCGCACTTCCCAGACTGATCGCCACATCGGAGGTGAGTCCGGATTCGGCCAGCGCGAAGCCACCCTTGAGGCCCAGCGCCATCAACAGGTACAGCGACAGGAAGCGTGATACCTGCGGCGGAATCTCGAGATTGGACTTCAAGCGCCCTGCGAGCAGGCCAAAGACGAAGAACAGAATGGCCGGGTCGAGGAAGCTCTGCATTTATCGCGCCGCTGGTGTGCGTGTTCGTTACCGGGATGCGCGCCCCTGCGCAGGACCCGCTGCAGCGGATTCTGCCGTCGACGCCATCACCGAGACGTTGCGGTGACGATCGATGGGTCTGTCGCTCGGGACCCGCGACGGCGCAGCACGGTGATCAGTCCGCTGAGCACCAGGCCCAGGGCGATGAGGAGGACGCTCCCGAGGCCCCAGACGACCCAGACCGCCACCGACAGCCCGCCTGCCAGGGCGGGTGCCTGGTCGAGCACGGCTTCGACGGCCGGCTTGAGAGCCGACAGCGTCGAAGCGAGCGCGAGAGCGAGCTCGGGTGGAATCCAGGGCGCGAGCCAGTCCGGCACGCGCAAGCCGTCGACCGCCCCCGAAGCCCCCGCCAGGAGGCCCGCATTGGAGACCGACCATGCCGTGATCGTGTGGAAGGCCCAGGCCGCCAGCGACCAGAGCGCGAGCAGGCTGAACACCACAAACCAGCTGAGTGCGTGGACCACGATCGCTTCCTCCTTGGTGAGCCGCAGCAGGCGTTAGTGTTCAGGTCTTCGAGATTCGAAGAAACCAGCCCCCCTCAGAAGTAGACTTCTGTTTTTCCGAAGTGAGATCGGCATGCTGAACTACCGCCATCTTTACTACTTCTGGGTCGTCGCCAAGGAAGGTGGTTTTGCCCGCGCGGCCGAGCGGCTGGACATGGCGGTGCAGACCATCAGCGCCCAGGTGCGGGAACTCGAGAAGGCGCTCGGCCACCAACTCCTCAAGCCCGCCGGCCGGGGCGTCGCGATGACCGAGGCCGGCCAGGCCGCCTTCGCCCGCGCCGAGGAGATCTTCCAGATCGGCCAGACGATCGCCGACGAAGTGCGCGAGGCGGCCAGTGGCAAGGTCGCCCGCTTGGCCGTCGGCATGTCGGACGGCATTTCCAAGCTGGCCGCGCACGCGCTGCTGGAGCCCGTGCTGGCCACGCCATCACTGCGGCTGGTATGCCACGAGGGCGAATTCGAGCAACTGCTGGCTGAACTGGCGCTGCATCACCTGGACCTGGTGCTCGCCGGCCAACCGGCACCGCACAATCCGAACCTTCGCCTGACGAGCGAACGGCTGGTCGAATCGAGGGTGGACTGGTACGGGCCCGCCGCCCATGTGCACAAGGCCGATGTCGACCAGTTCCCGCAGTCCCTGGACCGGCTGCCGGTGCTGCTGCCCACCGGCCACTCGGCGCTGCGTCCGACCTTGGATCGCTGGTTCGAGGCCCAGGGACTGCGGCCGCGCATCGTCGGTGAATTCGAAGACAGCGCGCTGCTGGCAGTGTTCGCCGCGCGCGGGCTGGGGGTGTTTCCGGTCAGCCGCCTTGGCGCCAGTGACGTGGGCCTGATGCGCGGGCTGCGCTTGCTCGGGCGCTGCGATGACCTGAAGGAGGAAATCCACGCCATCCACTCGCGCCGCGGGCAACATCACCCGCTGGTGCTGCAGGTCATTGCCGCAGCGCGGTCCTGAGCCCTGTTGCTCACGCCGCCTGCGGGGCAGCCGCGATGAGACTGCCCGCCTCCGCGTCATCACCGAGGCCCCAATGGCGGCGAGCAGCCGCCAGGACCAGGGTTTCCCCGTCGGCAAGATATTGGTCGGCTCGGGCGGTGACGACCGCCAGCCGAAGCACCTTGCGCTGAAGCGCCGGCTCATCCACCTCGGCCATCAGCGAGGCCAGGGCGCTGTCCTCCACGCTGCCCAGCATCGAGCCGCTGCCGTGGCCACCCATCAGCAGGTCTTCGCAGAGTGTCTGGACGATGCCCGGCAAGCCGTCGGCGTGCAGTCCCAGTTCGCGCGCGGCATCGAGCCGGTTCAGCGCATCGAACTCCGAGCGGCAGACATGGCCGTCGGCGATGAGGACGAGCGCCACGATCCGGGCGGCGGCTTCGGGGCTGTTGCGGGGGTAGGAGCGCATGGCGGTGTTCCTGCGTGGATGGGTGGAAGTGGGTGTGATCCATCATGGTCGGATCTCGAGGAACTCTGGACACGACCGAATGTGGCTCCGATGAGCCTCAGGAGAAAGCAGAACTTCCGTGAGTCGGGATTCGGGAATAGCGAAGTTGTCGGCCTGCGGGCATCACACGGTCGCACACCACCTGCGTGTGTGGCAGCGCGTCGGGCTGATCCGACGCTTCGAAAACGCCGCGGTGCGCTGCGTTTCATGCCCTGGGGCATCGACGCCACACGGGCGCGAAGAAGTGTCGTTTGAACCGCCTGGGCTCACCCTGACCTGCGGCTCCATGCAATCTGACCGCCCACGGACCGTCGACGCTGTTGCGACGACTCGGTTCCAGGGCCCAAGGACGAATCACCGGGCGCCACTGTTCGCAAGCGAAGGGCGCTCTGTGTACGATCGCCGCATCGAGTGCCATGCGGGGCCGTCGTGCCTCGCGAACCGAACCCGATGTCCCGCGCAGTCCACACTGTGCACAACGGCAGTGGCCGAGGAGTCGAAGGATGCAGCTTCCAGCCCTGGCTCCGAGGTGGGGGTGCAAGGCAATCGCATTGGCAGTCACCCTCACGGGAGGTGCGGCCGGTCAGACCGCCACCTCGCTCTACGGTACGATCAAACGCGATCGCGGTCCACTCGAGGGGCTGATCGTGTCAGTCGCTTGTCCGGCATTCCCTGGGGCCGGTGAGGTGGTGCGCGCCAACGGCAACGGCGTTGCCGACGCGCGCGGTAGCTACAGTGTCATCGTCACGCCGGCCCTGCGTGGCCGCTGCCAGCTTCGCATCGCGGCCCCTGGAGGCCACCTGGGGCAGCCGATCGACGTCTTTGTGTCCAGTTCCGCCCAGCGCTACGACCTCGAGGTGGATGCGAATCTCGGCGTCGTGGTGCGCTGATGAGCCAGGCGCCGACCCCGCCCCCGGCAACGGCCGCCCCGGCCGCGGCAGCCGACAGCGCAGCCACGACGGAGACGGTGAAGACTCGGGCGTCAGCCACGCGGTCGGTGGAAGACAGGGCCCTTGAGTGGGTCAAGGCCGCGGGCATGCCGCTCGCCGCCGCGCTGATCACCGTCGTTGGCGGCTTCCTGCTGAAGAGCGTGGCCGACCAGCGCGCGGAGCGCGAGTCCCGCGAGCGCCTCTACACGCAGCTTCTGGTGCAGCGCGAGCAGTCCGATGCGGCCATCCGCAAGGACATGTTCGGCGTTGTCCTCAAGGAGTTCCTTGCCGAGACGAGCAAGCGCGACTGGAAGGACAAGGTCCTGCAGCTTGAATTGCTGGCGCACAACTTCAGCCAGACGCTCGATCTGGCACCGCTGTTCAAGGACGTGGCCCGTCGACTGCCCAAGGATCCACAGGCTGGCGCCAGCGAGAGCGAACACTTGCTGCGCCGTCTGGATCTGGCAGCCGCGGCACTCAACTTCAAGCAAGTCAACGGTCTGGCACGCAGGGGCTTCGAGCGCAACCGCGTATTTCCAGTCGGTGCCTGGCTGTCGCTGCCCGATCGCACGGTATTCGCCGGCAGAGTGCGCAAGGCAATGCTGGTGCCGGAGGCGGCCCGCAGTGGCGCCGATGTCGGCTACTCGCTGGAAGTGATCGGCGCCGACCTGGATCAACGAGAGCTGGAGGTGCGGCTACGCATCGACTTCAGCGACGACGCCGAGGCGGCCATCGACCGTCACTTCTGGGTCGGGCCCTACGATTTCCCGATGCTCGACAACACGCAACTGCCTTATGGGCTGCGCGCTTCCGTGGTGATCACGAGCTTCGACGTACCCGAAGATCCCAGCGCACGCGAAGCCGAAAGCAACGCCCGCATCTACCTGGTGATCTTCCCCGCGTCGAGCGCGAGCTTCAAGGAGCGGCAGGACTATGATGATTTGTTGCGGGACATGTTGCGCGAGCACGATCTCGACCAACAACGACGGGAAGAGACCGCGCGTCGGATCCTCGATGACGCTCAGCAGGCGCGCATCAACGCACCAGCGACCAAGGGGAGTACGCCGTGAACCCTCGATCGAGCCGCCTCACCCGCGGGCGCTGCCGCGTGACGCCTTGTTGTCTGGCGCTGGTGATCGCCTTTGCCTTCCATGGCGGGCTGCACGCGGCCGCTGCCCAGGAGGGCGCCAAGCAGGCTTCTGCGCCACCCGGATCGGTGCCGAAGGCAACAATGCGTGCCACGATCGTGGTCTCCGGCGACGGCAAGCCGCTGGACCAGGCCGAAGTCACTCTCGATCACGACCGGAAGGAAGCCAAGACGCTGTACACCGGCAAGAACGGCGAAGCCTCCGTGATCTTCGACGCCAAACGAAAGGTCAAGGTTCGCGTGATCGCCAAGGGCGACTGGGAAACGACCTTCACCGAGGTCCAACTGGCTGACGGTGCCCGCGAGGAGATCAAGATCAAGGCCCGGGCGAAGCCCTGAGAACGGAGGCGTGATCCCGTCTGCAGGGAATGACTGACTGCACCTGTGCCGGGGGGTGCAGAACGGCTCCACGTTGAAGGCCACCGTTGCGACAGCGATCGAGGTCCACTGGACCGCGCCGAAGAAGGGCACCCGGCTGACGATCGTCAGCAGCCCTGTCGCGCAGGCGATGGTGGCACCCTGCTTCAGGCGGCGTCGCCGCCGGTGGATGATCGCCTACGCGTGCAAGCTCCTGAGCAAGATGCGCGTGCTCGCCGGGTTGGTCGCACAAGACACGTCGTGCACATCGCAGGCGCGCACCAGGGCGTTGATGTCGGTCTCGTGCGGCTGGGGCGTCATCGGATCACGCAGGTAGATCCCCATGTCGACGTGACCGGTGGCGAGGCGGGCGCCGATCTGAAGGTCACCGCCGAGCGGGCCGCTGAGCAGGCCTTCGACCTCGAGTCCTGACGCATCGCGAAGTCGACTGCCGGTCGTGCCCGTGGCCATCGACGTGTGCAGACGCAGGGTGGCCGTGACCTCCCGCGCGATCTCGACGAGGGCGGCCTTCATGCGGTCGTGAGCGATCATGGCGATGTTCATGAGGTCGGGTCTCCACATCGGCGTCGATCCTTGTCCGGATCATGCACCGGTCGCCACGAGCGGGTCGCGGGGTGGCCGGCCGCCGCCCTGGCTCGGGTCCTCTGCGGCCTGAAAGCCGGGCGGCCAAGAACCTCGCGTCCGACGATCGACCGTGACACGCCCGAGATCATGTCAATCACCGGCCCGAGCGTGGCCGATGCGATCAGCCGAATTGCACTGCGCGTCGGGTTCGCCTATCACCCTGGCGCAATGCGAGCGGGTAGCTCGGCCGAGCGGCCACGCTGCAACAGGGCGGCGTCGAGCCAGGCGGCCCACGCATCGGGGTCGACGGGCAAGAGCGGTGCTCCGCCGATGAATCGCTGCCAGGCATCGAATTGGGCCGGCGCCACCACGGTCAACACGGGGATGCCTCGCTCCAGGAGGGCCAGCAATTCGGCAACGAAGCCTCCGTTGGCCGCTTCAAGCGAGCCAAATCGATTGCAGACGACCAGATCCGGATTTCGGTCAAGCGCGCTGCGCAGGACCTGGCTTGCCCGCGCGAAACCTTGCGGATCGGCACTGCAGGAAGCCGACCCGGAGCCCAGTTCCTGCGAGACCGGGTATTCGTCACCGGTGTCGATGTCGATCAGCACCATCGCCGCCCTGCATCCGTCGCCACGATCGCGGTGCTTCATCACGAGTCCGAGAATCCTGCGTCCCGCAAGACGCTGCCGCTCGGCAAAGGCCAGCAGCAGATCGTCAATGTCGGTGCGCCCGTCATGTCGAATGGCAGCCGCCGTGGCCTGTACGTCCAGGGCAAGGTCTTGGTGCATCCTGCTAGCTCCTCGGTGGTGGCAACTGGGCCAAGCAGTCCGCCACGGCCTTCGGCCCGCCGCTTGCCTCGGCGGCAACGGGAGTCTGCGCATGAGTCGCGGTGGACCACAGCGCCAGCACCATCGGCAACATCAGCGCGGTCTTCACGAGCCTGCCCCTTCGGCGTCCATGCCACCATTCTCCGCAAATTCGACACCGTCCCCAGGACCGGCCGGCGTCCTGCGCCGCGTCTTTGTCGATGCGCAGCTTCTTGATCTCCTGCCACGAGATCGTGCGGCTGCTGCCCGGCGATTCCGCAGTCCTCATGACGCTGCCGCCTCTGCGTTCCAGCGCGCTTCGGATGTGACGGTGCTCCGCATCCTCGACCATCGCATGCACGGACATCATCGGATCGCCTCGTGCGGTCGACGTGACGTTGGCACCTTGAATGTGCAAGCTCCAGAACCGGACGCCCAGCGTGCCCAGCACAGCAGCCGGTGACTCTGCGCCGAGAGGATTCCGGGCCCGCCGGGCCCGCCGTCGTTGTTCCGTCCTCAGGAAGAGGCCTTGATCGCCGTCGCCAGGTGGCCCAGGACCGGCTCGCCGGCTTCCATGCGCAGGCAGACCGTCTCCAGTGCGAGGATCTCGAACCCCGAGCCTGCCAGGCAGTCGCGCAGGTAGGCCTCGCTGTGTCGGTAGCGGCCATTCACCTGCAGTTGGTGGCCGGCCGCGCCGGACTCCTCGGCCGCCACCTCGAGCGTGAAGACCAGCAACCCCGATCGATGCAGCGCCCCGGCCGCGGCGGCGAACAGTTCGGTCAGCTCGCCGAAATAGTTGAAGGTATCCGACGCTACGACGACATCGAAGCCATCGGGCCGGTCGCGCAGGAAGGCTGTCAGCTCGCCAGCCACCAGGTCGTCATAGACGGCCTTTTCGCGTGCCTTGGCCAGCATGCCGGTGGACAGATCGACCCCGACCAGCCGATCCGCGAAGGGACGCAGCCGCTCGCCACTGAGGCCCGTGCCGCAGCCCGCGTCCAGGATCACCGCCCCGGGAGGCAACCGCTGTGCCACTTGCGCCAGCGCGGCGGCGACCAGCTCGGGCGCCCGGTACTCGAGGCCCGTCAGCGTGCGCTCGAAACCAGGGGCGAACGCGTCGAAGAGCTTCTCCACGTAGCGCTCCGCGGCGCGCCCCGGCACCTGCTCACCGGTGCGCGCGGCCAGCATGTGGGTGGCCACTGGATTCTGCGGGTCGACTTCGAGCCAGCGCCGGTATACCGCGGCCGCCTCGTCGGGCCGCTGGCATGCCGACAGCAGGCGCCCCAGGTTTTGGTAGGCCAGGCCGAAGCGCGGATCGACATCCAGCACCCGTCGGTAGGCCGCCATGGCGTCGTCGACCCGCACTTGCTCCTCGAGCACGACGCCCAGGTTGTAGCGGGCCTCGACGAAGTCGGGCGACAGGTCCAGCGCCTTGCGCAATGCGACCTCGGCCTGCGGGTAGTTGCGGCCTTCACTCAGCAGGAACCCCAGGTTGTTGTAGACCTCCAGATAGTCCGGCTGCAGCTCGAGTGCCTTGGCGAACGCGGCCAGGGCCTCGACGTTGCGCTGGCATTCCTGATGGAGGATGCCCAGTCGGTTGTAGGCCTCGGGATAGTGAGGGCGGTGGCGAATGGCCGCAACGAAGGCCTCCGCGGCGGGATCGAGTTGCCCGGCGGCGTGACGGGCCCGGCCCAGCGCGCACAGCAACTCGGCGTCGTCGGATGACGAATGAAGGCCTTCCTCGAGCACGACCACGGCTTCCGCGGGCCGCTCCAGATCGACCAGCAAATTGCCCAGGTTCTGGCAGGCGTCGCGATGCCCCGGCCGCAACACCAGCGCACGGCGATAGGCCTGCGCCGCGTCCTCGAGGCGGCCCTGCGCCCGGTAGAGCACCCCGAGGTTGTTGTGCAGCGCCGGCTGGTCCGGCGCGTGACTCAAAGCCGTTCGGTATTCCGCCTCGGCCTCGTCGAGCTGCCCGGACCGCTTCAGCGCATTGCCGAGGTTGACGCGAGGGTCGATCGCGTCGGGCTTCAGTTCAATCGCCGCCCGATACGAGGCGATCGCCGCGTCAGCCTGCCCCGCAGCGCTCAGCGCATTGCCCAGGTTGCTGTGGTAGGCCCAGGCCCCGGGCTCGAGGTCGATCGCGCGCGCGATGAACTCGATGGCCAGCGCCGGCCGCTTCGTCTGGTGGGCGAGCACGCCGAACAGGTGCAAGGCGGCCGCATGAGCCGGTGCATGCTCGAAATACTGCCGGTACAGGGGCTCCGCCTCCTGCAACCGGCCGTCGCGGTGACAGGCCATGGCTCGCTGGAGCAGCGATTCCGGGGCGAGTTCGGGCCGGGGCGGGCGCGCGCCGGCGGGTTCCTTTTCGGGCATCTGTGTCATCGGTTCGTCCGCGTTCCCCGGGTTCTGCGACTCGAACTTTCGCAGCACGGGATCGAATGGTGCCCCATCAGTGTGAACGACAAATTGAACGCGTCAATCCAGGCCGCGCCCGCGCCGCCGAGGTCACGCGCCGCGTCAAGCCCTGGCTGAAATCCACCGGCCCCCGTACAGGCGGGGGCAGGGCCGCTGACCGACGAGGAACTCCTGGCCGTCATCGCCAGACTGCAGGCGCAGTCGGCGACGCTGTCGCCATCAAGTGCGCTGGGCCGCACTGGCCTGGTCCGATCGGGCCGCACCTGCGGACTCCGATGTTGATCATCATGGCATTCGCCGGCGCAAAGTGGGCTGCGGCCGGGCTGCGTGGCCGGGACCCCGCTGGTGGCGACGGAAATTGACACTGAACGAGTCCATGCCCCTTTGGTTGGGGGGTGTCGGATGGAGCCCACGGCTATCGACAAACCGCCTGCCAGCCATTAGCGTCGCCGAACCTCAACCGGAGTCGACACCATGACCCGTACCCGTCCCGTCCGCGCCGGCATGCACATGAACCTGATCGCCGCCGCGGCGCTGTCCACCCTGTTGTTGTCCATGCTCCCGGCGCACGCCGTGCAGCGCACCGACAGCACCACCGTGCGCGTCACGCAGGACAGGGACTTCGCGCTGGTGCAACTCAACGGCGAGCCGCTGGCCACCTACGTCAAGACCAGGCCGCCGGCCGGCAAGAAGATCGACTTCGACAAGAGCACGACCAAGGCCTACCGGGCCCAGCTCTCGGCGCTGCGCAACGACTACAAGGCCTGGCTGCGTGCCAACGTGCCGCAGGCCAGCGTCAGCGGCGAATTCGACATCTCGCTGAACGCCGTGTCGGTGAAGCTCGGCGGCGCCACGCTGGCGCAGGTGGCGGCGTCGCCGATGGTCAGGACGGCTCAGTACCAGGGCCTGTACTACCCCAATGCCGTCGATCCGGATCTGGCCATCATCCGCGCCACCGACGCCTGGGCGCGAAACGGCGGCCCGGACAATGCCGGCACCGGCGTGAAGGTCGCCATCGTCGACTCCGGGATCGATGTCGGCCACCCCTGCTTCAGCGACAGCGGCTATCCGGCGGGGCCGCAGGCGGGCCATCCCAGCTTCACCAACAACAAGGTCATCGTGGCGAAGGTCTTCAACAACAAGACACCGTCGCGGCGCCACACGCCCGAAGCCATAGACGCGCACGGCACGCACGTCGCCGGCACCGTGGCGTGCAACCTCGAGACCACGACCGTCGTCGACGGCGTCACCCTGCCTTACAGGATGTCGGGTGTGGCGCCGCGCGCGCTGCTCGGCAACTACAACGTCTTCCCCGGCACCGTGGGCAATGCGCGCTCGGAGGACATCCTCAACGCGCTCGAGGCGGCGTATGCCGACGGCTTCGACGTCGCCAATATGAGCCTGGGCGGCGGTGCCAGCGGCGTCCAGGACCTGCTGACGGTGGCCGTCGACAACCTCGACCGCGCCAACATGGTGGTCACCATCTCCAACGGCAACGAGGGCCCGGGCTACCGCACGGTCGGCTCGCCCGGCTCGGCCGCACGCGGGCTGACCGCCGGCGCCAGTTCGGTCGGCCATGAGATCTACCATCAGGTGACGGTGAACGGCGGCAGCTACCGCGCCGTGAAGGGCGATTTCGGTGTCGATGCAGTGACCGCACCGATGCGGGTGCTCGCCGATGCCGCCAGCCCGTTCAATGGCCTGTCGCTGGCCTGCAGTCCATACTCGGCGGGCAGCCTCTCGGGCAGCATCGCGCTGATCTCGCGCGGTGCCTGCAGCTTCAGCACGAAGCTGCGCAACGTGCAGGACGCCGGCGGCGTAGGCGCGATCGTCGTCAACAACGCGGCTGGCGCCATCGTGATGGGCCAGGACGGCACGGCCAACCAGCCTACCATCCCCGGCTTCATGGTCGACCCCGCGAACGGCGCCACGCTGAAGGATTTCGCCGACCAACCCGTCACGCTGCCGCAGTTCGGCATCTATGAAGCGACGGCATCCAACGACGACATCATCGCCGACTTCACCTCGTGGGGACCGACCGACGTCGACTTCCGCGTCAAGCCCGACGTGATGGCCCCGGGCGTCAATGTCGTGTCATCGATCCCGCGCCGCTACTGCGGCGGCGCACCGTGCTTCGCGTTCTTCAACGGCACCTCGATGGCCGCCCCGCACCTGGCTGGCAGCGCAGCCATCGTGCGCCAGCAGCACCCGGACTGGAGCGCCGCTGCGGTGCGCTCGGCGATCGTCAACACTGCCGACCGGAAGGTGGTGAAGGACCTGGCCGATGCGACCTCCGTCGTCACCGATGCCAACAAGGTCGGCACCGGCCGCCAGAACCTGCGGGCGGCAGTGCAGGCCAGCGTCGCGCTGGACCCGGTCAGCCTGAGCTTCGGTGCCGTGCCGTCCGGCAGCGGCAACACGCTGCAGCGCAGCGTGCAACTGACGAACATCAGCGGCGCGACGCAGACCTTCTCGCTGCAGGTGGTGGAGGCCAGCGGCGGCGCGGTGGCTTTCTCGGTGCCTGGTGGCGCGGTGACCCTGGCGCCGGGCGCGAGCGCGACAGTCGTGGTATCGATGTCGGCGCTCAAGGGTGCCGGTGCGGGCCCGAAGCAGGCCGTGCTGCAGGTCTCGGCAGGCGGTGGCGTGGTGGCTCAGGCCATGCTTTTCACGCTGATCAAGTAGGCCGGACGCGGGTCAAAGGGATATCAGGGCACGACGGGCGGCGGCCAGGACCTCGCGGCTCAAGCCATCGAGCAAGGTCGACGCCGCGCGTGCGTGCTGCCAGTACAGCGGCACCTCCAGCGGGGTATCGGGCAGCAGCTCGACGAGCGAGCCGTCCTGCAAGTGGGAGGCGATCAGCGCCTGCGGATGCAGACCCCAGCCCATGCCGGCCACGGCTGCGGTGACAAAGGCCTGGGGTGAGGGCAAGGTGTGCCGGGGCAGTTCCACATGCCTGTGGCACAGGCGCCGCACCCAGCGGGCCTGCAACTCGTCTTTGGTGTTGAACACCAGGCTGGGCGCCTGCACCAGGCTGCCAGCCCCGACGCCGCCGGCGAAGTGACGCGCCACGAAGGACGGACTGGCGGCCGCGAGGTAGCGCATGGCTCCCAACGGCCGACTGTTGCAGCCGGCGGCAGGACGGGCGGTGCCAGTCACTGCGGCGAGCACCGAACCGCTGCGCAACCACTCGGTGGTGTGGTCCTGGTCATCCACCGCCAGCTCCACCAGCACAGGGGCGTCGGCTGCGAAGGCGGCGATGGCCGGTGCGAACCACGTGGCCAGGCTGTCGGCATTCACCGCGATCGGCAGGGCCACGCGGGCGATCCCCTCCGGAGCCAGCGCCGGCAGCGCCCCATGCAGTTCCTGCTCGAGCAGCCGCACGCGGTCCACGTGCCGGCACAGGCGCCGGCCGGTTTCCGTGGCCCGGCAGGGCTGATCACGCACGACCAGCGCGCAGCCCACGCGCTCTTCCAGCAGCCGGATGCGCTGGGACACCGCAGAGGGCGTCACATGCAGCGCCAGCGCCGCGCGCTCGAAGCTGCCTTCTCGAATCACGGCAGCCAGGGCAGAGAGCGCCGAGTAGTCCAGCATCGGATCAGTTCTACTACATCGACCTTAGTGAACTTAGTTTGTCTTCATGTGGCGGGGCTGGCAAGCTCGCTCCACCATGACCCTGACGGCAACCGCCACGCTCGCCTTTCCGGCATTCGCTCAAGGCATGGCCCTGAGCGTCGGACTGATCGTGGCCATCGGCGCGCAGAATGCGTTCGTGCTGCGCCAGGGCCTGCGTCGGGAGCATGTGGGCACCGTCGTGCTGTTCTGCGCCGTGGCGGACGCCGTCCTCATCGCCGCGGGTGTCCTGGGCATGGCCCAGGCTCTGGGGCAGAGGCCCGGCCTGGCGCGTGCCTTGGCGCTGACCGGCGCCCTCTTCCTGGCGGTGTACGGGTGGCAGGCCCTGCGCCGTGCGCGGCATGCGCACCGACTGGTGGCGGCTGAGGGCAGCGAGGGCCTGCGACGCGGTGCCGCGGTGGCGCAGGCGGCCGCCTTCACGCTGCTCAATCCGCATGTCTATCTGGATACGGTGCTGCTGGTGGGCAGCATCGGCGCCCAGCAGCCGGCGGCACTGCGTGGCTGGTTCATCGCCGGGGCGAGCAGCGCCAGCCTGTTCTGGTTTGTGCTGCTCGGCTTCGGGGCCCGCTGGCTGGCACCCTGGTTTGCCCGGCCCGGAGCCTGGCAGGTGCTGGACGGCCTGATCGGTGTGACCATGTTCGTGCTGTCGGCCTTGCTGGTGCGGCACGCCCTCATCGGACTCTGACGGTCTACCTATGCACGTCAGCCTGCAGCGCAGACTCGCTGATCAGCCACGACTTTCGCGCTGGCGGCTGCAATGACCTTGAGCGCTGAGATCCAGTCCGTCTGAAGTGGATCGATCCGGGCGCATCGGAGTTTCCATGAACCCATCTTGGGCAGCAAACTGCGCAGCCTGGCGGTCCTGCCGGTCAATCGTCGGGTCTGAACACCCACCGAAATCGCACGCGGAAAGCTGAGTAGGCCAGCTCGGCCTCCCCCTACTCATTCGCGCCGCCGACCTGCCTCTTGGGGCGTCGCGACTCCGCACGGCACCGAGTCGCGCCCACACTGGCGCATGTCCGACAGGAAGACGTGCCAAGCGGCGGAGTGCCTGGGTCGAGCGTCACCATCGGGCCGCGCCTGCCCCGCTCCGGCCCGCGCCGGCCGGTCAGTGCATCGGCTGCACGCGTTCCCGCTCGAGCAACGACCCGGCCTGCCCGGCCGTGGGGCCTGGGTCGGCCAGGTCGACCCAACCGCCGCCTACCGCCTTGAAGACGTTGACGACCTGCGTGTACTGGTCGGCAGACGTGCGCACAGCCGCGAGCTCCGCGGCGAACAACTCGTTCTCGGCGTACAGCGTCTCGGTGTAGCCGGCGTAGCCGCTGTTGAAGCGCAGGCGGGACAGGCGCGCGTACTCACGCAGCGAGGACACCCGCTGCGCCTGTGCTGCCGCCTCCTCGCGCTTCTTGGCCGTTCCAACCAGCGCATCGTTGGTTTCGCGGAACGCGTTGAAGATCGTCTGCTGGTAGACCGCGAGCGCCTCGTCCTTCCCCGCCTGCGCCGATTGCACTTGCCCCGCGATGCTTCCGGCCGTGAACAGCGGTCCGGCCACGCCGGCAGCGAGTGTCCACGCTGTCGCCGGCCCGGTCAGGAAGTTGCCGAAGGCGGCGCTGACCGAGCCCAGCATGCCAGTGAGGTTGAACTGCGGGTAATACAGCGCCTTCGCTTCCCCGAGGTTCGCGTTAGCGGCGATCAGGTTCTGCTCGGCCTGCAGGACATCGGGCCGGCGCTCCAGCAGGGACGCGGGCAGGTCACCGGGAATGGCGGGCATGGCCAACTGGTCGATCGCCATCCCGCGCGAAATGGGGTACGGGTTGCGTCCCTGAAGCACGGCGATCTGATTCTCCTGCGCGGCGATCTGCTGCTCGAGTTGCGGAATCGCCGCCAGTGCCTGCTGGTACTGCGACTGCACCTGCGCCAGTTCCTGCTTCGACACCACGCCACCCGTGTGACGCAACTCGAAGATGCGCTGAGTGGCCGCGTAGTTGCCGGCCGTCTTGCGCGCGATCTCGAGCTGGCGGTCGAGCATCCGCAGTCCGATGTAGCTCGTCGCCATGCTGGCCACGACCGACAGCACGACGCCGCGCCGTCCCTGCTCTGTTGCGTAGACCTGAGCCTGCGCAGCCTCGGTCTGTCGCCGCACGCGTCCGAACAGATCGATCTGCCAGGAGGCCCCGAGCGCGCCGTTGTAGAGGCTGTAGTACGGGTCGGCCCCCCC
>Ga0079037_100000868_pt1 | contig 14848 bp, 13 predicted proteins | sample Mud3Dept4metaG_FD_71479 | JGI IMG/M metagenome (GOLD analysis project Ga0079037, IMG submission 71479) | Freshwater wetland microbial communities from Ohio, USA, analyzing the effect of biotic and abiotic controls - Mud 3 Core 4 Depth 4 metaG | ecosystem: Environmental > Aquatic > Freshwater >... | reverse complement strand
GCAGCTGCTCGCACTCCGGTGTGTACCCCTCGAAGCGCTTCCCCTCCTCGAGCGAGAAGCGGGCAAGGAAGCTGCGCGCGATCAGCAATACGTCCTCGCCGCGCTCGCGCAGCGCCGGCAACTGGATCGGCACGACGTGCAGCCGGTAGTAGAGATCCTCGCGGAAACGGCCCTGGCGGACCATCTCGAGCGGGTCGCGGTTCGTCGCGCACACGATGCGCACGTCCACCGTGATCGTCTCACCGCTGCCGACTCGCTGGAACTGGCCGGTCTGCACGAAGCGCAGCAGCTTCGACTGCAGGTCGAGGTCCATCTCGCCGATCTCGTCGAGGAACAGGGTGCCGCCGTCCGCCAGTGACGCCGCGCCGTCGCGCTGGCGATGCGCGCCCGTGAAGGCGCCCTTCACGTGCCCGAAGATCTCGCTTTCCATCAGGTCGCGTGGCAGCGCGGCACAGTTCACCGCCACGAACGGACCGTCGCTGCGGCGGCTCGCGGCGTGGATCGCCGCCGCGCAGAGTTCCTTGCCGGTGCCGCTTTCGCCGGTGATGAATACCGTCGCCTTGCTCGGCGCGGCGCTTTCGATGATCCGGTAGAGCGACTGCATCGGCAGTGAGCTGCCGATGAACCCGTGGAACCGGTCGCGCGCGAACCGGTCACGGTACGTCTCGACCATGGCCGCGAGTTCGCGCTGGCGTATCGCGTTCGCCACCGTGACACCGAGGCGGCTGCGGCCGAACGGCTTGGTGACGAAGTCCGCCGCGCCGAGGCGCATGGCTTCCAACACGTTGTCCGTGGAGCCGTGGTCGCTGATCACCACCACGGGCACCGCGCGCCCCTGCTCTCTCAGGCGCGACATCACCTCGAGACCCTGGATGCCCGGCAGCTGCAGGTCCAGGAGCATGGCAGCGGGCTGTCGACGCTGAAGGTACTCGAGCGCGGCCTCGCCGCTGTCGACGGCATGGACGTGATGACCGTCCGCCTCGAGATAGGAACGGTACACGGCCGCCTGGGCCGTGCTGTCTTCCACCAGAAGGATCTCGTGCGTCATGGTCGGCGAGCCTCAGTCCTGCGCGTGACCAGCCGCAGCACGACCCCTCGCGTGCGCGGCATCAATTCGGCCACCTCGCTCGCGGCAGCGAGCGCCGTGCTTACATCGCCGGTTCGGCTGGCGTCGTTGGCGCGTCGGGCAGCGGCGCCCAGCAACAGCGCGCCGAACGTCAACGCGCTGCCTTTGATGGAGTGCGTCTCGCGGCCGACGGCGTCGACATCGCCCGCCTCCAGCGCCGACTGCAGCATCGGCTGCCGCCGCGCGAGTTCATCGGCAAAGGACCGCATCACGGGCACGAGCCTTTCCTGACCAACGTCGGCCTCGAGGGCCGCGACGGTCGCGTCGTCCAGCAGTTCTTCGTCCGGTGCCGAGGTGGCTGGGTGCATGGTGTTGGAGTGCATCGAATTCCCGATCGGCCAGCAAGATGAAGTGCGAAAAGGGAGTCGGGGTGCATATTGCAAACGCCGTGCCAGAGCTTCGGACTCCATTTCCGGTTCAATGCCGGTCATTCTGACCCGATATTTGCAATTTGCAACGCTTTTGGTGCGGTTTGCATCTCATTTTGCATCTAGACAGCGTTTTGTGGCCAGACCAGAGGCCGGCTGAGCTGGCACCGAAGTTGCAATCAGCCCCTCGTCAACCAGGAAATGCCATGTCCATGCCGGCCGCCAGCAACGCAGTGCTCCCCAGCCGACGCCCGATCGCACTCGCCGTCGAGGACGACGGCTTCGAGCGCATGCGGCTCGCCGCGATCCTCGAGAAGCTCGGCTTCGAAGTCGTCCTCGCCGCCGACGGCGCCGAAGCACTCTCGCTGCTGACCGGCCAGGCCCCGGACGTTCTGATCACTGACTGGCAGTTGCCCGCGCTGTCGGGGCTCGACCTGTGTCGTGCCGTCCGCAACAGTGACCCGGCCAGTCGCCCCTACACGGTGCTCGTGACCGCGAGGGACCAGATGGAGGACATGGTCCAGGGGCTGGAATCGGGCGCGGACGATTTCATCGCCAAGCCCTACCGCGCGGAGGAGTTGTCGGCGCGCCTGCGTTCGGGCCAGCGTGTGCTCGAGATGCGCCGCACGCTGGTGGAGCGTACGGGCCTCCTGGAGCAGGCCTTGATGCACCACAGCCGCACGCGCGAGGCCCTGGATGCCGACGTGGCCGCGGCGGCCCGCCTGCAGCACCAGCTCCTCGAGCGTGCAACGACGCCGGTCGAAGGTGTGTTGCTGGCCCACCTGTTGCGGCCCACCCGCAAGGTCGGTGGGGACATCTACGGCATCGCGAACCTCGGTGGCGAGCGCGTCGGCTTCTTTCACGTCGACGCCACGGGACACGGTATCGCGGGCGCGCTGCACGGATTCGCCATCGCCACTGCGCTGCTTGGCCGGGGCGGCCGTGCCGTCGAGTTCGACGACCCGGCAGAGTGGGTGACCGCATTCAACGGCCGCGCGCTCGAGGTCGGCACGGACCTGGGCTGCAGCCTCGTCCTCGGCTGGCTGAACCTGCGCGACCGCCGCGGCCGCCTGTGCCAGGCGGGGCATCCGCATCCTCTGGTGGTCGCACGCGGCGGCGCCGTGCGGCTCCTCGGCGAGGGCGGACTTCCGGTCGGCGCACTCGACGGCACGGTCTATCGCTCGAGCGAATTCGCGCTCGAGCCGGGCGAACGGCTGGTTCTCTACTCGGACGGAGTGACGGATTGCGTGGACGCAGCGGGCCGGCCTTTCGGCGCGGCGCGGCTGCAGCGGTCACTGGCCGATTCGGCAGGTGAGGCCCTCGACGCGCAGCTGCGTGCGGTCGCTCGTTCGCTGGATGACTGGCGCGGCACGGCCGCGCACGACGACGACGTGTCCTTGCTGATGCTCGAGCCGGGTGCGCAACCGTGACCGCCCGCCAGGAACTCGTGCTGCTCGGGGCAGGGGCCGACATCGCGCTCGAGGCAGTGCGCTGGACCGAGCTCGCATGCGGCCGGGCGGGACTGAATGCTCGTGCAAGCCAGGACCTGGCGACGGCCGTCATCGAGGCCGTGAACAACTCGCTGGAGCACGGCTATGCGCTCGCGACCGGCGACATCAACGTGACGCTCGAGACGCAGGCGGAGTGCGTCGTGATCACGGTCACCGACCGTGGCACGGGACTGCCGCCGTCGCCCTCGGCCGGCACGCCCTCGCCCGGCGCCGAGCGTGGACGTGGCAGCTGGATCATGCAGCAGACCTGCGACGAGGTTCGCCACGAATTCAACGCCGGCCAGCAGAGCGTCGTGCTCGTCAAGCGGCGGCGACAGATCAGCCCGGATTCACACGGAGACCATCAATGACCATCGAGTTTCGCACCCGCGGCAACGCGGAGATCGCCCGCCTGCCCGACCGGCTGGTGCTCGCCAATGCTGCGACGGTACGCAGCGAGATCCAGGACAGGATCGCGTCCGGAGCGAGTCGCCTCGTCCTCGATCTCGCCGCCGTCGAATTCGCCGACTCGAGCGGGCTGTCAGCCATCCTCGCGTGCGTCAACAGCGCGCGGCGCCGGGGCGGTGAACTGGTGCTGCTGGGCCCGATGCCGCGGGTGCGCGCGCTGATCGAGCTCACGCGCCTCGACGATGTCGTCGCCGTCATCGACGACGAGGCCACTGCCGTGGCACGGGCCTCCGGCAAGGCGGCCGCCTGAGCAGGACCATGAATACGACCGTGGATCGCAATCGCCTCGACATCTTCGCGTTCGTGGACGCGCTCGGCTGGGAAGTACTGCGCGGACGGACGTTCTTGGAGGACGAACTCCCCTGGCGGCAGCCCGTGCGCTCCGTGCTGGGCTATTCCTCAGCGTGCGTGCCATCGATCCTCACCGGCCGCATGCCGCGGGACCACGGCCACTGGTCGTTCTTCTACTGCTCGCCGCAGACCTCGCCGTTTCGGAGCCTGCGGCCGCTGCGCCTGCTGCCGCAGTCCATCGCCGGCCGTGCCCGCGTGCGCAACCTGCTGTCGAAGGCCGTTGCCCGGCAGAACGGGTTCACCGGGTACTTCCAGCTCTATCAGCTGCCGTTCGAGCACGCGCATGAATTCGACTACTGTGAGAAGCGCGACATCTTCAGTCCGGGCGGCGTGAGCGGCGCGCCGACCATCTTCGACTGGCTGCGCGAGACCGGGCTCCCATTCCACGTCTCGGACTGGCGGCAAGGTGAAGACGACAACCTCGCGGCGCTGCGCCGCGACCTCGAGGCACGGGACCTGCGCTTCGCGTTTCTTTATCTCGCCGATCTCGACGGCGCGCTGCACATGGTCGGCAAGGACGACTCCTCGATCACGGTGCGCGTCGCGCGATACGAGGCGCAGCTGCGCGAGCTGCTGGCCGCGGCGCGCCGCCGGTACGGCGAAGTGCGCCTCACCGTGATCTCGGACCACGGCATGGCGCACGTCACGCGCACGTTCGACCTGCAGGCCGTGCTCGCGGGACTGCCGCTGCGCTTCGGCCGGGACTACGTGGCCGCGCTCGACTCGACCATGGCGCGATTATGGCTGCGCTCGGCTGCCGCGGCTCGCCTGCTGCCCGAGGTGCTCGCGGAGGCCGAGGGCGGGCGCCTGCTGTCGGATTCAGAACTCGAGGCGCTCGGTTGCGACTTTCCGGGTCGGCGCTACGGCGAGCTCATCTTCCTGATGGACCCGGGCCACCTCATCGTGCCGAGCCACATGGGGCTCAAGCCGATCCGTGGCATGCATGGCTACCACCCGGACCACCCGGACTCCGACGCGGCCATGCTCTCGTCGCACCCGCCGGCACGCGAGACCCGGACCATCTGCGATTTCCACGGGCTGATGCAGCTCGCGGTCGCCGCCTGAGGAGCGGAACGCATGCGCCCGGCCTTCTCCGTCGCAAGCAACTACGGACGCTTCCTCGTCGGGATCGCCTCGGTCGCCGTCGTGACGCCGCAGGCGATCGCCGCGATCGGCATGGAGCACTTCGGGCTCTGGTCCCTGGCGGCGGCCACCTGCGGCTGCATCGCGCTGCTCGAGCTCGGCATCGCGACGACGTCCATGCGGTTCGCGGCCGAGTCCGAAGGTGCGGGCGATCGCCTGCGCCGCGACGCCCAGCTGTCGACGCTGCTCGTCGCCCAGCTGCCCATCGCGCTGGCGATGCTGCTCGCCGGCTGGCTTGGGGCAGCACCGCTCGCGGCGGTCTTCGGCCTGCGTGGCGCGGACGCGGGCGAATTCGTTGCGGTCGTGCGCGTCGGCGCCACCACGGCCGCGTTGGCACTGCCGCTGTCGCTGTGGCGTGCTGCACTCGCGGCGCGCGGCCATCTGCACGTGAGCAACCTCGTGGATGCCGGCGCGATTGCCGCCGGGGCCGGCGTGTCACTCATCGGACTGGCGCTGGGGCTCGGCATCATGGCGCTCGCGCTCGGCGCGGCCACGACCGTGCTGCTCCCGGCGCCGTTGCTGTACTTGGCAATCCGTCGCCACGTCGCGGACCTCGGGTTGTCGTGGCGCCAGGGCAGTCGTCACGAGTGGCAGGCCATGCGCAACTTCGCGGCCGCCGCCGTCTCCTCCAATTCCGCCAATCTGGCCGCGCAGCGCCTCGAGCCCGCGCTGGTGAATGCGTTCCTGCCGCTCGGCGCGGTGGGCCAGTACTCGGTGGCGGCACGCATCGCGGAGTACCTCGTGCTGCTCGGCCGCCAGCTGTCGAGCGCGCTCACGCCGATGGTGGCGCGCGCACACGGCGCCGGTGACTCCGGTGCCGTGCGCAGCACACTGCTGGTAGGCACCCGGTTCCAGGTCGCCCTGATGCTGCCCTGCGCGCTGCTGCTCGCCTGGCACGCGCCGGCGATCCTGCGTGCCTGGCTCGGCGCCAGCGCCGTCGAGGCCGCGTTGCCGCTACGGCTGCTGTGCGGGGCGTTTGCGCTCGCATCGCTCGCCATGAACCCGGCGGTCTGCCTCGGCATGACGGGACGGCATCGCTTCGTGGCGCACGCCGCGGTCGCCGGCGCAGTGCTGCGACTCGGAGCCGGGGCGGCCCTGCTCGGGCCGCTGGGTCTCGCCGGTGCGGGCGTCGCGGCCATTGCCGCCGCGCTGGTCGTGGACGTTGGCGTGATCGTGACCCGCGCCTGCCGCCACGTGGGCGTCTCCCTCGGCACGTTCTTCGCGTCCGCCGTCGCCCCGGCGTTGCCGGGCCTGCTGGCCGCGTCGCTCGTCGCGACCGCGCTGCAGCGGTGGCACCCGCCCATCACGCTGCCCGCGATCTTCGCGCAGTGCACGGTCGCGGGACTCGCCTTCGTCGTCCTGTTCGTCCCCTTCGGCCTCCGCCCTCACCTGCCGTCGCGGTTCCGGCGCGCGGCACCCCTCGTCCTCGAGGCACCGGCCCGATGATCTCCCTGCTCAGCCGCCTGAGGAAACTCGTCCGCGCCGCATGGACGCGGCTCCGCCTGCTGCGACTCGGCCGGGCCGGTCGCGAAATCGTCCTCGAGCCGGCGGTCCTGCTGTCCTACCCGCGCCGCATCCACCTCGGCCACGGCGCGCGGATTGCGCGTAATGTCGCGCTGCGGGCGAATTCCCAGCTCGAGCCCGGCATCGCGATCGGCGACCAGTGCATGATCCAGGACGGCGCGCTGCTGAACGCCAGCGAAGGCTTCGTGCACGTCGGCGACCGGACCTGGGTCGGCCCGTTCTGCGTCATCTACGGCAACGGCGGCGTGAGGGTCGGGCGCGACGTGATGATCGCCGCGCACAGCTGCATCACGAGTGTCGGTCATCGCCACGACCTGCTGCACGTTCCGATGATGGCGCAGGGCATCGAGGTCGGCCCTGTGACGGTCGAGGACGACGTGTGGATCGGCATGAACTGCACGATCCTGCCCGGCGTCACGATCGGGCGCGGCGCGATCGTCGCAGCGGGCGCCGTCGTGCGCAACGACGTCGCGCCGTTCACGATCGTGGGCGGCGTACCGGCGCGCGAGCTGGGACGCCGCACGCCCGCGATGGCGAGGACCGCGTGATGCGCGTCCTGCATGTCCACGAGCGCGCACGCTTCCAGGGCGGCGTCGAGCAGATCCTGCACGACCTCGCCGCCGGGCTGGCTGCACGCGGCTGGCCGCAGGCACTGCTGTGCGCCGACGCCGCAGGGGACCCGACGTTTGCCGCCCCCTTCGCGCGGGTGGTGGCCCATCCGGAGGCAGCCCGCGGATTCGATCCGGATGTCGTGGTGCTCCACAAGTGGAGCGACGCCGCCCCGGTGGCATCGGTCCTGGCCCGGTACCCGTCCGTGCAGGTGGTGCACGACCACGACCTCTACTGCCCGCGGCGCCACAAGTACTTCCCGATAGGCCACCAGGCTTGTGCCGAGCGGGCCGGCGGCGCCTGCGTGCGCCACCTGTGCCTGCTCGAAAGACGCGACGGGGCGTGGCCGATCGGGCTCACGTCGCTGGCGGATTTCCGGCGCAGGGCGGCCGTCGCCCGGCAAGCCGGGCTCTTCGTTGCAGGCAGCCGTTACACGGCCCTCGAGCTGCAGCGCAACGGTTTCGCGTCGGACCGCATCGAGATCATTGCGCCGGTGCCGGCGGCCATTGACGGCGCACGCTTCCAGTCACCGGGTGAATATGGACGCATGCTGTTCGTCGGCCAGGTGATCCGCGGCAAGGGGCTCGACCTGTTGCTTGCGGCCGCCGCGCGCCTGCAGGGCGACTGGCGGCTGGACGTCGTGGGCGACGGCCGGCAACTCGGGGAATGCCGGCAGCTTGCCGCGGACCTTGGGATTGCGCACCGCGTGAACTTCGCGGGATGGGTCTCGAACGCGGAACTCGACCACTGGTACCGGCGCGCCTCGTTCACGGTCGTGCCATCCCGCTGGCCGGAGCCGTTCGGCATGATCGGACTCGAGTCGATGGCCCGTGGCCGGCCCGTGGTCGCCTTCGATTCGGGCGGCATTTGCGACTGGCTTGCCCACGAGGTGTCGGGCCTGTTGGTCCCCAGTGCGGACGTCGCCGCGCTTGCCCACGTGCTCCAGCAGGTCATCTCGTCCCCCGGGCTGGTGCGGCGGCTCGGCTACAACGCCGCGCGCCACTGCCGCGGCCATTTCAGCCATCGCGGTTACATCGACGCGATGCAATCCGCACTGCGGCGCGCCGCCGGCGGCTCTGAGCCGCTGCGCACCACGGCCTGATCTGCAAATCGCTTTGCATTTTGCGAGAGACCGGGCCCGGCTGGCCGCAGATCGCCAGGATAGCCGCCATCGACCCGCGATCATCGGGCTGGCATCGGTCTTGCAAAGATCGGTGCCATGGACAGCCATCTCACTATTGGACCTGATCGGGCCGGCCTCGCGGACCCTCCGGCCGCCGGGATGCAGCGAGCCGCGGGCCTGCGGATCGGCGTCGCCTGTTTTGCGAGCGACGGCGGCCGCTCCGGCATCGGACAGTACCTCGTCAACGTGGTCCGCCGCCTGCCGGTGCTCTCCCCCATGGACGAGTTCGTCCTGTTCGCGCCACGGCGGGATGCCGCGCTGTGGGAGGGCCTCGCGCCACGCGTGACCGTCGAGTACGTCTCCGATCTCTATGACTCGCCCGTCCCGAGCCTGCTGTGGCACGCGGCCGCGCTCCCGCGACGACTGCGCACCCACCGCTGCGACGCCGTGTTCCTCCCGGCCGGCAATCGCAGGCTCGGCGTGGCTTACGGGTTACCCTCGGTCGCGACGGTGCACGACTTGTCCCAGCTGCACGTCCCGCAGAAGTACGACATGGCGCGCATGGTGTACGCGACGCGCGTGCTGCCGGCCCTGATCGGCCGCCAGGACCGTGTGGTGACCGTCAGCAGCAGCACCCGCGCGGACGTGCTCGAGCGCACGGGGATCGCGCCGGAGCGAGTCAGCGTCGTCCCCAACGGCGTGGACCTCTCACGCTACACGACGCGCAACCCGGCCGCCGCCGCCGGGATCGCCGGGCGGCTTGGTCTCGAACAGCCTTACCTGCTCTACGTCGCGCGCCTGGAGCACCCCGGCAAGAATCACGTCACGCTGCTCGAGGCCTACGCGCGCCTGAAGGCCGCGGGTCTGCCGCACAAGCTCGTGCTGGCTGGCCCGCGCTGGAGCGGCGCCGAGGCAATCGACGCCGCCGTTGCGCGACTCGGGCTCGCCGACTGCGTGGTCTTTACGGGTTTCGTGGACGGCGACGACCTGCCCGGCCTCTACCTGGGCGCGTCGGGATTCGTGTTCCCGTCGCTGTACGAGGGATTCGGCATTCCCCTGCTCGAGGCGATGGCCAGCGGCACGCCCTGCTGCGTCGCCAACGTATCGAGCCTGCCGGAAGTGGCCGGCAACGCGGCCCTGCTGTTCGACCCGCGCGACCCGCACGACATCGCTCAGTCGATGCACCGCCTGCTGACGGACGACGTACTGCGTGCCCGCCTGCGCGCGCGCGGCCTGCAGCGTTGCGCCGAGTTCACGTGGGAGCGCTCCGCGCAGGGCGTGCTCGACGCGTGCCGGTCGGTGGCAAGGAAGGCATCGTGATTCGAGCGCCCGCGGTCTCGATCGTGCTTATGAGTGCCGGCGTCGCGGGCTGTGCGCAGTCGCCACTCCATGGTCCCGAGGGGGCGACGTTGGGGCAGGTGCAGATCGATGCCGCGCCGACCCCGGCGTGGATCTTCATCGACGGGGCGTACGTCGGGCAGACCCCGGTCGCCTCCGCGATCCCGTTCACGCACGCGACGCGCTTCGTCGAGGTCGTCGCGGTACCGATGTACGCGACCCAGACCCGGCAGGTGCTGCGCATCACGCCGCCCGCGCTGCCCCGCAGCCTGACCTTCTTCCTCGACAACCCCGACCCGCGCGCGGTAACGCGCTGAACCGATGAACGCCGTCGCCGACGAAACCGTGCTGTGGCTGCATCGCGATCGAGCGGAAAGGCTCGCACGCGCGGCCGATGCGTTCCGCGAGCTGCGCGACCCGCGCGTGAGCGGCCTCACGACCGGCCAGCAGCGCGCTCTGGACGGATTGCTCCGGCTCGCGAGCGACGGCAATGCCGGATGCGGTCTCCTCACCGCTGGCGCCGGCCTCGGCAAGACGCTGGTACGCGCGGCGCTGCAGCAGCAGCTTGCGCCCGGGCGCTGTGCCACCGTCGTCGTCGAGTCCGGCCTGCTCGAGTTCGACGACCTGCTGCTCGAGATCCTGAGTCAACTGCGCGGCGAGCGGCTCACCCCGGCGCAGCTGCCGGGTCGCTACGAGCGCCTGGCCGAGCTCAAGACAGCGCTGGTGTCCGAGGTCGTCGCGACCGGACGGCACCTCGTGCTGCTGCTGGACGACGCGGATCGCGCCAGCACGACCACACTCGACGCCGTCGGCGCGCTGATGAACCTGAGTTCGGATCGGCAGACCTTCGTGGTGCCCGTGTTGTTCGGGCAGCCGTCGCTGCGCCCGTCGCTCGCGCGCCTGCCGGTGCTCCGGCAGCGCGTCGGTGCCCAGTTCGTCTTGACGGCGTTCGATGCCGACGCGTGTCTCGCGTGCATCGAACATCGCCTGCGAGGCGTCGGTCTCGAGGCGGCGCAGGTATTTGAGGCGGGCCTGCCGGCCCGCTTGCACGAGGCCGCGGGCGGCAACCCGCGCGTCCTCCACCACTTGTGCCGACTCGCGCTGCGACACGCGGCGGAACACCGCCACGGTTTCGCAACCGCCGCCGACCTCGACGCAGCGCGGTCGATGATCCTCGAGACCGGCACCGCCGCATCCGCGGTGTACCTGGGCCAGTAGTCGAAAGGACACCGCTGCATGAGCCCGCCAGACACCGCACTCCGCCGGGATTCGATGGGAAGGCTGCGCGAATCAGGCGCCGCCTGGGCGCTGCCGTCCGGCGAGGCGGCCAACGCGGGCGCGCACGACGCGAAGGCCGCCATGGACGACGCGCTGCTCGCCTTGCTCAAGGACGACGCGTCGGACGCGCCGTCGTTCCCGAAGCGCCTGCGGCCGACGCGACTGCTGCGTGGCGTGCTGCTGCGCTGGCGGATGATCGCCCTCGTCTGCGTCGCGTTCGCGGTGGCCGGCCTGTCCGGTGCGCTGGGCCTCGTCGAACACCGGTGGCAGAGCGTCGCGACGCTGATCGTGAGCGATCGCAAGGTGGACCTCAGCGTCGGCGGCGGCCAGCCCTACCAGACCCGGGCCTACGGGCTCGAAACTCTGATGGATACCCTCAAGCTCCCCTCGTCGCTGGACGAGGCGATGCGTCGCGCCGGGGTGGACGCCAGGCGCAACCAGCTCGCCGCGTCGGTCAAGGTCACGCTGGCGCAGAAGTCGGACGTGGTGAACCTTCGCGTGTCGTGGGATTCACCGCGGGAGGCTGCCGCCCTGGCAAACCACCTCGCCGACGTGTTCGTCGAGCGGACCACGCGCATCCGGTCCGAGCAGGCCGCACAGGACTACGCCGGCTTCGAGCGCCAGCTCGAGGACGCACGCCGCCGCCTCGCGGCCATCGACGCGGAAGTGCTCGCCTTCCAGCAGGAACACAAGGTCGCCAGCTTCGAGGAAGAAACCAAGGCGCGCCTGATCGACCTGTCGCGCCTGCAGTCGGAGCACTGGGCGAGCCAGGGCGAAGTCGCGGCCCTGCGCCTCGCGCGAACCGACTTCGAGACGGCGCTCACCGCCGTCCCGGAGACGGTGACGTCCACCCTGTTCCGCAATCCGCTCGGCAAGCGACTCGAGGAAGTCGAGTGGCAGCTGAAGGAAGCCCGCACGCGCTACACCGAGGAGAATCCCAAGGTCGTGAAGCTGCGCGAGCAGGCGACGGCCCTCGGGACGCTGGCCGCAGACAGCGAATTCACCGGAGGCGAGACCACGCGCTCGCCGAACGACCTGCGCCGGGACCTCAAGGTCAAGCTGCAGGACCTGGTGACACAACTGCACGTCGCCGAGGGTCGCGAGACCGGGCTCGCCAGCGCGATTGAGCAGATGGAGGCGAAGATCGGCGACCTGGCCGCCCTCGAGAAGAAGTTCCGCCAGCTCGAGGCACGCCAGCTGTCGGCTCGCGAGCTCGAGCGCAGCCTGTCGAGCAAGGTCGAGGAAGCGAGGGTGGCGATGGGCGCCGGCGAATCGAGCCTGCAGGTGGTCGAACGCGCCAGCGTTCCGCTCGAGCCCGAGCCCTCGGCGCGGCGCCTGGTGCTGGTGGCCGCCGTGCTGCTCGGGATGATGGTCGCGCTCGGTCTCGCCGTGCTGCTCGAGCTCCGCGATCCCCGCGTCCGATGCCTGGAGGATGTCGAGGGCCACGTCGGCGACGGAGGCGCGTTAGCAGAAATCGGACGCGTCGGTGCCGGGGACGTCGCGAGCGTCAACCTGGCGAGCCCGGCCTTCCGCTCCTTCCGTCGCTTCGTCAACGACTTGAGCGCAGGCAGCGATGAGTGGACCACGCTTGCGGTCGTGAGCGCGGGCGACGCCGACGGTCGCTCGACCGTGGCGCGCGCGGCCGCCCTGTGCCTCGCCATGCGGGGCGAGCGCACCGTGCTGGTGGATGCGGACCTGCGCGCGAATGCAGGCATCCGTCCCGCACCCGAGCACTACCCGGGTTTCGTCGAGGCGGCGCGCGGCCGCGCGTCGATCGAGGACTGCCTGCAGCGCGGCGCCCACGAGCGTCTCTCCGTCGTCTCGTGCGGGGACGTCGCGGCAGACCACGAAGGAGTGCTGCTGCTCGGACAACCCGAAGCCTCGCAGATGCTCGGACTGCTCGCCGCGCGCGGCCGCCGCGCCGTCGTGGACCTGCCGCCCGCGGGGGAGGACGAAGGCGCCTTCGAACTCGCCTGCGCTGCCCGCCACGTGATCATCGTGGCACGCCACGGATTGACGGATCGCGCGCAGCTCGCGGCGCTGGTCCGGCGGCTCGAGTCGCGCGGCAACCGGATCGCGGGGGCGGTGGTACTGGACGTCCCGCCGGAGCGCCAGCACCCCTACGCCGGACCTTCCGCCGCTGCGCTGGTGCGCAGCGAATTCGAGCGACTTGCGCGGCTCCTGCGCCAGAGAAAAGCCCATGCGTAGCCTCGCACCCTGGATCGTGACCTGCGTGATGGCTTGCGCCGGCGCCCGCGCGTCCGACGCCCCGCCCGAGCCGATCCTGCAGGCGGAGCGCCAGGCCGCGGACCAGACCGCGCGCATCGTGCTTGAACAGCGCACGGTCGACCAGCAGCTCGAGGAGCTGGCGCGCATCGCGGCAGCGCCTCCATCACCGTTCAAGATCGGCGCCGGCGACCAGCTCGCCGTCGTGGTCTACCAGGAGCCGGATCTCTCAGTCGAACGCGCGGTCGTACGGCTGGACGGATACATCAGCCTGCCGCTGATCGGGGACGTCCTGGCCGGCGAGCAGTCGGTGCCGGACCTCGCCGACGAGATCACCAGCCGCCTCAGCCGCTACGTGCTGAATCCCAGGGTCAACGTGCGCGTCGACGACATGAAGAGCGCAACCTACACAGTCTATGGCGAGGTCGTCACGCCGGGCACGTTCCCGCTCGCCAGCCGCACCACCATCTCCGCGGCCATCGCCCGCTCGGGCGGCCTCAAGCAGGGCAACTACCGCGCCAGCACCATCGAAATCGCGGACCTGCGTCACTCGTTCATCGCGCGCGGCGGTCACGTACTGCCGGTAGATTTCGTGCGGCTGCTGCGCGAGGGCGACATGCGCTACGACATCGAGCTGCAGCCGGGTGACCACATCCACATTCCCTCGGGCCTGTCGCAGGAGGTGTACGTCCTCGGCGAGGTGCAGGAGCCCATGGTCTTCGCCTACCAGGACCGCATGGCGCTGGCACGCACGCTGTCCATGGCCGAGGGCTTCACGCACGACGCCGACCGCACGCGCGTGCACATCGTGCGCGGCTCGTTGCAGAACCCGATGGTCATCGTCGCCAATTACAAGGACGTGCTGGAGGGCCGGCAGCGCGACGTTCAGCTCGAGCCGGGCGACATCATCTACGTGCCGACCACCAGGCTTGCGTCGGTGAGCCGCATCCTCGACTACATCCTCCCGGCGGTGACGGCGATCCAGAACACCGTCCTGCTCGGTCGCGCGGCGAGCGGCGATTGATTTCGATGCCTCGCCCGCTTGTCGCCCGCTGGGCATTGGTCGCCGGACTCTGTGCGTCGACGGCTGCGCCGGCAGCAGCCCCGGGCATCGAGGTTGAGGTGCTCGGTGACCGGGTCCTGCGCGTCGCCGTCCCGGGGCTCGATCCGCAGGTGTGCTGCAGCGAGCCGGGTGAGGTCGCGGTCGGACCGGCGCCGGAATCGCGGGCGGTGCGCGTCGGCGTGCAGAAGATCGGCGTCGACCGGCAGGTCACTGCCCTGCCCGCGGCCCCTGCGCCAGCCGTCGTAACGACCCGCATCAGCGTGTGGCTCAACCGGCCGCTCGAGCCCGGGCGCAGGTACACCCTCAGCGTGCCGCGGCTCGGGCTGCGGCGCGCCGTGAGCTTCGACCCCGCGGCGCGCTCCCCCGCCATCGCGGTGAACCAGCTCGGCTACGCGCCGGCCGCGCGCAAGATCGCGCTCGTCGGCGAGTGGCTCGGCACGGCCGGCGCGATGCCCGTCGCTGCGGGCGAGTTCGAACTGGTCGGCCCCGGTGGCCAGCCGGTCTGGCGCGGACCGCTCGCGCTCAGGACCCGCGGCGACCCCTGGAGCGGCAACGACGTGTACGTGGCCGACTTCTCGGACTTCCGGCGCAGCGGCCGTTACCGCGTGCGGGTCGCGGGCATCGGCGTCTCGGACGAGTTCGCGATCGCCGATGAGGTGTACGACCCGGCGTACCGTGCCGTCATGCGCGTGTTCTATCACCAGCGCAACTCGACGGCGATCGAGGCGCGCTTCGCCGCAC
>Ga0079037_100000867_pt1 | contig 14853 bp, 11 predicted proteins | sample Mud3Dept4metaG_FD_71479 | JGI IMG/M metagenome (GOLD analysis project Ga0079037, IMG submission 71479) | Freshwater wetland microbial communities from Ohio, USA, analyzing the effect of biotic and abiotic controls - Mud 3 Core 4 Depth 4 metaG | ecosystem: Environmental > Aquatic > Freshwater >... | reverse complement strand
TTCTTTCTTAATCGTATAGATATCAAGAAGGGCCTGTGTTGGATGTTGCCCTGTTCCATCTCCTGCATTGATGATAGGGATGGGAACAGCATCGGCAGCCTCTTTAGCGGACCCGGTACGCGGATGCCGAATCACAATTACATCGGCATACTGAGAAACAGTCCTCACAGTATCCGTTAAGGTCTCACCTTTCGCAACAGAGGAGCTCTCTACCGAACCCAAACTCACCACCCCACCTCCCAGACGCTGCATGGCTGTTTCAAAGGAGAGTCGGGTCCGCGTGCTTGGCTCAAAGAATAGGGTTGCTAAAATCTTCCCCTTCAAGAGAGTTAGAGAATTCTTTTTCTTAAGTCCCTTCTCAAAGTGAGATGCCATCTTGATGATTTCTTCGATATCCTTTCTTGAAAACTGATTGCCGTGAAGAATATCTTTTCCTTTTAGGATGCCCATCTCCCCCCTCCTTTGAAACATAAAATTTTCCTATTGAGGATAGAAACAAATTGAATCGTCTTAACCAAAAATAATGTTTTCGAGTCATTCCCTCCTTAAAAGTTCATAGAGGGATCATTTAATCCCTGGCATGATGATGCTATCTTTTGCTACAATTCGTCCTGCCACAATCGTTAGGATCGCCTTTCCCTGAAGATCCCATCCGTTAAAAGGACAGTTCCTGCCTTTGGAGTAAAAGGTATTAACATCCACTTTCCACTTCCTATCCAAATCAATCAGGCTGAGGTCTGCTTGAACGCCTGGCCTAAGGCTGCCGACTCCATGGACATCGAGCCCAAAAATCCTTGCCGGTAGGATGGTCAATTTCTCAATCGCCTGACTTAACGTCAAAATTCCTGAACGCACCAAGAACGTCAAGACCAGGCCCAGTGTAGTCTCCAAGCCGATGACACCAAAAGGGGCTTGATCCCAGGGTCGGCCCTTCTCTTCAGGTGAATGGGGAGCATGGTCACTGGCGATTATATCGATCGACCCATTGGCCAACCCTTCCCTTACCGCGGCCACATCCTCATCCGACCTCAAGGGAGGATTTACTTTGGCATTCGACCCGATTTCCTTTGCCATCTGCTCTGTTAAAAGGAGGTGATGTGGCGTGGCCTCTGCCGTAACCCTGACACCTCGTTTTTTTGCATGGGCAATGATCTCCACCGATTGAGCAAGGCTAACATGTGAGAAATGAATACGCGCTTCCGTCTTTTCTGCCAATTCAACATCACGCTTAACAAAACCTGCTTCGGATGTATAAGGACTTCCTCCAGGTGAAGCATATGGCATCTGGTTATGGATTGACCGCTCCCCACTTTTCTCCTGCTTCTTGAGCACTCTTTCTCGATAGAGTGCTGATTCCTCATCATGTGGACTTACGAGAACTCCGTTTTTCTCCCCATTCATAAGAGCGTTTCGCATAAGTCTATAACCAGGAACAGGGTTCCCATCGTCGGAGATGGCCCGGGCACCAGCTTTCTTCAGTTTGCCAACATCCGTCAATGTAAACCCCATCAACCCCTTGGTGACCGAAGCCTTAGAAAAGAAGTTAACGACACACTTTTCCTTCGCCCGGCCTAAGAGTCTTCGAAGTCGAAAAGGTGTATCGATAGGAGGGATCGTATTCGGTTCTGCGATGACGGTTGTGAATCCGCCGGCAGCAGCGGCCAAAGACCCCGTTCGGAGGTCCTCTTTATACTCCTGACCGGGTTCCCTAAAATGGACGTGGACATCCACGAGGCCTGGCACAAGTATTTTGCCGTTGGCATTAATCACATAGGCTTCCGGGGAAAGAATGTCCTGACCAATCTCTTCGATTCTTTCTCCACTGATCAGGACATCAAGGATTTCAAGACCCTCGGGTTCCTTCTTGATCAGGCTGGCTTTTTTGATTAAAAGCTTCATATTGCTTTAGGGTTTTTACTCAGAACTCCAAAACTCCAAATTAATGATTTTCAATCACATCATCAGTGCCAAGAGGGCTTTCTGTGTGTGGAGTCTGTTCTCTGCCTGATCGAAGATGATGCTATTTTTTGAATCCGCCACTTCATCCGTCACTTCTTCTCCCCGATGAGCGGGCAGACAATGCATGAACAGATAGTCCTCTTTGGCTTCCTTGATTAATTTTGTATGGACTTGATAAGGTTTAAAAATTTTAATCCTTTTCTCATGCTCTTTCTCTTGTCCCATGCTGGCCCAGACATCGGTATAAATAATATCAGCTCCTCTGGCTGCTTCTTTTGGATCTTTGGTCACCTTCACGATACAACCACTTATCTTCCCCTCTTCTTTTGCTTTCAAAACAACTTCTGGATGGGGTTCATACCCTTTCGGGCATGCGAGAGTAATATTCATACCTACTTTTGAACAGCCGTAGAGAAGTGAATGGGCCACGTTATTCCCATCTCCCACATACGCAAGTTTCAGACCATGAAGTCGGCCCTTTTTCTCGTAGATAGTGAAAAGATCAGCGAGACCTTGACAAGGGTGGGTCATATCTGAAAGGCCGTTGATCACAGGCACTTTTGAATATTTTACAAGATCGAGGATGGTCTGATGAGCAAAGACTCTTGCCATGATCCCGTTGACATAACGAGAAAGGGTTTGGGCTGTATCCGCAATGGTCTCCCCACGACCTAACTGCAGATCACTGATGCTCAAGTAAAGTGCATAACCCCCGAGTTGCCACATCCCCACTTCAAAGGAGACCCTGGTTCGTGTGGAGGGCTTTTCAAAGATCATCGCCAATGTCTTACCTTTTAATAAAGGATGCTCCTCTCCACGGAGAAGTTGAAGTTTCAAAGATTCCGATGCCTTAAGAATCTCCTCAATCTCTTCTCTCGTCAGATCATAAAGACTCCCCAAAGATCTCCCCTTCATATTCACAGCCATTATTCACTTCCTCCTCTCGGGTGACAACCCTATAAAATGAAAACGCCCACGACGGCAAGCTTTAATTTGGCCTTCTTGGGTAGTCCTTTTTTCTTTAACAAAGTAACCAAGTTTTGGCAACAACTTTCCGGATATTCCCCCCCCAACGGTTCTCCTATTATTCTCTTCCATCTCTTCTGGAATAGGTTATCAGACTTTTAGAGGTTCTGCAATGAAGAGGAGCTTGTGACGGCTTTTTTGCTGTGGGTAGTGTGGAATAATAAAAAGGGAGCTTTAGTTCACAATAATTGTCCCCGCCTCGCCTCTGATAGCTTTCAAGAGGTTCTCCGGGGACGTGATGATTGAATTTTTGCCGCTACCTTCGAGGAATTGGATGATGGCCTCGATTTTTGGCTTCATCGACCCTGGCCTGAAGTGCTCTTCTGCCAGAAATTGCTTTATTTCAAAAAGGTTAGCTCGCCTGACAGGTTTCTGATCCTTCCTCCCGAAGTTTAAATAGACTGCATCTACCGATGTTGAAATAATGAAAGTATCTGCGCCAAGATTTCTGGCTAAAAGAGATGAGCCGAGGTCTTTGTCAATGACCGCTTCAACGCCTTCGAGATCCCCTTGTTCATTCCTTATCACAGGAATTCCACCTCCACCTGCAGCGATCACAATGTAACCGCTTTCCAGCAATAGCTTGATCACGTCCAACTCGATAATCTTTCGTGGTATGGGAGAGGGTACGACACGCCTGAACCCTCGACCTGCATCTTCTACAACCTGCCACCCAAATTCTTTCTTGTTGGCAAGGGCCTCTTCCTCTGACATAAAGGACCCAATAGGTTTTGTTGGATATTCAAAGGATGGATCATTCCGGTCCACAATTGTCTGAGTCACCACTGTGGTCACCTTTTTTGTAATACCCCTCATGCGAAATTCATTCAGGAGGGCTTTCTGAATCATGTATCCGATCGCCCCTTGTGTATCAGCTCCGCAGATGTCGAGAGGAATAAGGGGTAGCTCATGCCAGGCAAGCTCCCCTCTTCGATAGAGAAAACCGACTTGCGGCCCATTGCCGTGAGTGATCACCATGCTCAGTCCTTCTGTAATGAGATCAGCAATATACTTCGCGGTTTCTTTTACTGCCTCATACTGCCAAGATAAAGCTATTCGGTCCTTGTTCTTAATTAAAGAATTGCCCCCGATTGCAAGGACAGCAAGCTTTGAATCCATTATTCAATGTCCTTCATTATAAATATTCTATTATAAGTCCACTGGGCGAAGGCATTTTACAGTTTATTAAGAACCTTGGCGAGCAATGCCGTTCGTATGCTAATGGCGTTCTTCATGCGTCGAAAGCATTCTGCTCCCTCGTCGTTGTCCACGAGGGATGCCTTTCATTAGGGGCTTCAAGCCATCGCCTGGAGGCATCATAGACCAGAGACCGAATACAACACCGGTCAAGGTGTCTGCTCCAGAAGAGTGACCCCATTCGAGGAAATATTCGATTTTTTCTCTGCCTCCATCTTCTGCGCCGGATCTTAAATCATCGAAAGCGAGGTAAAGAATCTCAGAAAATATTCCATCCAAGGCACATTTAAGGAACTGAGAGGAGGTCGGAACGGTCTTGATTCTTGCTCTTTCTTCTAATCTTGTTTTTATACCATCATGTCCTATTCTTTCACCAAAGGAAGAAGAAAAAAGCTTATGGGCTGCCAAAAATCCAACCAGGAAGTCATCTCCGGCTGGGGTTAACCCCGGTCCTAAACCCAATAACGCTTCCCAAGCTAATCCAAAGTCGTCTAAATCTTCATGTATGACGGATGAGACGAGTTTTCTCACCCGAGGAAGAGCATGGCTGCTCCAAAAGCTTATGGGTATCGAAGAAATAAAAGGGAGAGATGGCAATTCTTCTGCCAAGAGAGCCAACACCCCTGCCATTCCTTCAAATCTACTCCATTTGAAAATTTCTTCGGACAATGATTGAATTTCGGATAGCAAGGTTTCCCGTTGTGGAGGGCGGAAGCGTAATGTCCGCTTCAAATCAACAATAAAGGAGGGGTTCAGTTGGATAGAACACCCGTTTCTCGTCCTTCGTTGTAACAGTCTACCTTTTCTTTCAAAAATATCGCCTTCTCTCAAAGAGACATCCTCAACCCACTTGGGGATAGGTTGATCAAGGACAGCGCCAAAAGGCGAGTGAAGCCATGTTTCCCCACGAAAGTGAATGATTGATTCATCTCCCCGAATAAGATCAAATCCCTTTTGGTAAATCTGACCCACTCTTCCAAGGACACCTGAATAATTTAAAAGCTCTTGGTAAAGCCCTCGCTCAATCCTCATGATTTGGGCAGTCTCCCGAAACGAATTAAATGAGTTTGCTTCAAGACCGGCCATCTAAACCCAATCTCAATAACCTTGGATAGAAATTGATAATACTGCAGGAAATCTAAATTGCGTCTCACTCATTTATTTAAAAATATGAAACAGGAAAGAAGCCTTCCTCAAAGAGGCCATCTTTCCTGTTTCAACGGAGTGATGGGGATCAACGAGATCTATCCCCATAGGGAAAATTTAAAGTTATTTAATTGCCTCTTCTTCAAATGGAAACAGGTCAAAAGGTTCAAATCCTTTATCGGTGATGACCCCATTTCTCTCTAATCTTGCACCATCAAACCCTCCTGGGTCTCCAGCATAGGTTTCAACTGCAAAGTACATTCCCTCCTCAAGATCAAAATTATGATCTTTTGCAAATGCACGAGATATCCATAACCCTTCATATAATCCCATTCCGAGACTATGGGCAGCGTTGACAACAGGGTCTGATCCATAGACATCATCTGCATAGTGTTCAAATTTTTCAGCAATCTTAGCAGAATTGACCCCGGGCTTCATCGATTCACAGGCGTTCATCAGCGAATCGTAAGCCCTTTTGTACAATTCCTTCTGCTTCCGACTCCAGATATGGCCAACAGGAAAACAGCGGACATAGTCGGTGTTATACCCGAGGTAACTATAGATAATATCCATTATCACCATGTCACCTGGCCTTAGCATTTTGTCACCCCATGACCTAATATATGGGTTTGTGTTACCCCCTGAGGCGCAGATTGTTATCCCCTGTTCCATGCCGTGTGCTATCATGAACTCAGCAATTTTCGCCTCGAGTTCACATTCTTTTATGCCCGGTCTCACCCATTCTTCCCTAGCTAGGCCAAAAGCGGCATCTCCGATGCACATTGCGATTTTTAGGATCTCCAACTCGTCCTTCGTCTTGATCCATCTGGCGGGGACAATCATTGGCTGTGCGGATACAAGGTTGGTAAAACCTGCTTTTTTAAAGGCTTCATAGGGACCGAATAACATTTCGTCAACCCCAATTTTGTCAGAGATTTTTATTCCTTCTTTCCCAAGAGCAGATTTTATCTGCTCGATTTGTCTATTGAGCCCCCATTGATAAGCCCCGCCTGGGTTAAATTGATAACTAATTGAGGGTTCCAGGCGGCCCCTTAACCAAGGACAATAAAGCTCGTCCGCCTCAAGATCGCATCCAACCGACTCAAACAGCAAGACATCACCTTCAGCAGGTAGCATACAGTACCGAAATGCCCCTATCCGCCAGGTTCCATTCCAAGTATTTGTGGCATAACGAATATTGTCCCCTCTGTATAGGAGAAGTGCCCGTGTATCATTCTTTTTCATCTGGTCCTGCAGTTTGGCAACTCGCTCCTTTCTCAGGCGTTCGAAGTTAATCCTCTCCTGCCAATCGATCGCCTGGGTGCCAAACACTCGCCGGGGTTGGTATTCAGGTCTTACACCTGCGCTTTGCCAAGGTTTCCATTGAATACTCATAATTAAAATCCTCCTTTCTTCATTTCAAAAATGATTTAAAAATATCGGAGTCCCTTCCCTCCTTTCTTCTCAATCTCTGAAATGTGAAGAATCGATTTTAAATTCTTTTAGTACCCCCCAGATAACTCACCGCAATCTGGTCATTTTTCAAAAGTGCTTTTGCAGTATCTTCCATAATTATAGCACCATGCTCGATGACATAGCCTCTATGCGCAATTTGGAGGGCAAGAGCTGCCATCTGTTCGACGAGGAGAATGGTCATTCCTTCTTCATTTAACTGACGAATTATTTTAAATACTTCTTCAATAACAATAGGAGCTAATCCCAGAGAAGGTTCATCGATTAGGAGGAGAGTGGGTTTGCTCATCAAACCTCTTGAAATGGCCAACATCTGCTGTTCCCCCCCGCTTAAGGTCCCTGCCAGTTGATGGCGCCGTTCTTGAAGTATTGGGAAACGGGTAAAACACCTTTCCAAGGAATATTCTATCTCTTTTCGGCCCATAGATCGATAGCACCAATAGGCTCCTAGCATCAGATTTTCTATTACAGTCTGATCACCGAATACCATGCGTCCTTCGGGAATTAAGGAAATACCTTTCTTCACAACCCTGTGGACCATTTGTTCAGAGATTTTTTCTCCTTGGAAATGGATAGAGCCGGAGGAAGGTTTGAGCAATCCTACGATGGTTTTCATCAAGGTCGTTTTACCTGCTCCGTTACTCCCCACCACGACCGCCGTTTCACCTCGATCTACATGAAGGGTCACTTCGCGTAGAGCCTGAACCTGACCATATCGGACACCCAATTTTTCAACTTGAAGAATAGTTTGGGAACTCATTACGACTCTCTAAGATTGACAACGTTTCATCCTTTTTGAACAGAACTTCCTAAATAAGCCCGTATGACGGCGGGATCATTTCGGACTGTTTCAGGATCACCTTCGGAAATTTTTCGACCGTAGTCAAGGACAGTGATCGTATCAGATAGGCTCATGACCAAATCGACATGATGCTCAATTAATAAAACGCTTATGTTATACTTTCGAATGTTGTTAAGCAGATTATCGAGATCCTTAATCTCCTTCCCTGTAAGGCCAGCGGCGGGTTCGTCCATGAGAAGCAGATAGGGATTTAACGCTAAAGCTCGAGCGATCTCGACCAACCGTAGGTGTCCAAAAGGTAGATTCCTCGCTAATTCCTCGCTCTTCCCTTTATATCCAACGAAGTTCAGTAATTCCAAAGCCTGTTCTCTAATTTCATTTTCCTCTTTTCGCATCGAGTACGTTTGAAGGAAAGATCGAATCAGACCATAATGGATGTGGGGGTAAAAGCCGGTCATTACATTTTCGCAGACCGTCATATCCCCAAATAGTTGGGTTGTTTGAAAGGTTCGGCCGATCCCTTTTCGAGAGATCACCGAGGGAGAAAGGTTATCTACCTTTTCTCTTCTAAAATAGATCTCTCCTTCTGTCGGTTGATAGATTCCGGAGATGATATTAATTAGAGTGGTTTTCCCAGCTCCATTCGGCCCAATCAAGGCATGGATGGTATTTGGTTTGATCCCCATGGAGAGCCCGTCCACAGCAACCAGTCCACCAAATCGTTTGGTGATACCTTTGCTCTCCAAGAGAAATCCATTCCCAGCAACTTTACTTTCTCCTGGGATTGTTAATCCCCCACGAATCAACAAAGCCTCACTCAGTTTTATCTCCGTCTTCCCTTCAATGAAATCATCCCTTGCAGTGAAGAGGTTTGGTCTAATTCTCCGCAGGAATTGGTTTAACCAACCGACGAGGCCCATGGGCATAAAATAGAGTAGGATGAGGATTAAACCTCCATAAACGATCAGACGATAATTAGCAAATCGTTGAAGAATTTCAGGTAAAATCACTAAGATTCCCGTACCAACGATAGGGCCGAGGATAGTTCCTAACCCTCCAAAAATGATTATAACAAGAAATAAAATTGAGGTGTCGAATTGGAAGATCTCAGGACTTAAATAGAGGTTCAAATAGGCAAAATAATGACCCGCGGCACCAGCCCATGCTGCAGAGAAGATGAAGGCAAGACTCCTCATGGCTAGGGCATTTATGCCAGAGGTCTCTGCTCCAATCTGACTCACTCCCACCGCTTTAAAGCTACGGCCATATTTTGACTGAATCAAATTCTTTGTTAAAATAATACAGGCGAAGAGGCTGAGAGCTATTAGGTAAAAGTAATGCTGCTCTTTAAATTTGAAACTTCCGATCTGTACAGGAGGGATCCCATCAATGCCAACGGGTCCTTTTGTCAAACCGTGCCATTCAATGAGAATATTTTCTATGACCAGGCCGAATGCGATGGTTACCATAGCAAAGTAGACACCACTGACTCGGATTGTTGGGTAGGCCAAAAGAGCCCCGATTCCTGCCGCGAATAAGGTGCTGAGGATAAGAGCTGGAAAGAAACTCATCCCAAGCTTGACGCCCAACAGTGCTCCAGTATAAGCTCCGACGGCATACAATCCGGCCTGCCCAAGGGAGATTAAGCCAGTATACCCGGTTAATACGTTCAATCCCATCGTCACCATCCCGATAATACAGATGAGCATGGTTTCCCAGAAGAAAAAGGGATTCTTGACAATGAAGGGATAGACAAAGATGAGAACAAGAATCGCCAGATACAAAAAAGGATTAAGGTTCTTTTTGCTAAAATTCATTTCCCTTAAGTCTCTTTCCTTTTCTTCCCAAAAATACCCCAAGGGCTGATTAAAAGGATGAGGATGACTAGTGAAAAAGTGGTGATCTCACGAGCCGCCGTGCTAAAATAGCCGGCGATAAATTTTTCCAACACCCCATAAACAAAACCAGCCACAATGGTCCCTCTCGGACTATTAATGCCCCCAATTATAGCAACAGCAAATCCTTTTAACCCAATCAATAGGCCCATATGGGACGAGGCTAAAATAACTGGAGCAACAATAAACCCTGCAATCCCCGCAATGGAAGTCGCCAAGGCATACGAAAAGGCAATCATAAAATTGGCATTGATTCCCATAAGTCCAGCTGCTTCCCGATTGTAGGACACTGCCCTCAAGGCGCTGCCAAATTTTGTTCGGTTATAAAAAATTTCAATCCCAATCATTAATGCTAAACTGACAATGGGGATAAGAATTTCCTGGGGATAGATACCCGCCCCGGCAATGTAAATGGGTTTCTGAACCAAGATTGTTGGAAAGGGGCGTTCATAAGTGCCAAAAGTCACCATAGCGATGTTTCTGAAAATGATACCGATGGCGATCGTGGATAACATCCAACCAATGTCTGAAACTCCTCGGAAAGGTCGAATGGCAACCCTTTCAATGCCCATACCTAAGAAATAACAGATGATGATAATGGCTATTAATCCAAGCCAAACGGGCACCCCCTTATCTAAACAGAAAGTAACGCCTAACACTGCACCGATCATAACCGAGTCGCCCTGGGCAAAGTTGACCGTTCCGCTCGTGGCCCACATCATACAGAATCCCAAAGCTACGAGGCTATAAATGCTTCCAATAGCCACCCCGCTTAACAGATATTGAAGTACCTCAGTCACGGTTCTTCCCTTTATAGATAAGGGTTGAAAGAAAGATTGGGTGCTTAAAGTTTTAAGACAACCCGATTGACCTTAAGCACCCTTATCCATCATATCCTCTTCATGATCTCCCTAGCACGTGGATGACCCTTTAGATATTTCTCTTTATAGTCGGTATTGACAAGCTTCCATTGGGGTGCTTGAGTAATGGGGATGAGGAATCCATCATGCCATACCGTCATGAGATAATTCTCAGACAAGATTGCATCGTGCCGTTCCTCGTTTTCCAAGAATGCGGGAGCGTAAGTGGTGATTAACCCTTCATAACGGGTCACCTTCTTCTCTAACGCATCTCGAATCTTTGACCAGCACTCAGGGACCTCTACCGTACCCGCTGCCTCGATCGCCAAAGCGAGGATATTAATTGCATCATAGGCATTAGCTGTTCCACTCCCAGTTCTAAATTCTCTACAATCATTTTTTATATTATATTTTTTAATGATATAATCATAAATTTTTTGACCTAAGGGGTCCAGTTTCCCACACCATGTATATGTCATAGAAACCATCGCTCCTTCTGCCAGTTCATTAGAGGCCAATTCAGCAAAGTTCCCGCTAATTCCCCAGGCAGATAAAATTTGGGGCTTATAATTGATCTTGTACATGCTTTTAACCATTTGAGCCCCTTCTGGATCGAGATAATAGCCTACCAGACAATCCGCCTTCTGATCCCGTAATCGCATCAACTGGGGGGTCATATCCTTATCTCCCCAGTTAAATTGTTCGTTCCCCACTGGCTTCACCCCTATTTTGCCCATTGCGGAGAGAAGGTCATTCTTACCCCCTTCGCCCCAACCGGTATTTTCACAAATCACACCAAGATTTTTCTTGCCCAAACCATTCAAAGCAAAATCAACAAGGAATTGGGCAATCCACTTATCTTTCGCCGAAACGCGGAACATGAAATTGGGTTTATATCCATTTTCGATGATCGTAGTATTGGCACAATATGGACTGATGTAAGGAAACCCTAATTCATGAATGGGTGCTCGCATGGCCAAACCAACCGTGCTGTGATATCCGCCCAGCATGGCAACACATTTTTCACGAGTAGCTAAACGCCGAACATTTGCAACCCCATTCGGGGGAAGGCCAGCATCATCCAGAACGACCATTTCGAGTTTCTTACCTAAAACTCCACCCTTGCTATTAATGAAATCACAGGCCACTTCAGCACCGCGTTTGACGGATAAACCCGTATGGGTATGAGGTCCTGTTAACGCACAAGACATTCCAATTTGAATGGTACCCGCTTGGGCTAACGCTTTATTTGGAAAGATAAAGGGGACGCCTGAGGTTCCGAATAAACTAACGGCTCCAGCCACTCCAGCCGAACTTTTCAAAAATTCGCGCCGGGTAAAGCCATTTGCGGATGTCATCTTATTCTTTTTATTCTTTTTCTCTTTAAGCATCTTAGTAACCTCCGTACTTAATGAAAATATTAGGTTCCCAGTTTCGATTTTCCAAAACTCAAGCCCTTCGCCATCTCCCCTGCTTTTTCAGTCACCTCCTCTCCGTTTATAACATGAGAACTGTTTACAAGATCTTATCTAGCAACGTTGCCACTTCTTCATCACCGCCCGCAGGCGGTTCCCAGTCCACATGGGCCACTTTAACATTCAATTTCTTGAGGTCCTCATAGAAAGGCTTAATTCCAATGTTGACTACCACTAGCTCTTTACCAAAAAAGGGCTTCTTATTCTCAGAAAGATGCCAATTTTTTTTCATTGTGATCCTCTCCAGTTTTATCTCTCAACCGATTCGATTATTATTTTTCAGTGCTATCATCGCTGCGAACCGTGCCGCTTGGGCATTACTTGGCATAACCACGGCACCGATGTCTGCCAGTTTTCTTGCCTGGGAAACAAAGTCCTGGGGATCCTTCATTGTTCCACAAACAGACACAATCACGGACAGATAACCACCTTTCTGCTCTGCTTTCGACTTTGCGATCTTTATATTTTCACTCAGTGCTCCTGCCATATCCATGTGAGCACCATAACCCAAAACAATATCCAGCAGCAACACCGCAACTTCCGGATCTTCAGCCTCGCTTAAGATATAGCGGTTCCGGGTCTCAGGAGAAATCATGGGATGGGGCCTACCTTTTGTAAAGTAATCGTCTCCAAGGTCAATACAGCAATGTTTGTACCCTTTTGAGAGATCTTTTAGTTGGAGTTTTGGTTTGAGCGGAACGTTTGAATATACCTCGCCTACAGAGTCGCTCAGAATCATCATTGCCTCGTCGCAGAGCGTGCCCCCAGAATAAAGCCCACGGATAAATTTTTGGCTCGGAGCTATCCCTTCGATCTCCGCTTTCAATCTTCGTTTCAGCTCTTCGTCGGATATACTGAAGTTTCTGTGGTGATACGGTTCACCTTTTAAAACTGATACGGCTAAAAATGCCGCTTCTTCAAGAGTCTGTGCAGGTATTGCGCCAGAGTTTGAAATGAGTTCTGGGTTGCTTCCAAGGAAGCAATTAATCACTTTCTTTTGAGACTTTGAAACCCTCTTCAATATCTTCTTTGTCGTTGAAGGTCCAGGAGGTTTTGAAATCAAGACGATGATCTTCGTTTCTTCATCCACATCCAAAATTTCCAGCCCTTTTAACATGGAAAGTCCGCCTACCTTATCAGACAGGTCCCTTCCACCTGTGCCGATGGCTTGGGATACTCCTTGTCCTGCACGATCAATTAAACAGACCACCTCTTGCAACCCCGTTCCGGAAGCAGCGACCAGTCCAATAGGACCAGAATTAACCGTATTGGCAAAGCCTAAAGGCACATGATTAATGATTGCCGTCCCGCAGTCAGGCCCCATCACGATCCGGTTCATTTTAGAGGCGAGTTTTTTCATCCTGATCTCTTCCTCAATCGGAACATTGTCACTGAATAACAGTACATTCAGCCCACGGTTGAGGGCCTTTCTCGTTTCCCTCGCAGCGAATTGGCCGGGAACCGATATGATGGCAAAATTCGTATTAGGCCTTTCGCGAATTACCGTCTCCAAGGTTTTATACACATCTACAAGCTCTTCGGGCCGAGGCCTTCGGGTCAGCATGTCCTCTATTTGAACCAACGCTTTCTCAATTTCTTTTTCTTTTCTTGCTCGAATACAAATGACGATATCCCTTGAAGTTGCTGAATCGATCTCTTTGGCAGAAAATCCAACATTCTTAATGAGGTCCTTGTTGTTATCGGTACCCATCATGATAGCAATTTCTTCTATTCCCGCCAGAGATCGAATTCGTTCATTAATTACCATAAGAAATACCGAATCACGATACTGGTTCTTCTTGATCAAAATCTTCGTTTCCACTCTTTCCTCTCCTTAAACATTTAGCAAACAAGCATCAAAATCTACGCTAACTTGTATTTTGTTGCGAAGGCACTAAACGCCTTTTTGAAACATTCCATAGGCGCCCGAACTAGTCCTGCTCCGGCCTGGCCCCGCCCCGGCTCTTTAGGGGAGATACTTGTGTTGATAATGGGTTGAATTCCCGTGTCGAGAACCTTCAGGATGTCGATTCCTGTCGGACACCCTCTGAAATCAAGGTATGCGATCTGATAAGCAGAGTTCTCAGTCTCTGTGATATCATACATCTCCCTTGTGTAATTAATCGCATCTTGGACAGAACCACCTACGCCCGTCGCTGTTCCAAAATGCACGATCGCAGGTGAGGCGGCCATGGCGAAACCTCCGATGCCAGCTGTCTCGGTAATACAACTATCGCCCAAATCAGGGTTAGCGTCCTTTTCTGTAAAACCGGGGAAGTAGAGCCCTTTTACCATAGGAGCAGGGGCATTAAACCAAGTATTTCCAAGACCGCTCACCTTAATTCCAAACTCCGTCCCGTTTCTAGCCATTACAGTCACGATGGTACTATATTCCACATCTTTGCCAGCATCCAGCATGGCTTTGCAAGAGGCCATGACTTGGTAAAGGAAGAAATTTTCATCGTGTTGTAGGAGTTTTGCCACCTCCAATATCTGCTCTTTTAAAAGGTCAGACTCCAGAAGAACAGGCATGAACATCTGCTCAAAGAGGAAGGTTTCTGCTTGATTTCGATTGTGCCCCTCGTCGCCCATAAACAGAGATTTCGCGATGATGTCTCGGCAGTTTACACCTCCAACCTTTCTCAATCCCTTTGAAAATACTGGCGAGATGATTTCAGCAAGCCACTTAAGCTTCCTAATTGTATGGTCCCCATGACTCCCATATCTCAACGCTATGAATGTATCCTCTTTCATATGGGTGTAATAGATTTTTCCATTCGTCTTATTTTCTAAAACAATTGCCGGTTGGCTGAAAGAAATCATATGAGCGGCACCCGAAACAGAGTCATGATCGTGTGCGGGTTCAATCTTAATCTTTCCTGAAGCCAGAAGACGATCAGCTTCCTTAGCGTTTTTCGCCACTCCCTCGAATATTAAAGCCCCCCACGCTGCACCTTTTTGTGGGCCACACATATTTCCATATTTCTGTGGGGGCCCAGCATGTAAAAGCATATTCTTTT
>Ga0079037_100000863_pt1 | contig 14891 bp, 10 predicted proteins | sample Mud3Dept4metaG_FD_71479 | JGI IMG/M metagenome (GOLD analysis project Ga0079037, IMG submission 71479) | Freshwater wetland microbial communities from Ohio, USA, analyzing the effect of biotic and abiotic controls - Mud 3 Core 4 Depth 4 metaG | ecosystem: Environmental > Aquatic > Freshwater >... | reverse complement strand
GCCGGCGCCCCGTGCCCGGGCGCCCGAGCCCGCCGCCGAGCGGCCTGGTGCCACCACCAAGTACGGCCGCAAGGAACTGCACGTCACGTCGGACGCCAGCGCCCGCTTCAAGAAGAAGCAGATGGCGAGCCGGACCCGCCGCCACATGCCGGTGAGCGTGGAGGCGCGCGGCGGCGAGTTCGCCCAGCCGACAGCGCCGGTCAAGCGCGACGTACAGATCCCGGAGACCATCACGGTCGGCGAGCTCGCCAACCGCATGGCCGTCAAGGCCAACGAGGTCATCAAGACGATGATGAAGATGGGCGTGATGGCCACCATCAACCAGCCCATCGACCAGGACACGGCGCAGCTGGTGGTCGAGGAATTCGGCCACACGGCCGTCCGCCTCAAGGAGGACGTGATCGAGGACCAGCTCAAGGCGCAGGTCGGTGAGCTCGAATTGCTGCCGCGTCCGCCGGTCGTGACGATCATGGGGCACGTCGACCACGGCAAGACCTCGCTGCTCGACTACATCCGCCGCACCAAGGTCGCCGCGGGCGAGGCTGGCGGCATCACGCAGCACATCGGCGCCTACCAGGTCGAGACGCCGAAGGGTCTCATCACCTTCATCGACACCCCGGGCCACGCTGCCTTCACGGCGATGCGCGCCCGCGGCGCCCACGTGACGGACATCGTCGTACTGGTCGTGGCTGCCGACGACGGCGTGATGCCGCAGACCATCGAGGCCATTCAGCACGCACGCGCCGCGAACGTGGCGATGGTCGTTGCGGTCAACAAGATCGACAAGGGCGATGCCGACCCGGACCGGGTGCGCAACGACCTGGGCAAGCAGAATGTCATCCCCGAGGAATGGGGCGGCGACACGATGTTCGTCAACGTGTCGGCACGCACCGGCGCGGGCGTCGACCTGCTGCTCGATTCCATCCTGCTGCAGGCCGAGGTGCTCGACCTCAAGGCGCCGCAGGAAGGCCCGGCCGTGGGCGTCGTGCTCGAGTCGAGCATCGAGAAGGGCCGGGGTGCTGTCGCCACCGTGCTCGTGAAGCGCGGCACGCTGAAGGCGGGTGACCCGATCATCGCCGGCCAGGAATTCGGCCGCGTGCGCGCGATGTTCGACGCGGCGGGCAAGCAGCTGCAGCAGGCGGGTCCCTCGACCCCGATCGCGGTGCTCGGCCTGTCCAATGCGCCCAACGCCGGCGACGACCTGCTCGCCGTCGAGAGCGAGCGCAAGGCGCGCGAGGTCGCGCTGTACCGCCAGGGCAAGTATCGCGACGTGCGCCTCGCCAGCGCCGCGAAGAAGGCCGAGGATGTGTTCTCGCAGATGGCCGAGGCGGCCGGCGCGAACATCCAGCTGATCGTCAAGGCGGACGTGCAGGGCAGCGCGGAAGCCTTGCGCGATGCGCTGTCGAAGCTCGGCACCGACGAAGTCGGCGTCAAGGTGATCGCGAGCGGCGTCGGTGGCATCACCGAATCCGACGTGACGCTGGCGGCGGCCTCACGGGCGCGGATCATCGGCTTCAACGTGCGTGCCGACGGCGCGGCCCGCGCTGCGCTCAAGGACAGCGGCGTCGAGGTGCACTACTACAGCATCATCTACGAGGCCATCGACGACGTGAAGCAGGCGGTCTCGGGACTGCTGAAGCCCGAGATCAAGGAGCAGATCGTCGGCCTTGCCGAGGTGCGCGAGGTGTTCCGCTCGAGCAAGTTCGGCACCGTGGCCGGCTGCCTGGTGGTGGAGGGCTTCATCAAGCGCGGCAACCCGGTGCGCGTGCTGCGCGACCACGTGGTCATCCACCAGGGCGAGCTCGATTCGCTGCGCCGCTTCAAGGATGACGTGGGCGAGGTCCGGGCCGGCACCGAGTGCGGCATCGGCGTGGTGAAGTACAACGATATCCGCCCGGGCGACCAGATCGAGTGCTTCGCCCGCGTCGAGGTCGCGCGCAGCGCGTAAGGCAGCCGTCATGCCGCGTGAATTTCCGCGCGCGCGACGCGTCGCAGAGCAGGTGCAGCGCACGCTTGCCGACCTGCTGCGACGCGACGTGCGTGATCCACGGCTGAAGCCCGTGACGATCACCCACGTGAAAATGTCGCCCGACCTCTCGCACGCCTGGGTCCATTACGAGTTGCTCACGGGTGACGCGCGCGACCCGCTGCAGCAGGAGATCCTCGACGAGGCCGCCGGCTACCTGCGCGGTCCGCTCGGCCGCGCCCTGCGCCTGCGCATCGCACCGCACATCCATTTCCAGCCGGACGAGGAACTCGAGCGCGGCAACCGCCTCGACGACCTGATCACCCGTGCCGTGCGCGAGGACGCCAGCCGCCATGGCGGTGAGGATCCGGAGCACGGTGCGGCCGACGACGGAGCACAGTGACCGGCGCGACGGCCGGGCAGGGTGCGGGCACCCGTCCGCGCTGGCGCGAGCTCGACGGTATCGTCCTGCTGGACAAGCCGATGGGCATGGGCTCGACGCCGGCCCTGCAGCGCGTGCGGCGCCTGTTGCGCGCCGCCAAGGCCGGTCATGCCGGTACCCTCGATCCCATGGCGACCGGCATGCTGCCGCTGTGCTTCGGCCAGGCCACCAAGGCTTGCGGCCAGCTGCTCGGTTCATCCAAGGCCTACCGGGCGCGCCTCGTGCTCGGGTCTGCCACCGACACAGGCGATGCCGATGGCGCGGTCGTGACCACGGCCGAGGTGCCACGGCTGGAGCGCACGCGGCTGCTCGAGGTGCTGCGTTCGCTCGGGGGTGCCCGCGAACAGCTGCCGCCGATGTACTCCGCCCTCAAGCGCGACGGGCGGCCGCTATATGAACTCGCGCGCCGTGGCGAGGTAGTGGAGCGCACTCCGCGCCGCATTGCGATCCAGCGCATCGACGCGTTGTCCTGGGCGGACGATCAGATCGAGTTCGAGGTCGAGTGCTCGAAGGGCACGTACGTCCGCGTGCTCGGCGAGGAGATCGCCGTGGCCCTGGGTACGGTCGGCCACCTGTCCGCCCTGCGGCGGCTGTGGGTCGAGCCATTCATGTCCCAGGCCATGGTTCCGCTGGAGGTGGTGGAGGCATGGGCCGGGCGGGGACCCGGTGACGACGAGCGGCCGGAATGGCTGCTGCCGGTGGATGCCGCGTTCCCGTCTCTGCCCCGGCTGGTCCTTGACGCGCTGGGCAGCCTGCACCTGCGGCAGGGCCGCTCGCTGCCGTTGTCGATGCCGAATGGCGCAGAGCTGGCGCGGGTCTACGACCCCGACGGACACTTCCTCGGGCTGGTGGAGCCGGCGGCAGGAGGCGGGCTGCGCGTGGTCCGTCTGTTCGTCCCCGGTGCCTCGGGTGCCGACCCGGAAACGGCTTGAGGAATCAGGGTGTTGCAGTTTAGAATGCGCGGCTCACCAAGGGTACAAGGTCCGAGGATTCCATACGATGGCACTGTCCACCGAGCGCAAGGCCGAGATCGTCGGCGGCTTCAGCCGCGGCACGAACGACACGGGTTCCCCCGAAGTCCAGATCGCGCTCCTCTCGGCGCGCATCAATGAACTTGGCGAGCACTTCAACGTGCACAAGAGCGACCACTCGTCGCGTCGCGGGCTGCTGAAACTCGTCACGCAGCGCCGTAAGCTCCTCGACTACCTGAAGGCGACCGACCTTGCGCGCTACCAGGAAGTGGTAAGCAAGCTCGGCCTGCGCCGCTGATCCCGAATCTCCGGCCCGCATTGCGGGCCGGATTCGTTTCCGCACTCCCCAAAGCTGTATCAGCACTGGACATCATCGTGAACGTCCACACGAAAACCTTTCAGTACGGTCCCCACACCGTCACGCTCGAAACCGGCCGGCTCGCCCGCCAGGCCGACGGCGCCGTTCTCGTTGCCATGGGTGACACCGCCGTGCTCGTCACGGCGGTCGGCCGCAAGGCCGCCGACGCCAACAAGGACTTCTTCCCGCTGACCGTCAACTACGTCGAGAAGACGTACGCCGCCGGCCGCATCCCGGGAGGCTTCTTCAAGCGCGAGGGTCGTCCCACGGAGAAGGAGACGCTCACCTCCCGCCTGATCGACCGCCCGATTCGCCCGCTGTTCCCGGAGGGCTTCCGCAATGAAGTCCAGGTGGTGGCGACGGTCGTGTCGCTCGATCCCGAGATCGACTCCGACATCCCCGCAATGCTCGGTGCGTCGGCGGCGCTGGCGATCTCCGGCATTCCGTTCCGCGGTCCGATCGGCGCCGCCAAGGTCGGTTACCGCGACGGCCAGTACCTGCTGAACCCGACCACCAAGGACCTGCAGACCTCCAGGCTCGACCTCGTCGTGGCCGGCACGGCCGACGCGGTGCTGATGGTCGAGTCCGAGGCGCAGATGCTGTCGGAGGACGTGATGCTCGGGGCCGTCGTGTTTGGCCACGAGCAGATGCAGGTCGCCATCCGGGCCATCAAGGAACTCGCCGCCGAGGCCCGCAAGCCGGCCTGGGAGTGGGCACCGGCGCAGGAGGACGAAGCCCTCGTGGCCGCGGTTGCCGCGCAGGCTGAAGCCGCGCTGGGCGACGCGTACACGATCACCGAGAAGCAGACCCGCTACGCGCGCGTCGGCGAGATCAAGAAGGCGACGATCGAGGCACTCGCCGGCGGTGAGTCGCCGAAGTTCGACGCCCGCAAGGTCGCGGACCAGCTCGGCACGCTCGAGTACAACATCGTGCGCCGCCGCATCATCGCGGGCGAGCCGCGCATCGACGGCCGCGACATGAACACCGTCCGCAGGATCACCGTGCAGACCGGCGTGCTGCCGCGCACGCACGGCTCGGCGCTGTTCACCCGCGGCGAGACGCAGGCGCTCGTGACCACCACGCTCGGCACCGGCCGTGACGCGCAGATCATCGATGCGCTCGCGGGCGAGCGCAAAGAGCCGTTCATGCTGCACTACAATTTTCCGCCGTTCTGCGTCGGCGAGACGGGCATGATGGGTTCGCCGAAGCGCCGCGAGATCGGCCACGGCAACCTCGCGCGTCGCGGCGTCAGCGCCGTGATGCCGGACATGGCGAGCTTCCCGTACGTCATCCGCGTCGTCTCCGAAATCCTCGAATCGAACGGCTCGAGCTCGATGGCCTCCGTGTGCGGCACCAGCCTCGCGCTGATGGACGCCGGCGTGCCGCTCAAGGCACCGGTGGCCGGCGTGGCCATGGGCCTCGTGCTCGAGAGTGGCAAGTTCGAAGTGCTGACCGACATCCTCGGCGACGAGGACCACCTTGGCGACATGGATTTCAAGGTCGCCGGCACGTCGGACGGGGTCACGGCGCTGCAGATGGACATCAAGATCGAGGGCATCACCAGGGAGATCATGAAGGTCGCCCTGGACCGCGCCCACCATGCGCGCCTGCACATCCTCGGTGAGATGAACAAGGTCATCTCAGCGCCGCGTCCGCAGATGTCCGAGTGGGCGCCCACCATCATCACCATCAAGATCGACCCGGAGAAGATCCGCGAAGTCATCGGCAAGGGTGGTGCGGTGATCCGTGCGATCACCGAAGAGACCGGCACCACGATCGACATCGAGAACGACGGCACGGTGAAGATCGCGTCGGTGAGTGGCGCGGCCGGCCGCGAGGCCCAGCGCCGCATCGAGCTGATCACCTCCGAGGTCGAGGTCGGTGCCGTCTACGAGGGCAAGGTCGTGCGCCTGATGGACTTTGGCGCGTTCGTGCAGATCCTGCCTGGCAAGGACGGCCTGGTGCACATCTCGCAGATCTCCGAGGAGCGTGTCGAGCGCGTCAGCGACAAGCTCAAGGAGGGCGACGTGGTGCGCGTCAAGGTGCTCGAGGTTGACCGGCAGGGTCGCGTGCGCCTGTCGATGCGCAACGTCGACGCCTGAGTGGCTGCCGCTCCCGCTCCGGCGGGAGCGGTCGCCCGACAGGCTTGGCGAGAAAGCAATCCGGGGCGAGCCGGCTATTCTTTGTCGCTGCGACCCCACGGCCCCGGCAGGCGGCTGAACACTTCCTCCTGCACGGCCTTCCAGCGCTGGTAGTTCTTCTGCGCGACGGCGGTCACCGTTTCGAGCGGGTCGATGCCCACCACGCTCTTGAACTTGTCGCGCAGGTCACGCTGCTCGCGCGCGAACAACTGGATGCTCTCGTCCAGGTAGCGGCCGACGAAGTCCTGCAGCCCGCTGCCGTAGCTGCGGATCACCTGCGAGAGGAAGTCGCGACTCATGAGCGATTCGCCGGCGCCTTCCTGTTCGGCGATCACCTGCAGCAGGATGGTGCGGGTGATGTCCTGCTGCGACTTGCGGTCGAGCACGACGAAGTCCACCCGCTCGACGACCAGCCGGCGGATATCGGCGAGCGTCACGTAGCGGCTCTCCACCGTGTCGTAGAGACGGCGGTTCGGGTACTTGCGGATCACGCGCGGACCGCCCTTGGGCTGGTCTGCCGCAGCCGCGGCCCGCTTTGCTCTCGTCGTCCTGGTCTTGGCGGTCATGGCGAGCTGCTTCCTGTCTGTTCGTGAGCACCTTGCTCGAGAGTCACCCGGCCTGTCCTGATGCCCGCGATCCGCTCCGGCTGCCAGTGGGCATTCGCCCACTGCCACACCTCGGCGAGTGGCGCGCGTTCGAGACCCGCTGGCGGCGCCTGGCGCAGGAACTCGAGTGCCGCGACGATCTGCGCCGCAGACGACGAGCGCGACAGGGCCGGCGCGTCCTCGGACTTGGAGAGCTTAAGGCCAGTTTCACTTACTGCAATTGGTAGATGCATGTATGTCAGCGGCCGTAAGCCCAGAGCGTCCTGCAGCACGATCTGCCTCGGCGTACTGCTGAGAAGATCGGCACCGCGGACGATATCGGTCACCCCCTGTTCGGCGTCGTCCACGACCACCGCCAGCTGGTAGGCAAACAGGCCGTCGCTGCGCTTCAGCACGAAGTCGCCGACCGAGCGCGCCACGTTGGCGCGCTGCCGTCCTTGGACTCGGTCCACAAACTCGACCTCGCAGTCTGGCGCACGAAAGCGTAGCGCCGGCGGTCGGCCGGTCATGCCACTGTTCACAGCCAGGCATTGCGGTGGATGGAAGAGTTCCTCCCCGGGACCGCGTTGCTGGTTCGCCGGCAGTGCTGTGAGCTGCCCGCGGGAGCACAGGCAGGAGCGCAGGCGGCCCGCGGTCCCGAGTCGTTCCAGCGCAGCTTCGTAGGCCGCAGAACGGGCGCTCTGCCGCAGCACCGGTCCGTCCCAGTGCAGGCCCAGGTGGTCGAGGGTCCTCAGGATGTCGTCCGCCGCACCGGGACGCTCCCGCGGGGGGTCCAGGTCTTCGATGCGGACGAGCCATTGTCCGCCGCGCACCCGTGCCTCGAGGAAGCTGCCGACGGCAGCGACCAGCGAGCCGAAATGGAGCGGGCCGCTCGGGGAGGGCGCGAAGCGGCCGCGGTACGGACGGCCGGGTTCAGCGGTACCAGTCGTCGCGGTCGCCGAACTGCTTCTCGCGTCGCTCACGCCGTTCCTGGGCCTCGACGCTCAGGGTCGCGACCGGGCGCGCCTCGAGGCGCTTGACGCCGATCGGTTCACCCGTCTCGAGGCAGTAGCCGTAGGAGCCGTCCTCGATGCGCTTGAGGGCCTCGTCGATCTTGCGGATCAGCTTGCGCTCGCGGTCGCGGGTACGCAGCTCGAGGCTGAACTCCGACTCCTGGGTCGCACGGTCGTTGGGGTCGGGGAAGTTGGCCGCCTCGTCCTTCATGTGCAGCATGGTCCGGTCGACTTCCTGCATCAGGTCCTGCTTCCAGATGGAGAGGATCCTGCGGAAGTGCTCGAGCTGCTCCTTGCTCATGTACTCCTCGCCCTTGCGCGCGACGTACGGCTGTACGTTGCGCGGCCCGGCGAGCAGGCTGGCGCCGGTGTCGATACCTTCGGTGACCTCGACGACGGGCTCGTGAGTCGGGGCAGGGCGCTTGGTGGAAGCGGCAGGCTCCGGGCGGGCCGGCGCCGGCTTGCGGGCAGTCCTGGCAGCGGGCGCGTGGGCGGCCGCCTTCGCCTTCGGAGCCGCCTTGACAGCGGGCTTCGCGGCGGACCTGGCGGCCGTCTTGGCGGGCGCCTTGGCAGAAACTGTCTTCTTGGCCTTGGGTGCCTTGGCAGACGGTTTCTTCACGGGCATTTCTTACTCCGGGGACACGTCGAAGGACGCGGGATTATACAGACCGAGAGCGCCGGGTCCACCGGTTCCGGCAGGCTCCCGGCCGACTCGATGCGCCGGAGGTGCGACCGACCGGTAATGCTGTGGGGGACGTCACTTTCTTTTAAACTTGCGCGTTCCATCCTCCGCTCCCGTCCCTGGGTGAACGATGCGCCTGACCAAGATCAAGCTGGCCGGCTTCAAGTCTTTCGTGGACCCCACCACGATCAGTTTTCCGAGCAGCCTGGTCGGTGTGGTCGGTCCCAACGGCTGCGGCAAGTCGAACATCATCGATGCGGTGCGTTGGGTGATGGGCGAGATCTCGGCGAAGCACCTGCGCGGCGACTCGATGGCCGACGTGATCTTCAACGGCTCGGGCTCGCGCAAGCCCGTCGGCCAGGCCTCGGTCGAGCTGGTATTCGACAACTCCGACGGCAAGCTCGGTGGCGAGTACGCGAGCTACGTCGAAGTGGCACTGAAGCGGGTCGTTTCGCGCGACGGGCAGTCGTCTTACTTCCTGAACGGCGTGCGCTGCCGCCGCAAGGACATTACGCAGCTGTTCCTCGGCACCGGTCTCGGGTCGCGCAGCTACGCGATCATCGAACAGAACATGATTTCGCGCGTCGTCGAGGCGAAGGCCGACGAGATGCGCGCGTTCCTCGAGGAAGCCGCCGGCATTTCCCGCTACAAGGAACGGCGCAAGGAGACCGAGACGCGCATCGCCCATACCCGCGAAAACCTCGCCCGCCTCTCCGACCTGCGCGACGAGGTGGAGAAGCAGCTGCGTCACCTGCAGCGGCAGGCCGCCACCGCGCGCCGCTACCAGACGCTGAAGCAGGAAGAGCGGCAGGTGCACGCAGAACTGCTCGCGCTGCGCCTGCGCGAGGTGGAGAGCGAGTCCGGAGCGCGCCAGGCGATCCTCACCGGACGCGAGCTGGCACTGCAGGCGGCGCTTGCCGAACAGCGCTCGCTCGAGGCCCAGATCGAACGCGCCCGCCAGGACCACGACAGTTGCTCCGCGGTGCTGTCCGAAGTGCAGGGCCGCTATTACCAGGTCGGTGCCGAGATCTCGCGCAGCGAGCAGGCGATCGAGCATGCCCGGGAAATCCGCGGGCGCCAGCGCCAGGAACTCGAGCAGATCGCCCAGGGCCTGCAGGAAGCGGGCGCACACCGCCTGCGCGATGCCGCGCAGGCCGAAGAGCTGGCCGCGGCACTGGCCGAACTGGAGCCGGGCCTGGAGTCGGCGCGTGCGGCGGAGGAGGCTGCGGCAGCCGCGCTCAGCGATGCCGAGTCCGCCATGCATGGCTGGCAGGAGCGCTGGGAAGAGTTCAACCATTCGTTGCGCTCGGCGTCGTCGGCGGCCGAAGCGGAACGCGCACGCCTCGAGGAGATGGACAACCAGCTCCGCAGGCTCGTCGCGCAGCGCGAGCGTGCGACCGGGGAGCACGCTGCCCTGGCTGCGGCTGACGTCGCCGCTACGCTCGCCGACGTGGAGCGGGCCGAAGCTGAAGCGCGCGCCGGGCTCGACGCCCTGCGCGAACGCATGGCGGGCCTGGTCACGTCCTTGCAGGCCGAGCGCGGCCGCGAGCGCGAGCTGGCCGAGGCAACACGCGTGGCGCGCCGCGAGACACAGGATGCCGAAGGCCGCATCGTGTCCCTCGAGGCCCTGCAGCGCGCAGCCCTCGGGCAGGGCCAGGGCAAGGTCGTGGACTGGCTCGAGTCCCGCGGCCTGGGAGCGAATCCACGTCTGGCGAGGCAGCTGACCGTGGATGCCGGCTGGGATCGTGCCGTCGAGACGGTGCTCGGCACGTATCTGGAGGCGGTCTGCGTCGACTCCATTGACGACGTCGCGGGGATCCTCGAGAGCCTGACCGCCGGCACGGTCACATTCTTCGCCGGCGCCCAGGGCCCGGCGGGCAACGGCTACGGCGGCGACAGCCTGCGTTCGCGCGTGCAGGGGCCGGCCGGCCTCGACGCGCTGTTCGAGGGCATCGTCGCCACCGACACCCTGGCCGAGGCACTCGCGGTGCGCCCGCGGCTGCGTGCCGGGCAGTCCGTGATCACGCGCGACGGGATCTGGATCGGCCCGGACTGGCTGCGCGTGAGCCGTGACCGCGACGCGCACGAAGGCGTTCTCGAACGCGAACAGACCCTGCGGCGCCAACGTGCCGAACTCGAGCGCCTGCAGGGTCGCAGCCGCGAACTCGACGAGGAACTCGAGGCCGTGCGTGGCCGGGTTCGCGAAACCGAAGACCGGCTGGCCGACGAGCAGTCGCAGCTTTCGCGTGGCGGTGCGGCCCACATGAACCTGCGGTCGCAGCTCGACTCGCTGCGTGCGAAGGCGGAGCAGCGCGGCGCGCGCATGCAGCAGCTCACGACCGAGCTTGCCGAGCTCGAAGGCGCGCTGGAAACGGCCAATGCCGGCAACCGCTCGGCGCGGGCACGCCTCGAGGAGGCGGTGGGCTCGATGGCCGAGCTCGAGGAGCGGCGACGCGCGCTCGAGACGGAGCGCGATGCCCTGCGGCAGTCGCTCGCCGCAGCGAGGCAGAGCGCCGAGCAGGATCGCAACGCTGCCCGCGAGGTGGCAATCCGCGTCGAATCGCGCCGCACTGGTCATGCCTCGCTGCTCGCAAGCCTCGCACGGCTCGACGGCCAGATCGCGCAGTTTGCTGCGCGTCGTGCCGACCTCGATGCGCAGCTCGCTTCCGGCGAGCAGTCGGAGGCGAAACTCAAGGTGACGCTCGAGCTGGCGTTGCAGCATCGCGTCGCGGTGGAAGAGGAGCTCGGTGCGGCCCGGCGCGCGCTCGAGGCAGTGGATGCCAGCCTGCGCGAGTGGGACGAAAAGCGCGTCACGGCGGAAGCGGCAGTGCAGGACGCCCGCGACCTCCTCGAAAACGTGAAGTTCTCCGTGCAGGAGCTGCGCCTGCGCCGCGAGACGCTGCTCGAGCAGTTTGCCGCCACGCGGCTCGAACTTGCCGAAGTGACCGCGGCGCTCGTCCCGGAGGCCGACGTCACTGCCTGGGAACAGCGCCTGGCCGAGACTGGGGAAAAGATCGAGCGGCTGGGCCAGGTCAACCTCGCGGCGATCGACGAGTTCCGCGAGCAGTCCGAGCGCAAGGAATACCTCGACCGGCAGTTCACCGATCTCACCGACGCTCTCGCGACGCTCGAGGATGCGATCCGCAAGATCGACCGTGAGACCCGCAGCCGATTCCAGGACACTTTCGACCGCGTCAATGCGGGCCTCAAGGACAAGTTCCCGCGCCTGTTCGGCGGGGGCACTGCGTACCTCGAGCTGGTGGGTGATGACGTGCTCGAGTCGGGCGTGGCGATCATGGCGCGGCCGCCCGGCAAGCGGAACAGTTCCATCAGCATGCTGTCCGGCGGCGAGAAGGCACTCACGGCCGTGGCGCTGGTGTTCTCCATCTTCGAGCTCAACCCCGCGCCGTTCTGCCTGCTCGACGAGGTGGACGCGCCGCTCGACGAGAACAACGTCGGCCGCTTCTGCGACATCGTGCGCGAGATGTCGGGCCGCGTGCAGTTCGTGTTCGTTACGCACAACAAGACCACGATGGAACTGGCCAGCCAGCTCCTCGGCGTCACGATGAACGAGCCCGGCGTGTCGCGGCTCGTCGCCGTCGACGTGGACGAGGCGATGCGGCTGGCGGCCGTCTGAGCCATTGCCATGAACGAGCTACGCTGGATCCTCCTCGCCGCCGGTGTGTGCCTGATCGCAGGGATCTACCTGTGGGGACTGCGGGCGCGACGCCGTGCTGCGGCACCAGAGCTCGACCGGGTGACGCGCGTCGAGCCGGCCCGGACGGTGCCGGTCGTGGCGGAGCCGTCACGTGCCGAGCCCGAGGCCCGCTACCAGGAGCCCGCGTACGAGGAGCCCACGTTCGAGGAGCCGCAATCAGCCGGCATGGACGCGCTGGAAGGTGAGCCGGCGCCCCGGCGTGCGCTCGGCAGCACGGTGCGACGGGAGCCTCGTCTCGACCCCCGCTTCGATGCCCGCTTTGAGCCCGCGCTGACCACGACCCGGGTCGAGCCGCGATTCGAGCCCGAGGCAGCTGAGCTCACGGAGCACCGGCATGAGGTGCCGACGACGGCCGCTCCTGAGCCCCCGCGTAAGGTGCCGCAGCAGAAGATCATAGCCGTGCGGGTGGTAGCGTCGCCGGGCGCGCAGTTCGAGGGTGCGCAGCTGCTCGCAGCCCTGCGGGCCGACGGGTTCACCTTCGGCCGGTACCAGATCTTCCATCGGCTCGACGAGACGGGACGGCCCGTGGTCAGCCTGGCCAGCCTGAAGGAACCCGGCACGTTCGATCCCGACAGCATGCCGGGCGCCGGCTTCCGCGGCGTGGCGCTGTTCGCTGTCATGCCCGGTCCGCTGCCGGCACTGCAGGCATTCGACGAACTGATCGTCACCGCGCGCGCGCTGGCTTCGACCCTCGGTGGGCTGCTGCAGGATGAGCGCGGCATTCCGCTCAGCCTGCAGCGCATCGGTCACCTGCGGGAGGAGGTGAGCGAGTTCGAGCGGGCGCGCGGCGCGGCATCGGGTGGCTGACGGGCCCCCGCAATGACCACCCGCGAGGCCGCGCAGCGCGTCGCCGACTTGCGCGAGCAGATCCAGCGGCACGACTACCGCTACTACGTCCTCGACGATCCCGAGATCTCGGACGCGCGCTACGACGCGTTGCTCGTCGAGCTGCGTGCGCTCGAGGCGGCCCACCCCGAACTGATCACGCCGGACTCGCCGACGCAGCGCGTGGGCGGAGCGCCCTGCGGCGCGTTCGGCGAGGTGATTCATGCAGTGCCGATGCTGTCGCTGGACAACGCCTTCAGCGAACAGGACGTGCTCGACTTCGACCGCCGCGTACGCGAGCGCCTCGACGTCGAATCGGTGGACTATTCCGCCGAACCCAAGGTCGACGGCCTCGCGATCAGCCTGCGCTACGAAGCGGGCCGCCTCGCGCAGGCCGCGACGCGCGGGGACGGCACGAAGGGCGAGGACGTTACCGCCAACGTGCGGGCGATCCGCTCGGTGCCGCTCGCGCTGCGGGGCAGGCACCCGCCACCGCTGCTCGAAGTGCGTGGCGAGGTGTACATGACCCGTCGTTCGTTCGAGCAGCTGAACCGCCGCGCCGGCGAGCGGGGCGAAAAGACCTTCGCCAACCCGCGCAACGCGGCCGCGGGCAGCCTGCGCCAGCTCGACCCGAAGGTGACGGCGAGCCGATCGCTCGACTTGTACTGCTACGGTGTCGGCGCAACCGACGGCTGGAAGATGCCGCGCCGTCACAGCGAGGTACTCGCGGCGTTGCGCGAGTCCGGCCTGCGGACCTGTCCGCAGATCGAGGTCGTCGAGGGCGTCACAGGTGCGCTCGACTACTACGCCCGCATGGGGCGTCGCCGCGACGCGCTCGGCTACGACATCGACGGCGTCGTCTACAAGGTGGACCGCCTCGACTGGCAGCGCGACCTCGGCTTCGTTGCCCGTGCGCCCCGCTGGGCGGTGGCCCACAAGTTTCCGGCCCAGGAAGAGACCACGGTGGTGCGCGATGTCGAATTCCAGGTCGGGCGCACCGGGGCGCTCACACCCGTGGCGCGCCTCGAGCCGGTGTTCGTGGGCGGTGTGACGGTGAGTAACGTCACGCTGCACAACATGGACGAGCTGGCACGCAAGGACGTGCGCATCGGCGACACCGTGGTGGTGCGCCGGGCGGGAGACGTAATCCCGGAAGTGGTGCGCGTGATTCCGGAATTGCGCCCGCGAGGCGCACACGCAGTCGCGCTGCCGGGGCGCTGCCCGGTCTGCGGTTCGCACGTGACCCGCACGGAGGGCGAGGCGGTGGCCCGCTGCTCGGGCGGTCTCGTTTGCAGCGCACAGCGCCGGGAGGCGCTGCGTCATTTCGCCTCGCGCCGCGCAATGGACATCGCAGGGCTTGGCGACAGGCTCGTCGAGCAGCTGGTGGACGCCGGCCGTGTCGAGACGCCCGCCGACCTCTATTCGCTCACCGCGGATGAGCTGGCCGGCCTCGAGCGCATGGGCCCGAAGTCGGCCGCCAACCTCGTCGCGGCGCTGGAGCGCAGCAAGCAGACGACGCTGCAGCGCTTCCTGTTCGCGCTGGGCATCCGCGACGTGGGGGAGTCCACCGCGCTTGCGCTCGCGACGCACTTCGGTCGCCTCGAGGCGCTCGAATCCGCGACGCTCGAGGAGATCCAGCAGGTGCGCGACGTGGGGCCGGTGGTCGCGGCCCACGTGCGCGATTTCTTCGACGAGCAGCGCAACCGCAAGGTGATCACGGCGCTGCGCCACCGCGGCGTGTCGTGGCCGGACGTGACGCCGACGCGGGCGGCGGGCGAGGGCCCGCTGGCGGGCGAAACGCTGGTGATTACGGGCACGCTCGCCTCGATGACGCGCGACGAGGCGCGCGATGTGGCTCGAGCGGCCGGCGCGACAGTGACGGACTCGGTGTCGAGGAAGACCACGCTGCTCGTCGTGGGGGCCGAGGCCGGCTCGAAGCTGCGCCGGGCACAGGAACTCGGCGTGACCATCCTGGACGAGGACGAGTTCCGGCGACGCCTCGGAATCCCGGTGTGAACGGGCGGCGTGTAGACTCGGGCCCCGTGAGTCGCACCGGCTGGCAGTTCTACGGATGGTGGGGGATCGTGCTGCCCGCCTTCGTGATCATCTGGATCACGAACGCGCTCACGCTCGCCGGCATGACTGTCTTCGACGCGAAGCTGCTCGCCGAACTCGGCGTCGAGCGCGGGCC
>Ga0079037_100000861_pt1 | contig 14904 bp, 12 predicted proteins | sample Mud3Dept4metaG_FD_71479 | JGI IMG/M metagenome (GOLD analysis project Ga0079037, IMG submission 71479) | Freshwater wetland microbial communities from Ohio, USA, analyzing the effect of biotic and abiotic controls - Mud 3 Core 4 Depth 4 metaG | ecosystem: Environmental > Aquatic > Freshwater >... | reverse complement strand
AACTCGCCGATAATCTCCCACATGTCACCCTGGTGACTGCGGCGGTTTTCGATGGTGGAGAACTTGGGATCGGTTGCCAGGTCGGGCATCCCGACTTCGGGCCCGATGCGCCTGGCGAGCGCGTCCCATACGGCCTCCTGGACAACGATGTAAATAAAATCATTGGTGCCCCCCGGATTGCAGCGGATGGCATTGCCCAGCTGGCCGCCACCGGAATCGTTTCCGGCGCGCGGTACTGCGCCCATGCCCTGGTGCGTGGCTGTCGAGTACTCCGGCAGCGACCCGCGAGCCAGGCGCTGGTGATCGCGCCACTTGACCCGGCACAGGTTCATGATGCCGTCCATCATCGCGACTTCGACGTATTGCCCCTCACCGGTGCGATCGCGCTGGTGCAGCGCGGCGAGTAGCCCGATCGCCAGGTGCAGACCCGTTCCGGAATCCCCGATCTGCGCGCCGGTCACGAAGGGCCGGCCGTTGGGAACACCGGTGGTGCTCATCGCGCCGCCCATCGCCTGCGCCACGTTTTCATAGGCCTTGAAGTTGGCATAAGGTCCCGAAGACCCGAAGCCCTTGATGGAACCCATCACGATGCGCGGGTTGATTTCGTGCACTTGCTCCCAGGAAAACCCGAAACGGTCGAGCACCCCGGGACCGAAGTTCTCCATCAGGATGTCGCATTTCTTCAGCAGATCGACGAACACCGCCTTGCCGTCGGGCGATTTCATATTGACCGTGATCGAGCGCTTGTTGCAATTGAGCATCGTAAAATACAGGCTGTCCGCATTCGGCACATCCCGCAGCTGGCCGCGCGTCGCATCGCCATTCGGCGGCTCCAGCTTGATCACGTCGGCTCCCATCCACGCCAGCAGTTGCGAACACGTTGGCCCCGCCTGCACGTGCGTCATGTCAAGAATGCGGATTCCCTTCAGTGCTTCCATGGTCTTTCCCTCTATGCAGTTTCCCGGCGGACCGTGAACGGCGCTTGCGTCCGTTCGTCGGGACGCCCGATTGAGCGGCGCGCCCCGAAGTCCATTTTAATTCCCCACCCTCTTCGCGTCCGCTCGAATCGCTATTTCTTTTTTGCGCTTTGCGGATTCAGGCTCGTGATGCGACCGCTTTCGGTGCCGGCGGTTTCATCGATGACGGCATTGATGAGCGTGGGCTGGCGCGAGCGGATGGCTTCCTCCATGCTCTTCCGCAACTCGGCCGGGGTCGTGGCGTGCGCGCCCACGCCACCGAAGGCCTCCATCAGCTTGTCGTAGCGCGCACCCTTGACGAACACGGTGGGTGCAACATCGGGGCCGCCGGTCGGATTTACGTCGGTACCGCGGTAGACGCCGTTGTTGTTTAAGATCACCACGCAGACCGGCAGGTTGTAGCGGCAGACGGTCTCGACTTCCATACCGGAGAAGCCGAAGGCGCTGTCGCCCTCAATCGCGATCACCTGTTCGCCGCTGACCACGGCGGCCGCGACGGCAAAGCCCATCCCGATGCCCATCACGCCCCAGGTGCCGACGTCCAGACGCTTGCGTGGCCTGTACATGTCGACGATGCTGCGGGTGAAGTCCAGCGCGTTGGCGCCTTCGTTGACGAGGCACGCGTCCGGGTTGGCCTTGATGATGTCGCGCACTACGGCGAGCGCGCTGTGAAAATTCATCGGCGTCGGATCGCGGGCCAGGGTCTCGGCCATCTTGGCGAGGTTCTTGTGCTTGCGCTCGGCGATGGCGGTGAGCCAGTCAGCCGGCGGTTTGGCCCAGTTGGGGCCCGCATTTGAGTTAATCGCGGCGAGCAGCGCCGACACGCAGGAACCGATGTCGCCGACCAGCGGGGCATCGATACGGACGTTGCTGTCCGCCTCCTGCGGCGAAATGTCGATCTGGATGAACTTCTGGCCGCCCCAGTCCTTGTGGGCCTTGCCGCCCCAGGTCTTGCCCTTGCCGTGCGAGAGCAGCCAGTTCAGGCGGGCACCGACCAGCATCACCACGTCAGCCTCGGCCAGCACGTAGGAGCGGGTGGCAGCAGCGGACTGCTCGTGCGTGTCGGGCAGCAGGCCCTTGGCCATGGACATGGGCAGATAGGGAATACCGGTCTTCTCGACCAGCGCGCGGATGTCTGCGTCGGTCTGGGCGTAGGCGGCACCTTTGCCCAGCACGATGAGCGGACGCTTGGCGCTCTTGAGCAGTTCAAGGGCGCGCTGCACGGCGTCCTGGGCCGGGATCTGGCGCGGCGCCGGATCGACCACCTTGATCAGCGATTTCCTGCCAGCTTCCGCGTCCATGGTCTGACCGAACAGCTTGGCCGGCAGGTCGAGGTAGACGCCGCCCGGGCGGCCGGAGACGGCAGCACGGATGGCGCGCGCGATGCCCACACCGATGTCCGCGGCGTGCAGCACGCGAAAGGCGGCCTTGGCGAGCGGCTTGGCGATGGCCAGTTGATCCATCTCCTCGTAGTCACCCTGCTGCAGGTCGACAATCTCGCGCTCGCTGGAGCCGCTGATGAGGATCATCGGAAAGCAATTGGTGGTAGCGTTGGCCAGTGCGGTCAGGCCGTTGAGGAAACCGGGGGCGGACACCGTCAGGCAGATGCCGGGCTTGTGCGTCATGAAGCCGGCGATGGCGGCCGCGTTGCCGGCGTTCTGCTCATGGCGGAACGAAATCACCCGCATACCTTCGGCCTGTGCCTTGCGGGTGAAATCGGTGATCGGGATACCGGGCAGACCGAAGATCGTGTCGATGCCGTTGAGTTTGAGGGCATCGATGATGAGGTGAAAGCCGTCGGTCAATTCTTGGGATTGTGCATCGGTTGTCGCGCCGAGATGCCCCGCGTTCTCGCTGGCGGTTCCGGCGGCGGCTTTGGTGTCGGTGGCGGTGTCCATATAGACCTCCTGCGTGAGTGGCGGGCCCTGGGCCGGGAAATCAGGTTTTTTTGAAGGGGTTCAAATATATGCAGTCGGCGGCCGGGGAGCCTTGACCACGGTCAATTTTTCATGTTTTGGTATAATCACCGAGCCGGTCCCGCCGCGTTGCAGCGCTCCCGGCAGCGTCGATTTGCGACCCGATGACCTTCCTCGCCCGCCACCCCGAAGCCAAAATCGTGCGGCTGCAGCTGCGCCAGAACCTGGTGCTGCGGCACATGACGCCGGAGCAATGGGACGAACTCGAGCCGCTGCTCGACATCACCGATTACACCAAGGGCGCGTTGCTCGAGAACCAGGGCGACTCGTCGATGCGGCAATATTTCATACTCGACGGCATCCTGAAGCGCGTGGTCTCGAACCCGGCCGGCAAGGAAATGATCCTGCGCTTCGCCGCCGAAAACGAAATCGACACCAGCTACGCCGCGTGGCGGCTCAAGACCACGATCCCCTACGCGATACGCGCGGTAACGCGCGTGCGCACCGCGCAGTTGTCGATGGAAGAGTGGGTCGCGTTCGTGGAACGCCATCTGCCGGTGAAGAGCCAGTTCGAATTCGAGGTGATGAAGCTGATGAGTGAAGTGATGGCGCATACCATCACGCTGCACCTGCTCGATGCGCCCGGGCGCGTCGCGCGCTTCATGCGCAAGCACGCTGCGCTCGTCGAGCGAGTGCCGAAAAAAGAGCTCGCGTCCTACCTTAACCTGTCACCGGAAACCCTGTCGCGGCTCAAACGCCGCGGCAAGATCGACCTGCAGTAGCGCGCAGCCCGCCCGAAAATTTGGGAGAGCACTTTGGAAAACGACAAGAGCGACGCCGTGAATCAGGTGCAGCCGAACGCAACGCAATTCCGGGTGGCCGAAGCGTTTCTGGAGGACACGGGCCGGGGCCTGGTGCGCCTGGATGCGGACGACTTGAAGCGGCTGCAGGCCGTGCCCGGGGATGTCTTGCTGATCACCGGTCGCCGCGCCACAGTGGCCCGGGCCGCTCAGGCACCTTCCAGCCACTGCGGACAACTGCTGGTGTTGATCGACGGGACGACCCGTGGCAACGCAGAGATTGGAGTGGACGAATGGGTGACGGTTCGCAAGGTCCCGTTCAAGGCGGCGGAATCGTTGCTGCTGGCCGCGGTGCAGGCCGGTCACTCCGTCCCCACCGACGACGAGATCCCGCACTTGCGCCAGCTTCTATCCGGCATTCCGGTCGTGCCCGGCGATAATCTGCAGGTGACCTTCCTGGGTGCACGCCCGCGGTCCTTCACCGTCGAAGGCGCGGCACCACGGGGGGCACTGCTGATCTCCGCGGGCACCGCGATTGCTTTCAAGGTTTCCGAAGTTTCCGCCGCGAACGCATATCGCGTCTCCTATGAGGACATCGGCGGCCTGGAGAGAGAGGTCGCGCTGGTGCGGGAAATGGTGGAGTTGCCGCTGAAATTCCCCCAGCTCTTTGGCCTGCTCGGAATCGACCCGCCCAAGGGTGTGCTTCTGACGGGACCGCCAGGCACCGGCAAGACTCTCATTGCCCGGGCGGTCTCCAGTGAAGTACGCGCGCACTTCATCCACGTGAACGGGCCTGAAGTCATCCATAAGTTCTATGGTGAAAGCGAAGCCAAGCTGCGCCAGATCTTTGAAGAAGCGCAGCGCAACGCTCCGAGTATCATCTTCCTGGATGAGTTTGACGCGCTCGCACCCAAACGCGCCCAGGTCATCGGCGACGTGGAGAAGCGGGTAGTGGCGCAGCTGCTGGCGCTGATGGACGGTCTGGTGGAACGCGGCGAAGTGGTCGTCATCGGCGCCACCAACATGCCGGAGCTGGTGGACCCGGCACTGCGGCGCCCGGGACGTTTCGATCGCGAAATCGCCATCGGCGTTCCGGACCGTGCCGCGCGCCGCCAGATACTGGGGATCCATTCGCGCCGGATGCCGCTCGGAACCGACGTCGACCTGGAGCAGATCGCGGAGATCACGCACGGCTACGTGGGTGCTGATCTGGAGGTCTTGTGTAAAGAGGCTGGAATGGTCGCCTTGCGCCGTCTGGTTCCGCAGGTACGTTTTGAGGCGGATCTGAAGCCCCAACTGGATGCGCTGGCGTTCCAGATCACCCGCGACGATTTTCTGGCGGCGTTCAAAGTAGTGGAACCCACCTCAACCCGGGAGTTCCTGGCGGAACGGCCGCAGATCACATTCAAAGACGTCGGTGGAATGGCCGCGACGAAACGAACCCTCAGTTCGATCCTGCAGCTCGTCCGCGCCGGCGGCGCGCTCTTAGGCCACACGCGGTTCAACCCGCCCAAGGGGATCCTGCTCACCGGGGCCTCGGGTACCGGGAAGACTTTGCTCGCGCGCGCGTTGGCCGGAGAACTGGGACTCACGCTCATCACGGTGGACCAGCCCAGCTTGCTCTCGAAATGGCTGGGCGAATCGGAGAAGGGGCTGCGCGAAGTTTTCAAACGGGCCAAACAGGCTTCACCCTGCATTTTGTTCTTCGATGAAATCGAATCGCTGGTTCCCGCCCGGTCCGCCCAGGAGGCGGGAAGCTTTTTCCCGCGCCTGGTCAGCCAGCTCTTCCGGGAACTCGATGATCTGCACGGCTCGCTCGGGGTCGTGGTGCTGGGGGCCACCAACCGACCCGAGCTGATGGAGCCCGCGCTGCTGCGCGCAGGCCGGTTTGATTACGTGCTCGAGCTGCTGCTGCCGGACCGGGAAGAACGGCGCGCGATTCTGGAAATCCACACCGAAGGGCTGCCCTTGGAGAACGATGTGAATCTCGGCGAGCTCGCCGAGGCCACCGGAGGCTGGACGGGCGCGGGCCTGGAATTGATCTGCAAGAAGGCGGCAATCCTCGCTTTCGAGGAAAGCCGCGTGGCTGCGTCTCAGGAGTTCCGCGTCGCCCGCCGGCACCTGCGGGAGGCCCAAACGCAGGTGCGGACGATCGCGTAAGCCGCGCAGGATATTTTCAGTGCACCTGCGGCGTAGGAACCGGGGTCTCCACCGGGATGCCGCGTGTCTTAACTTTGGCGTCCACGAAGGCCTGCAGCTTGGCGATGTGCGCGTCCGACAGATGCGCGAAGCGTGCCTGCAGCTTCAAGTACTCGCCAACCGGTTTGTATTTCTTGGGTTTGAACTGGTAACGGTACTCGCCATTTTCCCACTCGTAACAGTTCCACATGCCGGTATCGATGGCGAGCCTGGCGACCTCGACCGTCTTGGCTTCGTCGAACTTCCACCCCTTGGGGCACGGGGAGTGAATGTGAACAAAAGTCGGCCCCTGCACGTTCAGCGCCTTGCGCACTTTATTGATCAGATCGACCGGATACGCGACTGAGGCCGTGGCGACATACTTCACCGCCGGGTGGCCCCCGATGACGAGTTGCGGAGGATCCTTGGGAAACAGCGTCTTGCCCTCGGGAATCATCGGCCCCGGAGGCGTGAAGGTGGTGTTGGCCCCGTACGGCGTGGTGGGCGAGGTCTGAATGCCGGTGTTGGTGTACGCCTCGTTGTCGTAACAGATGAACAGCACATCGTGTCCGCGGTACATCATGGCCGACATGGCCTGAAGACCGATGTCCACCGTGCCACCGTCACCCGCCATCACGATGATGTTGGGCAACTCGCCCGTCCGCTTGCCCTTGCGCAGCAGCACCTTGTAGGCCGCCTCTATCCCTGAGGCAATCGCGCCGCCATTGGTAATCTGCGCGTGCATCCAGGGCACCGTATACGGGGTGCAGAGGTAGCTGGCATTGGCCACGTACATGCAGCCGGTGGGACCAATGAAAATGGTATTGGGACCGGCCGCCTTGGCCACCAGCTTGTATTGCAGCGCCGGGCCGCAGCCGGCGCAGGTCCGGTGCCCGGGCACGTAGTATTCTTCCTTGGGAACGTTGCGGATCAACTTGATCGGCGGAAGAGTCTGGGTTCTCACGGCAACCGTCATGACGGGCTCCTTTTCATATCACGCATCACGTTTTTCGAATCGTTTCAATCTTCGGCCTCGAAGCCGACCCAATACACGGTCTTCCTGGTCTTGCCTTCCTTGACGGCCTTGGACAGGATGTCGGCCATGTAATAGAACTCCTTGAGCGGCACCATCTCGCCACCCAGACCGGCCATAAACGAGGTCGTCAAGGGCCGCTGTTGAACTTCGTAGAGGGACGCGCGGACTTCGTGCAGGAGGTTGCCGCCGCGCATCGCCCCGCCGTAGGAGGTGCTGGTTTCGACCACGCCCACCGCTTTGAACTTCGACAAGGCGTCCGCCACGTCCTGTGTCGGCCACGGCCGCACGAACCGCAGCTTCACCAAACCGATTTTCACGCCCTGCTCGCGCAGGTGCTTGACCGCGTGACGCGCCGTCATCGTGTGGGCGCCCATGATGAAGAAGGCTATCTCCGCATCGTCGGTCATGTATTCTTCGATGAACGGCGAATAATTCCGTCCGAAGATGCGGTTGTAATCGTCGATGGCCTCCCTGATCACCGCAGGCGCATCCAGCATCGCCTGCGCGCGCTGCATGTCCATTACCGTCCCCTGGTCGGGGCGGATTTGCGGCCCGTGGGAAACAGGCCGTTTGGGATCCAGCGGGTGCGGCAGCGCGTAAGGCGGCAGAAACTCGTCAACCTGGCTCTGATCCGGAAGCACCACTTTCCCCGGGATGTGAGACACGAAGTAGCCGTCCTGGCAGACGAACTGCGGCAGGAGTACGCGGTGGTCTTCACCGACGCGATAATTGATCAGGCAGTTATCGAACGCCTCCTGTGGATTCTCGGCCCATCCCATCAGCCAGCCCTGGTCCCGGCAGGACATGGCATCGGTGTGTTCCGACCCGAAGTCGCCCGGGGGATCCAGCGCGCGGTCGGCGATCATCATCTGCAAGGGGATACGCCCGCCCGCAATCGGAGAATAGTTCTCGAACGCATACGTGACACCCACCCCAGAGCTTCCCGTCAGCGCGCGGGCCCCCGCCGCCGCCGCGCCGAGCACCACGGCAAGCTGGGCATGCTCGCCCTCGCCATGGACGAACTCGGCGTCCAGCTCCCCGTTGGCTACCATCTTGGCCAGTTCCATCATGATCGCCGTGTAAGGGCGAATCGGATACGAGCAGATGACCTCCACCTGGGCCATCTTGGCCGCTTGTGCCGAGGCCGCGCAGCCGCTCAACATCATCTCTCTTGCCATGGTTGTGTCTCCTTAGAACGGCGTCTCGAGCCGCACCACGCCGTCCGCGAAATCCAGCTCGTGGACCTTGATCAAGGCGTCAGTGGCGCACTCGTTGATGCAGATATTGCAGCCTTTGCAGTACTTGGTGTTGAGGACCACCATCTCTCCGGCCTCGTCCAGCTGAAAGCAGGCATCCGGGCAAAACACGACACAGTTCATGCACAGGTCGCATTTCTCGGGTTCAAGCACCGGCCGGAATTCGCGCCAGTTGCCGGTAATCATCATGGGCTGTTCGCCTACCGGCGCCGGCGTGACGCATCCGAGAGGCACCGCTTTTTCCTTCGGGATATTGAACATCGCGTGATCTCCGTTGAACTCGATTCGACTCTAGTTGAGGGCCTGTACCACGGCCTGCTCGTGGCCTTTGCGCAGGGCGTCCTGGTTCTTCACCACCGCCGCGAGATTGTCCAGCGTTACGAGGTTCGTGCCGCGAGCGAGCGCCCCCAGGATCGGCGCCGAGATCCCCTGCCCGATGCCGAGCGAATCCACGCCGCCCTCGCTGCCGGAGAAGTCCACGGTCTGCTCGCCGCAGATCGCCTTGGCGTCGATGCAAACGATGGTGCTGAGCAGGTCCCGGTTGGGGATGAACTTCAGGATGTCCTCCGGCTTGCGGTCGGTGGCAACCACCAGGGTTCCGCCTTTCTCCATGCCGCGCAGGATGTTGATACCCTTCACGATGGTTGCGTCGGCCACGATTACGATCTCGGGCTTCTCGTTCTCGTACTCGTAGCGTTCCTCGATTTCCTCGTCGCTGATGCGCGCATACTTCCGGAGGGGAACGTTCACCCGGTCGGGAAGATCCACGTAGTTGTCGAAGGCCTGGGTGAACTTGCCATCCATTCCGGCCGCATTGGCCAGGCCATTGGCGATGTCCCGCCCTTCCTTGTCCTGCACCACGCCCCGCGCCCATACCGTAATCTGATGCACCTTGCTCGTCATACGATCCTCCTTTGTTGCCTCGGTATTCCCTGAGCTGCGCCCTGAAACGAACTTATAAACCGCGCCTCGGGAGCCGGTTTGATCTAGGTCAACCAACAGAGCAATTGGGTTATGGTTCGTTATCATTATGATAAGCTCCAGCTTATGAGTCGCAATCGCGCAGCACCATGAAAAACGCCACCTTGCGCCAGGTGAAAGTGTTCGAAGCGGTGGCGCGGCATTTGAACTATTCGCGCGCCGCGGAAGAACTGCGCATGAGTCAGCCGGGGGTGTCGATCCATGTCAGACAACTCGAAGCGCATGCGGGGCTGCCGCTGTTCGAGCAATTGGGGAAGAGAATCTATCTGACTTCAGCCGGTCACGAAATGCTGCGCTACAGCCGCGCCATCCTCCAGCAGTTCAAGGAAGCCGACGAGGCGCTCGGCGCGCTGAAAGGAATCCGCGGCGGGCGGCTCGACATTGCGGTCATCAGCGCCGGTGATTATTTTTTCCCTGGCCTGCTCGCTGAATTCTGCCGCCGCCACGAACGCGTCACGGTGCGGCTCACGGTCAATAACCGCGAGGAAATCGTGCACCAGCTGGAGGAGAATACGACCGATCTCGCCGTGCTGCTGCGCCCGCCTGAAAATCCCGACATGATCGCGGAGGCGTTTGCGCCCCAACCGCACGTCATCGTCGCGGCGCCCGGGCACGCGCTTGCGCGCAAGCGGCATATTTCGCTGCAGGCGGTGGCGAATGAGGCGTTCATCGTGCGCGAGCAGGGTTCGGACACGCGCCTCGCGATGGAAGAGTTGCTGGCAGAATGCCGCGTCAAGTTCAATGTCACGATGGAAATCAAGAGCACCGAAACGATCAAGCAGGCGGTAATCGCCGGCATGGGAATCAGCTTTCTCTCGGCTCACACCATCGGCCGGGAACTCGAGGCCGGGCGGCTCGCGGTGCTTGACGTCGAAGGCTTCCCGGTCATGCGCAAGTGGCACATCGTGCATCACAAGAACAAGCGCCTGCCGCCGGTCGCCATCGCGTTCAAGGAATTTCTGCTGCAGGAAGGGGCGGCGCTGATCGAGCGGCTGGTCGGGCGCGCCGTGCCGAAGCGCAAACTCAGAACATGACTGAGAGGTTTTTTTTCATGGCTCCCGGCAATGAACAACCAAGGCTGTTACTAACGGCCCACGCCTTCACGCCGCATCGGCTCAATGCGCTCCGCGCAGGCGCGCGATCAGCCCCGAAATCAGCGGCCAGAACAGCATGACCAATCCAAGCGCCATGATGCCGCCCACCAGCCAGTTGGAGAAAAACACCATGAGGTCGCCCTCCGAGCCCTTGATGGCGTTGCGAAAATTCTCCTCCGCGCGGTCACCGAGCACCAGCGCGAGCACCATCGGCGCCATCGGGTAATCGAGTTTCTTGAAGACGTAACCGACGACGCCGAACAGCAGCATGAACCAGATGTCGAGCATCGCGTTGTGCACGGTGTACGCGCCGATCGCGCAGATCACAATGATGATCGGCGCGATGATCGAGAACGGCACGCGCAGGATCGCCGCGAACAGCGGCACGCAGGTCAGCACGATGATGAGGCCGGCGATATTGCCGAGATACATGCTGGCAATCAGGCCCCACACGAAATCCTTCTGCTCGACGAACAGCAGCGGCCCCGGTTGCAGCCCCCAGATCAACAATCCGCCGAGCAATACCGCCGCAGTCGGCGAACCGGGAATGCCGAGCGTGAGCATCGGCAGCAAGGCGGAAGTGCCGGCGGCATGCGCCGCCGTCTCCGGCGCGACCACGCCTTCCAGCTGGCCGGTGCCGAACTTGTGGCCGTCGCGCGACATGCGCTTGGCGACGCCATAACTCATGAACGATGCCGGTGTCGCGCCGCCCGGCGTAATCCCCATCCAGCAGCCGATCAGGCTGCTCCTGACCAAAGTCATCCAATACTGCGGCAACTTGGCCCAGGTCTCTATCACCACCTTCATGTTGATCTTCGCACTCTTGCCCGAGAACGACAGTCCCTCTTCCATCGACAGCAGTATTTCGCCGATGCCGAACAGGCCGATCACCGCGATCAGGAAATCGAAGCCGCGCATCAGTTCAGTCCAGCCGAAGTTCAGCCGCAGCCTGCCGGTCATCGTGTCCATGCCGACCGCAGCGAGCGCAAAACCGAGCATCATCGCCGCGAGGATCTTGAACGGCGAGCCTTTGCCCATGCCGACGAAGCTGCAGAAAGTCAGGAAATAGACCGAGAAAAATTCAGGCGGGCCGAATTGCAGCGCGAACCGGGCGACCAGCGGCGCGAGGAAGGTGATCATCACCACTGCGACCAGCGCGCCTACAAACGACGACGTGAACGCACCGGTCAGCGCTTCGCCCGCCCTGCCCTGCTGCGCCATCGGATAGCCGTCGAAAGTGGTCGCCACCGACCACGGTTCGCCGGGGATATTGAACAGCACCGAGGTAATGGCGCCGCCGAACAACGCCCCCCAATAGATGCAGGAGAGCATGATGATGGCCGAGGTCGGCGGCATGGTAAAGGTAAGCGGCAGCAGAATCGCGATGCCGTTTGCGCCGCCGAGACCGGGCAGCACGCCGATGATCACGCCGAGCACGATGCCGAGCATCATCAAAAGCATGTTGAACGGCGTCAGCACCACCGAGAAGCCGTGAAACAACGCGTTGATTTCTTCCAACTGGGCGTTCCTTCAGCGCATCGATTCCGTTGCGGCCATGTTCAATAACCAAGAAAACCGAGCGGGTTGAACATGCCCTTGAACAGCGGCACCTTGAACCAGATCTCGAACATTACGAAGAAACTCGCGCTGGTCGCGAGTCCGAGGGCCACGCTCTTGAAACCCGAATACCTGCCAAGCCACACCATGAACACCGCGATGTAGACCGCCGAGGCGACGTAGATGCCGATCAGCTGGATGCCGAGCACGTAAAGCGCCGCGGGCACGAGCACCGACAGCATCTGCTTGAGCTGCCCCCGCTGGACGAAAGCATGACGGCCGCCCGCCGCCCCGCCGAACAGCGCCTGCAGCAGCGTGACGAGGCTCGCAATGCAGATGATGAGGCCGATGTAAAACGGGAAGTACCCGGACTGCGGGCCTTCCTCGGCCCAACGCGCGCCGAGCCGGTAACTGTCGAACGCCACCACGCCGCCGAGCAACAAAAACAGCAACGCCACCACGATTTCCATCGTGCGGATGGTCGCGGCCGGACGTTCGGCGCCCTGGGGGTCCTGATTTTCTTCCATCACGTCAGGTGGGATGAATCCGATATTCGTCTGATCAGCAGCGCATTACGCGCTGCCGATACGCAGCAGGCGGGGCTTGCGCTCCCGCCTGCCTAGCGTTTCGCTCAGGGTTTGGCCAGGAAACCGGCCGCTTTCATCAGATCGCGGTGCAGCGCTTCGTTTTTTTCGACCCATTTCACGTAGTCCTGACCGACCATGAAAGTCTGGTTGAAGGCGCCGCGCTCCATGAACTCCTTCCACTCCGGCGTTTCGCGCACTTTCTTGAACAGGTTGATGTAAAAATCGACTTGTTCCTTGGTCGCTCCCGGCACGGTGAAGATGCCACGCAGCATCACGTAATCCATCGGCACGCCGGATTCCTTGCACGTCGGGATGTCGTTCCACGACATGGTGGCGGTGACCTTGTTCTTGTACGGCATGCGCGTATCGTCGAATACGCACAGCGGCCTGAGTTTGCCGGCGCGCCATTGCGCAACCGCCTCGATCGGGTTGTTGACCGATGAATCGACGTGCTTGCCGACGAGTTGCACGGCAACGTCCCCGCCGCCTTTGAACGGCAGGTAGTTGAATTTCACGCCTGCCGCTTTTTCTATCGCGACGGTAATGATTTGGTCCTCCTGCTTGGAGCCGGTGCCGCCCATCTTGGTCTTGTTGGGTCCCGCCGCCTTGACCGCCGCGAGATATTCCTTGGCGTTCTTGTACGGCGTCTCAGCATTCACCCACAGCACGAACTGGTCGAGCGCCAGCATCGCGACCGGCGTCAGGTCTTTCCAGTTGAACGGCACGCCGGTCGCCAGCGGCGTGGTGAACAGATTGGAGAGCGTGATGATGATCTTATGCGGCTCGCCCTTGGATTCCTTTACCGCCAGGAAACCCTCCGCCCCGGCGCCGCCCGATTTGTTGACCGGGATCAGCGATTCCTTCATCAGGTTGTGCTTCGCCACGATCCCCTGCATCAGCCGCGCCATCTGGTCGGCGCCGCCGCCGGTTCCGGCGGGAATCACGAACTCGACCGATTTGGTCGGCTCCCAGCCCGCGGCGAAAACCGCGGTCGTTGTTCCTGCCATCCCCGCCGCGATCAATGGCAGCGCAAAATATCTCAGTATCGATAATGATTTAGACATGGTTACTCTCCTCGTTGCGTGGTGCGACATTCTCTTATAACCCGCTGGATTGCGGGTTTCCGGGTGCGCGACACATGTAGTCTTGCCCAAGTGGGGGTGAAATGCAACTGTCGGCGGTCAATTCCCGCGCAAAAAGGCCGTCTTGTCCAGTGCAGCCGCAAGGCGGCACCGTTATCGCTTCTTGCTCTTGGGCTTGGTCGCAGCTACGGCGCGGGCCGCGGCATAGCCGCCGGGCCGTGTTCTGGGAGTGCCAACTGGATCGAGATCAGCCTCGAGCGCCGCGAATCCGTGGGCTCGCGGCTTAATCGTCGCATTGGAAGCAGCGCCTCTAGCGCGTGCTTTTGGGCCGGCTTTTGTCGCTTCTACCGCCCGGATCGCGGCGGTTCCACCGGGCCGCGTTCGCCGGGTGTTCGGGGGATCGAGATCTGCTTCAAGTCTGAGCTTTCGCTTTCTCATAACGCCTCACTAGCGGGAAACCAGCACCGGGATCTTGGAATGGGTGAGCACTTTCTGGGTTTCGCTGCCGAGCAGCACGCTGGCGAGTCCGCGGCGGCCGTGCGAAGCCATGAAGATCAGATCGCATTTGTTTTTCTTCGCGATCGCAAGAATCGCATCGGCGGGAAAGTCGTTCGTCACCCGCACGCACTCGCAGGCAACCCCGGCGCTTTTCGCCGCCTTCTCGATCACGCCGAGATAGTGGGATGCGGTCTTCTCGATCAGCACGGCGTGCTGCTGCGGCGTCATATATCCCGCCGGCAGGTGATCCCGGTACACCACCGGGGTGGCGGGCGGCGCGGCAAACAAGCCGGTAACTTTCGCTCCGAGCGCTTTGGCGAGCTTCACGCCGTTGACGATCGCCTTGCGCGAAAGCGCGGAACCGTCGGTCGGAATCAAGATATGTTTATACATAGTGTCTCCTTCACTTCGCGTAAGGCAGGACCCAGATCAGCATCCCGAGCACGTAGCATACAAGTGTCGCAACCACCGTGAACGCGACGCTCCAGGACAAAAACTCGCGCAGCGAAACCTTGCGCCCCTCTTCCTTCTCGGCGATGGTCAGGGCAACATAGAGCGCAGGCGCGCCGGCAATCGTGAGGTTGCTTCCCAGCGTGCCGGACCACAGTAGCATCCAGTACAGCGGCCAAGCTGCGACACCCTCCTTGCCCAGATCGCGAATCGTGTAGAGGAAGGTCAGGATGTATGCGTCATGCTCGACCAGACCGACAATAGGGATGGTGATCCAATAGAGCAGTGTTGCACCCAACGCCAGGTTCTCGGCGAACAGGGGCTTCAACCCGTTGGCGAGCATCTGGAGAATGTGCGTCTTTTCCAGCCCGCCCACCAGGGCGAACAGCGCGATGTAGAAGAAAATCGCGCGCCAGTCGAGCTCCTGGATGATCTCTTCGAACTTCGGCGCCTTGAGCCGTTCGCCCATCATTTCCACGATCAGCACCAGCA
>Ga0079037_100000860_pt1 | contig 14905 bp, 13 predicted proteins | sample Mud3Dept4metaG_FD_71479 | JGI IMG/M metagenome (GOLD analysis project Ga0079037, IMG submission 71479) | Freshwater wetland microbial communities from Ohio, USA, analyzing the effect of biotic and abiotic controls - Mud 3 Core 4 Depth 4 metaG | ecosystem: Environmental > Aquatic > Freshwater >... | reverse complement strand
GTCTTCGTGATGCTCGCGGTCCTCCCGACGGCCTGGGACCGGCTCGACGCCGCGTTCTCCTCCGAGGGTCCGGATCGGACGATCAGGGCGGTCGTGAGCCTCGGGGTCGCGGCGGCGCTCGGGACGGTCTTCTTCCCAGGCACGCTGCTCGCGATCGGGCCGATCCTCGTCGTGATGCTGCTGGCCGCCCGGCGGCGGGGCCGGGGCCTGGCGATCGCCATCGCCGGCGCGATCACTACGGCGGCGCTCGTGTTCCCGGTGATCCCCAGCATCGTCGACGCTCCCGCGGCGGAGCTCTCCTCGTCGATCGGATCGGACGATGTGTGGTCGATCCTCCGGCTCGCGCCCGGGGGCGGGCCCGGGACGTGGGTGCTCGCGAGCTTCCTGCCGATCGCGGCCCTGCTGTGTTTCGCGATCGTGGGCAGCGAGCTGCGTGCCCGCGCGTGGAGGGCCCTCGGCGCGGCCCTCGCCGGCCTCGGGCTCGCGTGGGCTTCGGCCGCGCGCTGGCTCCCCGACGCCCTGACGAACCAACCCGCGTACCTCGCCCTCGCAGCGCTCGGCATGGCGGCGCTCGTCGGATATGGGCTCGCGACGCTCCGCGATCGGATGGGTCGCGAGGAGTTCGGGTTCCGCCAGATCGCTGCCGGTCTGCTGGCCGTGGTCCTGTCGGTCGGCGTCGGTTCTCAGGCGCTGCAGGCCGCCCTCGCGGAGTGGGCGGTCCAGCCCGACGGACTGCCCCCCGCGTGGCCCGTCGTGTCCGCCAGCGCACCCGGGCCGTTCCGGATCGTGTGGCTCGGTTCGGTCGACGGCGACCCGTTCCCCGCGCCCGGGGGTGATCCCGACGCGATCGTGCAGGCCGGCGAGGCCTCGGTTCGGTACGCGATCACCGACCGGAACGGAGCGACCGCCCTCGACACCGGTCGTGGCACGTTCGGCCCAGGCTACGGGTCCCTCGTCGGTACGCTGCAGGAACTGGTCTCCGGCGACACGCGGCACGCCGGCCAGCTCCTCGCACCCTTCGGCGTGCGGTTCCTCGTGGCGTCCGAAGGGGACCTGCCTCCGGCGGTGGCCGACCGCCTCGAGGACCAGCTGGACCTCTACGCCGTGCCGGCAGGTGGCCTCACGATCTACCGGAACCCTCGGGCGCTGCCGGTCGCCTCCGTGATCGACTCGGCGCCGTTCGCGGAGGCTGCGGCGAGCGGGGACGTGACCGAGCTCGCCGCGCTCCCCGAGCTCTCGGCGACGCCGCTCGTTCGCTCGGACGGGGGCTGGGCAGGCGTGAGCGAAGGTGGAACGCTGTTCATCGCGGAGCAGTTCGCGGACGGGTGGGAGGTGGATGCCGGGGGGGAGCGCTCGGAGCCGACGGAGGCGTTCGGGTGGGCCCTGTCGGCCACCGTCGAGGCCGGGAACGTCGAGGTCGACTTCACCCGCGGATGGATCCGGGTCGTCGAGATGATCCTCCTCGGGCTGCTGTGGGTGGCGGCCCTGTGGATCACCAGGAGGCCGGTGTCTCAGTGAGGGACCGCGGGCAGATCCTCGCCGCGATCGCCGTCGCCGTCGCCGTCGTCCTCGGCGGCGTGTACCTCGAGCGCGAGGTCGGCGCACGGCCGCTCGAGCCCGCGCCGCCCGGGCAGGTTCCGACCGGCGCGTGGCTCTGCCCGCACGGCGGCGGGGACGAGTGGGAGACCTGGATCGAGCTGGCGAACCCCGGCACCGACCCGGTGCTCGCTCGGGTCCGGAGCCTCTCGTCGGGGAAGTCGTCGGAGCCCGAGGACCTCGAGGTCCCACCCGGCGCCACGGTGGAGGTTCCCGTGCGGGCGGGCGGCCGCGAGCGGTCGACCACGGTCGAGTACTTCGGCGGGTTCGTCGCCGCGGGCTGGGTCGCCCACGCGGCCGGGGAGGAGAGCGGGGTTGCCGCAGAGCCGTGCCTGCCGGACACGGGCACGAGATGGTTCCTGCCCGACGGCACGACCCTGGAGAAGGACGACGACGACTACGTCATCGTGATGAACCCGTACGCCACCGACGCGGTGATCTCGCTCACGCTCCTGACCGAGCGGCGGGAGCCCGTCCGCACCGAGGACTGGACCAACGTCACGCTGAAGCCGTTCCACAGCGAAGCGTTCCGGCTGAGCCAGAAGGCGCTCGGGGAGACCACCGTGTCCACGCTCGTCGACGTCTCGGTGGGTCGGGTCGCCGCAGCCACGCTCGGGGTTTCCCGAGGCGGCGGCATCCGGAGCGCGATCGGCCTTCCGGCTGCGACCGGATCCCAGGTGCTGCCGGGTGGCGCGGACTCGGGGCGGAGCGATCTCATCGTGATGAGCGCCGGCCTGGAGCGGGTGAGCGTCTCGGGCGTGATCCTCGACCCGGAGGCCGAGCAGCCGATCGCGGGCCTGGCCGACGCGTCGCCGGCGGCCGAGTCGTCCAGGACGCTCCCCTCCACGACCGCGACGCCCTCGACCCTCGTCGTCACCACCGACGCACCCGACGTCGCGTTCGCTCGCCGCACGTTCGGTGTCGCCTCCGACCAGGCCTCCACCACTGGGGCGGTCGAGGCATCGGATGCCTGGATCGTCCTTCCCGCCGTCGCGGGCTCACCCTCGCACCCGGCGATCGTCCTGGCGAACCCGGGCGAGGAGCCGGCGGTCGTGACGCTGCGCTCGCTGCCGGCGGGCGACCTCACCCCGCCCGCCCCGATCACCGTCGAGGTTCCGCCGCACCGCACGGTCGGCGTGCCCAGGGGGTACGTCGAGGCGAACGGGCCGTCCGCGGTGCTCGCGGTCGCCGAGAGCGGGACCTTCGTCCCGGCCGCGGCATCGTACTCCCGCGGCCGGGAGGGCTACGCGACCTACGCGGTCACGGTCGGCGTGCCGATCGCTGATCGGTGGGTCGCGCCGTGACCGCAGGACGATCGATGGGTCGCTCCGTGACCGTAGCACGCGACCTTCCGTATGATGTCTCCTTGAGCAACGGCCGGTCGATCGATCGCATGAGGCGCTGAGATGGCGAGAGGCAAGCACGGGAGGCATCCACGGATGCGCGTTCTGAAGATCGCGCTCGTGGCCGTCGGCATCCTCGCCGTGATGGGGGCCGGCACGGCCTACGCCGCCTACCGGTACGACTCCTCGGTCTCGGACCGCATCCTGCCCGGCGTGAGGATCGCCGGGGTCGACGTCTCGGAGATGACCCGCAGCGAAGCCGTGCGTGCGGTCACCGCGCACGCGCAGGAGACGCTCACGGCCCAGCTGGCGGTCGAGGCCGGGGATCACACGTGGGTGGTCACGCCGGACGCCCTCGGGATGACCGCCGACGTCGACGGCGCCGTGGACCGTGCGTTCGCGCTCGCCGCCGACCTGTCGCTCGTGTCGAGGGTCTACCACCGGGTGGCCGACGAGCCGCTCGGCGAATCCGTTGATCTCACGTTCGGATACGACGACGCGGAGGTGCTCGCATTCGTGGAGCAGGCACGCGAGGAGGTCGCCGTGCCGGCCGTGGACGCTCGCATCGCGCTCGTCGAGGACCAGCTCGTGATGCGCCGACCGAAGACCGGGCAGGACCTGCAGGCCCGCCTCGCGGCCGCTCGGATCCGGGGTGCGCTCGAGGCCCGCGCCACCGAGGTCCAGATCCCGCTCCGGGTGGTCGAGCCCGAGGTCACCACGTCGGCGCTCGGGAAGACGATCGTCGTGGACCTGTCAGAGAACGACCTGCACCTGTACGAGGGGTTCAAGGTCATGAAGGAGTTCCCGGTGGCGACCGCCGCCTCGGGCTACGTGACCCCCGTCGGCACGTGGCAGATCATCGAGAAGCGAGAGAACCCCACCTGGTACAACCCAGCGCTCGACTCCTGGGGAGCGGACCTGCCGGCGGTCATCGCGCCTGGGCCGAGCAACCCGCTCGGCACCCGGGCCCTCTACCTGAACTCGCCGGGGATCCGCATCCACGGGACCAGCAACTCCGCGTCGATCGGCACCTACGCCTCGCACGGATGCATCCGGATGTTCATCTCGGACTCGGAGGAGCTGTACCCGCTCGTCCCCGTAGGGACCCGGGTCATCATCATGCCGTGACCGCCTGGAACGGGCGGTGACCATCCGGATCGTGGCGTAGGGGAGCCGCGGCCGAGTCGCTCCCCCGAACCGTCCGAAGTCGTGTCATCCCATCGGCGTCCCCTGGCCCCCGGGCTGCCGGCTCCGGTGGGGGATGGCGTCCGGGTAGGTCGGCCGATGCCGCAGGGTCCTGGCGGACGGGGGGGAAATGAGGTCGGGGTGCTATGGCCCGCGGGGCGAGGTCGGGACGACCATACGGGCATGGATCGCGCGACCCAGGGCACGTGTCCCGAGTGCGAGCAGGGCGACCTCATCAGCATCTCGATGGACGTGGGCGGGAGCGAACTGGCGTTCACCACCTGCCACCTGTGCGAGGCGAAGTGGTGGCACCACGACGGTGAGCCCATGCCTCTCCAGAGCGTCATCGGCTCCGTGCTCTCACGGAAGGACTGACGCACCCCGTCGAGTAGGATGCGGTGGCCGTGTCACCGCACCCCGATCTCGATCGCATCTTCAAGGCCTACGACGTCCGCGGGGTCGTGCCCGACGAGCTCAACGAGGACGTCGTCCGCCGTATCGGGTCGGCCTTCGCCGCCTGGGCGGAGGCCCCGAGGCTCGCCGTCGGACGAGACTGCAGGCTGTCGTCGCCCGATCTGGCGGCCGCGTTCATCGACGGGGCCGCTTCGCGAGGGGTCGACGTCATCGACCTGGGGCTCGCCTCCACCGACCTGCTGTACTTCGCCTCCGGCTCGCTCGACGCACCGGGCGCGATGCTCACCGCGAGCCACAACCCACCGCGGTACAACGGGTTGAAGTTCTGCCTGGCCGGCGCGAAGCCTGTGGGGGAGGACACGGGCCTTCGTGAGATCCGCGCACTGGCCGAGCGCGACGACTACCCGCGAGCATCGCGCCGCGGCACGGTGCGGGAGCACGGTCTGCTCGACGCCTACGCCGACCACGTCCTTTCGTTCGTGGAGCCCGCGGAGATCGCCCCGCTCACGGTGGTCGCCGACACCGCGAACGGGATGGGGGGCCTCGTCGTCCCCGCGGTGTTCGACCGGCTGCCGGTCACCCTCGTCCATCTGTATCCGGAGCTCGACGGGACCTTCCCGAACCACCCCGCCGACCCCATCGACCCGGAGAACCAGCGCGACCTGAAGCAGGCGGTCCTCGAGGCCGGCGCGGATATCGGGCTCGCGTTCGACGGGGATGCCGACCGGGTGTTCCTGGTGGACGAGCGCGCCGAGGGCGTCAGCGGGTCCGAGGTCACGGCCCTCGTCGCCAAGGCGATGCTCGAGCGTGTACCCGGAGCATCGATCGTCTACAACCTCATCTGCTCGTGGACCGTGCCGGAGGTGATCCGCGAGAACGGTGGGACGCCGATCCGGACCCGCGTCGGTCATTCCTTCATCAAGCAGGTCATGGCGGAGACCGGCGCGGTCTTCGGTGGCGAGCACTCGGGGCACTACTACTTCCGTGACAACTACCGCGCGGACTCCGGGCTCATCGCGGCCGTCGTCGCGATCGAGCAGCTCTCGCTCGCCGGGCGACCGCTCTCCGAGGTCCTCGCCCCGTTCCGTCGCTACCGCGCGTCCGGTGAGGTCAACTCGCGGGTGGACGACCAGGTGGCGAAGGTCGAGGAGATCGCGGCCGCCTACGCCTCGGGCAGGCAGGACCGGACCGACGGCCTGACGATCGAGTTCGACGACTGGTGGTTCAACGTGCGGCCCTCGAACACGGAGCCGCTGCTCCGCCTGAACGTCGAGGCCAGGACGGAGGAGCTCCTGCAGGAGAAGACCGCGGAGGTGCTCGCGCTCATCCGGAACGAAGGAGGTTCATCGTGAGCCTGGATCCCGAGCTGCTCGAGATCCTCGTGTGCCCGAACGATCGCGGCGAGATCGAGTATCGCGAGGCGGAGCAGGTCATCGTCTGCCTCAAGTGTGGCTACCGGTACCCCGTCCGCGACGGGATCCCGGTGATGCTGATCGACGAGGCCGAGAAGCCGACGGGGAAGAAGCGGCGGTGAACCCGCTCGACGACGAGCGGGAGCTGCGGGCGGCCGACCCGTCCGGCATGCTCGGGTCAGCCGCCTCCCTTCCGCACCAGTGCCGTGAGGGCTACGAGCGGGGTCTCGGAGCGCCGGACCTGCCGTCCGCCGAGGGCGTCGCGAACGTCGCCGTGTGTGGCATGGGGGGCTCGGCGATCGGGGGCGACGTCCTGCGGGCCCTCGCGTCCCACCGTCTCGGGGTCCCGGTCGTGGTGGTCCGCTCGCCCGAGCTGCCCGAGTGGTGCCAGCCCCACACGCTCGTGGTCGCCTCGTCGTACTCCGGGGACACGGCCGAGACCCTGCGTGCATCCGAGGAGGCGGTCCGCCGCGGGTGCCGGGTCGTGGCGGTGACCTCGGGCGGCGAGCTCGCTCGGCGGGCAGAGGAACTCGAGCTCGGACGCGTGCTCGTGCCGGGGGGCTCGGTGCCGAGGGCGGCGTTCGGGTTCCTCACGATGGGTGTGCTCGGGGCGCTCGAGGCGATCGGGCTCCTGCCCACGATGCGGGCCGATGTCGACGAGGCAGCGACCGGGTGCGAGGCGCTCGTCGCGCAGCTCGCCCCCGCCCTGCCGACCGCGGTGAACCCGGCCAAGCGCCTCGCGGAGGCGATCGGCGAGCGCATCCCGGTCGTCTGGGGCGCGGAGGGCATCGGCGCCGTGGCCGCCTCGCGCTGGAAGGCGCAGTTCAACGAGAACGGCAAGGTGCCCGCCTGGTCGAGCGCCCTGCCGGAGCTGGACCACAACGAGATCCTCGGTTGGTCGGAGGATCGAGGGCGTCGGTTCTTCGTCGTCGCGCTCCGCCACGAGGCCGAACCGCCGAGCGTGCCGGAGCGGGTCGAGCTCTCGGCGGCGATCGCGCGGGGCTCGGGGGCCGGGTTCGAGGAGGTGTGGGCGAGCGGTCGATCCGCGCTCGCGCGGCTGGTCACGCTCGTCGCGCACGGCGACTTCACCGCGACGTACCTCGGCCTCGCTCACGGCGCGGACCCGGCCGAGATGGATGCGATCGTGCGGATCAAGCGGGCGCTCGCGGAGACGTGATGGACGGCCTGCCGGGACCGGGTGACGCGTTCGCCGACCAGGCCGCCGAGCTCGTCCGCGAGCGGACGGCGTTCGAGCCGCAGGTCGTCATCGTGCTGGGGAGCGGGCTGGGCGCCGCGGTGGCGAACGTGCGCGAGGAGGCGTCGTTCTCGTTCGAGGAGCTGCCCGGCTTCCCCCGGCCCACGGTCCCCGGTCACGCCGGACGGCTCGCGCTCGGTGAGCTGGCCGGGGTGCCCGTCGCCGTGTTCCGTGGGCGGATCCACTTCTACGAGGGCAACGACCTGTCGACGTGTGCGCTCCCGATCCGGGTCGCTCGCCTGCTGGGCGCCGGGACGGCCGTCCTCACCGCGGCCACCGGAGGGATCGCGGAAGGCCTCGAGACCGGGCGCCTGGTCGTCGGCACGGACCACCTGAACCTCCTCGGGCAGAGCCCGCTCCGCGGCTGGCGGAACCCCGACGGGTCCCCGCCGTTCGTCGACATGGTCGGCGCGTACGACGAAGAGCTGGCCGACCTCGCGGTGGCCGCGGCCGAACGCCTCGGCGTGCCGGTCGCCCGCGGCGTCTACGCGGCGATGCCCGGGCCGATGTACGAGACGCCGGCGGAGATCGGGCTGCTGCGGACGGTCGGAGCCTCGGTCGTGGGGATGTCGATCGTGCCCGAGGCGGTCCCGGCGCGGGCGCTCGGCATGCGCGTGCTGGGCCTGTTCTTCGTCACGAACCAGGTCGGTGCTGAGGTCAAGCATGAGGACGTCGTCGCCGCGTCGAACCGGATGGCCGGCGCGATCGGTGGGGTGATCGAGGATGTCCTCGCGAAAGGAGACCGATGGACTGCGACGTGAAGGATCCCGGCCTCGCCGGGGAGGGCCGGGAGCGGATCGAGTGGGCGGCCAAGGAGATGCCGGTGCTCGCGCTGATCCGCGAGCGGTTCGAGAAGGAGCGGCCGCTCGAGGGGATCCGGATCGGTGCCTGCCTGCACGTGACCACCGAGACGGCGAACCTGATGGAGACGCTGCGGGCGGGCGGCGCCGAGGTCGCGCTCTGCGCCTCGAACCCGCTCTCGACGCAGGACGACGTCGCGGCGGCGCTCTGTGATGCGGGGGTCGCCACGCAGGCGATCAAGGGTGAGGACAACGAGACGTACTTCGGCCACATCGAGGCCGTGCTGGATACCCACCCGCAGGTCACGATGGACGACGGCTGCGACATGGTGAGCGTCCTCCACAAGGATCGCCCCGACCAGGTGCCCGAGGTCCTCGGCGGGACCGAGGAGACCACGACCGGGGTCATCCGCCTCCGCGCGATGGCCGGCGACGGTGCCCTGCGGTACCCGATCGTCTCCGTGAACGACGCGAACACGAAGCGCCTGTTCGACAACCGGTTCGGCACGGGTCAGTCGACGATCGATGCGATCATGCGCGCCACCAACCTGTTGCTCGCGGGCCGCACGGTCGTGGTGTGCGGCTATGGGATGTGCGGACGAGGGGTCGCGTCGCGGGCGCGGGGGATGGGCGCCCAGGTCGTCGTGACCGAGGTGGATCCGCTCCCGGCCCTCGAGGCCGCGATGGAGGGCTACCGCGTGATGTCCCTGCGGGACGCCGCGCGTGTCGGCGACGTCTTCGTCACCGTGACGGGGGACAAGGCCGTGATCCGGCGCGAGCACATGGAGCTCATGAAGGACGGCGCGATCATGGCGAACTCGGGGCACTTCGACGTGGAGATCGACAAGCCCGGGCTCGAGGCGCTGGCCGTGAGCACCCGGCGCATCCGCGGCTCCGTGGACGAGTATCGGCTCGCCGACGGTCGGTGCCTGCACCTCCTCGCGGAAGGCCGGCTCGTGAACCTCGCTGCGGCCGAGGGGCATCCGGCGGCCGTGATGGACATGTCGTTCGCGAACCAGGCGCTGTCGGTGGAGTGGATGGTGCAGCGCCACGCGGAGCTCGGCCCGCAGGTCTACCCGGTCCCGTCCGAGATCGATGCCGAGGTCGCGCGACTCAAGCTCCAGGCGATGGGCGTTCGGATCGACGAGCTCACGAGGGAGCAGGAGGAGTACCTGCGGTCGTGGGACCAGGGGACCTGAGCGGGTTCCGCTCGGCCGGGCGGACGCTGTTCTCCCTCGGCCTCGTGAAGGGGAGCGAGGGCAACCTCTCCGTCTGGGACGGCGACCGGCTGTGGATCACCCGCAGGGGGAGCGAGCTCGCGCGGCTGGAGGAAGGCGACGTCCTGGAGGGCACGCTCGACGAACCCCCCGAGCGGGCGTCGTCCGACCTCGGGCTGCACGTGGCGATGTACCGGGAGCGCGGACCCGGCTCCGTCGCCCACGCGCACCCACGGGGCTCGGTACCGGACGGGTGGGTCCAGGGCCAGCCGCACGGCGCGTACGCGCACGCGACGACCCTCGGCTCGGCCGTCGACCTGCTGGTCGAGCAGGCCAGGTCGGGCGCATGACCGGTCCCGGCATCGTCCCGGTGGAGTGGCGCGGCGACGCCGTCGCGATCTTGGACCAGCGCGCGCTCCCGCATCGCGAGCTCGTGCTCGAGTGCCGGACCGTCGAGCAGGTGGCCGAAGCGATCCGGTCGCTCGCCGTGCGCGGGGCCCCGATCATCGGGGTCGCGGCGGCGTACGGCATGGCCCTCGCGGCCGCGACCTCGGTCGAGACGCGCACGAGGTCGCTGCTCCGGGAGCTCGAGGATGCGGCCGGCACCCTCAGGGCCGCGCGTCCGACCGCCGTGAACCTGGCCTGGGCGATCGACCGCATGATGAGGGTCGCCACGGGTCAGTGCTGCTCGGTGGGCAGCACCCTGCAGCGGGTGCACGAAGAGATGGTGGCCGAGGCGCTCCGCATCGAGGCCGAGGATCGAGAGGCGTGCGCCGCGATGGGGTCCTTCGGCCGCGAGCTCGTGCCGGGCGGCGCGAACGTCCTCACGCACTGCAACACGGGGATGCTCTGCACCGCGGGCATCGGCACGGCACTTGGGGTGGTGATCGCGGCGCATCGCGCCGGCACCGACCTGCACGTGTGGGTGGACGAGACCCGGCCCGTCCTCCAGGGTGCCCGGCTCACGGCGTGGGAGCTGGGCCGGCTGGGCATCGCGCGCACGCTGATCGCCGACGGCGCGGCCGGCTCGCTCATGGCGCGGGGTGAGGTGGATCTCGTGATCGTGGGCGCCGATCGGATCGCCGCGAACGGCGACGTCGCGAACAAGATCGGGACCTATCCGCTGGCGGTGCTCGCCCGTCACCACGACGTGCCCTTCTACGTCGCGGCGCCGGTCTCGACGATCGATCTCGACACGCCGAGCGGCGCCGACATCCCGATCGAGGAGCGCGACCCGGCGGAGGTCACCTCGCCGCTGGGTGTCGACCTCGCGGAGCCGGGGACGCCGGCGGCGAACCCGGCCTTCGACGTCACGCCCGCCGATCTGGTGACCGCGATCGTCACCGACCGAGGCGTGCTCCGGCCGCCGTACGGCGTCGCGCTGCGAGAGGTCCTGGCCCGGAAGGGAGCTGCATGAGCGAGCCGCTCTCGGTCCGCGCGCGCTTCGAGCGATTCCCGGCGACGGTGAAGGGCGCGTTCATCCTGCGCGGTGAAGACCGGGATCCGCACCAGGTCGTGTTCCACGGGGCGAGGGCCGTCGCGGTCGCGGGCGGCGGCACCCGTCCGGTGCCGGTCTCGGCGACGACGCTCGACGTCGCTCCCCACCGGGACGTCTTCGTCCCCTTCGAGGTCCTCGTGGCCGACCTCGAGCCCGGCTGGTACGGGTTCGAGTGCGATCTCGAGATCGACGGCATCCTCTCGACGTACCCGGGGGGTCGCCGCTTCGCCGTCCCGTGGCCCAGGTCGACCGTCCGGCGCGGGCAGGTTCGGATCGACACGTCGGTGCGGCTCGGCGAGCGAGCGACCGTCCGTGTCGAGCACGTCGACTGCGGAGGCGACTCCGTGAGGCTGTCGCTCTCCGTGGACCCGCCGGGACCGCTGACCGTTCGGCTGCTCGCGGACGGGGCCGTGCTCGAGGAGCTCGAGGCCGACGTGGACGAGACCTCCGGCCGCGCGAGGGTCGTGGCGTACCCGCTCCTTCGGACCCACGGCGTGCTGCGGATCGAGCTGAAGGGCCGGGGGCGAGGCGCCGACGGCGCGCTCGACGTCCCACTCCCCTGAACGGCCCGAGGGGTCGGGGCAGACCTCGAGTGTCGGTGCCTCGCTGTACGGTCCGTCGGGTGCTCGGCCCCGTGCTCGACGCGCTCTTCCCCCGCCGCTGCGTCGGATGCGGGCGCGGCCCGTGGCCCCTGTGCACCGCGTGCGCCGCCGAGGTCGTCGAGCTCGCGCCGCCGTGGTGCGAGCGGTGCGGAGCACCGGCCGCGCGTGCGACCTCTCGGTGCCCGGACTGTCCGCCGCAGCCCATCGCGCTCGCGCGCTCCGCGTTCCTCTTCGATGGGCCCGTCCGGGCGGCGGTGCACCGCCTGAAGTTCTCCGGCTGGCGAGCGGTGGCCGAGGCGCTCGGTGAGGCGATGGCGATCGCCTGGACGCGCGGAGGTGTCGACCCCGACCTGCGCGTGGACGTCGTCACGTGGGTCCCGCTCTCCCGTCGCCGGGCGGCCGAGCGCGGGTTCGACCAGGCGCGAGCTCTCGCGGTGGTCGCGGCCGCCCGCCTGGATCTGCCGGTCGCTCCGCTCCTGCGGCGGGAGGGCGATCCCGGCCCGCAGGCGCGTCGCGGACGTGAGGAGCGGCGCGCGGTGATGGCGGGCCGGTTCCGGGCCAGGAGCGAGCCTCCGCCGCGCGTGCTGCTCGTCGACGATGTCCTCACGACCGGTGCGACGGCGGCCTCCTGCGCCGACGCCCTCGTCCGAGCGGGCGGGGGCCGGGTCCTCCTCCTCACGGCGGCGAGGGCGCTCCCGGGGCGCGCGGGAGCCTATACTCGCGGCGGGCTCGCGCCCGGGTCTGTGGTTGCCCCGGGGAGCGGCTCCCCGGTAGTCGATGCCAGCCGCGGGCGAAACGACCCACGTAAGGCGACCCTTGGTCGCTGAGCATGGCGCGGTTTAGATGTAAGTCCTGCCTCGGCGGGGGTGACCCCGCCGGGAGAGGGAGGCGAAGCCGTCCGAAGGACGGCGATCCCCCCGGCAGGCGGGTGTGGGGTCAAAGACCAGGTCAGCCGGGTGCGAGCCCATCGTCCCACCGATCCTCCGGGAACCCCACTCGTCCGGAGGCGCCGGTGGGTCGATACTTACGGGAGACGGACGAAGGAGGGCCCATGGATCTCGTGCTGAAAGGGCGCGGTGCCCGCATCTCCGATCGGGTGCGCGAGGTCGCCGAGCGCAAGCTCGGGCGGCTCGAGCGCATGGAGCCCAGGGTGACGCGCCTGGAACTCGAGATCATCTCGGAGAGGAACCCGCGGCAGGGCGGCGCCCATCGGGTGGAGGCCGCCGTCGACACGCCGAGGAAGACCTACCGCGCGACGGCCGACGCGCAGGACGTGGAGTCGGCGCTCGACGTCGTCGCGGAGAAGCTCGAGCGGCAGATCCGCGATCACCACGAGAAGCGGCGGACCAGGCTCATCGCGGGAGCCAGCCGTGTAAAGTCGGCCAACAACAAGGAGCAAGCTGCGCCGGAGGAGTGATCGGCGCACCGGAGGACCAGGTGGACGAACGACCGAACGGCGAAGCGACGGAGGCGGAGCAGCTGCGCGTGCTCGTCTGCGACGACCATGCATTGTTCCGCCGAGGGCTCGAGATGGTGCTCGGTGAGGAACCGGACCTCGAGCTCGTCGGCGAGGCCTCCGACGGTGTCGAGGTCGTCGAGAAGGCCCAAGAGCTCATGCCGGACGTGATCCTCATGGACGTCCGGATGCCGAAGAAGTCCGGGATCGAGGCGGCCGGCGAGATCAAGGACGTGCTGCCCCACGTGAAGATCCTCATGCTCACGATCAGCGACGAGGAGGCCGACCTCTACGAGGCCATCAAGGCCGGCGCCTCGGGCTACCTGCTGAAGGAGATCCCGATCGAGGAGGTCGCCGACGCGATCCGCTCGGTGTGGGCGGGGCAGTCCCGCATCTCCCCGTCGATGGCTTCGAAGCTGCTCACCGAGTTCGCGGCGATCAGCAAGGCGTCGGAGGAGAAGCCTCAGATGCCGGCGCCGAAGCTCACGGACCGTGAGATGGAGGTCCTGCGGCTGGTCGCGCAGGGCATGAACAACCGGGACATCGCGAAGCACCTCTACATCTCCGAGAACACCGTCAAGAACCACATCCGCAACATCCTCGAGAAGCTCCACCTGCACTCGCGCATGGAAGCGGTCGTCTACGCCGTGCGCGAGAAGATGATCGAGATCGGCTGACGCCGGTCCCGGGCGCGCCCGAACCCTCGCCGGCCGGCTGTCGAACGTCGTTCGCGGGCAAGCGGGGACCCGGCGGTACCATTACAGGCTGAACCCCACCCCCCGGAAGGGATCTCGCGTTGGTCATCGAGAAGCTCGGTCAGATCGGCGAGGGCCGCAAGCGCAAGCAGCTCGAGCAGCTCGCCGGCCTCGTCGGCACGTTCGAGCCGCAGGTGCAGGAGCTGACGGACGAGCAGCTCCGGGGCAAGACCCAGGAGTTCCGGCGCCGCCTCGAGGACGGCGAGACGCTGGACGACCTGCTGCCCGAGGCCTTCGCGGCGGTGCGCGAGGCCGCAGGGCGGACGATCGGGCAGCGGCACTTCGACGTGCAGGTGGCGGGCGCGGTCGCGCTCCACCAGGGCCAGATCGCCGAGATGAAGACCGGTGAGGGCAAGACGCTCACCTCCACGATGCCCGCCTACCTCAACGCCCTCGCGGGCGAGGGCGTGCACATCATCACCGTCAACGACTACCTCGCGAAGCGCGACTCCGAGTGGATGGGGCCCGTGTACCGAGCGCTCGGCGCGAGCGTCGGGCTGATCCAGGCGCACATGACGCCCGAGCAACGCCGCCCCGCGTACGGCGCCGACATCACCTACGGGACGAACAACGAGTTCGGGTTCGACTACCTGCGCGACAACATGGCGATGCGCGCCGTGGACATGGTCCAGCGCGGGCACTTCTACGGGATCGTCGACGAGGTCGACTCGATCCTGATCGACGAGGCGCGGACCCCGCTGATCATCAGCGGCATGGTGGCCGACTCGGCGAAGTGGTACCAGACGTTCGCCCGGCTGGTGCCGCGGTTGAAGCGCGACGTCGACTACGAGATCGACGAGGCGAAGAAGACGGTCGCCGTCACCGAGTCCGGCGTCGCGAAGGTCGAGGAGGCACTCGGTCTCGACAACCTGTACGAGCACGTCCACACGCCGCTCGTGCACCACCTGCAGAACGCGCTCCGCGCGAAGGAGCACTACCACCGTGACGTCGAGTACATCGTGACGAACGGCGAGGTGAAGATCGTCGACGAGTTCACGGGCCGCGTGCTCGAGGGCCGGCGTTACTCGGAGGGTCTCCACCAGGCGATCGAGGCCAAGGAGGGCGTCCGGATCAAGGAGGAGAACCAGACCCTCGCGACGATCACGATCCAGAACTACTTCAAGATGTACGAGAAGCTCGCCGGCATGACCGGGACGGCGCGGACCCAGCTGGCCGAGTTCGAGCAGGTCTACAAGCTCGGCGTGGCCGAGATCCCGACGAACGCCGAGATGATCCGCGTCGACGAACAGGACCTCATCTACAAGGCCGAGGACGCGAAGTGGAAGGCCGTGGTCGAGGACATCGTCGAACGGCATGCAGAGGGCCAGCCGGTCCTCGTCGGCACGGTGTCGATCGAGAAGTCGGAGAAGCT
>Ga0079037_100000858_pt1 | contig 14943 bp, 11 predicted proteins | sample Mud3Dept4metaG_FD_71479 | JGI IMG/M metagenome (GOLD analysis project Ga0079037, IMG submission 71479) | Freshwater wetland microbial communities from Ohio, USA, analyzing the effect of biotic and abiotic controls - Mud 3 Core 4 Depth 4 metaG | ecosystem: Environmental > Aquatic > Freshwater >... | reverse complement strand
GGACCAGCTCCCATCATCCATCCTGCCCGGCATACCAGATAACGTTTTGCGTTTTCCACAACAAAACGTTCTCCCATGTATTTCGCCCGTGCATAAACCCCGAGCGGATTAGGCTGATCCCAATCATCGTAGATCTCTTTTTTCCCATCGAAAATACCCGCAGTACTTATGTAGAGCAATGGAATATCCAGTTTATTTGCTATATAAACTGCATTTTCCACTGTTATAGTATTTGTGTTGTAGGTTTCATCAGCATTAAGCTCGCAAAATTCAAGATCGGTATATGCACCAAGGTGGAACAAATAGTCAGGCCTGAAATCCGTTACATCCTTCATATAGGCATCAAAATCTCTGAAATCCAGATAACTGAGCCATGATTCATTGACATCTTTATCAGTACATTTTAAAATGTAATCGTCTTTGAATTGTCTATAAAAAGCCTCGCCAAGCATTCCTCCACATCCGGCAACATATATTTTCTTTTTCATATTACTGTCAGACTATTTATTAGATAGATTTTCTGTTTCTGATTATTTTCGCAGGTACTCCACCTACTATTGAATATGCTGGGACATCCTTGTTCACTATGCTACCAGCAGCCACTATGCTATTTTTATGAATTCTGACTCCATCAAGCACAACAGCCTGAGAACCTATCCAAACCCCATCTTCAATCACTACTCCCCTTCTTGTTTCGCCTTGCACTACAACCGGCAAATCAGGATTTTCATAATTGTGATTCTCTGAAAAGACCGAAACACCTGGTCCGAAAATTACATCATTTCCAATTATTACCTTTCCTCTCACCTGGATAAAACAATTTTGAGCTATACCAACATTGTTACCAATCTCCATTCCTGTTCCAAGATTTCTTATCACCCCTGTGCATTCAATAATTGTGTTACGATGGATGGATACATTGTTTCCTATCTTGATGCCTTCTCTTGACAAAGCATTGATTTCGACATAATCCCCAATAGTTAATGTTCTGCCTGCCTGAATTTTACTCTTATATTTTATTTTTGTGTGCCTGCCAAGAAAAATGATGCCCTTAGAAGATCCCAAAAAAGGTTTTAGGAAAAACCCACGTATCAATGAATTTATCTTAGATCTCAGAGTGATTATCAGATCAGAGTTTGTCAATGATGAATCGACAATATAATTTTCTTTACCTAATTTCTTTATGACTTTATTTAGTATGTTCTTTATCAATGGCATCCGTGTACACTTTTAATAATCTTAAATAATGAGATTCACTACTGAAATGTTCATTTGCAAAGTCCTTTACTGATTTTGAAAAATCAGTATACTCATCACTGCTTATTAGTGATGAGGCATCAACCATAGATTCCAGGGAATCAGCATTCCCTGATTTAAAAAGGAATCCGTTTTTGGTATGATTTACCAATTCAGGAATTCCTGCAATTTCGGCCCCTATAATCGGTTTTCCAAAATTATATGCTTCAACTAATGCCAATGGATTGTTTTCGTAACATTCTGACGGAATAATAACGAATGAAGAATTTTTTATCAGAGATTCAAGCTCTTCACACGATTTAAATCCTTCATATTCAATATTTGAATTGACTCTTGAAACCTCTTCCACCAAGGCTTTCAACGGGCCTGTACCTGCAATTTTTAATTTGTGTTTTCTTTTTCTTGAAAAAACTTTAAGCAATGTTTCAATTCCCTTTTCAACAGATAATCGACCGAAATATAAATAATAGTCCCCATTATTGATTATTTCCTCATGATTAGAGTAATTTGTGAAATTATATATCTGAGTAAATCTCTCTCTGAAATTCTTATTGAATTCAAGATGCTTGTTCTTGCTAAAATTGCTGACAAAAATAAAATGATCAATGTACTTAATCGGATTCAAAAAATATTTCCAATAATATGCCTCCAACATTACCATGGCACTTTGGGAGACCTGGCCATCTGAGCATCTTTTCAGCAAGCAATGGTAGTAGTGTTTATCCTTGCATCTCTCACACAAATTCCCATCCTTATCAATCAAAGTATTTACGGGACATAATAACCTGTAATCGTGAACAGTATGCACAACCGGAATTCTATATTTCTTTAACATTTTTAATATTGAAACACTAAGAGCCCCGTAAAAAATATGAACATGTGCAATATCTGGTTTATAATCAATTACAAGCTTTTCGAGGTTCTTGCCAGCTTCAACATTAAACAAATAAGATGGTGCCCTTTCAATTTTCTTTAGGAGTGAGAATTCCCGGAAATTTCCGTTGGAAATAAAATATTTATCAAAATCGCTCTTTTCATTCCGGGTATCTTTTGTACTAAAAAAGGCTATACTATGCCCATGTGCTTTTAATAAATGAGCAGTATTAAAATACACCATTTCGGAACCTCCTCTCCGGTAGTGACAGGCGTTGATTAATAAAACTCTCATTTTGTATTAATATCCAGAAAGTTAACTAATGATACCATTATTTATGCCGATAATAGATTTTTATAAGCTGATATATATTCACTTACCATTTTATCTATTGAAAAAGCATTTATTATTCGATTCTTTCCATTATTACCCATTTTAAGCCTTAACGGGGGATCGTTTAGCAGGAGTTCTATTTTCCCGGCAAGTTCAATTGGGTTTGACTGACTTACTAAAAATCCGGTCATGTTGTCTTCAAGAATTTCACAAGTTCCACCACCAGATGTTGCTATAACAGGTTTTCCAAGAGCCATATACTCAAGAATTGAGTTGGAAATCCCTTCTGTAAAAGTAGATAAAATACAGATATCCATCATATTTACAAAAGACTCAATATCAGATTTCATTCCCAGCAACCTGATATGATCACGTAATTTGAAATCAATTGCATTTTTCAGTAAAACAGAATCTGTATTTTTCCCAATAGCAATAAAAGTTGTATCCTTTCTTTTGCCAAGTATTATTTGTGCTGCTCTCAGATAGGTTGGATAATCTTTAAATTCAGAATAGGTTGCAACCATGCCAACAACATATTTCGTGTCTATTTTCAGTTGCTCCCTGATAGTTTTCTCAGGGATAATATTTTCTATTCTATTAAAATTAAAGCCATTGTAGATGACAATACTCTTTTTAACGGGTGCATTATATGCTTTCAGACCTGCTTTTGAATTTCCAATGATTATGTCTGCTAACGGGAAAGTTAATTTTGCCCGAAGCCAGTATTTATTGAAAATATTTTGCTTTCTGGGTGCATCTATCACAATACCGTTAACAAATTTTAAATGCAACAACTTACTAATCGGAGCAATATATATGGCTGTCATCGTATCCCAGCAATGTACAATATCAGGTGTATAGTTTTTACAGAGTCTGTAAAACTTGTTAAAAACAGAAATATCTTTTTTTGTTTTTCTGATTATGAAATTAATGGTAATATCCAGGTTTAAAACCTCCTCATAATTAATATCTTCACTCATGAGGACCAATTCAAACTCAATATCAGGATCTAGTTTCAACACTTTGATAAGTTCAACAAGCCTTCGTTCTTTGCCACCCGATGCCAAACACTCTGAAAAAAACAGGATTTTCATAAAATTGCTCAATCCATATTATGTTCAATGCGGTTCAAACTTGTTACAATATTGAATCGATGAAATTGTCTATCCTGGATGTATTATTTCTGTAATCGAATTTATCAAATCCGATTTGTTTTCCTCTTAATCCAATTTTCTGAGCTTCCTCAGGGTGATCAATTACAAATTGCATTTTATCGGCAAATGAGCTTATTTCATATTTTCCTGCTATGAGCATGTCGAGCATATCATGAAAATAACACGGTATTTCTCCAATATTTGTCGAAATAACAGGGTTACCTGAAGCAATATATTCTCCAATCTTATGCGGAAAACGTGCAATATCTTGAATTACAGGACGAAGTGGGATCAAGAGACCAATCGCATTCTTATAAAATGAATTGAGTTGTGCGTGAGTAAGATTTGAAAATACCCGTATTTGATCTTTATGAGGGGTGCTGTCAATGTAATTGTTGATCTCGACGAAATCGCCGGGAGGTCCATTTATAACTAAAAACAGTTCAACAGATATGTCATTTAAAAGATTAAAAGAATCAATAATAAATTTGATAACTTCTTTGTACACAGTTGCACCGCAGAAAAGAAAGTACTTTTCCATTTTGATGATCTCGATATTTTTAAACCTTTCATAATCCACTAAATTCGGGATTTTAAGATAAGGCTTCTCAGGTGCAACCTTTTTCAGATGATTTATTAAGAATTCGCTTATTACAAGAATACCGTCAACCAATTTTGGTGAATAGAGGTCATACAATTTATCATTAAGCCATAGCCTTATTTTGTACCATTCTTTTTTAATACCTGAAATGAACTCAACATAATTAAGCAATGTCTTAAAATGAAATATTCTGGACAGGATTGAGTAATATAAAACCAGATGAAAAGTATGAGTGGATATAATTGCACAATCCAGTTTATTTTCTTTCTTCAACTTTCTCAATAGTAAATACTCATCCCGTAAACCTTTTAGTTTTAGAAGATTCCTTTCTAAGAAACTTTCAGACCAGAAAGGGGTGCCAGAGGTATAAATAAAGTCAATACCTTCAAAATTGCCCGATGCTTTCATTTCAGGATGATCTGTCTTATTGAGCAACCCTTTACTATTGATAACCGTAACAGAATTACCGGCTTCGATCAGGCTTTTTGAAATCAGGATAATCTTCTGAATTTCCGCTAAACCGTAAGGGAAACCCCTGCATCCAAAACCAAGATAGACTATATATTTTTTATTTATCATTCCTCTTGCGGACTTGTTCTTCAATCCATTTGTAAGTCTTTTCCAAACCATATTTTAAAGGTAAAGAGGGCGCCCAGGCCAGTTTTTCCCTGATCAGTTTGTTATCGGAATTTCGTCCTCTCACTCCTAATGGCCCTTTAATATGATTCAAATAGATAGTCTTTTTGGCAATATTCATAATTATATCTGCCAGTTGATTTATTGTAACCATTTCTTCTGAACCAATATTAACCGGACCTCTGAATTCAGCAGAATCCATTAATTTTCTTATCCCATCGAGACATTCATCTATATACAGAAAAGAGCGTGTCTGTTTTCCATCTCCCCAAATTTCAATCTCTCCTTTATCATTTGCTGACGCTATTTTCCGGCAGACAGCAGCCGGAGCTTTTTCTCTTCCTCCCTGCCATGTTCCTTCCGGCCCAAAAATATTGTGAAATCTGGCGATCTTAACATCCATATTATAATTCCGAAAATATGAAAGATATAATCTTTCACTAAAAAGCTTTTCCCATCCATATTCGCTGTCCGGATTTGCAGGGTAAGCTGATTCTTCAGAACATTTCGGATTATCAGGATCCATTTGATTATATTCAGGATAGATACATGCTGAAGAAGAATAAAAGATCTTTTTAATGCCAGTTTTTTGCCCAAAATTTAACATGTTTAAATTTATAGTAGCTGAATTATGCATTACATCCGCATCATGCTCACCTGTAAAAATATAACCTGCCCCACCCATATCTGCGGCTAATTGATATACTTCATCAAATTCTTGATCTAAAATTGATTTGCATAAAACGGGATCTCTCAGGTCTCCGATAATAAACTCATTTGCTGAGGTCGGACTAAATTCCGGATACTTTAAATCGACACCACGAACCCAAAAACCTTCGCTTTTCAACCTTTTCACTAAATGGCTGCCGATAAATCCACCGGCTCCACAAACTAATGCTCTTTTCATTATTTTAATAGTTTTATTTAAAAGTAAACGTAATTAATATTTATTTTCTAATTCTGTGTCCTCTAGTAGATTATGTTGTTCAAATTTTATATTAACTGATTTCATTCAGTTCCATCCAATGCAAGTTTTGAATCATAACAGGAACGAATAATTTTATGTTTTATTAAAGTCTGTTTTTCAATATTGATGATTTAAAATAAAATAATCTGTACATCAGTGATTTTTAATGTTTGAAAAGATATTTTCCGGTTCGTTTTCTTCGTGGTGAGGCATCAATAACACTAATATTAGAATCAAAGTTAAATGTATGAGTTCCGGCAAGTTTTCTATCCCAATCAGGTTTTACTTTTGAAATCAGTATTTCTTCATACTCTTTCGTACTTAATTTAGTTATTTGATTCAAATTAAATGCCTTACCGTAACCTCCTGAACAATCTTGTGATGGTCGGTATATTTTGCCATTTAAGATAAAAATCCTGCCTGCCGGTCTTGAAGTTTTTATATCAGTGATTATCGGGTTCATTTGATGACTCTGCCAATGACCAGAAAATAAATCATCTGAAAAATAAAGGAATAACTCACTAAACGGAACTGAGGGATTATTCATCTCATCAACTGCTGTAAACAACCACCATTTATTATTATAGAAGAATAATGTGGAATCGGTAGCAGAAATATTTTCCATCAGGTTCATCACAAATTCCCATTTCGCGGGGAAACTTGTACAGCAAAACAGTTGAATAGTCCTGCTATCCTTTGATTCAGGAATCATATAATATTTGCCATTCAATTCAAAAATGAAAGGGTACGACATGTGATATGGTCGTTCAATTATCCTCTCAGAGCTCAAAAGATTACCATTGCCATTAAGCTTTAAAACAGAAATATGAGCTTTACCTGTTTTAAATAAATACTCCTCTACAAATATGAAAAAATGATTGTCTCTGGTGAGGACAAAAGGATCAGCCCAAAATCTGCCTTCAGGTGCATATACTTTAACATAGCTCGCCGGTGCATTCGGAAATAATTTGCCATTTTGGTGTATTTTATAAAGTATATACCAGAACTCTTCTTTTTTATAGACTATTTTCCTGTAAAAGTAATTTACTAAAATTACCACTAAATTCCATAAAGCCTGCAGGGAGGCAGGTGACTTATAAAACTCTGAATTATATATCTCTATATCATTATTATACTTATCTACTAAATTGTTTAGATACTCATTACCTGATAAGTACAATCCTTTTACCAATCGTGGGATTACCAGTGAAGCTAGTCCATAGATTCGATTTCTGTTAATATTGACTGACCTGGTGAAAGTCGATATTGAAGTCCGATATATAACAGTTTCATAATTACAATCCACCCGCGACATATTTACAGTACTTCCTATTTCAGGCATCCTTTTTACTATCTCCCAATAAACCGGGGGAATACCTCTTATGATTCTGCTATCTCCGACATTATATGACCAGATCCCATATCTGGTCAATTTTGCCATATCATTATTAAATGATTCATTTCCAAAATTGAGAATAATGTCAATTTTATAATCTGATATCCTTTTGTAAATATCTGCAGGAATGGCATCACTCATGTTTTCTCTTGCCGGATCAGAAGAAATAATTGGAATTTCTTTAACCAGGGGGAAAATGTTCATTTTTTTTTCATAGTCAAACTCGTTCTTAAAAATGAACCTGTCCAGCTTTTCATGAAACCTGTATATTGCAGAATGGTTAATTTTATTAAATGTTGCAGGATTCTCATCCCTTCTTATCAAAAGTTTTATTTCTGCAAACTCAGAACTGATAAATTTTTCAATTATACGATATTCCCATAATAAAACTTCCTGACTTTTAATCAGAACACCTATTTTTATTTTCTCTTTCACAAAATACCGGTTAAATAGTCAGTCATTACCCTGTAAGATTTTTTTAGCAGTGAAGTTTTGTTTTGAAAAAGGTGTATAAGTGTCCGTGTGAGACTTTATTTCATTTGAAATCCACTCTTTAGACTTTTTGTCCAATATCTTCCCGTATAATATCGAGTTTTAAAAGCAATTGTTTGGTCTCTTCAATAGTTAACCGGTCGGTATTATGGGAAGTATATTCTTCAATTTGAGCAATCTGAGTTTCACCCTTAATGAAGTATCTGTCATAATTCAGATCACGTGTATCAGCTGGTATCCGGTAGTAAAGTCCAAGATCCTCAGCCTTTACCATCTCCTCCCGGTTCACAAGAGTTTCATAGAGTTTTTCGCCATGCCGTGTTCCAATGATTTTAATCGAATTGTTTGAACCATACAATTGAAGCAATGCTTTTACCAGCACATCAATAGTAGCCGCAGGAGATTTCTGGACAAATATGTCACCGGGATTTCCATTCTGAAAAGCAAAAATGACCAGATCAACCGCACCATCGAGTGTCATCATAAAACGGGTCATATTCGGATCTGTAATAGTAATTGCTTCTCCTTTTTTTATCTGATCCACAAAGAGAGGTATCACGGAACCTCTTGAAGCCATTACGTTGCCATACCGGGTGCCGCAAAACACCATTCCCAGATGATTTAAATTTCTGGATTTGGCTATCATTACTTTCTCGCTAAGCGCCTTTGACATTCCCATAGCATTAATAGGATACACCGCTTTATCGGTACTGAGTACAATTGCCCTGGAGACATTATTTTCTATAGCTGCGTTAAGAACATTTTCACATCCCAGAATATTTGTGCGAACAGCTTCCATAGGAAAAAATTCACACGAAGGCACCTGTTTTAAAGCTGCAGCCTGAAATACATAGTCAACCCCTTTCATGGCATGGTTTATACTTTCATAATTCCGTACATCACCTATGTAGTATTTTATTTTTTCATTTTTGTAATACTGACGCATATCATCCTGTTTTTTCTCATCACGGCTGAAAATACGTATTTCCTTTATATCACTTTTTAAAAACCGACGCAGAACTGCATTCCCGAATGATCCTGTACCTCCTGTTATCAATAACACCTTATCTTTGAACATGATCCATTATATTAATATCATCAAAATAATTCCTTGAATATAACTGCCCAGTACTATCTGTTTTCTGATTAATCATTTACAGTTTCTTCAATAATTTCCTGAGGTTTTTTAAATCCCGGTAATTCCAATGAGGATTTATCGGTATAATACTTCATATATATTACTGCCAGCAGAATACCCATTTCACTTAGATTGAAATAAACAAGCGTAGCATTTGCTATACAGAAAGATAGCAAACCATAGAAACTGCCCCAGAACATATGTTTCTTCCCGATAAGCCAGGAATTTCTTAACAGGAAAAAAATGGAGAGAAAAAAGAATATTGAACCGATAATTCCATAAAAGTATAAATAGGATAAGTATCCTATATGTATTATAGTGGCTTGACCTCTCAATAACTGAACCACATCCAATCCTGTTGCTGGTCCGACTCCAAACCATGGATGTTCGGGGAACTTTATCATAAAAACCTCATAAGATGTTACTCTGGCTCTGGCGGAAGCCAGGTTTGTTCCTCTTTCCAGGATCCTCTCGTCAATGACCTTGCCAATGTCATAGTTATAAACTTTGGCCACAGCGGTTATGGCTATTATACTAAATAACAAAATCAGCATAATATACACCTTCTTTCTAAAATCAATTTTAGAAACGAAGAATAACTGCGAAAAGACAATAATAGCTGATAACATAACGTATCTGGCTCTGGTTAAAAAAGATACAACAATCCCACTCACCACTGTCATAGGAAAAGTTATTTTCTCCATACTCCCGATACTCAGCAAAATAGATATCAATATCGGGAAGCTGATCCCAATAGAATTTAAATCCATCCAGCTATATATGGAGAATTTCCTGTTTTGTTCGACATATAAATAGTTTGTTGGATCACCAGTTAATTTTGGACTTAAAAAGAAGTTTGGGAATTTAATTTGTATTACACTTACAATCAATGTGATAATAATAATTGCAAAAATACAATTATTCATTTTGCGAATAAATTTTTCATCAAAGTGAGTATTTTCGATGATGAAAAATGCAATGCATGCAAGTACATTGGTATCTGAAAGAATATAAAAGAGCCAATTAGTATTTGCTGGTATTAAATCTTTAACATATACTAAGACCAGATGATAAACCGTAAAAATGAGAAAGAAAATTAAATACTTTGATAATTTTATTTTTTGAATAAAAACATAATAAACGGCTATCGGGAGTAATATTAAGATTACTATTTTGTCGATATATATTTTTGTTAAAGATGTAGACAACCATGCCCATAGGGGATAAAAAGGGAAAAGTACAAGAACCAGATATTGAATAAACTTATCCATTCTTAAGATAGGAATGTTTTAATAGAGTCAATAATGCAGCTGATATCCGTCGGAGCCAATTCATAATACATGGGAAGCCTGATTAGCTGATCCGTATACCTGTCGCTGTTGATCAGGACTCGTCCATCATGGTGTGGCTGATAAAAAGGACTTTTATGGAGGCTCAAATAGTGAAAGACCGCGTAAATTCCATTCGTTTTTAGATATTCAATCAATGAAGTCCGGGTCTGAAGGTCAGGACAAACAAGATAAAACATATGTCCGTTATTGGTCGCATATTCCGGTATAAATGGCAATTTCACATCATTTTGAATACAGGAGGTTTCCAATCCCTGAAAATAAGCTTCCCAGATGCTTTTCCTCTTTGATTGTATAATATCAACATTTTCAAGCTGAGCATAAAGGTATGCAGCAATTATTTCGGAAGGAAGGAATGAAGAACCAATATCAATCCAGCCATATTTATTTACTTCGCCCCTGAAAAATTCTGACCTGTTTGTTCCTTTCTCCCAGATTATTTCAGATCTTCTGATGAACCGTTCATCATTGATTACCAGCATGCCACCCTCACCTGCATTTATATTTTTTGTTTCGTGAAAAGAAAATGCCGCCAAATGACCTATTGAACCCAAAGATTTACCTTTGTAGTAAGAATCTATTGCCTGTGCTGCATCTTCAATAACCAGCAATTTATATTTTGCTGCCAGATCCATTATAGGATCCATATCGCATGCAATCCCTGCATAATGGACTGGTACTATGACTTTAGTCCGTGAAGTAATCAATTCTTCAATAAGACCGGTATCTATATTCGGATTTTGACTATTGCTGTCAGCGAAAACTATTTTGGCTCCCTGTCGTACAAATGCCAAAGCTGTCGAAACAAAAGTATATGATGGTATAATAACTTCATCACCGGGATGAATATCAGCCAGGATAGCACACATCTCAAGAGCATCTGTACAAGAAGTGGTAAGCAAAACCTTCCTGAAACCAAACTTTTCTTCAAAGAATTTCTGGCACTTTTGAGTAAACATGCCATTGCCGGATATTTTACCGGAGTAAATGGCCTGGTACATGTAATGCATCTCCTTGCCAGTAAGGTAGGGTTTATTAAATGGGATTTTCAGCTTATCCATAAATGATAAATATTCACAACACTTTTAACGTCAAAGCCCATTGATTTATAGAATCTGCAGGCACCTGTATTTTTACCCTGTGTTACGACTTCGACAATATTAACTTTTTTTTCTCTGAAATATAACAAGGCGGACTGAACTAATTTCTTGCCAATAGATTTTCCCCTCTCTTTTTCGTCAACCGCAAGTAATCCTATTGATCCAGTATTTTCCTTAAATTCCAGAGTAATTAAACCTTTTTCATCGTCATTCTCACTGTATACCAGTACCTCATCTGCAATTTCTTTTTTCACGGATTTTTCGATCCATACCAGATATAGTTTTTCATACTCGCCATTATAAAAATTTGGATCAGTCTTAAACCGTGAGTAAATACCGCTTTGTAATGCTAACGACTTTAGTTTTTCTGAAGCAGAATCAAGTTTATATGATTTAACATTATCAAATGGAGGAGGAATAAAGTTATCTGCTTCATTGATTCTCATAAAAAATGTGATTTTTTCGTCAACCAGAAGTCCGGAGGCACTTTGAAATGAAGAATTAGATATTTTGTCATCAGGACTGGCAAAACAGTACGCAAGCTTAAAACCTTTTTCACCAAGCTCCCTGATGATTTTGTCTAACTCATTAAATTCCAGATTCTGTGCCCGAATAGCGGCTATTTTATATCCGAAGAACCATGAGTCCCATTCCAGCTGATTATAAATCATTGTATCCCTTATTTATTCCAGATTCCTGTAGCTTTATTATTTATTAATTTCAAATATTGTATAGGTGACCAGATTGCACTTATAACTGCTAAAATTGTTGTGGATAAAACCACTCCGTAAATTCCAAGGTGTTTACCTAAATATATACTTAATGGGATATTAATTAATGCGCCAAATGCTCCGCTGTACAATTGCAGTTTGATTTTCCCTACTCCGTTAAGAAAATGTGAAAATATCCCACACCAGGCATTTAATATTACATAAAGAGCCATGACGATTGATATGCTTAAAGGAACTACTATTTCCTTCACCCACAATTTGTAAATAATATTCGAAAATACAAGCATTATAAGGGTTACAATGCTTAACAATGCCCATAGTTGCACTAATCTTTTTAAAGCATTCTTTATCCATGGGGTATCTTTCTTGGTCCAGGCTTCTGTAAAAGCGCTCCAGAAGGGCATTACAATTATGCCAAAACCCATTGAAATTACATTAAAATACTTATATGCAATGTTGAAAGGAGTTACTTGTTCTGGTCCATATAGCTGAGCTATTATAATATTACTTGTTTGATATATAACTATTGAAGCTATCTGTATAAAAAAGAATTTAAATCCAAGGGTCATTAAGTCACGTGCATAACTGAATTTAACATACCTGACAGACGGCGCATATTTCTTATATTCATGGTTATAGAACCACAGGCTGGAAGTAGCTAGTACTAAAACCGGAGCGAGACCTAATGTAGTTCCCAGATAGATCAGATTTCCACTTGTGGTTTTGGTAAGTATATAGATTATCAATAATGAGAAGAGACTTCCAAGAAGGTTAAAGAAAGAAGCTTTTGCAGGTTCCTGGTTTGCTGTTAAGATTGTGGTTATCAGCTGCAGAACAAATTGAATACAAAAGAAAGAGAAAACAATCAAGGCCAGCACGCTAAGCTCACCTGCCATATCAGCAGGCGTATTTAGTATTCTTGACCAGTTCAGGAATGGATTAATACACAAGAAAATTACCAAAACGCTGCCAATAATAATACTTAATATACCATATGTTGTACTTACATAAATACGGGCTAACTCGTGTTCACCCTTAGCCATGGCTTCAGCAAATTTATTACGCATGCCGTTGCCGAATCCGATATCAAAAAAGCCAAACCAGCCAATTATCGAACTTAGAGTAAGCCATACACCGTATCGCGTTGGATTTACATAATTTATGGTTAATGGCACTAAAAGCAGACTGATAGCTATACTGCAACCTCTTATTATAGCTGAGTAGAGAATGTTCTTCTTTGCTTTTACGCTGCGTTCATGGCCTTTGGTGAAAAGCCCGGTGAAAAAACTAATGATTGGGATTTTAGAAGAATTCATCTGTTTTGATTTCTTAAAACAGCTTTAGAATATATTTACACGTGTTAAGTCTGTCTCCTTTTGAAGATCCTGACAATTTACAGCTTCGCCCCGTCAGTCCCAGCTTTGTAACCAACAACATTAAAAGGATAATTTAAAGCCGGATTTACTCCTCCTGATTCCCGGGAGAAAATCAGCTTTCAAAACTCCTCAAAATTTTATCTTTAAGTGTACAAAATTAAGGAGAAAAATTACCAAGGAGTAATATATTATGACTAATAACTTGACTAAGTGAGTGGATATTGTCCTCAGGCAGCTTATCCTGTTTATTTTTGGGAAATATCCATTAATAACCGCTGAAATTCTTTCCGGACTTTTTCCTGATCAAATTTATCTTTTGCCAGGTTTACGGCATTCTGACTTATCTTTATTCGATAGTTTTCATCATTAATTAATTGGTTCAAAGCGTTAATGATTTTGACCGGACTCCTTTCATTAACGCAGCAGCCACAATCATTTTGTATAAAGAACTTTGAAATTGCAGTCTCTCCCGGGGCATACAAAAGAACAGGTGTTCCTGAAATCAAATATTCCGATGCTTTGGTTGGCATTGAGAATTTCAGGTATGCAAGTCCTTTTTCGCTGAAATCATTTGCCAAAAGCAAAATATCAGCAGCTGCAAATATTCCGGGTAATTGTTCATAAGAAGAAAAAGGATTGAAAACAACACAATTATACTTATGAAGTTTATTTAAAATTGCCGGGTCTTTGGTGAATGTCTGGATATGAAGCTTGATTTCGACGGTTTCATCCCTGATCGAATCAATTGCAGAAGCAATATCGGTTAAGGATTCGGAAATTCCTATTCCAATCCGGCCGGAATAAAGAATGGTTACATTTTTCCTGTCAAGACCGTATCCTTTTTTTATGTGAGGGAGCCAGACATCACTTTCAATAGGATTATGAAAAGGAATGAACTCTTTATTATATCTTTTTAAATATTCATCCGACATGGCCTCACTAATGCTTAAATGAAGATCAACCCTATCATTGAATTGCCTTAGTTCATTATCTATTTTCTTTATCCAGTAATTTCCGGATAAACCGTTACTGGTCAACGAAGAGGGCCAGTCGTCCATTACGTGATTCACGGATGGTATTTTCAGGTGATCGATCAGCTCACAGGCGAACAAAAGCGTTTCCCTTGAAGATATCTGTAAATACAGAACTTCAGGTTTAAATCCGGATAGCCATTCCATGAATTTTTTCGATAATGAAATTCTTGATAGCGAATGAAACAATCCAAGCCATCTAAGCAATGGGTAAAAAAATCTTTCGACAAATTCTGTTCTGACCCCGATTTTGCGTTGATTACCAGGGGATTCAGTTTTTACCACTATTGATTTTAGTCCGGAGGGAAAAGATTTCTGAAACAGATTAAGCGGGAATTTCCACTTATGTTCTTCTCTTCCAAGCTGATAATAAGTGTCACAGACGTCAGTGGTGACATTGTATAATCCATGTCCCATATATGCGACAGCGATCTTATCTTTTGGCCACCCTCTGAAAAGATTGGTTAATGTTATCCCTCCTCCGCAATAGTTATTAAAAGGCTGCCCA
>Ga0079037_100000857_pt1 | contig 14943 bp, 12 predicted proteins | sample Mud3Dept4metaG_FD_71479 | JGI IMG/M metagenome (GOLD analysis project Ga0079037, IMG submission 71479) | Freshwater wetland microbial communities from Ohio, USA, analyzing the effect of biotic and abiotic controls - Mud 3 Core 4 Depth 4 metaG | ecosystem: Environmental > Aquatic > Freshwater >... | reverse complement strand
CCCCCTGCGAGGAAGGCGCCACTCGCCATGGCGAACGCGGTCCCCGCGCCGAGGCGGCGTGCCTCGGTCGGCTGGTTGTTGACCCCGGCCCTGCTGCTGGCCGCCGCACCGCTGTGGGCGCAGGCGACCCGTTTCGACCGAGCGGCCGTCGAGCATCGGCTGGCGGAGGCCGAAGCGCGTCGGGACTGGACGGCTGCACTCGAGGCTGCACAGGCACTGAACGAGCACGCCGAGGAGGAGCACCTCGAGGCGCTGTACCGGGTTGCGCGTCTCCACGCCCTGCTCGGGGAGGCCGAGCGCGCCTGCGAATCCCTCGAGCGGCTCCAGCAGGCGGGCCTCTTCAGCGTGCAGCGGGTGCGGCGCGACGAGGCGTTCGCGACGCTGCGCGAGGAGCCGCGCTTCAAGGCCGTGACGCAGGCCATCTGGTTGAAAGGCTACCTGTGGCTGCTGGAGCGCCCGGAGCGCGACGCGTACCAAGAGCCCGATCGGGTCATGGACGCTCTGGCCTTCCGGCCGGGCGAGCGCGTGGCCGACATCGGCGCGGGGTCGGGCTACTTCACGCGCCGCATCAGCCGCGCGGTGGGACCGACCGGCGTCGTGTGGGCCGTCGACATCCGCCCCGAGATCCTCGCCGTGCTGCACGAGCGCGCGCGGCGCGAGGGCCTTGCCAACATCCGTCTGCAGCAGGTCGAGCCCGACGACCCGCAGCTGCCCGCCGGCCGGGTCGACACGGCGCTCATGGTCGATACGCTGCACTACGTGAAGGACCGCGCCGCGTACGCCCGGAAGCTCCGGGCCGCGCTCGCACCAGGCGGCCGCGTCGTCGTCATCGACTTCGTGCCGAAGCCGCCCGCCGAGCGGCCGTGGGGCCCGCCGCCCGAACAGAAGATGTCGCGCGAGGAGGTGGACGCGGCCATGGCCGAGGCCGGCCTCGTCGCGGTGCGCGCGCACGCGTTCCTCACCGAGCAGTTCTTCGTGGAGTACCGGCCCCGGTAGGCGCCAGGGGGCGGCAGCTGCAGAAAAGGGGCGCAGGCTGCCGGCCCGGCCGGCAACCTGCGATCCTGGGGTGAAAGGCTGGCGGCCCGTCAGAAGCGATACGTCAGCCGCGCGTAGACGAGGTTGACCTCGTAGCCGCCGTTGTCCTCCTTCATGAAGAACAGCACCGACTGCGGGAACATCGTCGTCCCGTCGGTGAACGCGTCCGCATGGCTGTACTTCTCGTACGCGTAGCCGCCGCTGCAGCTCCACGACTTGCCCAGCATGTAGGTGAGGTCCGCCACGATCGTCGTCAACTCGGTGTCGTCGAAGTCGGTGATGTCGGCGGCCCCGCCGGTCCCGGGCGGCACGACCGCCGGCACGGTCGTGGCAGACGAGCACGCCGACTGGCACCGCCCGGGCGTGTAGAAGCTGCCCGCCTCGCGCGCCGTGATGTCCATCAGGCCGTCCACCTCCTGGTGCCGCAGCAGGAACGAGACCTTCCACTTCTCCGGGACGATGTCGAACGCCACGTTCGCGCCGAACGTGTCGCCCCGGTCTCGGCCCCTGTAGTTGAGCAGGTTGTTGAGCGCCGTGCCGGTGGTCGTGGAGAACTGGTTCGTGGACAGGTTCTTCTCGTACGTGTAGTAGGCGCTGACCTCGGTCCGCTCGTTCGGCGTGAAGTCGACCTCCGCCGTGTAGGTGTCGTAGCTGGCCTCGAGCAGGCCGCTGGGCGTCCCGGGGATGGGCGTCGCGCCGGGTACCGGCACGCCGCCCGACACCGCGATCCGGTCCGGCCGGTTCACGTAGTCGTCGTTCCAGTGGTAGTAGGAGAAGACGAACCCGAGCGAGGGAATCGGCGTCACGTCGATGTTGACGCCGGCGCGCATCCGCTCGCGCTCGGCCTCGTCGAACTGGAACCCGTACACGGTGTGCCCCTCGGCCGATCGGTCGAGCCACTCGACCATGCCGCGGAAGCCCACCAGGTCCCAGGCGTGGAACACGGCCGCCAGCGAGTAGCCGGTCTCGTCACCCGAGGTGGCCTCGCGCCAGGTCCGCTCGAACTGCGAGTACCTGTAGGCTCCTTCGAGCGTCAACGGGCCCACGTCGAAGCCGACCTGGGCGTCGAACCGGTCGGTGCTGTGATCGTAGGGGTTGGCCGTGAGGTAGCCATACGGAGCCTCTTCGCTTGCGGAGGCCGACGTCCACGAGCGGTCCGGCGAGCCGGACGTGCTTCCGCCCAGCCACGAGATGGGCGTCGTCTCGTTCTCGAGGTCGTAGCTGCGGTAGCGCATCCGGATCGACAGGGGGCTGATCGGGCGCGACACGAAGGCGACGTTGAACATCGTCGTGTCGATCTTGCCGTCGAGCGACGACTGCGGCAGCGCCGACAGGCTGGTGGCCGGCACGCCCCCGGGCGTGAGGATGGCCGAGTTGATCGTGAAGGGCAGGAACGCCGCGTCCTGCGTCATCGTCTGGAACGCGAGGTCGGCGAAGATCCGCGTCTGGCGCGCCAGCTTGATCTGGCCGCCGAAGGCAATGCGGTCGGCCTCGTTGTCTGGCGACGTGCTGAATCGCACCTGACCCGGACCGCCGGGGACGGCCGTCGAGGTGTAGGCCAGGTCGGTGGCGCGGAACGGGTTGTCGATGACGAGCGACCCCACCTGGTCGTTGTAGACGTTGTGGTTGAACGAGGCGTACGCGTTGCCGAGCCTGAAGTCGTAGGCCCACCGGATGCCGAAGTCCTGCGTGGTCTCGTCGAGCGGCTCGCCCACGTCGACGGCGCTCGTGACGGTGCCGAGGATGTCGCCGCCGCTCGCGCCGCGGTAGCCCGTCTTGGTGTCGTAGATGTAGGTGAACGCCAGGCCGAACGGGAGGCTGACCCCGACGTCGGTGCGCTTGCGCTCGCCGGACACGTCGATGCTTCCGGCCGAGGCGATCGTCGGGGCGAGCAGGTTCGCGTAGAACGGGTACGTGCGCGCACTGGTGGGCACGGCGTCGACGGCGTCGCCGAGCGCCTTGCGCAGCGTGGCGTTCATGCTCCACACGCCCTGGGCCGTCTCGTCGTGGATCACCTGCCCGTCGTAGCCCATGTTGTGCGGGATCTGGTTGTAGTCGAACGTCACGCCGAGCCAGCCGACATTCGCATACCCGAAGTAGCGCTGGTCCTTCTCCGAGACGCTGCTGGCGAAGAGCGCGAAGTCGCTGCCGTCGTGGCTGCCCTGGAAGGAGAACTGCGGGAGCGAGATGCCCTTCGGGATCTCGCGGTACTCCTCGAACTTCGACGAGTCGACATCGTCGCGGCCGAGCAGCAGGAACGAGGCGTCGCCGGTGAACCAGTCGGGCGCCGGCGCCGGGGCGGCGGCGGGGAGAGGCGCGGGGGTGTCCTGCGCCAGGATCGGAGCGCTCGTGGAGAGCCAGCCACAAGCGAGAGCCACACAGACGATATGGGTTCGCTTCATGGCCTACCTCACGAAGAAAGCGCCGGACGGATGGTTGGAGCCGTGTACCTTGACGTGGCACGTCCGGCAACTGCGCTCGATGAACCGCGAGCCCGCGGTCGGGTAGCCGCTCGCCGCTCCGGACGGGGCGACCGGCACGCCCCTCTCGGTGTTGAGGTTGTCACCCGACCCGAAGTGGCCCGAGCCGGTGAAGTGGCAGCTCCAACAGAGGTTCGGCATCTTCTGGGTCAGGAGCCGCGGGTGGTTGGTGCCGTGCGGCTCGTGGCACGACACGCAGTCCTCGCGCACCGGTGCGTGCTCGAAGGCGAAGGGGCCGCGCTTCTCGGCGTGGCACTGGTAGCAGAGGTCGTTGACCGAGTCGGCCTTCAGCATGTTGGGCACGTTGCCCTCGTGCGGGTTGTGGCAGCTCGAACAGCTCATCTTGCCTTCGCGGACCGGATGGTGCGAGGTGCGCAGCATCTTGGCCCGGGTCGACTTGTGACAGGTGGCGCACGTCTCGGGATCACGCGCCGTCTTGAGCTGCCCCGTCACCGACTTGGCCTCGTGCACGCTGTGACAGTCGGTGCAGGCGACGTTGCGGCGCGCGTGCATCCCGCTCAGCCACGACTGCTGCCCGGCCTTCTCGTGACAGGCGAGGCAGATGTCGTTGCGCTGCTTCGCCGCGAGGTGCTTCAGCGTCGGCACCGGGCCGTTGCTCTCGCCGGCGGTCTGGGCCTTCAGGTGCTCGGCCACGTTGGGGTGACACCGCGCGCAGCTCTGGTCGAGGCCGCCGTGCTTGCTGCGGGTGAAGGTGGGGCCGACGGCCGTGTCGTGACACGCCTCGCAGTCGGTCACGGTCCAGGCCGGGGGTGCGCCTGGCGCCTGCGCCTGTGCAGAGGCATTGCCCTCCAGCACGGCCAGGCTCGCGGCGAGCGCCGCCAGGAAGAGGACACTACGCATCAGGGCCTTCCTTTCTCGAGGGTCGCTGTGGCGACCGGTGGTGCCATCGGAGCACCAAGAACCCGCCGTTCATGAGAGGGAGATGAGAACGTCGCGGTGGGCGCCGCAGGGCCCGCTGACAACGAGCACACGGCTGCGTAGAACACGCAAGAACACGACCATCGTAGGACTGGCTCGATTTCCAGAGAATTCTGCGAGCGACGGCGGGAAGGGGGGCGCAGGTCCGGGCGGGTCACCGATCCACTGCCGGGATCGCGGCAGCGGGCAGTCCGGACAACGTAACGCGCACGGCACCGACGCCACACGGGCGTGGAGCTCATGGAGCAACCGCCCTGCGCTGGGCAGATGGGCCGCCCGGATCCGCTGGATCCGGCGGCCCCGCAGGTTCCCGCCCCGGGGCCCGACGGCGGCTTCCCGGCGACGGGCGCGCGCCTGACGGTGGTGCCGGTGCCGCAGCACGGCCCGGCGCCCGTCGCCTCACACCCGCGCCAGGGTTGCCCGATGGCCCCGCGCGTGCCGGGGCGCGCAGGGCGGTGGCCGGCACGCGGCGCCGGGATGCAGGGGTGCTGGCGGGTGCGATAATCGAAACCACGGAGGGATGGCCGAGCGGTTTAAGGCAGCGGTCTTGAAAACCGCCGTACGGGAAACCGTACCGTGGGTTCGAATCCCACTCCCTCCGCCACCGCTCGCACGGCTCGCGGCGGCCTTCGTGCGTGCGCCTCCTGCGCGGGACCGCTCGCGCGCTCCCGACGCCCGAATCCCACTCCCTCCGCCAGAAGAGGACGTAGCGGCGTCGAACTCGGGGGCGTCCGCATTGCCTCGCCCGATCTGCGACTCGGCGAGGATCGTTGCCTCAGCGGATTTGCTACCATCAACGAATCCAGGAGGGATGTTGTGCCGCTCCGACCTTGGCCGTCGCCAGGGGCGCCCTGACGGCTGAGGCCGTTGCCATCCGGGTTCGCCAACCGACGAGCCATCGCGAGCCCTGAGATCGGCGTGTCCCGGCGTGCGCCGCTCGGCCACGGCCGATTCCAGGCTTCTGATACGGCCCCATGCCCACCACCCTGCCATTCCCCTCGTCGCCGCCGGTGACCACGATCGCGGAGGTGGTCGACCGGCTCGGCCAGCTCGATGCGGGCTTCGCGCCAGGCGACGGCGTGGCCGCGTTCAATCGCCTCTACCTGCGCATGACCGCGTCGGTGCAGGCCGCGGTCGCCGGTGGGCGTTTCGAGGATCCGGCCTTCATGCACCGGCTCGATGTCGGCTTCGCGCAGCGCTACCTCGACGCCATCACCGCCGACGCGCACGCGCCGGATCGGGTGCCGCGCGCGTGGCAGTGCCTGTTCGACGCACGTCACCGGCGCGGCATCACGGCCCTGCGGTTCGCCGTGGCCGGGATGAACGCCCACATCAACTTCGACCTGGCGCTGGCCCTCGTGGCCGCCTGCGCGGAAGCAGGGGTCGCTCCCCTTCCGGGTTCGCCGCAGCACCGCGACTACCTGCGGATCAACGACGTGCTCGCGGCAACCTCCAGCCACGTGAAGGACTGGTTGCTGCCACTTTCGATCGCGATCGCAGACGAGGTGCTCGGCGACTCCGACGATCTGGCCGCGCTCTGGAGCATCGTTCGGGCGCGCGACGCCGCGTGGACGCAGGCCGAGACGCTGTGGGCACTTCGCGCGGTCCCCGCCCTGGCGGATCGCGTGACCACGTCGCTCGACCGGTTCGTCGGATTTGCGGGACGCAGCCTGCTGGCCCCGCAGGTGCTGCTGCCGCGCCGGGCGTGAACAGGCGCCGCCGAATGCGCGCGCCGGGCAGGCATCGTCGGCTGTCGCAACGGGTGAGGCCCGGCACCTACGCGCGTTGCCCTCCGGGTCACGTGACGATCTTCGGTCACCAGCCGCCCGTCGCCGGTGAATCCGCACTCCCTTCGTGACGGGGACGGTTCTCGGTTCGGCGCGCCAGAGAGGCCGTGGGCAGGCACCCGGGCCTGGCCGTGTTCTGGCGAATCAGGGCTAGGATTGCGGTGTGGCCGTTCCACCTGTGGCCGTGAGCGGACTGCTCTCGGCGGGTGCGCTCGCGCTCGCGACGCTGGCCCTTCGGGGACTCGGCGTCGTGTCCCCCACAATCGTCGCCCTGACGTATCTGCTGGTGGTGCTGTTTGCTGCCTCGTCGACGACGTTGACCGTCGCCATCGCCACGTCGGCCGCGGCGATGCTCTCGCTGAACTTCTTCTTCATGGCGCCCGTGGGCACCTTCACGATTGCCGATCCGCAGAATTGGGTGGCGCTCATCGCCTTCCTGGTCGTCGCCGTCGTTGCGAGCCACCTCTCCTCCACCGCGCGGGCGCGTACCGATGAAGCCGTGGAGCGACGCAACGAGGTGGCGCGGTTGTTCGACGTGAGCCGGGACGTGCTCCTCACGACGGACACGCAGGAGGCCAACGTGGCGGTTGCACGGCATGTGGCCCGCCGCTTCGACCTGCCGGTGGTGGCGATCGCCATGCCGGCCGAGCAGGGCGGCTGGCAGTTGGCACACGGCGGCGCTGAGCAACCTGACATCCCCACCGATCGGCTCGAGCAGGCATGGGCCTCGGTGCGCGGGACGCTCGAGTTCGACGCGCGCACGCGTACCTATGGCGGCCACCGGCGACTGGATTCATCCTTCGGCCAGTTGGCGCTCGTACCGGTGCGCATCGGCATTCGCCCGGTCGGGCTGGTGGCACTCGGTGGCCGCCCCGTCGAACCGGGCACGGCAGACGCCATCGCGGGCCTCATCGCGATTGCGATCGAGCGCGCCCGGTTCCTCGACGAGCGGCGCGCGGCCGAGTTGGCGCGGCAGCGGGCGGACCTGTCGTCGGCCCTGCTCGCCGCGCTCGGGCACGACCTGCGGACGCCACTGACCGCGATCCGCGTCGCCGTCGGCAACACGCAGGACCGGAGCCTCCCCGGGGCGGTTCGGGAGGAGCAGGCCGCGCTCGCGCTCTCGCAGATCGATCACCTGGCGCGCCTGCTGCAGGAGATCCTGGACATGGCCCGCATCGAGACGCACGCGGTGCCCGTCGAGCGCCAGTGGGTGACGGCCGCAGACGTCGTGGAGGCCGCCGCGGCCCACGCCGGGTCTGCGCTCGGCCGGCACCGCCTCGCCGTTGACGCCGACGACACGATCGGCGTGAAGGTCGACCCGCGACTGACGTCGGCCGCGCTCGCGCACCTGCTCGAGAACGCCGCGCGGTACTCGCCGGAGGGCACCACGGTGACGGTGCACGGTGCGGTGACCGGCGTCGGCCTCCGACTCAGCGTGACCGACCAGGGGCCCGGCCTGCGGGACGAGGAGCTCGAGCGCCTGTTCGAGCCCTTCGTGCGCGGCCGCGCGGCGCGGGGTGCGACGACGGGCACGGGGCTTGGCCTCGCGATCACCCGCGGCCTGCTTGCCGCGGAAGGTGGTCGGGTCTGGGCGGAGCGCACCCCGGACGCCGGCGCGCGGTTCACCATCGAGGTCCCCGCACAGCGCCGCACCGACGCCACCCAGGAGGCCCGGGCGTGAGCCGCATCCTCGTCGTCGACGATGAGCTGAGCATCCTCGCGGCGGTGGTGCCGCTGTTGCAGGCCCGCGGGTACGAGGTCTACACCGCCACCTCGGGTCAAACGGCCCTCGACGCCGTGGACCGGCACGCGCCGGACCTCGTGATCCTCGACCTTGGGCTGCCCGACATGGACGGCGCGGAGGTGTGCCGTCGCGTGCGTGAGGGCCGCAGCCTGCCCATCGTCGTGCTCTCGGCCCGGAACGCGGAAGCCGACAAGGTGGCCGCGCTCGATGCGGGTGCCGACGACTACGTGACGAAGCCGTTCGGGTCCGAGGAGCTGGTGGCACGCCTGCGCGCGGCGCTTCGGCGTGCGGAGCCGGGGACCATGGCCGCCGGACGCGTCGAGCGCGGTGACTTCACCATCGACGTCGACCGACGCCGGGTCACGCGGCTCGGCGAGGAAGTCCGGCTCACCCCGAAGGAGTTCGACCTGCTGCTGTTCCTTGCGCAGCGTCCCGGCCGCGTCCTGACGCACCGCACGGTGCTGCGCGCCATCTGGGGGCCCAACGCCGTCGATCAGCCGGAGCACCTGCGTGTGCTGGTCGCCTCTCTTCGGAGGAAGATCGAGCCCGAGCCGTCGAGCCCTCGCTACATCATCACCGACCCCTGGGTAGGTTACCGGTTCACCCCCGAGCCCGAGAACCCCGCAGGCGAACGCACCTAGCGAGCCGGGTGTTGCCCTGCCTGGGGGGCGGCCCGGTCGAGCGCCAGGTTGAGTCGCAGCACGTTGACGCGCGGCTCGCCGAGGATTCCCCATTGCCGCCCCTCGGTGTGTTCGCCGACCAGCCGCTCCAGCGTGGCCTTCGTGATCCCCCGCGCGGCGGCGACGCGCGGCACCTGAAACGCGGCGGCCGCGGGAGAGATGTGCGGGTCGAGCCCGGAGGCCGACGTCGTGACGAGGTCCACGGGCACCGCCACCCCGGGGTTGGTCGCCTGCAACCGTGCCACCTCCGCCCGAACCCGCTCGACGAGCGTACGGCTGGTGGGGCCGAGGTTGGATCCACCCGAGGCCGTGGCCTCGTACCCACGTCCCGCTGCGGACGGGCGCGACCAGAAGTACCCGGGTGACGCGAAGGGCTGGCCGATCAGGCTCGAACCCACCGGCTCGCCGGTCTGGCCGAGACCATGTGCCTGACGGGGGAACAGCGCCTGCGCCAGCGCCGTGACCACCAGGGGATAGCCCAGCCCCAGCAGCAACGTGGTGGCGAGCGTCATTCCAACGCTCGTGGCGAGGATGCGTCGAAGGTCCATGCGGCCGTCTCCCTGCACGCCTCAGGCGAGCCCGAGCGCGGTGATGACCAGGTCGATGATCTTGATGCCGACAAACGGGGCGAGGAGACCGCCAACGCCGTAGATCAGCAGATTGCGGCGCAGCAGCGCCTCGGCGCTCCTCGCGCGGTAGCGCGCCCCGCGCAGCGCGAGGGGCACGAGCGCGACGATGATCAGGGCGTTGAAGATCAGGGCCGACAGGATGGCCGACCGGGGCGTGTGCAGGCCCATCACGTTCAGGGCGCCGAGCACGGGGAACGCGGTCATGAACATCGCCGGGATGATCGCGAAGTACTTGGCCACGTCGTTGGCGATCGAGAAGGTCGTCAGCGCCCCGCGCGTCACGAGCAGCTGCTTGCCGATCTCGACGATCTCGATCAGCTTGGTCGGGTTCGAGTCGAGGTCGACCATGTTGCCCGCCTCCTTGGCCGCCTGGGTCCCCGTGTTCATCGCCACGCCAACGTCGGCCTGCGCCAGCGCCGGCGCGTCGTTGGTGCCGTCGCCGGTCATGGCAACGAGGTGCCCGGCCCGCTGCTCGCGCTTGATCAGGTCCATCTTGTCCTGGGGCGTCGCCTCGGCCAGGAAGTCGTCCACGCCCGCCTCGGCCGCGATGGCGGCTGCGGTCAGCCGGTTGTCCCCCGTGATCATCACGGTCCGGATCCCGATGGTGCGGAGCCGATCGAACCGCTCCCGCATGCCGCCCTTCACGATGTCCTTGAGGTGGATCACGCCGAGGGCGCGCCGGTTCTCCGCCACCACGAGCGGTGTGCCGCCACTGCGCGCGATGCGCTCGACCACGCCGCGCAGTTCGGCCGCCACCTCGCCACCACGGTCGCGCACGTGGCGCTCGATCGCGTCGGTCGCGCCCTTTCGGATCACGCGCCCGTTGTAGTCGACGCCGGACATCCGGCTCTGCGCGCTGAAGGGCACGAACGCGGCATGGTGCGCGGCCAGGTCGCGCCCCCGCAGCCCGTACCGCTCCTTCGCGAGCACCACGATCGACCGCCCCTCGGGCGTCTCGTCGGCCAGCGAGGCCAGCTGCGCCGCGTCGGCCAGGGTGGCCTCGTCCACCCCGGGCATCGGCAGGAACTCCGTCGCCTGGCGATTGCCCAGGGTAATGGTGCCGGTCTTGTCGAGCAGGAGCGTGTGCACGTCGCCGGCGGCCTCGACCGCGCGCCCCGACAGCGCCAGCACGTTGTGCTGGACGAGGCGGTCCATGCCGGCGATGCCGATGGCCGACAGCAGCCCGCCGATCGTGGTGGGAATGAGGCAGACGAGCAGGGACACGAGCACGAAGGACGACTGCCGTGCACCGGCGTAGATCGCGAGCGGCTGCAGCGTCACGACGGCGATCAGGAACACGATGGTGAGACCCGCCAGCAGGATACCGAGGGCAATCTCGTTGGGTGTCTTCTGGCGCTCGGCGCCCTCCACCAGGACGATCATGCGGTCGAGGAACGTCTCGCCAGGGTTCGAAGTCACGCGCACGACGATAGCGTCCGACAGGACGCGGGTGCCGCCGGTCACCGCCGAGCGATCGCCGCCCGACTCGCGAATGACGGGCGCCGATTCGCCGGTGATTGCCGACTCGTCCACCGAGGCGACGCCCTCGACGATCTCCCCGTCGGCGGGGATCACCTCGCCCGCGCGCACCACGACGACGTCGCCGCGACGGAGCGCGGAGGCGGGCACGCGTTCGAGCCTCGCGTCCGCGCCGCGCCGGTTGGCCGTCGTCTCGCTGCGGGCGCGGCGCAGGCTGGCGGCCTGTGCCTTGCCGCGACCCTCGGCCATCGCCTCCGCGAAGTTCGCGAAGTAGACGGTGAGCCACAGCCAGCCCACGACCTGCAGCTCGAAGCCGGACACGCCCGCCCCGGCCACCGCACCGGCGAGGAGCCCGATCGTGGTGAGGAGCGAGCCGACCTCCACGACGAACATGACCGGGTTGCGCGCCATGACGCGCGGGTCGAGCTTCCGCACCGCATCGAGGAGCGCGGGCTGCACGATGGCGGGGTCCCACAGGCGGCGTGCACGCAGGTGCGTCGACATGGTCAGAAGGTCACGAGCTGGCGCATCAGCAGGTGCTCCACGATCGGGCCCAGGCTGAGTGCCGGGAAGAAGGTGAGCGCACCGACGATGAGCACGACCGAGACGAGCAGCCCGGCGAAGAGCGGCGTGGTGACCGGGAAGGTGCCGGGCGACGGCGGCACGCGCGGCTTGCGTGCCAGATGGCCGGCCAGCGCGAGCACGGGCACGATGATCAGGAAGCGTCCGATGAGCGTGGCCACACCGATGGTGGTGTTGTACCAGGGCGTGTTCGCCGAGAGCCCCGCGAAGGCGGAGCCGTTGTTGCCGGCGCCGGAGGTGTAGGCGTACAGGATCTCCGAGAGGCCGTGCGGCCCGGCATTGAGGAGGCTGGAGGTGCCGAATTCGGGCGCGACGGCGGAGATGCCGGTGAGCACCAGGATCGTGAGCGGAACGACCAGGATGGCGATCATCGCCATCTGGACGTCGAACGCCTCGATCTTCTTCCCCAGGTACTCGGGCGTGCGGCCCACCATGAGCCCGGCGATGAACACCGTCAGCACGACGAACACGACCATCCCGTAGAGCCCGGCACCGACGCCGCCGAAGACCACCTCGCCGAGGAGGATGTTGACGAGTGGCACCATGCCCCCGAGCGGGGTGTAGGAGTCGTGCATCGAGTTGACGGCACCGCAACTGGCGGCGGTCGTGACCGCCGCGAACACGGCCGAGCCCGCGACGCCGAACCGGACCTCCTTCCCCTCCATGTTGCCGCCCGGCTGCAACGAGCTCGCCTGCTGATCGGCGGGCAGGAGCGGATTCCCGGAGGCCTCGGCCCAGTACGCGGTGGTGATGCCGGCCGCCAGCAGGACGGCCATGGCGGCCCACACCGCCCAGCCGTGCCTGCGCGACCCCGCCATGTCGCCCAGCGTCCACGTGAGCCCCGCCGGGATGGCGAGGATGAGGATCAGTTGCAGGAAGTTGGTGAGCGGGGTGGGGTTCTCGAAGGGATGCGCGCTGTTGGCGTTGAAGAACCCCCCGCCGTTGGTGCCGAACACCTTGATGATCTCCTGCGAGGCCACCGGGCCCTGGGCGACGATCTGGTCGCGCACGACCGTGCCCGTGGAGCGGCCGCCCTCGTCGGTCGTGGTCACGGTGAACGGGTCGAGAAGCGGCACCGTGTCGTGGGCGCGAAGGTTCTGCACGACGCCCTGCGACACGAGCACCAGCGCGCCAAGAAGGCACACCGGCAGGAGGATCCGTGTCCAGGCCCTCGTCAGGTCCACCCAGAAGTTCCCCAGGGTCCCGTCCCCGCTCGCCGCGATCCCCCGGATCACCGCGATCGCCACGGCCAGGCCGGCGGCCGACGACACGAAGTTGTGGACGGTGAGCCCGGCCATCTGCGTGAGGTGGCTCATCGTGGACTCGGGCACGTACGCCTGCCAGTTGGTGTTGGTGGTGAACGACGCCGCCGTGTTGAAGGCGAGAGCGGGCGCAACCGCTCCGAGCCGTTGCGGATTGAACGGCAACCACTGCTGCAGTCGCATCAGGGCATAGAGGAGGAGCATCGAGACGGCGCTGAACACGAGCACGCAGGCGGCATACTCCCGCCAGGTCATCTCGCGCGACTCGTCCACACCGGTCACCCGGTAGAGGAGTCGCTCGGCAGGGCCGACGGCGCGGTCCAACGCGGTGCGCTCACGAGCGAAGGCCAGCGTGAGGTAGCGACCAACCGGCGGCGTGATCGCCAGCAGTGCCACGAGGTACAACACGATCTGCAGCCATCCGTTCGACGTCATCGGAGGCACCTTCAGGCGACGTGGCCGTCAGAACCGTTCCGGACGCAACAGCGCATGTGCGAGGTACACCAGCAGGGCCGCCGCCGCGACCAGTCCGGTGAGGCACTCGACGGTCATAAGCTCACCTCGTCGTCTCCCTCGAACGTCAGGCCGCGAGGCTCTTCGAGACACAGGTCAACGGGAAGGCCCTTGCGCAAGGCGACCAAGGCCACGATGAGCCGGTCGATCTGGCCGGCCACCTCGTCGACCGTTCCAGTGAAGCGTTGCTCGGCAAGCCGCCACTCGATGTGCCGATGGGGATCCGGCGCGGTTGCCATGCAGCCAGGGTAGCGGCCAACGCCGTCAGGCGGGCGTCAAGAGTCCGGAAAAAGTCCATAAACGCGACGAAACCCGCTGGCCTCCGGCCGCGCCCCGTGGTATGCAATCCGCGTGGACGCCGAACGCGTCAGTGCGGATCGATGGCTCGAGCGGATCGCACACGCCGAGCGTGCGCGGCTCAGGGTGTACATCGGCGCCGCCCCTGGCGTGGGCAAGACGTACACCATGCTCGGAGACGCCCACGCGCTGCGGAGCCGCGGCGTGGACGTGGTGATTGGATTCGTCGAGACCTACGGTCGCGCCGACACCGAGCGCCTCATCGGCGACCTCGAGACCATCCCGCGATGCAAGGTGCCGTACCGCGGCGTGGTGCTCGAAGACATGGACCTGGACGCGATCGTCGGGCGACGTCCCACGATCTGCGTCGTGGACGAACTTGCCCACACGAACGCGCCGGGAAGCAGGCACGAGAAACGCTACCAGGACGTGCTGGAGATCTTGGAGGCCGGCATCGGCGTGATGACGGCCGTGAACATCCAGCACCTCGAGACGCTCAACGACATCATCAACCGCATGACCGGCGTCCGGGTGCGTGAGACCGTGCCCGACACGTTCCTGGATCGCGCCGACGAAGTGATCAACGTCGACGTCACCGTCGACGAACTCCAGACGCGTCTCAAGCAGGGCAAGATCTACCGGCCCGAGAAGGTGGAGCAGGCGCTCACGCACTTCTTCCGCGAAGGCAACCTCTCGACGCTGCGCGAGCTGGCGCTGCGGACCGTGGCCGACGAGGTGGGCGACAAGGCGGCGTCGTACCGCGAACGCGAGGGGCTCGAGCCGGGTCTGATGCCCGAGCGGGTGATGGTCTGCATGAGCGCGGCAGCGTCGGCGCCGCGGGCGCTGAGAACCGGCGCACGCATCGCGGGCAGGCTCGGCTCGCGGTGGTACGCGGTGTACGTGGAGACGCCGGCCGAGGCCCCCGGACGGATCACCTCGAAGGACAAGGTGCAGCTGGCGGCCAACATTGCGCTTGCCGAGCAACTCGGTGGGACGGTCGTGCGTGTGAAGGCCGACCGTCCCGCCGACGGGTTGATCGCCTTCGCGCAGCGCGAGGGCATCACGCACGTGATCTTCGGCCAGACGGCCCGCTCGCGGTGGGAGATCCTGATGAAGGGCTCCACGCTGGATCGGTTTCTCGAGGAGGTGAGGGACGCGGCCGTGCAGGTCGTGCCCCTGTGACGTCGGGCCCTGACATGATGCTGGGACACCGGCGTGCGGAGAGGCTGCCAGGGCTGGGACCCGCGGCCTGGCCTGGCGGCGTGCGGTATGATCCGGCGCCTCGCGCTCCCGCGCGCGGGCCCAGCCCACTTAGCCCGGAGCACCTGTCCATGCGTCATCTGGCTGCCGTCCTGTCCCTGGCTGTCCTTCTGTTTGGCGCCTCCGGCCCCGTCGCCGCGCAGGAGTCCCCCTTCCTCGGCGAGCGGACGTACGGCGCCCTCGTGAACGAGATGTCCGGCGACATCGCTTTCGAGCACATCCGCTGGTTCACGCACTACCACCGGCCGATGGGCGG
>Ga0079037_100000856_pt1 | contig 14944 bp, 13 predicted proteins | sample Mud3Dept4metaG_FD_71479 | JGI IMG/M metagenome (GOLD analysis project Ga0079037, IMG submission 71479) | Freshwater wetland microbial communities from Ohio, USA, analyzing the effect of biotic and abiotic controls - Mud 3 Core 4 Depth 4 metaG | ecosystem: Environmental > Aquatic > Freshwater >... | reverse complement strand
TGGCCGTTCCGCGTTGTACTCCTCGCGCCACGTCTCGATCGCCCGGCGGGCATGATCCATCGTGACGAACCAGTGCTCGTTCAGACACTCGTCGCGGAACCTGCCATCGAAGCTCTCGATGTACTCGTTCTCGACCGGCTTGCCCGGCCGGATGAACGCCAGGCGAACGTCTGCTTCTATGGCGAAGTCGGGCCGGTTGGAGTCGTAAGCGGCCGCTCTTGCGTGCGATTGCCACGCCAGCATCAGCCAGCGCTGGCCAACGTCAGGCCCGGCGACCGCCGCGCGACCTTCTGAAGTTATTCTGGCTGGACTTGGCTGATGTGGCCTCAGCCTGGCGAGGGATTGGAGCGGGTGATGGGAATCGAACCCACGTTAGTAGCTTGGGAAGCTACAGTTCTACCATTGAACTACACCCGCGCCGGGGCGAAGTTTAGGGGCGTCCGCTCCGCCGGGCAACGCCGATGTATCCTTGGCCCAGTGCACTCCCTCCGCTTTGGAAGCCATCATGAGCGATACCGTCAAGTACGTCCTGGATGAGTCCCGCATCCCGAAGGCCTGGTACAACATCATGGCCGACCTGCCGGTGCCGCCGCCGGCGGTACTGCACCCGGGCACGCTCCAGCCGGTGGGACCGGACGACCTCGCGCCGCTGTTCCCGATGGAACTCATCCAACAGGAAGTCACGCAGGAACGCGAGGTCGAGATTCCGGAGCCGGTGCGCGACGTGTATCGGCAGTGGCGTCCGTGCCCGCTGTACCGTGCGCGTCGGCTCGAGAAGGCGCTGCAGACCCCGGCGCGAATTTACTACAAGTACGAGGGCGTCTCGCCCGCCGGCAGCCACAAGCCGAACACCGCCGTTCCACAGGCCTTCTACAACAAGCAGGCCGGCGTGAAGCGCCTGATCACCGAGACCGGCGCGGGGCAGTGGGGCTCGTCGCTCGCGTTCGCCGGCGCATTGTTCGGACTCGAAGTGCAGGTCTTCATGGTGCGGGTTTCCTACGACCAGAAGCCCTACCGCCGCGCGCTGATGGAGACCTACGGCGCACGCTGCGTCGCCTCGCCGTCGAACGAGACGGAGTCGGGACGCGCGATCCTGGCGAAGAAAGCTAACCATCCCGGCAGCCTCGGCATCGCGATCTCCGAGGCGGTCGAGGTGGCCGTGCAGCGCGACGACACCAAGTACGCACTCGGCAGCGTGCTCAACCACGTGCTGCTGCACCAGACGGTGCTTGGCCTCGAGGCGATGGAGCAGATCGAGATGGCGAACGACTACCCGGACGTGATCGTCGGCTGCACGGGCGGCGGCTCCAACTTTGCCGGCATCGCGTTCCCGTTCCTCGGCGCGCAGCTGCGCGGCGGGCGCAAGGTGCGCATCGTTGCCGTCGAACCCTCGGCGTGCCCGAGCCTCACTCGCGGTGTGTACGCCTATGACTTCGGCGACACGGCGCACCTGACGCCGCTCACCAAGATGCACACTCTTGGCGCAACCTTTACGCCGCCGGGCTTCCACGCGGGCGGCCTGCGCTATCACGGCATGGCGCCGCTGGTGAGCCACGCGAAGCAGCTCGACCTGATCGAGGCGCGGGCTTATCACCAGACCAGCTGCTTCGCGGCAGGCGTGCAGTTCGCGAGAGCCGAAGGCATCGTCCCCGCGCCCGAAGCGAATCACGCCGTGCGGGGCGCCATCGACGAAGCCATCCGCTGTCGCGAGGAGGGCGTGTCGCGCGCGATCCTCTTCAATCTGTGCGGCCACGGCCACTTCGACATGCAGGCGTACATCGACTACTTCGCCGGCAAGCTCGAAGACCGGGACTACGACGAGCGCGAGCTGGCGATGGCGCTGTCTGGCCTGCCGTCGGTGCCCGAACCAGCCTGATGACGGCGGTCCAGTTTCGCAATCCCGAGGTACGCCTTTCCGAGGCCCTCGAAGCCACGCGCAGCGCGGTGTCCGGTCACCGCGTCACGCTGCGTGAACTGCTGGGCCTGGTCGGCGAGCAGGGCCTGCTCGTGTTCTGCGCGATCCTCGCCATGCCATTCCTGTTGCCGGTCACGCTCCCGTTCATGAGCACGGCGCTTGGGGCGCCGATGCTGCTGATCGGGGTTGCCGTAGTTCTGAATCGCGTACCTTGGCTGCCTGACCGTATCCTCGATCACGCTCTGCCAGGCGAGACCGTGCAGCACGTGCTCGAGCGCGCGGCACACGCGGCGGGACGGTTCGAGCATCTCGTCCAACCGCGGATCCTCGCGTTGACGGCAACGCCGGCCATCAACAGCGTCAATGGCATCGTGCTGGCGGTCGCTGTGCTGGTGCTGATGGCCCCGCTGCCGCTCGTGCCGTTTGCAAACACCCTGCCGGCGATCGGCATCATCCTGCTCTGCCTGGGAATGGCCGAGCGCGACGGCGTGGTGATCCTGCTCGGTCACGCCGCAACGTTGGTCGCTGCGGCGTTCGTCGGTACGCTGCTCTGGCTTGCCGCCAAGGCGGGCAGCAATCCGCATGCCGCGTGGGAAGCTTTCAAGGCGCTGCTCGACCGCCTCTGAGCGCGGCTATCTGCGGCGATTCCTGCCGCCTGCGGCGATCAGCGCCGTAATCCCATGCAGCACGCGGATCAGTGTGCGCAACGCGACCGGCAGGACACGATCCACGACTTCAGTGGCTTCCCCGCTCCGCTCTACGACCTGTGCCAACCGGCCAAGATAGTTGTCGTCAGCCGGCCAGGCTCGCTGCGGGGGATCGCGAGGCGCTAGCGATGGAGGCGTACGTTGCAGCTGAGCGGAGCTGCCACGAGCCCCGGAACCCGCCGATTCGCGGCACGTCTATCATATGTAACGCAGCCAAGGTCGGCCGCACCGAGGAACTCGCAATGATCACCCGTCGCTGGTCACACAGACCCCTCTTCGCTCTGGTCGCCACGCTCATGGCCCTGGGCACGACCGCAACCGTCCGGGCTCAGCACGAACACGGGCACGCCCATGAGCACGCTGGCTCGACTGCCGCCATCGCCAACCTGAAACTGGACGGCGACCGGAAATGGCCGACGGATGCCTCGCTGCGCAGCGGGATGGCAGCGATCCACGCCGCGTTCGAGGCTGACCATCCCGCAATTCACGCCGGCCAGGAAACGGATGCGCAGTACGAAGCACTCGCGGCGCGCATCGAGTCGCAGGTGAACGGGATCGTCGCGAACTGCAAGCTGCCGCCCGCGGCCGACGCCAACCTGCACTACATCGTTGCGGACCTGCTGCAGGCGGTGAGCCTGATGCGCGGCCAGGATCCGAAGCGCATGCGGCACGACGGCGCCGCGCTGGTGCACGGCGCGCTGACTGCCTACGGCAAGTACTTCGACGATCCGGCCTGGGACCGCGCAGGCGGCTAGAGCCCTCTGCCCCGCCCCCCGCGGCGACCATGGCCGCCCTGCCCCTGCCCGTGTCCGCGCTGCTGCTGCACATGCTGCGGGCGCGCAGCGCGCGAAGCGTGCGTAGCCGCCTGCGCGGGGTTCGGACGCTCCGCCGGAATGCGGATGCCCGACCGGTCGAGCGGCAGGACGTTGATCTTGCGGCCGAGCACGCGCTCGATGGCGCGCAGCCTGTCCTTCTCGTCGCTCGACACCAGTGACAGCGCCTGGCCCGCGGCACCCGCGCGGCCAGTGCGGCCGATGCGGTGCACGTAGTCTTCGGGCACGTGCGGCAGCTCGTAGTTCACCACCTGCGGCAGCTCGGTGATGTCGAGGCCACGGGCTGCGATGTCGGTCGCAACCAGCACCTGCACCTTGTAGTCCTTGAAGTCCGCGAGGGCCTTGGTGCGGGCGTTCTGCGACTTGTTGCCGTGGATCGCGGCGACCTGGATGCCGTCCTTCTCGAGCTGGTCGGCGAGGCGGTTGGCCCCATGCTTGGTGCGCGTGAAGACGAGCGTCTGCGGCGTGGCGCCCTCGCGCAGCAGGTGACTCAGCACGGCGCGCTTGTCGCCCTGCTCCACCAGGTGCACGCGGTGCTCGACGAGCTCCGCAGGGGCGTTGCGCGGCGCGACCTCGATCGTGAGCGGATCGCGCAGCAGGCCGTTGGCGAGCGCGCGGATCTCCTCGGAGAACGTCGCCGAGAACAGCAGGTTCTGCCGATTCTGCGGCAGCGCGGCCAGCACGCGGCGGATGTCGCGGATGAAGCCCATGTCGAGCATGCGGTCCGCTTCGTCGAGCACGAGGTGGCGGACCCTGGTCAGATCCACGATGCGCTCGTTGATGTGGTCGAGCAGGCGGCCCGGCGTGGCGACGATGATGTCCACGCCTTGGCGCAGCGCGTCGATCTGCGGCCGCGGGCTGACGCCGCCGAAGATCAGGATGGTCCGTTGGCGCAGATGGCGGCCGAAGTCTTCGAACGACTGGCCCACCTGGGCGGCGAGTTCACGGGTCGGCACGAGCACCAGCAGCCGGGGGGCGCGCGAACCGCGCGGGTTCGGCTGCTCCTCGGCAAGACGCTGCAACAGCGGCAGGGCGAAGGCTGCGGTCTTGCCGGTGCCGGTCTGGGCGGCCGCGAGCAGGTCGCGACCGTCGTGCACGGCCGGAATGGCGCGCTGCTGGATGGGCGTCGGCGCGACGTAACCCAGTTCCTGGACGGCGCGCAGAAGGTCGGCCGAAAGGCCGAGTTGGTCAAAAGACATTGTCAATACCGTAGGGCTTCCTCCGCGCAAACGGAGACCGGTCGAAGCGTGAGCTTTCGTAGGTTGGATCGAAGATGCGAAATGCAGACGACGATCAGTCTGCAGGAGGGGCCGCGAGGGAAGGCTTGGGTGCCTTCGCCGTAGAACCTCGGGCGCAGACCGGACTGCGCGGCGGCAAACTGGCGCGCATTATGCACGAATCGCCCCCGTCGTGCCGGCAAATACCTGCACTCCCTTGTTTTCATTGGCTTTAATGACCGGAAACGGGCCCGGCCGTATCATGGGCGATCGAAAGTACTGGGGGCCATCGTGCACGTCGAGCCGTACCGGCTGGATCCGGACCGCTATCCGCTCAAGGTGCGCATCCTCGCCCGCTACGCGGACGTGGACCCGCTCTGGCACATAAATAATGTGGCCGTCGCGCAGTACTACGAGGAGGCGCGCGTCTCGGCCACGATGATGGTCATGGGTGGCAAGCGCATCCCGACGCCTGCCGGCGAGCGCATCCTCATCGCCCACCAGTCCATCGACTACCTGCGCGAGGCAACCTACCCGGGCGCGCTCGAAATCGGCATCGGCGTGCTGCGCATCGGGCGCTCGTCGTATCGCTACGGCATGGCGATGTTCCAGGACGGCGCGTGCGTCAGCGTATCCGAGGCCGTACTGGTATACGCGGACGCCCACGGTCCGGCGGCGTTGCCGGACGAGTACCGCCAGCGGCTCGAGGGCTGGCTGATCGCCGCGCCCTGAGGAACCGACGATGCGCGACCGCTTTGCGCTGCGGCTCATATTGCTCGGCCTCGCCGTGTTCCTGGCGGTGGCGTTGTGGCGCAGCTGGCCCGACGTCGGCGCCTGGCTGCGCGGTGAAGCGGACAGGAATGCGGCGCCGCGCGCAGTCATTGCACGCGGTGACCTCGCCTCCGACGAGCTGTCCACGATCGAGCTGTTCGAGCGCTCGCGCGCCTCGGTCGTGTTCATCTCCACGCGCCAGCAGGTACAGGATTTCTGGACCCGCAACGTGTTTTCGGTACCGCGCGGCACGGGTAGCGGCTTCATCTGGGATGATGCCGGCCACGTGGTCACCAACTTCCACGTCATCCAGGGCGCGAGCGAAGCCACGGTGCGCCTGGCGGACGGCCGCGACTACAAGGCCGGGCTCGTGGGCGTAAGCCCATCGCACGACATCGCGGTGCTGCGCATCGGCGTGGGCTTCCAGCGTCCGCCGCCGGTGCCGGTCGGCACCAGTCAGGATCTCAAGGTCGGCCAGAAGGTGTTTGCCATCGGCAATCCGTTCGGCCTCGACTGGACGCTCACCACCGGCATCGTCTCGGCGCTCGACCGCTCGCTGTCGAGCGACTCGGGCCCGGCCATCGATCACCTGATCCAGACCGACGCTGCGATCAACCCGGGTAATTCCGGCGGTCCGCTGCTCGACTCGGCCGGGCGGCTGATCGGCATCACCACGGCTATCTTCAGTCCTTCGGGCGCATCTGCAGGCATCGGCTTCGCCGTGCCGGTGGACACGGTCAATCGCGTGGTGCCAGAGCTGATCCGCGACGGGCGCTACATCCGGCCGGCGCTCGGCATCGAGATCGACGAGGGCATCAACCGTCGTCTCCGTGACCTGATGCAGACGGATGGCGTGTTCGTGCTGCGGGTGCAGCCGGGTTCGGCCGCCGAACAGGCGGGGCTGGTCAGCGCGCGGATCGCCCAGGACGGCAGTTTCGTGCCCGGCGACATCATCGTCGGCCTCGAGGGACGCAAGGTCGCCAGCGTCGGCGAACTGCTCGGCTACCTCGACGACTACAAGGTCGGCGATACGGTCAAGCTCAAAGTGCTGCGCGACGGCGCTGCGACCGCCGTAGCCGTGACTCTCCAGCCGGGATCGTGAGCGATGCGGTGGTCGAACCTCAGCGGAGGTTCGCAATCCGGCCGCCGACGCGCTCGGGCAGGCTCTTCACTTTGAAACCGAAGTAGATCTTGAGTGCGCCAATCACGATGGCCCACGAGGCGATCAGGTAGATGATCGACAGGCTGCCGGCGGCAGGATTCGCCACCACCAGGATGCCGAACAGGATCGACAGCGCGCCCGTGACGTACAGGATCCACTCGCGGCTCGTGGCCTGGCGCACCTTGTAGCCGAGCATGACGGTAAACACGCCGAGCAGGATGGCCTGGAACGCCACCAGGTAGATGAACGCCATCACGCTCACCGGCGGGTTGAGCAGCGCGAAGCCGCCGACCACCAGGCCCAGGATGCCGAGCAGCAGCATGATCCACCAGCCATCCTTCTCGCGGTTCTGCACCGCACCGATGGCGCTGAAGATGCCGTCCACCAGCACCGACGCCGCGAAGAACATCGCGAGCACCAGCAGCGCGATGCCCGGATTGACGAACGCCAGCACGCCGAAAATGACCGACGCGATGCCGCCGACCAGGAACACCCACCAGGTGCGCTTGCAGAGCACCTGCGCATCCGCGCCCAGGCTGGAGAGAAATCCTCCCGAATTGGCCATCATCTGCTCCCCGGCGCGTGCTCGCGCCTTATCATTGCCCGACAGCCCCCCGCCGCGACTGTAGCCCGACCGCGACTCCGATGCCAGACAACGTTCCGACCGAAGGCCGCACCGCTCCGGACGGGTTGCCGCGCCGCAGCGTGCGCAGCTTCGTGGTGCGGGCCGGCCGCATGACGGTCGCGCAGCAGCGCGCGTGGCGGGAACTGTGGCCGCGCTACGGCATTGAAGCCGGCGGCACGCCGCTCGATCTCGCAGCAATCTTCGGGCGCGCAGCACCGCGCACCCTCGAGATCGGCTTTGGCAACGGCGAGTCGCTGGTCGCCCTGGCGGCAGCGCATCCCGAGCGTGATTACCTCGGCATCGAAGTGCATCGACCCGGCGTGGGTCATCTCATGCTGCGCGCCGAGGAACTCGGACTCGCCAACGTGCGCGCGGTCTGTCGCGATGCGGTCGAGGTGCTGCAGCAATGCATCCCGGCAGCAGCGCTCGACGAGGTGCTGCTCTACTTTCCCGATCCGTGGCCAAAGAAGCGCCACCACAAGCGGCGCATCGTGCAGCCGGACTTCGTGGCGCTGGTCGCGAGCCGCCTGCGGCCGGGCGGCGTGCTGCGCATGGCGACGGACTGGCAGCCGTACGCCGAGCACATGCTCGAGGTGGCGTCAGGCTGCGACCTGCTCCGCAACCAGTCGCCGCAAGGCGACTATGTGCAGCGGCCCGACAGCCGGCCGGTGACGCGCTTCGAGAAGCGCGGCCAGCGGCTCGGCCACGGCGTGTGGGATCTCGCGCTCAGGCGGACATAGCGCCGCGCACCCCGTCCATCACGAACTGCGAGGCGAGTGCCGCGAGCAGTACGCCGAGCAGGCGCCCGAGCACGGCCCCGCCGGTCACGCCGACGATCCGCATTACGGGGCCGGTCATCAGCATCAGCGCCAGCGTGATGGCGAGCACCAGCAGGATCACGCCGATCTGCGCCACGAACTGCAGCGACGCCATCGGCACGCCGGCGAACGCGAGCAGGATCACGGCGAGCGCGCCGGGCCCGGAGATCAGCGGAAAGGCGAGTGGAAACACCGAGATATCGCCGCGGTGATGCGCCTCGGCATCCTCGCCCGGCGTGATCGAGCGCGCGCCCGACGGCCGCGCGAACACCATTTCGATCGCGAGCAGGAACAGCAGGATGCCGCCGCCCACCTTGAAGGCGTGCACGCTGATGCCGAGCAGGTCGAGCAGCGCGGTGCCGCCCACGGCGAACACGAGACAGACCACGGCGGACAGACCGACCGCCTTCCAGGACATGCGCCGTCGGTAGGCGTCGTCGGCGCCTTCGGTGAGCCCCGCAAGCACCGGCAGGAGCGACAGCGGCTCGACCACCACCAGCAGGACCACGAGGAATTTGACCAGTTCGTCGAACATTGGCAGTGCGGGGATTCCGAGACTTGAACTCGCGCCCGAGGGGGTCTAAAAGAAAAGACGCGACAGCGAGAGGATAGCAGCGCAGCGACGCCCGCAGAGGATGAAGACCATGGCGAACCCCGCACCTGTCATCGGCAACTGGTACCGGCGTACCGGGGGAGACTCGTTCGAAGTGGTTGCCATCGACCCGGACGATCGCACCATCGAGATCCAGTACTTCGACGGCACGATCGAAGAACTCGAACTCGACGAGTGGCTGGAAGACGTGATCGAAGCCAGCGAGCCGCCGGAAGACTGGACTGGCTCCGTGGACGTCGAGCCCGAGGATACCGAGAACGAGTACGAGACCGAACCGAACGGCGGCGAGAAGTGGGGCGACCCCCTGCAGTCACTGGATCGCGGGGAAGTCAGCGGCTATTCGGAGCTCGAGATGTCCGAATTGCCGGACGACGGCGACCGCTACAACTGACTCATCGGCCGAGGTCTGCCGGCTCCTCGAGCGGCACGTCCTCTTCCAGCAGCACGTAACCCTGCGACACTCGCACCGGCAGCGCGCGCAGCGCCCGGCCCACGCACGGCCCGGACACGCACTCCCCGGTATCGATTGCAAACAACGCGCCGTGCATGACGCAGCGGATCAGCGGCGCCTCGGGCGCGAGAAACGCGTCCGGCTGCCAGTTGAGCGGAAAGCCCGCGTGCGGACAGTGATTCACGTAGGCGCGCACCGTCGCCCCCCGACGTACGACGAACCCCCGTAGCGGCCAGTCGCCATCGCCCAGCGTGAATCCCTGCGCGCCGGGGTCGGCGAGTTCGTGCAGGGAACAGATGACGCGCGCGCTATGTTGTGCAGTGCGCATGGACTCCGGCGCGCATTTGACAATGCTGCGGCACGCAGTCTTTCATTCGACCTCGACACTGTAAAGGCGGGAACCGCGGATGAGCGGCGCTTCTGACCCGGTGGGCACACTCGACGTCGCGCTCGCGCACGCCGCCAGACTGCTCGCCACCCAACCTGCGCTCGCCGCCGAACAGGCCGAAGAGATCCTGAAGGTCATGCCCGGTCATCCGGCCGCGACACTGATCCTCGGCAGCGCCCGCCGGGCCGCGGGCGATGCCGCGGCCGCCTTCGTGACACTCGACGCCCTGTCACGCGCACAGCCAAAGTCCGCTTCGGTCCAATACGAACTCGCGCTCACCCTGGCCGCGCTGGGCCGCGGCGAGGCGGCGGTCGCTGCTCTGCGCCGCGCGCTGCAGCTGAAGCCCGACCTGGCGGATGCCTGGCGCAGGCTTGGCGATCACCTCTCTGCCATGGGCGACTCGGCCGGTGCCGACGCGGCGTACGCCAACCATGTCAGGGCCTCCACGCACGACCCCAGACTGCTTGCGCCGGCCGCGGCCCTCGCCGAGGGCCGCATTGCCGCAGCCGAAGCGTTGCTGCGCGACCATCTCAAGGGTCACCCGACCGACGTTGCCGCCATCCGCATGCTCGCCGAGGTCGCTGCCCGGCTTGGTCGGCTGCCCGACGCCGAGAACCTGCTGGCACGCTGCCTCGAACTCGCGCCGAGCTTCACGGCGGCGCGCCACAACTACGCCGTGGTGCTGCACCGGCAGGGCCGGTCGGCGGAGGCAATGGGCGAAATCGAGCGCCTGCTGACCGTCGATCCCCGCAACCCGGGCCTGCGCAGCCTGCAGGCCGCCGCCCTGGCGCGGCTCGGTGAGTACGCGCGCGCCATCGAGCTGTACGAAGCGGTCCTGAAGGCCTACCCCGGCCAGGCGAAGCTGTGGATGAGCTACGGCCATGCGCTCAAGACCGCAGGCCGGCAGCCGCGCAGCATCGAAGCATACCGCCGCAGCATCGAGCTGCAGCCGTCGCTCGGCGAGGCGTTCTGGAGCCTCGCGAACCTGAAGACCTACCATTTCACGACGGCGGAAGTCGCGACAATGCGCCAGCAGCTGGCACGCACCGACCTCACGGACGAGGACCGGCTGCATTTCCACTTCGCGCTCGGCAAGGCCCTCGAGGACGCCGGCCAGTACGCCGACTCCTTCACCCAATATGCCGAGGGCAACCGGCTGCGGCGGGCCATGCTGGGGTACTCGGCCGAGGAAACGACCGAACACGTGCGGCGGTCCTGCCTGTTGTTCACGCGCGAGTTCTTCATGCAGCGCGCCGGCTCGGGCAGCCCCGCCCCGGCCCCGATCTTCATCGTGGGACTGCCGCGCGCCGGCTCCACGCTCGTCGAGCAGATCCTGGCGAGCCACCCGCTGGTCGAGGGCACGATGGAACTGCCCGACCTGCTCGGCCTGGTGCGGGAACTGGGCGCGCGCACCCGCCGCTCGGAAGCCTCGCGCTACCCCGAGGTGCTCGCTGAACTTGGCGCCAGCGAACTGCGGGCCCTGGGCGAGCGCTACCTCGAGCAGACCCGCGTCCAGCGCAAGACCGACGCCCCGTATTTCATCGACAAGATGCCCAACAACTGGGCGCACGTTGGCCTCATCCACCTGATCCTGCCGAACGCCCGGATCATCGATGCCCGTCGCCACCCGCTGAGCTGCTGCTTCTCGGGCTTCAAGCAGCACTTCGCGCGCGGCCAGGGATTCACCTACTCGCTCGACGACCTCGGCCGCTACTACCGCGACTACGTCCGGCTGATGGCGCACTTCGACGCAGTGCTGCCCGGCCGCGTGCATCGCGTGATCTACGAGCGCATGGTCGAGGACACCGCGGACGAGGTCCGGCGGCTGCTGGCCTACTGCGGCCTCGAGTACGACGCACGCTGCCTCCGCTTCTACGAGAACGAGCGGGCGGTCCGCACTGCCAGCTCCGAGCAGGTCCGCTCGCCCATCTACCGCGACGGCGTGGACCAGTGGCGCCACTACGCGCCCTGGCTGGGGCCGCTCGAGCAGGCGCTCGGGCCGGTGCTCGCCACCTACCCAGACGTGCCGTCCTTCCCGGCTGATGCATGATTTGTGTTCCCGGGCAGCTCGCATCCAGAATACGGCAACGACAAACAGGGGGATGAACCCATGACCGGACGCTCGACTCGGACGCTGCGGCACGCCGTGGCAATGCAACTGCGTGGCCGCATGCTGGCCGGCCTGCCGATCCTGCTCGCGACGCCGGCGGCGCTGGCGCAGCAGGCGCCGCCGCCCGCACCGCAGCAGACCCCGGCGGGCCTAGAGGAGATCGTGGTCACGGCGCAAAAGCGGGTCGAGAACCTGCAGGCGGTGCCGCTGAGCATCCAGGCCCTGGGCACGGAGCGGCTCGAGGAACTGCAGATCAATGCGTTCGACGACTACGTGAAGTACCTGCCCAGCGTCTCCTTCACGACGCTCGGCCCCGGCTTCGGCCTGGCGTATTTCCGCGGCGTGGCGAGCGGCGAGAACAACAACCACTCGGGCCCGTCGCCGAGCGTCGGCATGTACCTCGACGAGCAGCCGATTACCACCATCCAGGGCGCGCTCGACGTCCACCTCTACGACGTCGCCCGCGTCGAGGCCCTCGCCGGCCCGCAGGGCACGCTGTACGGCGCGAGCTCGCAGGCCGGCACGATCCGCATCATCACCAACAAGCCCGACGCGTCCGGCTTCGACGCCGGCTACGGGCTCGAGGTCAATTCGGTGTCGCACGGCGGCATGGGCTACCTCGCCGAGGGCTTCGTCAACCTGCCGCTCTCCGAGCGGGCGGCGATCCGCCTCGTCGGCTGGGCACGCCATGACGCCGGTTACATCGACAACGTCAAGGCCACGCGCACGTATCCGACGTCCGGCGGCTGCATCACCAACAGCAAACAGCCGACGGCCGGTTGCGTGCCCAGCCCGGCGCACGCCGAGGACGATTACAACGACGTCGACACCTACGGCGCGCGCGCCGCGCTGCGGGTGGACCTGAACGACAACTGGACGATCACGCCGCAGATCATGGCGCAGAGCCAGGAAGCCAACGGCAACTTCAGCTACGACCCGGGCGTCGGCGACCTCGAAATCGCGCACTTCTACCCCGAGCGCTCCAAGGACGACTGGATGCAGGCCGCGCTCACGGTGGAGGGCAAGATCGGCAACTTCGATGTCGTGTACGCCGGGGCCTACCTGAAGCGCGACGACGTCGTGGACCAGGACTACGCCGATTACACGTTCTTCTACGACCAGTGCTGCGGCTACGCGTCCTACTGGGGCGACGACAGCGGCGTGCCGCTGCTCGACCCGTCGCAGTACATCCACGCTACCGACCACTACACGCGCCAGAGCCACGAGCTCCGCCTCGCCTCACCGCAGGACAAGCGCTTCCGCGTCGTCGGTGGCCTGTTCTACCAGCAGCAGGAGCACGAGATCTTCCAGCGCTACAAGATCAACGGACTCGGCGGCTACCTGTCCGAGGGTGAGTACTTCCCGATCGAGGTCACCGGTTGGGAAGACACGATCTGGCTCACCAACCAGCTGCGCGAGGACAAGGAGCAGGCGTTGTTCGGCGAACTGTCGTTCGACATCACCGACAGCCTGACCGCCACCGCCGGCCTGCGCTGGTTTAAGACGGAGAACTCGCTGAAGGGCTTCTTCGGCTTCAACGACAACTACAGCGGCAACTACGGCGAGGCACTCTGCTTCTCGGACAAGCAGTACAACGGCTCGCCCTGCACCAACCTCGACGACAAGGTGGACGAGGACGGCACGGTGCCGAAGTTCAACCTCACCTACCGGTTCAGCGACGACGCGCTGGTGTACGCGACCTACTCGGAGGGCTTCCGGCCGGGCGGCATCAACCGCAACGGCACGGTCGGCCCGTACAAGTCGGACTACCTGACGAACTACGAGCTGGGATGGAAGACCATGTGGGGCGGCAGCCGCCTGCGCCTGAACGGCGCCGTCTTCCACGAGGTCTGGGACGACATCCAGTACTCGTTCCTGCCGCCGAGCGGCGCGGGCCTCACCGTGATCAAGAATGCCGGTTCGGCGGAGATCGACGGCATCGAGATGGACCTCACCTGGGCCGCGACGGACTCGCTGCTGGTGTCGGGCGGCCTGACGTGGCTCGACTCGCAGCTCACCAAGGACTACGTGCCGAAACCGGATGAGCCGCCGGCTGCGTTCGAGGGCGACAGCCTGCCGATCACCCCGGACTTCAAGGCGAACGTGACGGCCCGCTACTCGTTCCAGGTGGGCGAGTACGACTCCTACCTGCAGGGCGCGCTCGTCTACAACGGCAGCAGCTACTCCGACCTGCCGCGCGCCGAGCGCGAGGCATTCGGCGAGCAGGACGCATACACGATCGTGGATCTCTCGGCCGGCGTGACCCGCGGCGACTACTCGCTCACGCTGTTCATCAACAACGTGTTCGACGAGCTGGCGCGCACTTACACCTACGCGCAGTGCACGGTGAGCGTCTGCGGCGGGAACCCCTACTACCTGCCGACCCTGCCGTTGACCATCGGGCTGAAGTTCAGCCAGGAGTTCTGAGCCCAAGGCCGCGCTGGAGCGATCGTCTCGGTCAGAAGCACGCATCATGACGAACCACGTGTTGGACGTGATCGAGCGCTACCAGCCCGGCCAGCCTCTCGAGGAGGCCAGCACGTGCCCGGCCGCGTGGTACGTGGATCCGCGCATCCTCGAGCTCGAACTCGCGACCACGTTCGCGGACACGTGGCAGTATGCGTGCCGGGTCGACCAGGTGCGCGAGGCCGGCCAGTTCGTCACTGTCGAGCTGGCCGGAGAACCGCTGCTGCTGGTGCGTGGCAACGACGGTGTCCTGCGTGGTTTCTTCAACGTGTGCCGTCACCACGCTGCGGCAGTGATGACCGAGCCTGCAGGGTGCGTGAAGCGCCTGCGCTGCCCGTATCACGGCTGGACCTACACGCTCGAAGGGGCGCTGAAGGCCGCGCCGGCCTTCGAGGGCGTGCGCAACTTCGACCCGGCGGCAAACTCCCTGGTGCCTGTGGCCACTGCGGTGTGGGAAAACTGGGTGTTCGTGCGGATTGCCGCCGCGGGCCCGTCGCTCGAGGAGTTCCTCGGTGCCGACGTGATCGAGCAGGTGCGCAGCCTCAACCTGTCCAGCCTGCGCTGGTTCGACCGCAAGCACTACGTCTTCGACTGCAACTGGAAGGTATTCGTCGACAACTACCTGGACGGCGGCTACCACGTGCCGTACCTGCACGAGGGGCTGGGCAGCGTGCTCGACTACAACAGGTACACGATCGTGAACGGCCGGCGGCACTGCCTGCAGTCGAGCCCGATGGTGGCCCGCGGCGCCGAGGCCGAGACGGGCGCGGTGCGCAAGGGCGAGCGCGCCATGTACTACTGGTTCTACCCGAACTTCATGTTCAACTGGTACGAGGGCGTGATGGACACGAACCTCGTCTACCCGCGC
>Ga0079037_100000855_pt1 | contig 14945 bp, 13 predicted proteins | sample Mud3Dept4metaG_FD_71479 | JGI IMG/M metagenome (GOLD analysis project Ga0079037, IMG submission 71479) | Freshwater wetland microbial communities from Ohio, USA, analyzing the effect of biotic and abiotic controls - Mud 3 Core 4 Depth 4 metaG | ecosystem: Environmental > Aquatic > Freshwater >... | reverse complement strand
CTGAAGTACATGCGCTACGAGGTCGACGTCCCCGAGGACATCCGCGTGCGGGCGCTGCGCTCCGTGGAACGCATGCTGGCCGTCGGACCGAAAATCGATTGAACGACGCGATCCACACCGACGTCCTGATCCTCGGCTGCGGCATTGCCGGCGGCACGGCGGCACTCGAGCTCGCAGAGGCCGGGTTCGACGTGCTGCTCGTCACGCGCGCGGACCGGGCCGAGGAATCGAACACGTACTGGGCGCAGGGCGGCATCATCTTCGAGGGCGAAGGCGATTCCCCTGAATTGCTCGCAAGCGACATCGCGAACGCCGGCGACGGCCTATGCCACGACCAGGCCGTCGAGATCCTGGCGCGCAGCGGGCCGGGGCTGGTGCAGTCGATCCTGCTCGACCGGCTCAAGGTGCCGTTCGACCGCCGGCCGGATGGACGGCTCGCGCTGGGGCGCGAGGGTGGCCACTCGCTGCCGCGCATCCTGCATGCGACCGACGCCACCGGCCGCGCGATCGAGAGCGCATTGATCAAGGCCCTCGCGCAGCACCCGCGCGTGCGCTTCCTGACCAGCCACACGGCCGTGGACCTGCTGACGCCTGCGCACCACGGCCGCGACCGCCGCGCCATCTACGACCCGCTGTCCTGCGTCGGCGCGTACGTGCTGAACCAGGGTACTGGCGAGGTCATTCGTTGCTTCGCCCGAGCCACGGTGCTGTCCACGGGCGGTCTCGGCCAGATCTTCCTGCGCACGACCAATCCGGTGGGCTCTCGCGGCGACGGACTGGCCATGGCCTACCGAGCCGGCGCGCGCGTGATCAACACCGAGTACGTGCAGTTCCACCCGACCGCGTTCTACCACCGCAATGCGCCGTGCTTCCTGATCACCGAGGCGGTGCGCGGCGCTGGGGCGCGGCTCGTGGACGAGCGGGGCGTGCCGTTCATGGACCGCTACGATCCCGAATGGAAGGATCTCGCGCCGCGCGACGTGGTCGCCCGCAGCATCCACTCCGAGATCCTCCGGCGCGGCGTCTCCAACGTTTATCTCGATCTCAAGTCGTACATTCCCGAGGAGCGCATCCGCGCGGAGTTCCCGGGCATGCACCAGAGCTGCCTCGAGTACGGCATCGACATCACGCGCGACCTGTTGCCCGTCGTGCCGGCGGCGCACTACTCCTGCGGCGGCGTCTGGGCGGACGATTATGGCGCGAGCACGGTCCAGCGGCTGTACGCGATCGGCGAGGTCTCCTGCACCGGGCTGCACGGCGCCAACCGGCTGGCCAGCACCTCGTTGCTCGAGGGGCTCGTCTGGGGCAGCCGCTCGGCGAACCACATCACGGCCGCGCTGCACTCGCACAACGGCCTGCGGTACGAGGACATCCCGCCCTGGCAGCCGACCGGGCGCGAGACGCCTGACCCGGCGCTGGTCGCGCAGGACATGAGCTCGATCAAGCACATCATGTGGAACTACGTGGGCCTGGTGCGCACGACGCCACGGCTGGCGCGCGCGATCCAGGACCTGCGCAACCTCGAGGTCGAGATCGAGCGGTTCTATCGCGCGGCCGCGCTGACCGACGAGCTGATCGGCCTGCGCAACGCGGTGCGCGTCGCGCTGATCGTGACGCTCGCCGCCTGGGAGAACCCGGAGAGCCGCGGCGCCCACTATCGCGAGTGAGCGCCGGTCCGGGACGGTCTCAGCCGACGATTCGCAGCGCCTCGCGCACCATGAACGCCATCAGCACCAGCGTGCCCAGCGCGAAGATGCCGAAGCGCACGATGACGCGGTTGAACGTCGCCTGCACCAGCGAGTGCGCGATGCGCAGCAGCACGTAAGCCCAGGCAAGTTTGAGCGCGGTGGCGTCCCCGCCGCCGGTCAGCGCGGCCAGGAACATCAGCGCATAGAAGAGCGTCGGCTGCTCGTGCAGGTGGTTGTAGTTGTCCGCCACCGAGCGGACGCCCGGCCGCAGACGGTGCGACCACGTGCCGGGATAGGCTGCATCCTGCGGATCGATGCCGGCCTCTTTCATGGCTGGAATGCGGGTCGCATACATCCAGATCCACATCACGAACGTCCAGGCTACGAGCGCGAGGACGGGCGTCAGGAACTCGTTCGAAGTCGGCACGTGCGATTCCCCGGGTGTCTTGGGATGCCAGAAGGTTAGCAGTTCTACCGCTTGACGCGGCACGGGCGGCCGGATAACTAGCATCCTGCACCCATGATTGTCTCGACGACACTGACCGCCAGTCACGCCGGCATCATCGGCGATGCTCTCGCGTCGGTCGCGGCACAGGTCGACCGCTGCCTGGTCATCGACACCGGTGCGCGCGACGACACGCTCGAGGTCGCCCGCCGTATCGCGGGCGACAAGCTGCTCGTTCGGGAGTTTCGCTGGCAGGATGACTTCGCCGCGGCGCGCAACTTTGCGCTCGAGGCGGCGCACAGTGCGGGCGGGCAGTGGGCCGTCACCGTGGATACCGACGAACGGTTGCTGTTCGACGCGGGTTTCGACCTGCGCGGTGCCCTGGCCCGGACCCGGGCAGCGGTGCTGCTGGTCAGCGAAGAGAACGCCATCTACTCCAAGGAGCGCATGGTGCGCCTGCCGGCCGCCGTGCGCTGGAAGGGTCCCACCCACGAGGTGCTGGCCGGCCAGCGCGATGGCGAGAGCGTGCAATTGCCGGGCGTCCGGTTTCGGGAACTGCCGAAGGACGAGGCTGCATTGCGTCGCAAGTTCGAGCGCGACGTGGCCATTTTGCGCCGCTATACGCGCCAGCACGCGAAGGAACCGCGTTGGCATTACTACCTCGGCGCCTCGCACCAGGACCTCGGGCAGTACGCGGCGGCGATCGACGCCTACCGGGCGTGCGCGGCGCTGGGCGGCTGGGCTGAGGAGGGCGCCTGGGCCTGTTACCGGGCGGCCGAATGCTGCTGCTCGCTCGGGCGCTGGGCCGATGCAATCGCGCTCTGCGCGCAGGGACTCGCAATCCGGCCGGCGACGGCAGAACTCGCATGGCTTGCGGGCTGGGCCGCCTACAAGTCGAAGCGCTACGAGGACGCGATCGCGTGGTCCAACATGGCGATCGTCAACGGCTTGCACGACGGCGCCGGGGGCAGCTTTCCGCGCATCGGCTTCCGTCACCCGCCCGCCTTGTACGAAGGTCCATACGACGTGCTGCGCTGGACGTTCAACGCGCTCGGCGATGCTGCGGCCGCGCAGCAGGCTGCGCAGGAGTACGATGCCGCGAAACTGGCGCGTGAAGGCACGCGACGCGCCTGATCCTGCCCGGACGCTGAACCGAGGAATCCCCATGTTGCTGTTCGACCCCAGGAAATACCAGGCGTCCCGGTACGACGAACGCACCCGCAGCGCGCTGCTCGCGGTGCGCGACTTCTTCGAATCGAAGGGCCATGACGCCCTCAAGCGGGAGTGCCACGACGCGGTCTGGTACACGGACTTCCTCGCCATGCTCGAACGCGAGGGGATCTTCGCCACCTTCGGCACGCCCGCGGCGGTCGGCCGGTTGATCGGCGGCGAGGCCGGCGCGACGAGCGCGCGCTGGGACACGGCACGCAACAACGACTTGAGCGAGCTGCTGGCCTGGTACTCGCTCGAGCACTGGTATGCGTGGCAGGTGACCGTGCTCGGGCTCGGCCCGGTCTGGATGAGCGACAACCCCGCGGCGAAGGCGCTCGTCGGGAAGCTGCTCGCCACCGGGGGCGTCTTCGCGTTCGGGTTGTCGGAGCGCGAGCACGGCGCCGACATCTATTCGACCGACATGGTGCTGATTCCGGACGGCACCGGCTGGCGGGCAACCGGCGGCAAGTACTACATCGGCAACGGCAACTGTGCGGCGCGAGTCGCCGTGTTCGGCCGCGTGCAGCGACCCGACGGCCCGTCGGCGAACCCGGCCGATGACTACGTGTTCTTCCTTGCCGATCCGCAGCATGCCGGCTATGAACTCGTGCAGAACGTGATTCGCGGCCAGATGTACGTCTCCGAATTCCGGTTGCGGGATTACCCGGTGAGGCCTGCAGACGTGCTGCACACGGGCAAGGCGGCCTGGGACGCTGCGCTCGCGACCGTCAACGTCGGCAAGGTGCAGCTCGCGTGGGCGAGCATCGGCATCGCCGAGCACTCGTTCACCGAGGCGATCCGGCATGCGCGCCGCCGCGTGCTGTACGGTACGCGCGTCACCGATTTCCCGCACGTACGCAGGCTGCTGGCCGATGCGTACGCGCGGCTGCTCGCGATGAAGCTCTACAGCGCGCGCTGCTCCGACTACGAGCGGTCCGCGGCCGCGGACGACCGCCGGTTCCTGCTCTTCAATCCGATCGCCAAGATGAAGGTCACCAGTGAGGGTGAGCGGGTGATCGACCTGCTCTGGGAGGTCATTGCAGCGAAGGGCTTCGAGAAGGATACCTATTTCGAGCAGGCCACCCGGCACATCCGCACGTTGCCGAAGCTCGAGGGCACGGTGCACGTCAATCTCGCGCTCGTGCTCAAATTCCTGCCGGCCTATGCAGCGGCCGCCGCCGGCAAGCCGGTCGCTTACCGCGCCGTGCCGGTCCGGCTCGACCCGACCGACGACGCGTTCCTGTTCGCGCAGGGGCCGGCGAGTGGTCTGTCGCGCATCGGTTTCCAGGACTGGCGCGCGGCGTTCACACGCTTCGCGCATCTCCCGAACGTGACCGCGTTCCTCGCCCAGGTGCAGGCCTTCGGGCAGTTCATGGCCGTGGCCGGGCCGCAGGGCGAGCAGGGCAAGGACCTCGACTTCCTGCTCTCGATCGGCCAGATCTTCACGCAGGTCGTCTACGCGCAACTGGTGGCGGAAGCGGCCGCGCTCGCAATCGACGGTGCGGCGGACGGCACCCGCAGCGGCACGACCAGCGCGTGCGCCGGCCTCGGGGAGGCGCACGTGGACCGAATGTTCGGCGTCTTCGTCCAGGACGTGAGCGAGTACGCCGTGGCGTTGCATGGCCAGGCCTCGGCGACCCAGGCGCAGCAGTCGGCCGCGCTGACGCTCGTGCAGCGACCAAACGCGGATCGGTCGGCAGCCGTCGCGCTCCATGAAGAGATCCTGGCCTGCGGCTAGTCGCCCGCGATGAACGGTTCGTCGATCCACGTCCTGCGCCGGATTGTGTGGAGCAGGCCACCCTTGTAGCCTGCGCGGCTTCATCCGGGGGAGTCGAGCGTGAAGAAAGTCCTGCGCATCGTTGGCTGGTCGGTCGTCGTCCTGTTGCTGGTCGGCGCGTTCGTCGGCTACCGGATCATCTGGGGCCAGCCGTTCACGATCAACCAGCTCGCGAACCGGCAGGCGACGTTCTTCCTCATCCGCAACCCTGAACTGTTCACGATGATCGGCGTTGCGGATGGCACGATCGTCGATCGCCATTCCGGCAAGCTCGCCGCGGTCGGCATCGAGAAGCGGGACGACGACTACGCGTTCGCCGAGCAGGCGATTGCGGACGTGAAGAAGTTCGATCGCGCCAGGCTCGAGCCCCAGGAGCAGATCACCTACGACGTCCTGCTCGATTTCTACGGATCGCAGGCCGCGTTCAGGCCGTTCGGCTGGCTGTCGTCCGAGGGCCTGTACCCGATCAGCCCGATGTTCGGCACGCAGGTGCAGCTCGCGAGCTTCCTGCAGACGTCACACGTCGTGAAGAACGAGAAGACCGCGCGTAACTATGTCGCGCGGCTGCAGGCGATGGGCGCCAAGCTCGATGCGCTCACCGCGGAGATGCAACGGCAGTCGGCGGCGGGCGTCGTGCTGCCGTCGGCACTGCTCGAGCGCTCGCTGGTCGTGATCGATGACACGATCGAGCCGCCACCCGAGGAAAGCCCGCTCGTCACGAGCTTCGTCGAGCGCATGGCGAAGGCCGAGGGGCTCGAAGACACGTTGCGCGCGTCGTTGCACGACGCGGCGATCGAGGCCGTCCGGACCAGCGTCTACCCGGCGTACGAACGAATGCGCGCGGCGCTGATTGCCGAGCGGCCGAAGGCGGAGGGCGTGGCGGACGGCGTCGGCCGATTGCCCGATGGCGCAGCTTTCTACCAGGCGATGCTGCGGCGGTTCACGACCAGCGACTACACGCCCGAGCAGGTGCACGGACTCGGGCTCGCCGAGGTGGCGCGCATCGACGCCGAGATGGATGCGCTGCTGAAGAGCCAGGGGTTGGAGTCGGGCACCGTGGCCGAACGCATGGCTGCGCTGCGCACGGACCCGCGGTTCCTGTTCGAGAATACCGAAGCCGGGCGCGAGCAGCTGCTGGCCCGTTATCGCGAGATCCTCGACGACATCGCGTTGCGGATGCCCGAGTATTTCAAGACGATTCCGCCGGGCCAGCTCGCCGTCGAGCGGATTCCCGCCTCCGCGGAGAAAGGCTCGGCGATGGCCTACTACAATCCGGCCGCACTCGACGGTTCACGGCAAGGCACGTTTTACGCCAACCTGCGCGACACTGCGGAGTTGCCGACCTGGGGCATGAAGACCCTCGCAGTCCACGAGGGCATTCCCGGCCATCACTTCCAGATCGCCATGGCGCGCGAGTTGAAGAATCTGCCGCTGCTGCGCCAGCAGCCGATCTACACGGCCTATAGCGAAGGCTGGGCTCTCTACGCCGAGCGCCTCGCCGCGGAGATCGGCCTCTACGAAAACGACCCGTTCGGCGATCTCGGGCGCCTGCAGGCCGAGATGTTCCGCGCCGTGCGCCTCGTCGTCGACACTGGCCTGCATGCGAAGGGCTGGACGCGCGAGCAGGCGATCGAGTACATGGTCGGCACAGCCGGCATGGGCGAGGACGAGGTGGTCTCGGAGGTGGAGCGCTACATGGCGCTGCCCGGCCAGGCTACCGCCTACAAGGTCGGCCAGCTCAAGATTCTCGAGCTGCGCGAGCGCGCACGCGCGGCACTCGGGCCGAAGTTCAACCTGAAGGACTTCCACACCGTCGTGCTCGAGAGCGGCGCGGTGCCGCTCACCGTGCTCGAACAGCTCGTCGACCAGTGGATTGCGACGGGATCGACGTCGGCATAGCCCGCTCGTCGTGGTTGGACCAGGAGCGTTGCCGTGAGCGACCTGCAGATCAACGTGGACTTTGCGCAGCGCGTCGTTCAGCCGCCGCCGCATCCGGACGATTGGGTGCCATCGCCGATGGCGGGTGTGCACCGCTACCTGCTCGATCGGGTGGGCGGGGAAATCGCGCGTGCCACGAGCCTGGTGCGCTACGCCGCGGGTTCGCGGTTCGCGCGTCACGAGCACGGTGGTGGCGAGGAGATCCTCGTGCTGGAGGGCGTGTTCTCGGACGAACTGGGGGACCATCCCGCGGGCACGTATCTGCGCAATCCGCCGGGATCCGCACACGCGCCTTTCTCGCGCGAAGGCTGCACACTGTTCGTCAAGCTGTGGCAGTTCTCCCGCGGCGACATGCGCGCGGTGCGGACCGACACACGCTCCGCCGACTGGCATCCGGGGCTGGTTCCAGGGCTGACGGTGATGCCGCTGCACGAGTTCGCTGGCATCAGCACGGCGCTCGTGCGCTGGGCGCCCAATACCCAGTTCAGTTCACACACTCATCCCGGGGGCGAGGAGATCTTCGTTCTCGAGGGAAGGTTTCGGGACGAGCACGGCGAGTATCCGGCGGGCTCATGGCTGCGCAATCCGAGGTGGAGTCGGCACACGCCGTTCACGGGCCCGGAAGGCGCCCTGATCTACGTGAAGGTCGGCCATCTCGGTGCCGAACTGCAGTCCGATCAGCGCAGCGATTCGCCGTGAGGGAGTGAATCGCGGGATCGCGGACGGTCGACCTGGCGCGGATTGACGCGCGTGAGCCAGACCTCCTGGCGATTCCAGCGCGACGGTGCAGTGACGAAAGTCCGGGCGGCCGTTGCCGTGCGCTCGGCCAGGGCGGCGAGGGCTGTCGCGATCACGGGATCTGCCCAGCTCATCGTGGTGCGCTCCGTTCTGCGTGCGTCGCGGATGGCCACAACCTGGAGATCCGCGCAGTGTCCTGAGTATCGCGCAGTCGTGACGCGACGCGAGCTGCAAAAGTGTTCCCATTTGGCGACAGCGTGGTGATGCGATCCATCGTCCGCGACCGAGTGCGGGCAGGCCCATCGGATGGGCCCGGATCCTGCCTGTCATTGATACGGCTCAGGCTTCATTGCAGCGCAAAATAACGAGGGCGTGAACCGTGAAGTGCGTCGAGACCAACGCCGGCATTGATGATTGAATCGGACTTCGATGGGATGACTCCCATGGCCAGGGATCGGACACGAAGAAATCGGCTACGGGCGGCCGAGCTGATCGCAAAGCCGGAGTGGCGTGGACGTGGCTCAGGGTGCAGGCGTATTACGAGCAGCAGAATGACGAATGACAGGCAGGCGCTGCTGCGGACAGCCATCGCCGCGATCCGGCACTGCGCGGACGCAATGGAGGCCCGGGCGACCGATCTCCTCGAGTCGCTGCCGACGGCGGCGACCAGTGAGGCATTGCGGGCGAACGCGTTGGAACTCGCCGCAGGACTCAAGGATGCTTCGGGTCGAGTCACGTTCGAGCTGGCGTTGCTTCAGGCGGAACTCGCCGACAAAAAGGCAGTGGCCGCGACGGCCGTGAAGCGCCTGTCCGCCATGGATGCGACGATGATGGCTGCGGTGGCCGCGATGACCGATGTCGTCGATCAGCTCGAGGAAGCGGCCGAGCGCGATGAACGGCACGAACCCGCTTTCGTGCTGGTGATCGAGGCCGCCGGCGCCCTGCTGCAGGCGCTCGGGGAGGCGCGAGCCGCCACGGAAGCGCTCGGCGCCGCGATGCCTTCCATCCCAACCTGTCGTTGAGGGTGCATCGTGCGCTGAGCTGGCTCCATCGGGCCGAGCAACTGGACGACGATCCGGACGGGCGGTTCCGGTGGTGATCGAGATCATGATGGACAATCCCGGCACGCCGTGGGGGTGATGCGTGCTATCCCATTGTCACCTGACATGACAGGTCTGGAAGCTCCGACGCGACATCGTCGACGAGGAGCTATTTCCGCGCTTGTGACGCCAGCGCGGCGAAGCCGGCGAACTGCTGGTGAATCACGCCATCGACGACCGACGCGAACGCATCGAGCTTGTGCGATGCGTCGCCGCTGATCCGGTATGTCACGATGGCGGTCGTGCCGTTCTCCATCGGGGTGAGCGTGACGGTCAGGATCCCGGTCACGGCCATTTCCTGGAACGGCCCGAGCGAGCCGCGAAACCGCAGCAGCTTGCCCGGGACCGCCATGACGACGCGCCCGTGCTCGGCGCTGCCACCTTCCCATTGCTCGCAGAAGCAGCCGCCCGCCTCGGGTGCCAGGCTCAGGTTGGCCGCGCTGCCCGACCAGGTGTGATCGTTCGGCCAGTAGCGCTCCGGGTGCACCAGCACCGCCCAGGCGTCGGCGGGAGCGGCGCTCACTTCGAACCGATGTTCGAAGATCACGCCGTCCGGCGACACCTGTTTGACTTCCGCGCCGGCGAGGCCGGGAAGCAGGGCGGCCGCTACCGCGGCACTCCACCACGCGCGCTTGCTCATGCAGTCTCCAATGCGTACTCGCCTAAATCCGCGACGCGACGGGCTGGATGTCCGCGTTCGCCCAGGCTGCCGCCAGCTGCTGCTCCGCTTCCGCGGCCTCGCGGTCGCGCTTCTGTGCACGCAGGCTCTCCGCCAGTCCCCGCAACGACCAGCCGTTCGACGGGTTGCGGCGCAGTTCCTCGCGGTAGACCGATTCTGCCTCGGCCGGCTGGTTGGCAGCCAGCAGCACCACGCCCAGCGTCTGCCGCACGGGCGCATGCCAGCCCGGTGGCTCGTCGTACGGAATCTCGTCCTCGATCAACACAGCCTCGCGCAGTGCCGCGATTGCGGTGCGGTGGTCGCCGCGCGCGAGGGCCAGCTCGGCGCTCACCGTGCGCTCGGCGATGTGCACTGCGTGCGACAGTGGATAGCGGTCCCACACGGTCAGCGTCTCCATGACCGGATCGTCGGCCAGCGTGCTGAGTGCGGCGTAGTGCTTCGCGGCGTCCTCGGTTCGCTGCTGGCGCAAGGCCGCCATCGCCTGCGCGTAATGCCAGATCGCGGTCACGTAGGGCAGGTCGGGCGCCGGATTGGCCTCCGCGACAATCTCATCCCAGCGGCCGAAGCGGACGCGGTCGAACCACGGCGTCATCCAGTAATGCTGCAACCCGGCGAAGCCCGGCTGCCGCATCAGCTCCGGCAGGTTGACGCGCGCGGCCGTCTGCAGAGCCGCGTCGCGCGCGACGGCGCTCGCGCCTCCCATGCTCGCCGCAAACCACAGGAAGTGATGGTTGTGCGGCACGTAGCCGAGCGGATAGAGGCCCTGCACGTTGCCGCGGCACATCGCGAGGTAGGCATCGTCGGCCTCGATCGCCTTCTGGTTCGCGATGACCGCGTCGTGCCAGCGGCCGACCCGCGCGTAGATGTGGGCCGGCATGTGCACGAGGTGCCCGGAGCCCGGAATCAGCTCGCGCAGTCGATCGGCGGCTGCGACGCCGCGATGCGGATCCGCCGAGGCCTCGACCGCATGCACGTACAGGTGCAGCGCGCCGGCGTGATCCGGGTTGCGAGCCATCACGGATTCCAGGATCGAGACGATCTCCGCCGTATTGCCCTTGGGCTGCAGCTGTTCGTCGTAGTAATCCCACGGCTGCAGGTCCATCAGCGCCTCGGCGTGGAAGGCCGCCGCGTCGAGGTCGTCCGGTCGCTCGGCCGCGAGCTGGCCAGTCGCCTGCGCGTAGGCCTCGTCGAGCGGGCGCCGGTCGTCCGGCGGATTCTCCGCGTATCGAGCCGACAGCGCGCGAATGAACGCCTGCTCGCGCTCGCTGGCGCGCGGCGCCAGTTCGATCGCGCGCTGCAGTCGCTGCCACGCTTTCTGGTTGTTCGCCGGGTCCATGCCACTGTTGACGTGCGGACCGAGCACCAGTGCGGCACCCCACCAGCACATCGCGCACTCGGGATCGAGTTCCGTGGCCTTGAGGTAGGTTCGCTCCGCGGCGTCGTGATTGAAACCGTAGGTGAGCATCAGTCCCTGGTCGAACCAGCGCTGCACTTCGGGGTGGGAACTGGTCACCGGGAACGTGTAGTCGCCGAGGCCTTCGAGCAGGGTCGCACCGATCGGCGCAACGACGGCAGGGCTGGGCGGGGTAGGCGACTGGTCCGAGGTGCGTCGCCCGTAGAACAGACCGGCGGCGACGGCGAGAGCGACCAGCGCAACGACAAGTGTGCGGTTCATGGAACCCCTCCTTGATCGTTTCGAAGGAGGATTAATTACGCCTAATTCGCCCGGATCGCAATAGTTCTCACTTGCAGGCTCGTGTCCGCGCCGCTCAGGCCATGCCGATCGCGACCAGTCGCTCATCCTGTTCGGCTACCGACAGCTTGGGGCAGTGCCGCGACAGCTTCGCGAGCAGAGCAAGCAGCCAGGGCGCGTGCACGCCGAGGACGAGCTTGCCCGTCGTGAGCAACGCGACCGAGGTCGCCCGCTCCGGGTCCGCCCAGACGAGGATATTGGCGAAACCGAGATGCCCGAACGCCTGCGACGTGTCGGGACCGTAGAGTCCCCAGGGGCTGGCACCCAGCATCATTCCAGCCGAGTAGCGCAGCGGCACGAGCAGTGAGCGGTCGATTTCCGGCTTGCCGACTTCGGCGATCGCGCGTCGGACCGTCAGCGGCGCGAAGACCCGCGCGCCACCAAATTCGCCGCCATCGAGCAGGCACTGGAAGAACTTCGAGCAGTCGTCGGCGGTCGCGACGCCGTTGCCCGCCGGAATCACGGCCCGATAGAAGCGCGGGTCGTTCGACAGCCGGACCGCGTGCTCGAGGTCGGTGCCGATTGCGCGCCGCAGGTACCGATCGGCGGGCCGGCTCGCCTTGAATCCGGTCACGTAGTTACGCGCGACCTGCCCCAACTTCCTGCCGCGCGCGCCGAAGTCGAACGACTTCATGCCGAGCGGTCCGCTGATGTGGTCGCGGAAGAACGCGCGGAAACCCTGGCCAGAGATCCTCTCCACCAGTGCGGCCACGACGAATCCCGTCGTCAGCGCATGGTACGCGTGGTGGCGGCCCGGCTTGTCGGGCGCGGTCGCGCAGATCAGCCGCAGGATCTCGTTGCGGTCGAGCAGCAGCTCCGCGACGTCGACGTCGCTGGTCGGGATCGTCGGGATCCCGGCCTTGTGGCACAGCAGCTGGTAGATCGTGATGTCGCGCTTGCCGTTGCGCCCGAACTCTGGCAGGTAATGGCTGACCGGATCGAGCAGGCTCAGCGCCTTGCGCTCGGACAGCAGGTGCAACGGCATCGCTGCCATCGCCTTGCTCGCCGAGAATACGCAGACGGGCGTCTCCGGGGTCATCGGCACGGGTGTCTCGCCGCGGTCGTCGGGGCCGTTGCCGCGCGCATGCCCGATCGCACGCTTCAGCACGACGCGTCCGTGACGGCGCACGACCAGCGACAGACCCGGGTGCATGCCGGTGGCATAGACGCGCTCCGCGGCTCGCCAGATCGCAGCGACACCGTCGCGTGTCATGCCGACCGGCTCCGGATCGTGCTCCTCGGTGGCGGCAATCGATGTCACGCTGCCGAGGTCCGCCGGGACCGCGGCGGCGTCGAGCAGCAGTCGGCGCAGCGGTGCCGACGTGTGGCGAAGGGCTGCAAGCATGTCCGGACCTTTCGGGCGACCAGTCGTTCTGGGATAGTCGCAGATCACTGCAGGAGCCGTCATCCCGATGATCGATCTCTACACCGCCGCGACCCCGAACGGGCACAAGGTTTCGATTGCGCTCGAGGAACTCGGGCTGCCCTATACGGTGCACGCGCTCGATCTCGGCAAGCTCGAGCAGAAGCGCCCAGAGTTTCTGAAGATCAGTCCCAACGGGCGCATTCCTGCGATCGTGGATCGAGCCGAGGACGATTTCGCCGTTTTCGAGTCGGGCGCGATCCTCGTCTACCTCGCCGAGAAGACCGGCCGCCTGCTGCCGGCCGACGCGAAGGGCCGCTCGCGCGTGATGCAGTGGCTGATGTTCCAGATGGGCGGAATCGGCCCGATGATGGGCCAGGCAAACGTGTTCTTCCGCTATCTTCCCGAGAAGATCCAGCCGGCGATCGACCGTTACCAGGGCGAGGTACGACGGCTGTTCGGCGTGCTCGACACGCAGCTCGACGGCCGCGAGTACCTCGCGGGGGATTACTCGATCGCCGACATCGCGAACTGGGCCTGGGTGCGCACGCACAAGTGGTCCGGGGTTCCGCTCGACGGGTTGCCCAACCTCGAGCGCTGGACGGCACGGCTGGCCGCGCGGCCTGCCTGCCAGCGCGGCATCGACGTTCCGCCGCGGCCCGCGCGCATCGAAGATGGCAAGGGCGCGGAGCGGTTCGTCGAGGAGGCCCGCAAGATGGTCGAGATGGGCCGCAGCCGCGCCTGAGTCGTCAGGGCGTCCGCGGCCGATAGCGATCCCGCAGTTCCGTCTGCCGCGTGCGCATCGGCTGCGGCAGGCCGTCGATCCACACCTGCTCCGCGACCGAAGTCACCTCGAGCGGATCGCCCGACCACAGCACGAGATCCGCCGCGTAACCCGGCGCGATCCGGCCGAGTTCGGCGCCGAGGCCGAAGATCTCCGCCGGTCCGCTCGTCAGCGCCGCGAGTGCCGCGTCCCACGGCAAGCCGTGCGCCACTGCCACGCCTGCGGCCTGGCGCACCTTGAACGCGTTGTGGGTCGGGGACACCAGCTGGGTGAAAGCGATCGGTACCCCGGCCTCGTGCAGTCGTGCGGCGTTCTCCAGCGAGACGCCGATCTGGTCGAGCGTGCCCGGCAGGTTCAGCAGCGGATCGACGATGACGGGCACCTTCGACGTCGCCAGCAGGCTCGCGACCTGTGTCGCCTGCGCGCCGCCGATGATCACCGGACGCGCGCCGTTTCGCCTGGCGAACGCGAGCACCTGCCGGATGTCCGTCGCCCGATCGACGCTGAACGCGATGCGCCCGCCCGCGAGATAGCGCGCCAGTACCTCGCGGCCGTTCGGCGTCAGCAGCTGGAAATCACCGTCGCGCGCCGTCGCAGGCGGGCGCGCCTCGCGGACGGCCTGGTCGAGCAGCATGAACTGCGCGGCGCGGCTCATCCCGGAGGCACCCGATGCGGTCGGGCCGAGGTTGACGAACAAGGTGCGGCTCGTCGCGGGAAACGCTTCGACGCGTCCGTCGAGACGCGCCACTGCACCCTGGCCGGCGAGCACCGTGCCGCCCGTGACCGCACTCGGCGCCACCACGGCGAACGTGAGGCCCTCGGCGCGATTCACGCTGATCGGCACGGATTCGGGATTGAAAGCAACCGTGACGTCGAATTCGGGCCGCGGCTCGAGACTCTCGCCCGCGGCACGCACCATCGGCGAATTGTCGACCGTGGAAGGTTCACCCGAGATCTCCTCGACGCCGAACGCCGTGATGCCGCCGAACAATCCGGCAGTGAGCGGTCGCCCGCGGGCCTCGATCACGGTGGCCCCGGGCGCCGCGGCAAGACCGGTGCCGACGGCGGCAATGCGCCCGTTGCGCACCAGCACGTCGCCGTCTTCGATCGTGCCGCGCGGGCTCGACGTGTGGACGGTCGCGCCGCGAATCAGCAGGTCCTGCGCCACCGAGAACGCGGGCAGCAGGCTCACTGCGAGCAGCGCCGGAAGGACGGTGCAACGGGCCGCGCGGCTCATCGCGCACCTCCCGTCGGTTGCCCGAGCAGGAAATCCGACGCGGGCTCGCGCGGCGGCGCCATCCGGTCGAAAACGAGCTCGCCGTCCAGGTAAACGCGATCCGCAAGCGCGTAGACGCTGAACGGATCGCGGTTCCACAGCACGACGTCCGCGATCTTGCCGGGCTCGAGCGTGCCGACGCGGTCGGCGATGCCGAGCGCGCGCGCGGCGTTCGACGTCAGCCAGCGAATC
>Ga0079037_100000854_pt1 | contig 14946 bp, 11 predicted proteins | sample Mud3Dept4metaG_FD_71479 | JGI IMG/M metagenome (GOLD analysis project Ga0079037, IMG submission 71479) | Freshwater wetland microbial communities from Ohio, USA, analyzing the effect of biotic and abiotic controls - Mud 3 Core 4 Depth 4 metaG | ecosystem: Environmental > Aquatic > Freshwater >... | reverse complement strand
AATCTGACTGATATTGAAGATGTTCTGAAATCGCGTCATAAATAAATCTTTGCAACTCTGTGCCTCCTCTGTGTCACTCTGTGTAACAAAAAATTGAAACTTTCACTGAGTATCACAGAGAATATTATTTAAATTTTCTAATAGAAATATTTATATTTTTTTGTTTTTTTTAATTATTGCATTATTTTTGCAACCCGATACATCATTAGAATGAATATTGTTCACATTTACTACGCCTCTTATTTCTGCTTCTTTTTTAAAAGGAGATAAGGGGATTATTGTGTACAGATAATGAAATTTATACAAATACAAGGTCCCCGAAAAAGGGGACTTTTTTTTTAAAAAAAGATAACAATGAGAATCTCAGTACAGGGAGAAAAAGGATGTTTTCATGAAGTTGCCGCAAGACAATACTTCAGTAACAAGGATATTGATATAGTTCCTTGCACAACATTCGACCTCACCCTAATGGCAGTTAAGGACAATATGGCTGATTTTGCTATTATGGCCATCGAAAATGCAAGGTCAGGAAGCATTCTTTATAACTATACCCTGATAAGGGAATCAGGGATGAAGATACTCGGAGAACATAACCTCCGGGTAAAACAAAATCTTATGGCAATGCCCGGCCAGCCGCTTCTGGCAATTCGCGAAATAAGGTCACATCCAATTGCACTTTCACAATGTATGACATACCTGAACCGTCTGAGGGGTGTAGTCCTGATTGAAAGTGATGATACAGCAGGAAGTGCAAGATACATAAGTGAGAACAAACTTAACGGAGTTGCTGCTATTGCACCGGCTATGGCAGCTGAAATATACGGTCTTGAGATAATTGCACATGGAATTGAAACTTATAAAAATAATTATACCAGATTCCTTGTTATGGGAACTGAGAAAGATGCTAACAAAGACGGGAATAAAGTATCAATATGCTTCTCTACAGGTCATAAACCAGGTTCACTCGCAGCTGTGCTCGTCAGGCTTGCCGAACTGGAAATCAATCTGTCGAAAATACAGTCTGTCCCACGACTGAACGGGGAATGGGAATATATGTTCTATGCCGACCTGGAACTGAATCCTGACCATGATATTGCCCTCATTAAAAACATACTGGACAACTACACTACTAATCTGGAGGTACTTGGAATCTATAATAAAGGAGAAAAATTACATGAAAGTTAAACCGGCTGACCGGACTGACAGTGTCCGGGAATATTATTTTTCACTTAAACTCAGGCAGATAGATCAGATGCGCAAAGCAGGGGCTGATGTTATCAACCTTGGTATAGGTAGTCCTGATCAACCTCCCTCTGAAAACACAATACAACGTCTGAACGAAGAAGCAGCCAAACCATCTTCCCATGGTTACCAGAGTTATAACGGGATCCCTGCTCTGAGAAAAGCTTTTGCTGACTGGTACAGGAAGTATTTTAATGTTGAGCTGGATCCTGAAAATGAAATACTTCCTTTAATGGGAAGCAAGGAAGGGATCATGCATATCACAATGGCTTTCGTTAATCCAGGTGATGGTGTCCTTGTGCCAAATCCAGGTTATCCAACCTATTCATCTGTTACCAGTCTCCTGAACGGTAATATAAAATACTATGACCTTGATGAGAAGAATGGCTGGTTCCCTGATCTTCAAAAGATTGAAGAGAGTGACCTTGACAAGGTTAAGTTAATGTGGATTAATTACCCTCATATGCCGACCGGGACAAAAGGTTCCGGACAGCTCTTTGAGAAACTTGTTGCATTTGCCCTGAAGCATGGATTGCTTCTGTGCAATGATAATCCGTACAGCTTCATTTTAAACAAGGAATATTTAAGTTTACTCTCTGTAGACGGTGCAAAGGAGACTACCCTGGAGCTTAATTCTCTAAGCAAATCCCATAATATGGCCGGATGGAGAATCGGTATGGTAGCAGGGCATCGTGAATATATTTCCAGCATACTGAAAGTTAAAAGCAATATGGATTCAGGAATGTTCAGAGGCTTGCAATCAGCTGCTGTTGAGGCGCTTAATAATCCTCCTTCGTGGTACGACAAAGTTAATGCTGTTTATTTCCGGCGAAGAAAGATTGTTGAAGAAATAATGGATATGCTGAAATGCAGATTTGATAAAAATCAGACCGGTCTTTTTGTCTGGGGAAGAATCCCTGAAGAGATAGCCAGTTGTGAACATTTTGTTGAGGATATATTGAATAAGGCAAATGTTTTTATTACACCTGGTTTCATTTTCGGGAGCAAAGGCGACAGATATATCCGCATCTCTCTCTGTGCTGAGGAAAAAACTCTAACAATGGCAAAAAATAGGATAACTAAGTATTTAAAAACCAAATTGTAATAGCAAATTCATCCCACCTTGAGGGGGGTTGTAATAAAATCCATCCCCCCTTGAGGGGGGTTGGGGGGTGTAAAAGCTTAAACATCCCTCTGCCCCCTTCAAAGGGGGAAAGTAACCATTAATCTAAAAAATATGACAGTCGCAGTAATAGGCATAGGATTAATAGGCGGATCTCTTATGATTGATCTTCGGAAACGTAAGTTTGCTGATAAGATCATCGGAGTTGATACAAATATTCAGCACCAGAACATTGCCCTTCTTTGTGGTCTTGTTGATGAAACAGATACTCTGGAAAACGCTGTCGAAAGAAGCGACATAATATTTCTGTGCGCTCCGGTAAATGTTAATTGTTCTGTGTTGCCGGGGATACTGGACAGGATAACCGGAACATCAAAAGTGGTCACAGATATGGGATCCACAAAGGGAAGCATTGCAGAAATTTCAAAAGATCATTCTGCAAGAGGAAGATATGTTGCAGTCCACCCGATGGCAGGCACTGAGTTTTCCGGTCCTATGGCAGCAATAGGGAAGCTTTTTGACTATAAGACTGCTATTATCTGCGATCCCGAACTTAGCGATTCCGATGCACTTGATATGATTGAAAGAATAATGAATTTGCTGAATATGCGGATTGTATATATGAATTCTGCCGTTCACGATGTACATGTAGCATATGTTTCGCATATATCCCATATTACATCTTTTTCACTTGCATTGAGTGTTCTGGAGAAGGAACAGGAAGAAGAGAATATTTTAACCCTGGCTGGCGGAGGTTTTGAAAGTACGGTGCGTCTTGCCAAAAGCAATGGTGAAACATGGGCTCCTATCTTTACAGAGAATGCAGAATATATCCTGGAGGCAATTGATACCTATATAGAAAAGATGAATCTCTTCAGACAAATGATTGCCGGGAAAGATACAACCGGATTAAAATCAATTATGGAAGAAGCAAATAAAATACGGAAAATCTTAAATTAAATAATTGATTGACAGATGGTAGTAAAGCTTGATACTTCATTAATAAAAGATTGGAATGGTTATAATGGCAGGCCATTTCTTATAGCCGGTCCCTGCAGTGCAGAAACTGAGGAGCAGGTGCTGGATACTGCAAGACAGCTTGCTGCGATTGGCAGGATAAGTATTTTCAGAGCAGGAATATGGAAACCGCGCACAAGACCTAACTCTTTCGAGGGGGTAGGAATCTCAGGACTGAAATGGCTTAGAAGAGTAAAACAGGAAACAGGTCTCCTTGTCGGAACTGAAGTGGCAAACGAGAAACATGTTTACGAAGCATTAAAATATGGGATCGATATGCTCTGGATTGGTGCCAGGACATCTGTTAATCCGATCACGGTTCAGGAAATAGCTAATGCATTGAAAGGAGTTGACGTGATGGTGTTTGTAAAGAATCCAATTAATCCCGATATCGAGTTGTGGCTTGGTGCATTAGAACGTGTGGCAAGTGCAGGTATTAAAAGGCTGGGTGCGATACATCGCGGTTTTTCCTCGTATGAAAAAACGACCTATAGGAACCAGCCTAACTGGCAGCTTCCCATCGAGTTGAGAAGAAGGATCCCGGAAGTCCCGATCCTTTGCGATCCGAGCCATATTGCCGGAGCCAGGGAATTTCTTTACGAAATCTCACAAAAAGCAATGGATCTGAATTTCGACGGATTGATGATCGAATCACATATCGATCCTGATAAAGCCCTCAGCGATGCTTCACAACAACTCGCTCCTGAAGAATTAAAAGAACTATTAAGCAGACTGATTTTGCGAAGCCCTTCCACATCCGATCCAAGACTTCTTGATGTTCTTGGTGAACTAAGACAACAGATCGATGTTTTTGATGATCATCTTTTAGATCTGCTGGAACAGCGTATGAAAGTTTCTGAAACAATCGGCCGGTACAAAAAAGAAAATAATATTACTATATTGCAGAGCGCCCGTTGGGATGAAATTGTAAAAAGAGCCATGATCAAAGGTCGTGCAAAAGGACTGAGCGATGAACTTATTGATACTATGTTCAAGGCAATTCACCAGGAATCCATCAACCGGCAAATGAAGATCATGAATAATGGAATCGAAACCCATTCGGAAACTTTATAAGCCACTATGGAAAGAATAGTTGTGCCGTCAGAAGTGAAAGGAAATGTCAGAGCACCTTCATCAAAAAGCATGACTCAGCGGGCAATAGCTGCGGCTATGCTGGCAACCGGAGAAAGTATCATTATTAATCCATCTTATTGCGACGATTCTCTTGCCGCTATGAGCATTGCAGCAGGACTCGGTGCCAGAGTTGATCCTGAAATTAATGAATTGAAGATAACCGGATCTGGAGAACTTAAAGAGAGAAAACTCAATTGCGGTGAATCAGGGTTGGCAATAAGGATGTTCTCACCAATAGCAGCTTTGTATCCGGGTGAAATTATTATGACCGGAGCTGGTTCCCTGAAAAACAGACCAATGTCGATGATCGAAGAAGCGCTTACCCAAATGGGTGTCAGCTGTAAAAGTGAAGGAGGATTAATTCCCATTTCAATTCAGGGTCCGCTGAAAGGCGGGAACTGTGAGATTGACGGATCGGTAAGCTCCCAGCTTCTGACTGGTTTGCTGATGGCACTCCCTGTGGCATTAAAAGACTCCGAAATAAAGGTCAATAATCTGAAAAGCAAACCGTATATCGATATGACAATTCAGGTTCTGGAAAAATTCGGAATAGAAGTCATTAATAATGGTTATACTCAATTCAGCATCAGAGGTAATCAAAAGTACATTGCTAACAGCTTTGAAGTTGAAAGTGACTGGAGTGGCGGAGCGTTTCTGCTTATTGCAGGGGCTATTAATGGAGACATTACAGTTACCGGACTTCGTTCTGACAGCCGGCAGAGCGACAAAACCATTTTAACAGCACTCGATAGAGCCGGAGCCCGAATTAGTATTTTGGAAAATTCTGTAAGAATCTCGAAATCAGATTTGAGATCATTTGAATTTGATGCAACTGAATCACCCGATCTGTTCCCGCCCCTGGCAGTTCTGGCTTCTTATTGTAAAGGAATATCAGGAATAAAAGGAGTATCCCGCCTGGTTCATAAAGAAAGCGACCGCGCCAGCGTCCTGATAGAAGAGTTAGGGAAGATGAACATCAAAGTGGAGATAAAAGATGACTATATGCTTATAAACGGAGGAACTGTAAATGGAGCTCATGTGAATTCGCACAATGATCACCGTATAGCAATGGCTGCAGCTGTTGCTGCTCTCGGGGCATCTGATAAAATATTCATTAAGGATTCTCAGAGTGTTACTAAATCGTATCCGGGATTTTTTAATGATCTAAGGAAACTTGGAGCTTCTGTTTATGAATAAGCTTTAAAAGAGCCATTTAACTGTTAATTTTATTTAAAATCATTATAAATATTAAAAAAAATTCATTTTTTTTCGTTATTTTTAAATTTTTACATAGTTTTGCAGACATGAAAATAATAAGGATATATAATTGGTCGTGGCGCAGTTCATCAGTTGATGCTGTGAAACAGGCCATTCTATAACCTTCAATAAGATATTTTATTATGGGCACGCTGTTCACAGCGTGCCTTTTTTATTTAAAAAATTTCAATTAACACTTAATAATTAAAACTATGAAAAAGAGTACAAAAATTTTACTGAGCGAAAAAGAAATGCCACGCCAATGGTATAACATCGTGGCTGACATGCCAAACAAGCCTATGCCGCCCCTTCACCCGGCAACTCACGAACCTATAGGGCCAGAGGCACTTGCTGCCGTTTTCCCTATGGAGCTTATAAAACAGGAGGTATCGGCAGAAAGGTATATTGATATACCTGATGAGGTTCTTGACCTTTACAAGACCTATCGTCCCTCTCCACTGTTCAGGGCATTCAACCTTGAAAAAGTACTTGGCACAAAAAGCAAAATCTACTATAAGTATGAGGGTGGCAATTATTCAGGCTCTCACAAAGCTAATACTGCTATTGCCCAGGCTTACTATAACAAGAAAGAAGGGATCAAAAGAATTACAACTGAAACTGGTGCCGGACAATGGGGAAGTGCAATGAGTTTTGCCTGCCAGCATTTCGGGCTTGAACTGCTGGTTTTTATGGTAAAGGTCAGCTATAACCAGAAACCTGGCCGCAAGCTTTTAATGAACACCTATGGTGCAAAGGTAATTCCTTCACCAAGCAATATGACAGCGGCCGGAAGGAAAATACTTGAATTGTATCCTGAATCTCCTGGAAGTCTGGGCATTGCAATTTCAGAAGCCATGGAGGTGGCAGTCGAAGATCCCTATACCAAATATTCCCTTGGAAGTGTACTAAACCATGTTGTCCTTCATCAGACCATCATCGGACAGGAAGCTCTTCTACAAATGGAAAAGTCGGGCGATTATCCTGATGTAGTTATAGGATGCTTCGGAGGTGGATCGAATTTCTCGGGTATTGCATTCCCGTTCCTTCGTGAAAACCTGCAGAAAGGTAAGAAGACAAGACTTCTGACAGTAGAACCTTCATCATGTCCAAAACTTACAAAAGGTAAATTCATGTACGACTTCGGAGATTCCGCCGGGATGACCCCTCTCCTTCCCATGTATACTCTCGGACATAATTTTATACCCGCAGGGATTCATGCAGGCGGTTTACGTTACCACGGTGCTGGAGTGCTTGTAAGCCAGCTCCTTAAAGACGGATTCATTGAAGCAAAGGCAAAGATGCAAAGGGAATGCTTTGAAGGTGGTGTACTTTTCGCAAGGACAGAAGGTATTCTTCCTGCTCCTGAATCAACGTATGCTATTGCAGGTGCACTTGATGAGGCACGAAAGGCAGACCTTGAAGGAGTCTCCAGGACTATACTTTTTAACCTTAGCGGTCATGGCCATTTTGACATTTCCGCTTATGAGAAGTATTTCGAAAACAATCTCCCCGATCACGAATTGACTAATGAAGAAGTCGAGGAAGCTGTTGCGAAAATAAAGGTGTAAGTATGGAATGAAGGTCGTCTTGCAATATCTACGTATTAGAATACTTGTATTAATACGTACATTAATACTGATATTAATACGTAGATAATTGGTACAACAAATCTGCGATAATCAGCGATCCCGATAGCTATCAGGACTGCGGGAAATTTAAATGTCTCCCGCAGATACCGCAGATTTCCGCAGAGAATTAAAAGTCGGAATATTCTGTTGGATGAAGAAGGTATGCATTCGTTCGTGAAGTGGCATTCTTATATTCTTCCTTAGCCTTTAATGTCAGCCAGTCAGGATGATTTCTGAATGCATTCCAGTGTTCATCGTGCGATTTCATATCAGCATAAGTTGTCATATACATTAGCCTTGGCTTTTGGCTCCCGAATAGTACCTGACCATAGAATACGGCGTTGGAGCCTACCTTTTCAAAAATTGCGATTTCACCGCCCTCATTGAACATATGAATTTTCTTCAGGGCTTTTGCCTCCGTGGCACTTTCATAGCTTCGCAGCTCATAAATTCGTGTGCCAGCCGGTGTTTCATATGAAGGTACCCTCATTTGCGGCATATTTTTGAAAGCCTTCAGAAAAATACTTTCATATCTTATAAATGGCGGATTTTCAACAGGAGCATCAAGAAAATCCTTACCTGCCTGTTGGTAAGCTTGATCCTGTTCAAGTGTTGAAGCAAGGTTAAAATACTGATCAACAGTTTCATAAGGAATAAAAACATAGACCATTTTACCGAAAGAAACAGTGTCCTGTTCTATTGGTGTAAAGGCTCCTACCTTGCTGATACCTGCCTTGTGAAGAGCAGGAATAAATGCGTCTTTAAGATATTTATTAATACTTTCAGCCTGCGCCGGCTGTGCTACATTGTAAATTTTAATTTCATAGAACATCTGCTTTGCCGTATCTTTCCGGCAACTGACAAACGATACAGACAACAACAGAATTATAATTCCGGTAATTATCTTTTGATTTGTTTCTTTAATGTTTTTCATAAATGTCAGGTTTAATATTTTTTGGAAAAATCTTCGAAGATCTTATTCGCTTTTTCAACTGTAAGTTCAGGACCCGACTGAATATAAAATCTATGACGTAAGGTAATAGATTCACCTTTCTCAAGTGTTACAACTATCTTCTCATGATCTTTATTGTAAGATACTGAACCCAGGTTATTTGTTGAGAACAGACCATAATCACGTGCATGGGAATGTCCGGGATAACCAATGTTTTTTGGATGATCCCAGAAACCAAATGTAGTCAGTACATTATCTTTAGTACCTGAAAGAATCACCCAGTTGTTCCTTGAACTCCATACGTCATTGCCTTTAAGTCCTGAACTGGAAGTATACATTCCAGTAACTCCGGTATTATCTGCGGCTTTGACTGTCTCAGGATTTCCCTGGGAGTCAGTATAAATAACCGGTTGAGTGGTGGGCATTTCAAAAGCACGGTCGACCCTTATTGCAAACATTCCTTCCTTATTATCAGTAAAGGTCACCGGACCATTTGCTGCAGTAAGAGTTGAAATATGATCGATAGTATAGGAAATCTTATCACCCGAGAAAATGTATTTTGTATTTTCCACGAGTAAAGTATTCTCCTTATTATCTTTCCATTCGGAGATCACTTCAAGAGTTCCCTTTTTCCCGCCTTTGGCTTTTACTATTTTTTTAACCACGATATGGCCGTACATATCTTTTTTCTCTGCCGGTATCGCATAGGAATTATTCCAGAAATCGAGGCCGTTGACATCACCGTGATTGAACCAGATTCCGATATGATGAGGGTGGTCAACCCTTTCTTTTGGTCTGGGATCAACCGGGAAGCCCCTGGTGACAACCGATCCGCTCGGAGAATAAACCGGGTAGAGATATTGTTTCTCCATGTTCGTCGGATACTGATAAGTAGTAAACAGTTTACCGCCTATTAAAACGTCAATTTTATGGTCGCCCTGAATAAACTTTACTTTTGGCGCCTGCCCTTTTATAGCCATTCCTGTTGTAAAAGTGAGTGCCACGATAAGTAAAATCGTGGAGATTTCAAAAAGATATTTCTTCATATTTTATTATAATTTGCACTTATTAAACAGATTAATTAATACTGAAATATTTTACCTCCGGCCATTACTTCCTGAGTCTTCTCATCAAATGTCGCTTTTTCCCCGGTTCTCAGGGAGGCAGTGACCATGATATTTGCTATGGAATGGTTATAACCGGCTACAACATCAGCGTGTGGTTTCTGACGTTTGCGTACACACTCCATCCAATTTCTGACATGAGCAACAGTCATTGGATCGCCACCGGTATCTGCTGATGTCTCAATCTTCATGCTGGGGAGTTCAAATGGTTCAAGGAGATTAGGTTTCATATTCATTACTTTTGCATCTTTCTCACTCATACCTCCTTCAGATGTGATCATATTCGTATCAAGATTAAGCATGCCTCCGTTGGAATAATACAGTTCTTTTATACCTCCGGCTGAATTTGTAAATCTTGAAGAATAGACTACCTGGAAGCCAACTTCAGGATTTGCCGGATCGCCATAATCCATAACAGCTGTCATAGTGTCAAAATTCGTACGACCATCTTTCCACAGGTAGATGCCTCCATTTGCTGACACACTACGTGGGTGAGCCAGTTTGGTAAACCAGTGAACCGTGTCGATCTGGTGGGCCATCCATTGTCCCGGAATCCCGGAAGAATATGGCCAGAAAAGCCTGAATTCCAGATACTTCCTTGCATCAAAAGCTGCAGCAGGGCGATTTGCCTGATATCTTTTCCAATCGGTATCTACTTCTTTAAGCAACGGGACAACAGTAGGTCTTCTCCATCTTCCCGGCTGGTTTACATTCCAGGTCATTTCAACCATCACTATCTTGCCGAATTTACCTGAATTAAGATACTCATTGGCAGCAATATAATTTGGTGCACTGCGACGTTGCGAACCTATCTGAACGATCTTTCCCGTTTTTTCGACAGCGTTTCGGGCAATCCTGGCATCTGCCATGGTTTCAGCGAAAGGCTTTTCGACATACGCATCGCGTCCTGCATTTACAGCTTCTGCACAATGCAGTGCATGCTGGAAATCAGCTGTACTTATAATTACAGCATCGGTGTCTTTCCCATTGTATAATTCATCATTGTTGCGTGCCAACCTGAGAGTTATCCCCTTTGCTTTGAAAAAATTATCTGCTTCCTGCCTCCTTAAACTCCATATATCGGATAGAGCAGTGAATTCAAAATTCAATTCATTTGCCAGGCTCATAAATGCCGGCTCAAGCGAGCTTCTGAACCGATCGGAATAACCGACTATACCAACTCGCACCCTGTCGTTTGAGCCAGGGATGCGGGAATAACTCTTTGCACTGAAGGTAATCCCTGCAGCACCAAGAGCAGCTTTCTGAACAAATTCTCTGCGGGTTGTCATAATGTAATTAATTAAGATTATTATTGTTAGTTATAAATGCAATTACGAACAGTAAAGTATAATAATTCCATAAAAATTCCGGACAGGTAAAAATAGTTTTTATCGCAATCATTAATACATAAACAATGTGCTTTTTTGAAAATATTTTTACTTTAATGGCTAAAAAATGTTTTTGTTCAGTTACTCTTAATAAGGTAAATCAGCATTATAAAAATGAGGAAAAGGATATTGGTCGATATGGATGGCGTTCTGGCTGACGTTTACAGTCGTTTTTTTGAACTTCAAGAACAGCAGTCAGGGATCAGATTAACAGTTATGGATGTAGCAGGAAAACTTGAAGCAGAGGCTTTCCCGAATGAAGTTAAATGGATCACCACCCACGGATTTTTCAGAACTGTTCCTGTTATTAAAGGAAGTATTGAAGGCCTTAGAAAGCTGAATGAAAATTTTGAAGTTATAGTTGTCTCACTGGCCACTGAGTTCCCTCAAAGTCTGACTGATAAACAGTTATGGGTATATGATCATTTTCCCTTTATAAGATGGCAGCAAATGGTATTCTGTGGCAATAAAAATCTTCTGCAGGCAGATATTATGATCGATGATCATTTAAAAAACCTAGACAATTTCAAAGGTGAAACAATCATGTACAGCCAGCCGCATAATCTGAATATTAATCATGCACGGCATAAGAGGGTACACTCCTGGGCAGAAATAGAAAAACTTCTGCTGCCCAAGTACCGGCCTGGACAAGTAAGAAGATCTTAATCTATTTCTTCTTCCTTAACCTTCACATTCCACCCGTCAACTTTCAGAAGTGGTTTCTCACCGTTCAGATTTCGTATGTCGAACTCAACCTGCAGCGTCCTCTTTTCATCAGGCAGCAGCGAAATATAATTATCCTCCCAAAATACCGGGAGAACCGGTTCTTTAGATGTCAGTTTTAAAATCTTTGGATTCACTGCAAAAGCCAGTCCTTTACCAGTATTTTCAATGGTACACGTAAGCCGGCATTTATTTCCTTCCTGCTGTAGTGCTGATACAGTAACATTCAAATTCGTCACCGGAAGCTTGCTGAGATCTTTAAAATCTGCATTCTCGTCACCATCAGAACTTAACCAATAGAAATTAGAAGATAATAGTTTTCCTGAAGCATCCATTAATTCCAATTTGAGGAAATAAACCTTTGTTATATTCTCAGGTACTTCCAGAACCAGTATGGATTTACTTTCATCAGCAGCTATATCTGCACTTACCGTTTTTGACCAGACTTCAGACATATTGAAATCAAAGATTTTCACGAATGCCTTTAATCCGGTAAAATCCTTATAAAAGCAATTCATAATTTTGACAGAATTGTCATTATAACCATACTGGATATGGAGTGGTTCACAGGCACTTTTTGCACCGTAAAAAGCCCCGTTAGGCATAAGAAAGTAGTCGTACAATTGCCAGTACATTTTAGGCCAGGCGGAATTGTACATCCAGTAAATAATACCGCTGGAACGATACTTATTAGCTGCATAAGCCTCAAACATAGCTTTAACGGCCTCATTTTGAAACACTTGAGACTTCATGGAATACTCTTCTACTCCTGTTGGTTTTCCATAGCGCGATTCAAGAGCGGCTCTTGGCTTGGGATAGAAGGATTTATGCAGACGCAGGTCCCACGATTCACTCATGGGCCACATATCTTTTTCGGGCATCATCATTTTCATTGTTTCGATGGGTGGTATTTGTTCGCCTGAAGGACCAGCTTCAGTATTGAACTCAAGTTTCGTGTACCAGAAGGAAGGTGGAAAATATGCATATACATCCGGCCAGGGACCCATCCAGAAACCTGTCAAACCTGCAATCTCGCTGGAATCTCTCGTGGCTGATGATTGATATGGCCGGGTGCCATCATATTCATCTAATATTCTGATGTATCTCTTTTCCACTTTGGCAGGCGGATAGATATCGCTTCCGTACAGCCATGTAAAAACTGAGGGGTGGTTACGCAGATGGATAATCTGGTCTTTCCAGCTCATTTCAGCAACATCACCTGTGTGTGTCGTCCAGTTACCCCATTCCTCCCAGGCACTGCAGCAGCACCATCCAACCATTAGTAAAATACCTTCTTCATCACATCTGTCAAACAGGTAGTCTGAGCCCCGCGGTGCTTCCATCCTGAGGGCATTCAGGTTCATGTGCTTTGCATATAAAAGGTCAGCATCCGTGCGTTCGTCTGAAGGCCTGAGCATAAGATCCTGTACATAACCACCACCTCTTATCACCACGTTCTTCCCGTTTACCTGAAATACTTTTGTATGAAAATTGTCGAAATTGTTCATCCATGCAGTTATCTCGCGGATGCCAAAGCGTACTTTTTTAGAATCCATTTTTTTGCCTGATGCCACAAAACTAAGGTTCAAGTCATAAAGATTCTGTGGTCCTACAGTATGCGGCCACCAGAGACGAGGATTAGCTATCACAAGCTGGGGAAAATTTTCCGGCAGAAAACTTACCAATTTAGTTTCCCCGGCTCCCAGCATAACTTCCTGAGAGAATGAGATGTTTTCAATAACACCCTTAAGGATTCCTTTTATCGGTTTCTCCTCAGTATTTCTCAATTCAGCTGTGACCGTTAGTTTGGCCTGGTCTGCAGATGGCAGGTTAAGCTTTGTTACAACATGCGGATTTTCTATTGCCACCGCACCGGTCACATTAACCGATACATCGTACCAGATACCCATCCCCTTGTCAGGTGTTGTCGGGTTCCAGTCAACCCAGGTGATGGAAAGGTCTGTTCTTTTTGGAGGAAATATTTCCAGCGCCAGACAATTGTTTTCGCCGGGTAAAGCTTCTTTTGAAATATTGAGGTTAAATAGCCGATATGCACCCTCAATAGTGGCTGTATCAGCTAAAAGATTACCATTCAGCCATATATTTGCTTTGTAGTTGATGCTGTGAAACTTCAGCCAGATCTGTTTTCCTTTATAGTCAGCAGGGAGTTCGAACTCTGTACGGTACCACCATGCAACCCTGAATGGATTTTCATCAGCTTTACCACTGTTTCGCTCATGGATTACACCTGGAAGATTTTTAATATTGGTCCCATAGTATGGATCGGGATAAACCTTGTTGGCAACCAATCCAGCCAGAACAGTCGTGGGAACAGAAACGGGATACCATCTCTCAGCCCGGAAACCGTTGGACGAAATTGCTTTACCATCTGATTTTGTTTCAGTGGAAGACTGTATTGCCCAGTTATCTTTAAGCAGAATTTTCTCATCTGCCGGCACCTGTTTCACACAGCTTAAGGAAAGGATGGTCAATACAATGACAGTGTGGACAATATTTTTTCTCATATATCAGGTTTTTTATAGATGTATTAAATCACTTTGTAAAAATTAAATTTAGTAAAAGAATTTGATAAAAATATGAAGGCTTAATCACCCTTTCAACTGACCAATTCAATTTTACCTTTCTGCAAATGAACAGCTTCGTTACTTAAAATAAATTAATACGGATTGGAATATTTAAAATCAAACATTTTAGCATTATATTAACGTGCTGAAAATCTAAACAGTGTCGGTCAAAAATTAAAATCATAGAAAAAGTATGAACGGTACTCAAACTGCATCCGGATCAGGTCCCGGGTTAAAACGTGTTCTTGGACTATCGTCACTTGTGTTATATGGTATTATACTTATACAGCCTACGGCGCCAATGCCATTGTTCGGTGCTGCGGCAAATCTGGCCCATGGTCATGTGGTAACCACAATTCTGATTGGGATGATAGCCATGCTGTTCACTGCCATCAGTTACGGACGGATGGCAAATGCTTATCCCAATGCAGGTTCGGCATATACATACGTCAGCAGGGAAATCCACCCTTCTCTTGGCTACTTTACAGGTTGGGGTATGATTTTCGACTATGTTATGAATCCTATTATTTGTGTAATATGGGTTAGCAAAGCTGCCATGAATTTTATCCCGGAAATACCTTTCCCGTTTTGGGCGATTGCTTTTACGATTTTGTTTACCACAATGAATTTACGCGGCATAGAAGCCAGTTCACGCACTAACGCTATTATTGCAGCTGGTCTGGGTGTGGTTATTCTGCTGTTCCTGGGTGCTGCAGCTCGTTATCTCTTTTTAAATCCTCCTTCTGATATAGGAGGATGGACAAAACCATTTT
>Ga0079037_100000853_pt1 | contig 14962 bp, 11 predicted proteins | sample Mud3Dept4metaG_FD_71479 | JGI IMG/M metagenome (GOLD analysis project Ga0079037, IMG submission 71479) | Freshwater wetland microbial communities from Ohio, USA, analyzing the effect of biotic and abiotic controls - Mud 3 Core 4 Depth 4 metaG | ecosystem: Environmental > Aquatic > Freshwater >... | reverse complement strand
ACGTGCACGTCGTCCTGCCAGAAGTTGTAGACGGCGCCATTGTGAATCGAGCCGGTCGGAATGCGCGTCGGTGATGTCAGGATCGAGCGCGCTTCCGCGCGCATTTGCGCAAAGCGCGGATCGCCTTCGAGGACAGGCAGCGTGCGTGCGTTCTCGGCGCGTGCCCAGTCGAGCGCCTTTGCGCCTTCGATTTCTTCGAGCCAGCCGAACGGATCCGCGGCCTGCTCGGCCTGCAACGGTGCCGCAATCAAGACGACCGCCGACACGGCCAGGGCAAATTTCATGGACACCAGGGCGACTCCTCCGGTAGCAGGCCGTTCGACCGGCGCCGCGAACGTCAGTTCAATGGCGGATTTTTCAGTCCCAGAGCGAGACCATGTGACCAGTGTCGGGCGTCACCCGACCCGCATGGACTTCGCTCCACGTCGCCGTCGCGGCCGCGGCGCCGCTCGAATGCTGCACGTGCAGCCAGCTGGAACTCCATGCGATGAAGCCGCTCAGCGACTTGACGACTCGCTCCTGGTAGCCGCGCGGACCCCAGTCCTGCACGCGCTTCTTGACCTGCGTCGGCGCGAAGAAGAACTCCGGCTTCGGCCCGGGCATGCCTGGCACGCGTGCAGGAGCCTCGTGATGGCTGCGGCCGATGGCCATCGAATGCCGCAACTGGTCGCCGAAGTGCGAGTGGACCGATGCCAGCACCGGACCGCTGCCGGCCATGTCGATCGACACGATCGGCGTGCTGCGCGGGATGGCCGCCACGTCGTCATAGGTGACCACTTCGTCATAGCAACCAAGCGCATGCGTGAACGCATGGTTGCGCGGCGAGGTCACGCCGATGACTTCGATCCCGGCACGGGCATCTGCACAGTGCGCAAAGCCGATCGCCGTCTTGCTCGATGCAGACAACACCAGCACGCGTCGCGCGCCGAACCAGTCGTTGTCGGCGAAGTAATCCTCGGCAAGCCAGCCGGTGAGGAACAGTCCGCGCAGCAGCGCATGGCGATCCTCGGCATCGGTCCCTGCCTGGTACAGCGTGTCGCGGGTCGTCGCCGTGTAGGCCCGGTACACGGGAGCATGAGCGGCTCGATGCGGCCCTTCGTCACGCAACCCGTCCGTAGTTGGCGTGACGGTCATGTCGACGTACCGAGCCATCGGGTACCAGCCGTAGTAGCGGCCGCCGGTCGAGACATCGGGATGCCGTGACTCGACCACCTCCGCCCAGCCCATGGCCGGCACACAACCCCAGCCCGGCTCGCCGGTCGGAAAGAAGTCCCAGTAGCCGAGCGAGTCGCCGGTCGTGGCGTAGGTCACCGTGTTCGCAGTGAGCGCAAAACGCTCGACCCGAAAGCGCACCTGGCCCGGGGCGAGGGGCGTCATCTCCGCCTCGATCACCCTTGTTTCGCCGTGCGAGCCGCGGTTGACCTGCAGCGTGACGTTCCGTGATGTCATCTTGGCTTCCCCCGGTTGGGAGGGGACTATAGCCGACGATGGCAGGCCCGGGCGGCCTCATGGGGTGGCTTAAGACGAGCCGCCCTTGGATAATCATCGGTTCGCCAATCGAGCGAGACAAGGAGCCCCCACGCCGGGCCCCACGGGAGAAGCTGGATGAGACCGACGCTGAACGTCATCAGCCCCGAGTTGTGCGCCAAGGTGGTCACGGAGGCCAAGCGCATCCTCGCCGAAACCGGCATCGACATCCGCGGCCCCGGGATGCGCCAGCGCCTGCTCGACCACGGGTTGAAGACCACGGCGGACGGTGCCCGCGTCCTGTTCCCGCCCGAAATCGTCGATCGCGCGATCGCGACGGCCCCCAAGTCGTTCACGCTGTATGACCGTGAAGGTCAGCCCCACGCCGAGCTGGGCGGCAACAACGTCCACTACGTGCCCGGCTCGAGTGGCCTGAAGATTCTCGATCACCGCACCGGTGAGACACGCCTGTCGAACTCGACCGACTTCATCGAATATGCCCGGCTCTGCGACGGGCTCGAGCACATCGCCTACCTGGCGACCGCGTTCTCGACCAACAAGGACATCGAGTCGCAGGTGTCGGACGCGTGGCGCCTCTACATGCTGCTCACGACGTCGAAGAAGCCGATGGTCTCCGGCGCGTTCACCGAACACGGCGTGCCGCGCATGCGCGACATGATGCAGCTGTTTCGCCGCGACCGGGCCGAGCTGATCGCGAAGCCGATGTCGATCTTCACGATCACCGCGACGGGTAACTTCCGCTACGGCGAGGATTCCTGCCAGAACATGCTCGACTGCGTCGAGGCCGGCATCCCCGTCGAGATCGTGCCCGTCACGCTGATGGGACTGATCGCGCCGGTGACGCTCGTGGGTGCGCTGGTGTTCCACGTGGCCGACGTGCTCACCGGCATCACGATGACGCAGATCGTCCGTCCCGGCGCGCCCGTGCTGTTCGGCGGTGCCCCGGCGACGTTCCACATGAAGTCCGCGAGCTCGCCGATGGCGGCCATCGAGGCGCAGCACCTCAACGTCGCGTACGTCGCAGTCGCCAAGTCGCTCGGCCTGCCGACTCAGGCGTACATGGCGCTCAGCGACGGCAAGTCGCTCGACGCGCAGGCCGGCGGCGAGACGTTCAGCAGCGCACTGCTGGCGGCGATCGCCGGCGTCAATTCGGTGTCGGGTCCGGGCATGCTCGACTTCGTGCTCACGTTCAGCCTGCCGAAGCTGGTGTTCGACAACGAAGTGTGCGGCCAGTGCCTGCACTTCGTGCGTGACATGAACATCATCGAAGACCTGCCAGCGAAGCAGCTGGTGGAAGACCTGCTGGCAAACGATCACCTGATCACGTCGCCGCACACGCTGAGCCACTGGCCGCAGGAGCTCTATCTCACGAACCCGGTGATCGACCGCGAGAACCGCGAGACCTGGGAAAAAGCTGGCGCCAGGGACCTGTACCAGCGCACCTGCGCCGAAGTCGAGAATCGCCTGCAGTCGTACACGCCGATTGCAACCGACGCAGCCATCGATGCGGAAATGCGCCGCATGATCGTGGCCGGCATGACGGCAGAGGCGCCGTTACCGGAGTTGCCGCCGCCACCCATGGGCGGGCCGCGCGAGACGCTGCGTGCGCGGCGTCCAAATCGCCGACGCGGCAACTGAGCGCCGCCGCGTCGACGAATGGCCGCTGCTCGTCAGCCGCCGTCCAGGTTCCGCACCGTCGCGCTGACCTTGGCCACGCCGATCGGGAAGCCCTTCGTGAACGCCGTCACGCCGAACACGCCATTGAGTGCGTTGGCTGCCGTCTCGGTCAGCGTCAACTTGGCGCCCTTGATCGACAGGTGAGCGTCGCCTCCGGAGGACGGGATCACCTCGGGGGCCTGGGTGAGCACGATCCGGAACAGGGGAATGCGTCCGACGATGGTGTCGTTCGCCTTGACCACGCCAGTCAGCCGCAGGTTGCCGCCCAGGTTTTCGATGATGAACGACGTCAGGGCCACGCGGGTGCCGCCGGCCGTGAGCGTCAAGCCACCGGAGTGCAGGATCTCGAGCTTCGGCCCGGAGGCATCGAGTTCGCCGGTCGGGATGGGGAAGGCAACCTTGGCGGAAGTGGTCGTGGGGATCAGCGAGCCCGGGAGCACGTTGCCCGGCGTCACGCCCAGTGAACCCAGCGCGTCGACGAAACTGGCATAAAGAGCCACTTCCGTGGCGCCCTTGGTGAGCTGCACGGACGGAGCCGCGGCGGCCGGGACCGCAGCGCCCAGCGCCGCGGACGCGACTACCGCGAGTGCTGCAATGCGGGTTCGAACAAGTGCTGTGAGTTTCATGGCGATTTGTCCTCGAGTTTGGAATTTTGAGCGCCGGACGATGTTTGGCAGTCGACGCGACGGAGGTTACGGACCGTCCTGTGAAGGCCACGTGAAGGCCGCGTAAAGGTGAGGTGAAAGCCGCGGGTTCGCTGCCTCCCGCGGCTGCCGGCGCCTTCGAGCATCGAGGAGTACGCGCGACTGGCCGTAACGCGATCTGGATGACTGGCACCGGATCGGTGCTAGCCTTTGCGAACATGGAGATGCGCCCATTGAACCAAGACGCCACGGGATCGATCGTCCTTCTTGTCGAGGACAATCGCGACATCGCGGAGATGGTGGTCCAGTTCCTGGAACAAAAAGGCTATGCCGTGGATTACGCGGGCGACGGCGTGACCGGACTGCACCTTGCGGTCACGAACCACTACGATGTGATCGTCCTGGACCTGATGTTGCCAGGGATGGATGGCCTTGCCCTGTGCCGCAAGCTGCGCGAGGAAGCGAAGCGCGACACGCCACTGCTGATGCTGACCGCGCGCGATACAGTGAACGACAAGATCGCAGGCCTCGACGCCGGCGCCGACGACTACCTGGTCAAGCCCTTCGAGATCCGGGAACTCGAGGCGAGAATCCGTACCTTGCTGCGCCGTCAGCGCGGTACGGTCGTCGCAGAAACCCTGCGCGTCGGCGATCTGGCGGTCGATATCTCCACGCTGCAGGTCACGCGCGCCGGGCAGCCGATCAAACTGATGCCGATCGGCCTGAAGTTGCTCACGGTCCTGATGCGCGCATCGCCGCGCATCGTCAGCCGGCAACAGCTGGAACGCGAGGTGTGGGGCGACGTTCTGCCGGACTCCGATACCTTGCGCAGCCACCTCTACGCGCTGCGCAAGGCAATCGACAAGCCTTTTGACCGGCCGCTGCTGCACACGGTCGCGGGCGCCGGCTACCGCGTCGCCTCGAGTCATGAAGAAAGATAGCGGCTCGGGTCGAGGCATCGGCGCACGGCTCAGCCGGGCCTTCCTGCTGCAGGCTACCTTCATCAGCGTCGCGGCAGTCGTCGGCGTTTTCTTCGCAGGGGTGCTGCTGGAGCGCCTGCTGATCCGCGAGGCCTTGCGAGACGAGGCCGCGCACTTCTGGGAGCAACGCTCAGCGCAGCCGGATTTCCCGCTGCCGAACACCCGCAATCTCACGGGCTACATCGATGATGTGCCCGACGCGCTGCGACCGCTGGCACCCGGCTACCATCCCTGGCGCCGCGACGCGGTCGATTATCTCGTGTATGTCAGCGAGCGCCAGGGCAAGCGTCTTTACCTCACCTTCGATGGCAGCAGCGTCGGGCGACTCGCGGCCTACTACGGGCTCGCGCCTCTGGCAATCGTCCTGCTGGTGCTGTACCTCTCGACCTGGCTCGGGTTCCGCGCCTCGCGCCGGGCATTGTCTCCCGTCATGGCCCTCGCGCGTTCGGTACGTCAGCTCGACCCCAATGCCCCGGACCCGGCGGTCTTCGAACCCGACCGACTTCCAATCGGCGCCGACGATGAAGTCAGTGAACTCGCGACAGCGCTTGCGCGGTTCGCCCAGCGGATCAACGAGTTCATGGAGCGTGAGCGGCATTTCACGCGCGATACGAGCCATGAGCTGCGAAGTCCCCTCACCGTGATCCAGATGGCCTCTGACCTGCTGCTGCAGGGTACCGGCCTCGGTGAGCCCGAGCGACGCGCGGTAGCGAGAATCCGCCGCTCGGCACGCGACATGGAGGAACTGACGTCTGCCTTTCTGTTGCTTGCGCGTGAATCGGAGACGGGTTTGCCGACGGAGACCGTGCGCATCAACGACGTCATCGCCAACGAACTCGAGCGCGTTCTGCCGCTCGCCGAAGGCAGGCCGATTGCGCTGCAACTCGATGCCCGCTGCGACCTGTCACTAACCGCTCCGGAAAAGGTGCTGTCGGTGCTGCTCGGCAACCTGCTGCGCAACGCTGTCGCATACACCAATGCAGGACGGGTCCGCGTCGAGATCCATCCCGACGCCGTGGTGATCGAGGACACGGGCGTCGGTCTGCCGGCCGCGCGCTTTCACGACATGGATCAACCGTTCGTGCGGGGATCCACGACAGGATCCGGCTACGGCGTCGGACTCACGATCGTGCGGCGGCTGTCCGACCGGTTTGGCTGGCCGGTCGAGTTCACGAGCCAGGCGGGTGTTGGAACGCGGGTCCGGGTCACATTCCACGGGGCCACGGCCACATCACTCGAGGGCTGATGCGGCGGCGACCGCCGTCTCGCCTGGAGGGCGTCGATTGCGCCCCGCGTCGCTCCCGGCCACCGCAATCTGTGACCTGAATCAAGGTCCTGGCTGCGCGTTCTCACGGGTTCGGACTCCCGGGCCGCAGTATCCCGCTCATTCTGTCCAGCGACGGTGCCGAAAGGCAGCTCACCTTGCCCCTGACCACGACGACAAAGCCGCCCGTTGCACCGGTGCGCGCGAGCGGCCTGCCGATCGGCGCGTGGCTGGTATTGGGGTTCGCGCTGGTGATCGGCGCGTTCACCGCCGCCAGCATCGTGTCGCTGCGCAGTACCCGCGGCGCGACGGCCGATCTCGAGAGGATGCAGCAGCAGTTCGAGCCATTGTCACGCAGCGTGCGTGATCTCGGCGACGGCGTGGCGACCTTCGATCGGATGGTGCTGGCTTACCTTCGAGCAGGCACGCGCGACAAGTACATGGCGACCGTCGCATCTGCGGAACGCCTGTCACAGGCTGCGGGCCGGATACTCGACGTTGATGCTGACGGTGAAGCCCCGCTGGTCGGCCCCCTGTTGCAGCGCATCGCCGATCACGAGGCGCAGGGCTTTGGACTGCTGAACATGCAGGACCAGCGCCGGCGCGCCATCGCCGACCTCGAGTCCGCTTACGCAGCGCTGGATCGCCGCGTCAGGGGCGCGGGCGGGTCCGGCATCATGGTCGGCGAGAACCTTTTGGCGCGGCCGTCGCTGGCGGAGCTGGCACGCGCCGTGGAAGCCGCCCGTCACGACGTGTTGAGCGAACTGACCCGTGGCGGCAGTTTCAGTGCCGGCCCCAACGGCAGTGAATCTCGCTTGCGCCAGACGATCGAAAGCCACCGTGCGGAATTCGCGGTCTCGCCTGGCGGTAACTGGCTCGCCATGCAGACGGAGGACTTCAGCCGGGCCGTCAAGTTGCGGCGGCAGGCTCTCCGGCTCGGCGCAGAGATCGAAACGCGGCAGGCGACGTTCGCGGCGGAAGGCGATGCACTCGCGGTCCACATCCGTGACAACGTGGAGGCGCCCGCGTGGCGCGCGTTCACCGCAGCAGCAGCGGGCGCCCAGCGGGCCGTCGCGAAATCCGAGCAGACGATCCAGACCGCGACCTTCAAGGCGATCCTGCTGGCGCTGCTCGCACTGGCCACGACCACGTGGGCGATCACCTGGCCCGTCCGCCGACTGACCGCCGGGGCCCGCCGCCTGGCCGCGGGCAACCTGGCAACTCGCGTGATGCGCGGCGGCGCCCGCGAGCTCGACGAACTCGCCAATGCGTTCAATCACATGGCGGGCGAGCTGGCTGACGCAGAGCGCGTGGTCAAGACTTACCAGGCACACCTCGAGCATCGCGTCGAGGAACGCACGCTGCAGCTGCGGCACCTTGCCGAGCACGATCCGCTGACGAACCTGCCGAACCGACGACAGCTGTTCCAGCGCCTGAACGACATGCTCGAATTTGCCGGCACCGAGGGGCCGCTGCAGTCGCATATCGCGGTGCTGTTCCTCGACCTCGACAATTTCAAGACCGTCAACGACACGCTCGGCCACGAATTCGGCGACCGCGTGTTGACCGAGATCGGGGGTCGCCTGCGCGATGTCGCGGGCGAGTCCGGATTTATCGCGCGACTGGGCGGCGACGAGTTCACGCTGGTGTTCCCCTACTCGGGCGACTCCGCCGAGGTCGAGCGACACGCCGAGTACCTCGTCGCAAGCTTCCAGCGGCCACTGCTCATCGATCGGCGCGAGGTATGTGTCGGCGTGAGCTGCGGCGTCGCCATGTTCCCCGAACATGGCCGCGATGCGACGTCGCTGCTGCGGGCGGCGGATGTCGCGCTGTTCCGCGCCAAGGAACTGGGCCGCAACCGCCTGTGCGTCCACGACCCGTCGATGCTCGTGCAGGCGTCGAACCGCTTCCGCGTCGAGCAGGCGCTGCGCAAGGCCATCGAGGGCGGGGAACTGGTGCTCCACTACCAGCCCCAGGTGTGCCTGGGCAGGCGGCGCACCATCGCCGTGGAGGCGCTGCTGCGCTGGAAGCGCAGCGACAACCAGATCGTCGCGGCCGGCGAGTTCATCGAAATTGCGGAACAGTCCGGCCTGATGCTCGACCTGAACGACTGGATCCTGGAAACGGCGGCCGAAGCCGTGAGCCGTTGGCGGCGCGAAGGCTGGCCCGATGCGCGCGTGGCCATCAACGTCTCGGCACAGCAGTTCCTGGCCGGGAATTTTCCGATCGACATCGAGCGCCTGCTCGCCCGGCATGGCTTGCCGCCCGAATCGATTGAACTCGAACTGACGGAGACGATGCTGCAGACCGGCGCCGTGACGGTCGAGGCATTGCACGGCCTGCGCCTGCTCAACGTCGACACCGCGCTCGACGATTTCGGCACGGGCTTCTCGTCGCTGACCTCCATCGAGCGACTGCCGCTCAGCCGGGTCAAGCTCGACCGCAGCGTGATTGCAGGAATCGACAGCAACCCGCGCTCGGCCGCGATCGTGCACTCGATCATCGGCCTCTGCCGCAACCTCGGGCTGCAGGTGACGATCGAGGGCGTGGAGCGCCCCGCCCAGCTCGACTTCCTCGCAGCCTGCGGTGAAGTCTCGATCCAGGGCTTTCTGGTCGCCAGGCCGGTCGAAGCGTCCGCCATCATCGACATGGTCCATTGCACGCGCGGTCATCTCGAATCGCTGCTGAGTGCCGCCGAACGACAACGTGCCGCGACGATCGTCGAAGACGTCACGAGCTCGGTCCGCGTCCTGGGTCGCCACCGCAGGTAATTCCATGAAAGCCAGTTCACTGCTGATCGCCCTGTCCACCCTGTTGCTCGGCGCCTGCGCCGCGAAGATGAGCAGGGACGAGTGCCGCACCGTCGACTGGCGCACGGTAGGGTACGAAGACGGCGTAGCCGGGCAGCCGGGTGACCGCATCGGCGAGCACCGGCGCGCGTGCGCCGAACACGGCGTCACTCCGGACCTCAATGCGTATCTCGCTGGACGCACGGCCGGGCTCCGGGAGTACTGCCAGCCGCACAACGGCTATCGCGCGGGCGCCAACGGCTACACCTACTTCGACACCTGTCCCGCCGAACTGGCCGAGGCCTTCGAAAAGGCCTACGACGAAGGGCGTGCGCTCTATGTGCGGGAGCGTCGTGTCACGGACACCGAAGAACGGATCGAGGACAAGCGCCGCGAGATCCGACGGCTCGAGGATCGGGTGGCAGAGAGTGCCTTCGACGTGATCGACACAGCTGCCACGGCGGAAGAACGCACACAGGCGGTTCTCGACACCAAGCAGGCCGCCGAGCGTATCGGCCGGCTCAAGGCGGAGATCACCGAACTCGAGAAGGAACGCGCCCGCTACCAGGCGGAACTCGACGCTTACCGCCAGACCGTCGTCCTGCGCTAGCGCGGGCTACCCGTCGCTGCCCGCCGCTTCCTGCAGGGCAAAACGGGCTTTCGCCTGCTGCACGATCTCGATGAAACGCGGGTGGCTCCGCAGCGGATCGAAATCGGTATCGCTGTCGAGCCAGGTAAGCCATCCCTGCGAACCCTTGTCGATGACGTTGGACAATAAATCGATCGCAGCCTCGAACTCCCGCAGGCGCGTCAATGCGCACACGAAGTTGAAATGCAGGATCGTATTGTCCGGATCCAGCAGCGTGCCGCGCTCGATCCATTCCTTGGCGCGATCGGCCTCGCCAAGGCTTGCGAGCAGCCCGGCACCGTAGCCGAGGGCGCGGCCGTGATCCGGCTCGGCCGCGATGACGGCCTCGATACGGGTCAGCGCACGCCTCGACGCTACGACCGCACCTGCGGCATCACCCTTGGCTTCATAGCACTGCGGAGCGAAACTCGCGGCGGTGAACTCGGTATCGACGACCGTCGCGGCCGCCTCGAAATATCGGATCGCGTCGTCGTAGCGGCGCAGCGCCATGCTGCACATGCCTGCAATCCGGTTGCCTTCGTATGAATTCGGGTCGAGTTGCAGCGCAGACTCGCACGCCTTCAGTCCGATCTCGTACCGACCCTGGCCCTGGTGCGCCGCGCCGAGCGCAGCGTGCGCATCGGCAAGCCGCGGATCGAGCCGCATCGCCTGGTGGGCCGCCTCCTGCCCGTCTTCTTCGCAGGCGCTGCGCCGATGCATGTCCCACTGGGCGATCGCCATCGTCGCCCAGGGCGCCGCGTAGGACGGGTCGAGCTCGACCGCACGCTTGCACAGACGGACGATGATTTCCTGGTGCCGCTCGTTGCCCATGACGCTGAACTGGCGCGCCATCAGGTAGAACTTGTAGGCCTTGACGTTGGTCGTCGCGCGCTGCTCGAGCGCCCGCTTTTCCTCGGGCAGCAGCGTGAGCTTCAGCGCCGCAACGATGGCGCGCGAGATCTCGTCCTGCAGCGCGAAGATGTCGTTCAAGTCGCGGTCGTAGCGCTCGCCCCAGACCTGGGCCTCGTTCGCCGCATTCACGAGCTGCGCGGTGATGCGCACGCGCGCGCCAGCTTTGCGCACGCTGCCCGCGAGCACGTAGGCCGCCTTGGTCTGCCGCCCGATCTCGCCGACGCCGCCCTTGGCGCCCTTGAACGAGAACGCCATGTTGCGCGCCACGATCGAGAGCGCGGACACCTTGCCGAGATCGGTGATGATGTCTTCGGTGATGCCGTCCGAGAAATATTCCTGCTCCGGGTCACCGCTCATGTTCGCGAACGGCAACACGCAGATGCTGACTTCCGGCTTCTTCTCCGCGGCGGCAGCCACCGCGCTCGCCTTGCGCGGCGTACCCAGCTTGGCCTCCAGCGCCTTGCGCAGGCCCTGGAACGCCGGGTGCTGCGGATCGTCGCCCCAGCCGTCGAGGTCGGTGGTGTGCACCGCGCGAAAATCGATCGGCAGCCGCGCGTTGTCGAGGCGCACGGGCACCAGCACGCCGCGATCGGCCGCATCGCGTGCCTCGCCCCGCACCCAGCGCGAGTCGACCGACTGCGCCGTCCAGACGACGACCAGCGAACGGGCCACGTCGAGTTCGCGTGAGATCAACCCGTCGAATTCCTCACCCGGCGCGATCTCCGGATCCCACCAGACGGACCAGCCTTCGGCCTCGAGTGCCGCCACCAGCGGCGCGACGCGAGCCTTGTCCTGCCTGGAATAGGAAATAAAGATGTCGGCCAACGGTTTGCCCCGCTATTTTTCGAGACTCTACCATACGGGTATCCGGCGCCCTCGCGCCGCGCTCCGTTCCGCAGCGCGAATCAGTCCCGATAGTCCGGCTCGTCCAGGTCGAGAATCGCCGTCAGTTCGTTGAAGTGGCCCAGACAACTGTCGACCGGGTATTCCCGCCACTGCCGACCCGTCTTCGCGGCGATCTCGTCGGACACCACGTGCAGCGGCTGGCCCGTAGACAACGCCAGCACCTGCAACTCGCAGGCGCGTTCAAGGTGATAGGTCTCGTCGAACGCCTCGGCCACGCTGGGCGCCACCACAGTCACGCCGTGGTTGGCCATGAACAGCACACTGCGGCCGTCGGCGATTGCGCCAGCGATGCGTCGGCCCTCACCCGTGTCGAGCGCCATGCCGCGGAAGTCGTCGTCGTAGGCGATGCGGCCGTGGAAACGCATCGCGTTCTGGTCGATCATCTGCAGGCGATAGCCCCTTAGGCATGCCAGCGCCGTGGCATAGCGCATGTGGGTATGCAGCACACAGCGTGCACCGGGATGTGCCGCATGGATCGTCGAGTGGATGTTCCAGGCTGTCGGATCGGCCTTGCCGGCGCCTTGACCCACGACATCGTCTGCCCCGTCGGCATCGAGCAGCAGCAGGTCGCTGGCCCGGATGCGGGACCAGTGCCGGCCCTGCGGGTTCATCAGGAAGCGCCGGCCATCGTCCGAAACCGCCGCACTGATGTGGTTGGCGACGCCTTCGTGCCAGTCATGCCGCACCGCGAGGCGAAAAAGGGCGGCCAGGTCGATGCGCAGTTGCCGTTCCGCCTTGCCCGTGGGTTGACGGCCGGAGTGCACTGGCTTGACGGACATCGTTTGCTCCCGATCCAGGTGACGGAACAGTCAATCGAACAATGACTTCGATGCCTCGAAGTGCGTGTCCGCAATCTCGTCGAGGCCCGGGCGCGGCCGCAGGTAACTGAAGTACGCCACCCAGCGCTCGCTCTCACTGGCGTTGGCGAGGCCCCGGTGCAGGATCCGGTCGTCGAAAATCAGGCAGTCTCCCGCCGACATCGCCTGCACGGCCGGTTCTGCCAAGGCTTTTTCCTCGGGGCCGGTCGGCCGCAGCAGCGCTGGCGTGATCTCCGTCTCCGACTGATACAGCAACTGGTCGCGGTCCAACCACGGCCGCTCGAGGTGATTCGTCAACCGGTGGGTGCCGCGCGCCACTTCGGTCGGACCGGCAGCGAGCGGGATATCCGCCAGCGCCAGCAGCACGTTCACCGCATGCGCGGGCCGCTCCTCAGCCGCCTCGTGGGGCGAGTCGATGTGCCAGTGTTGCGCGGGCGAGCCGGGACGCGAGAACACGACCCCGCAGAACGACGGCCTGGCCGCGGGCCCCAGCACCGCGCGGATCAACGCCAGCCACGGTACCTCTGGCGCAATGGAGCCCTGGGCGCCCCAGATCGGCAGCAGGTCCTGTTCGCGCATCGGAACGTCGAACCTGCCAGGTGAGCGCTGGACCAGTTCGTGGTAGCCGTTCCTGCTGCCGATACCGATCGGCCGGGTGCCGAGCGCTTCCATCACGCGCGCAGCCCTCGCGCGCATCACCTCGTTGATCGTGCCGAGCACTGGACCAGCGACGAGGCCGCGCACCAGGACGACACCATCCGCGGCGAACTGGTCAGGGCAAAGTGCCATCATCATGCATCTGCTCCTGCCGCCAGTCACGGTGGATTTTTGGCGCGTACGATTATAGTCCACCGAACCTCCGAGCGCGTAGCAGGAAAGCCCGCCACCGTCTGGCGGCGCCACGTATCCGAAAACCGGACATTCGGTCGCGTGATATCGTCGTCGACGCGAAGGCCACTTGAGTGACGGAAACTACTTGCAACAAAGTGTTTCCATTACCACCGGCTTTCCGTCTGCAGCTGCTGCATTATTTTTTCGGGCTGGACGCTGCGACCGCGCGCGTCACCAAGCCGGAGACCTGACTTCATGACATCGCTCGACCTCGACTTCGTACGCGCGCAGTTTCCTGCCTTCAGCGAACCCAGTCTCGCCGGGTTCGCGCACTTCGAGAACGCCGGCGGTTCGTTCGCCTGCCGGCAGACGATTGCCGAGCTGGAGCGTTTCTACCGGCAGACCAAGGTACAGCCCTACTATCGGTTCGAGCCATCGGCGACCGCCGGCGCGCGCATGGACAGCGCGCAGGATCGCCTCGCGGCGTGGCTCAATGTCGCGCGGGAAGAGCTGCATCTCGGACCGTCGACGTCGCAGAACACCTACGTCCTTGCCCAGGCGTTCCGACGGCATCTGCAGCCGGGCGATGAGGTGATCGTCACCAACCAGGATCACGAAGCGAACGTCGGCGCCTGGTGCCGGCTGCAGGACGAGGGCCTCGTCGTGCGCACGTGGCAGGTCGACGCGGCCGGCGAGCTGCGGCTGGCGGACCTTGAGGCGCTGCTCGGGCCTCGCACGCGTGTCGTCGCGTTTACGCATTGCTCGAACGTCGTCGGCAGCGTGCACGACGTGCGCGCCATCACTGATCGAGTGCACCGCGCGGGCGCGCAGGCCGTCGTCGACGGCGTATCGTTCTGCCCACACGGGTTGCCGGACATCGCAGCGCTCGGCGCCGACGTCTACCTGTTCTCGCTGTACAAGGTGTACGGCCCGCACCTCGGTGCGATGTACGTGCGGGCCGGGCTCGCCGCCGAACTGCCGTCGCAGACCCATTTTTTCAAGGGCGACACGCTGGCGGGTCGCTTCACGCCGGCGGGGCCGGATCATGCGCAAGTCGCCGCGATCAATGGCGTGGTCGACTATCTGGAAGCGATCGCGGCACGGCACGGGCACGCGGAACGAACGGTGCTCGAGCAGGCGGCGGCGGTCCGGCAGCTGTTCCGTACGTACGAAACCGGGCTGTTGCAGCCCCTGCTCGACTTCCTCGCCGGCCACGCCCGAGTGCGCCTGATTGGCGCAACCAGTGCGCCATCGCGCGCACCGACCGTCGCCTTCACGGTGCCGGGCCTGTCATCGGCGACACTCGCTGGCCGTCTCGCAGAGTTGAACATCGGTGTCGGTGTCGGCAACTTCTACGCCTACCGCCTGCTGCAGGCGCTAGGCATCGACACCACCGACGGCGTCGTGCGCACCTCGTTCGTGCACTACACGTCACCGGCCGACGTCAACCGCCTGATCGCAGCGCTCACGGCCTTGCTGCGTTGATCCGGCGGTCGCCCCGCGCCATGATGACCAGCTGATGACGTCCACCCCGTTGCGACCCCTCCTTTGCGCGGCGCTCTTCGCCGCGGTGCAAGCGGGCTCGGTGCATGCGGCCGTGCAGGTGATCGCGGGACCGACGTCCATCCCCGATGGCGAAGCCAACGCGGCACGCGACATCACGGTGTTGAACGAGAAGCTCGCGTTTGCACTCGCCGTCGAGAGTCCGGTTCCGTATGGCGTTCCGCGCGGAGCAATCATCGATCTCGGCCCGGTCGTGGACGGCAAACCGGCGCGCGACCGTGTCGTCTATGCCGACTTCATCCCGAACAACTGGTCGGCGTGGCCCAACACCTACCAGGCGGTGGACATCGTCGAGCGCGGCCCGCAGCAGGTCGTCGTCAAGGCGACGCGCGACTGGGGCAAGGTCACGATCGCGACCACCTACACGCTGCGATCGAACGCAGACCGGATCGAGATGCAGACAGTCATGACCAACGGCGGCGACACGCCAATGGCCGATTTGCTGTCGGGCCAGACGCTGTG
>Ga0079037_100000852_pt1 | contig 14971 bp, 11 predicted proteins | sample Mud3Dept4metaG_FD_71479 | JGI IMG/M metagenome (GOLD analysis project Ga0079037, IMG submission 71479) | Freshwater wetland microbial communities from Ohio, USA, analyzing the effect of biotic and abiotic controls - Mud 3 Core 4 Depth 4 metaG | ecosystem: Environmental > Aquatic > Freshwater >... | reverse complement strand
ACGCCGCACGCCCACGTCAGGCAACCGGCTGCGACGCGACGGGTGGTCCGCCGGTGCGACGCACGAACCGAGAACCACGCGCGAGAAACCGACCAAGAACCACGCGCCACGGACCACGAATTGACGGGATTCCGGTGGATTGAGGTTACACTCGGCGACGCGCCGGGGTCTGTGGCTCGCGCACACGGCGTGGCGGGCAACCCGAGAGCCCACGGCGTCAGCGCGGCGTTGGGAGCATTGGGATCTGCATGTCCCCGAGGGCGATGATGTCCGGTGAACCGCGCGGACCTCGTGCAGGCCGGCCGCGTCTTCGGCGCGCGATCTGGTGGACCGCGGCGCTGGTCGGGGCGCTCGGCCTTGCGGCCGCCGCCGTTGTGGCTTCGTGGGCGGCCTCCCATCGTGCGCCTCGCGACTCGCGAACCGAACTGCGTGTGACGGCACCTGCCGGCAGCGTCGCGACGCTGTACCGGGCAGGACGCACGCTCGAGGGCGCGACGCGCGTCGGTACGGCCCGCACCGGCGTCAGCCTCGATGCGGCGAATTACTTCGTCGAGGTGGCCGCGGCCGGCACGACGCTGCGCTACCCGGTGCCGCTCGCCGGGCAGATGCGGGGGCCGGACGCCGGAGGGTCGTTTGCGGTGACGGTGCGCGCCGCGACCGAACTCCCGCCCGGCCCGGCGACGGGTCGAGACGAGATCGGCTTCGCGTTCGTCCCGGGCGGACCGTTCGCGCTCGGGGAGTTGCGGAACCCCAACGAGAGTCACTTCGTACACGTCACGGGGTTCTTCATGCGGCGTTTCGAAGTGACCAACGCCGAGTTCCGTCGCTTCCTGGCCGACGGCGCGGGCTATGAGGACCGGGCGAACTGGACCGAGGCCGGCTGGCAGTGGAAGTCGACGGTCGGCACGGCCTCCACCGCGAGCCTATCGCCGGGCGACACGGACTACGCGCGCTTCGGGCGCGACGACCTGCCGGTGGTGCTCGTCACCTGGTTCGAGGCCAACGCCTATGGGCGGTGGCTCACGCGCGCCGCCGGGGACGACGCGTGGCTGTTCCGCCTGCCGACGGAAGCGGAGTGGGAGAAAGCGGCGCGCGGGCCCGACGGCTTCGACTACGGGCTCGGCATGCAGCTCAGCGAGGGCGAGGCCGCGCTGTACAACTGGCGCAAGAATCCCGGCGTCCCGGTGACGACTGTCGGTTGGCGCGCCACGCCCGCGCAGTTCAGCGCCAACCGCTACAGCCTCTATCACGTCTCGGGCAACGCGGCCGAGTGGGTCCAGTCGGTGGCGCGCCCCTACAGCCGGAACAGTCCGTACCGAGACGATGACCGCAACCTCGATGCCACGCCTGGCACGCGCACCACGCGCGGCGGCTCCTGGTACAGCGCGACCGCGTCCCGCCTGCAGCTGGCGTATCGCGAGCAGTTCCAGCCCGAGCTGCGCAGCAACGACCTCGGGTTCCGGATCGGGGCCTTCCGGCTGCCGACGCGCGGGCGCGCGCGCTGAGCCGACTCGGCGGTCACGGCCATGGCCCGAGCGTGAAGGCCCCGTCGGGGTCGCTCCGGTTCGAGGACTCCAGCGCGAGCGGCGAGGTGAGGTTCTCGATAACGGCCGGCCCGCCCCTCCGACTCCTCTGGCGCCGGCCGCGTGCCGGGCCAGCGCCTCGCGGGACTCCGCGCCGGGTTCCGCCGGGTTCCCCATTGACAGACCCCGCACACGAGCGTAGACCATGAAGGTAGGTCCGACGACGAGCCCGTTCCCGCCCCTGGAATCCCGCCCGCCGTGCCACCAACCGCCCAGGAAGGGGGCCGGAGATGATCACCAGGCACGCCGCCCGGTCAGCGCTGATGCCGGCCATCGCGGTCGCGCTGCTGTCGGTCGCGGCAGCGGTTCCGGCGCAGCCCGTGGCGTCAATCGGCGACACGCACGTGCTCGAAGGCGACGCGGGCGAGGTCACGACGATGACCTTCACCGTGTCGTTGTCGGCACCGAGCACCGAGACCGTGTACGTCGGGTACCACGTGGATCACGGGACCGGGGAATCCGGCGTGCTGACGTTCGCGCCGGGCGAAACGGTCAAGACGCTCCCCGTGCCGATCCCCGGCAACGACATCAGCGACGGGGAGCGGTACTTCCCCGTGTACATCTCGGACGCAGGCGGTGTCGTCGTCGACGACAGGCGGGCGTTCGGCGTGATCGTCGACGATGAGCCGTCCACCGAGCCCCTCGGCGTGGGGCCGGGGTACATCCGGGTGCGGTATCCCGTCGAGTCGGCATTCGGGGTACCGGGCGTCGGCTCGATCCGCGTCACGGTTCGCTTCCACGACTCCGAAAGGAATTGGAACTACAGCGACTGGGGCGACGAGTACCGCTGGGTATGGGACCGCATCCGCTGGTTCGAGGCCTCGTTCGTCACATCGACCGGACGCGTCGGCACCGTGTCCACCTGCGAGCCCGAGCCGGGTGGCGGGGAATGCGGCGGGTACGACAACTGGTATTGCGAAGAGTGGTTCTACCTCAACGCCAGCGGGGACCGGACGCGGCTGAGGGACGTCATCCTCGACCGCTACTTCGAGGTGGCGGCCTACTGCGAGCCCGACCCCTCGGGCCGGGACTGTGGGTTCCAGCTCCACGCCGGGGACCATCTCGGCAAGGCGCAGCGGCCAGATGGTTGCTGGGAAGACGAAGATCACCTGGCCTTCGATCACGACCGCGTGGAGCGCATCGGTCAATTCTGGTACTGGGAAGACGGGTACGACTTCGGGTCGGCCACCTTCTCGGCCGAGCCCCAGGTGTCGGTTGCCGACACGCGAACCGTCGCAGAGAAGGGCATCGCCACTTTCACGGTGACCCTCGACACGGCGAGCACGGCTCGGACCACGGTGGACTATGCCACCAGGGACGGCAGTGCGGTGGCCGGCCTCGACTACGTCGCCGCCACCGGCACCGTGGTGTTCGAGCCGGGCGTCGTGAAGCGGACAGTGAGCGTCGCGATCCTCAAGGATGTGATCCGGGACGGGGACGAGACGTTCGAGTTGGTGGCGACCCATGTCGTTGGCGGCACGCTGCGCCGGCCGGCTGGCACGGCCACCATCGTGGACGATGAGGTCTTCTCAGTGAGGGCCACGCCGCCGACGGTGGTCGGCTGCCTGAACGCAACGGGCAAGGTCACGCTGGCGGCGCCGGCTCCCGCGGGCGGTGTCACCGTGACACTGCACAGCGACAGCCCGAACGTCATCGTGCCGGCATCGTTGTTCCTCACGGCCGGCGCCCTCGTCAAAGGCTTCGCCATCAAGACCAGCCCCGTGGCCGCCCGCGAGACGGCCACCATCGCGGCGATCGCGCCGGGCGAGTCCGCGTCGGCGACGCTCACGCTCAAGCCCATGGGGCCGCAGTCCGTTGCGCTGTTCCCGAACCCGGTCGTGGGCGGCAATCCGGTTGCGGGCACCGTCACGCTCCGGTGCCCGGCCGGGCCGGGCGACATCCTGGTCGCGTTGAGCTCATCGCTCCCGTGGCTTGCCGTCCCGACCGAGCCGACAGTGCGCGTGCCGGCCGGCACGCAGTCGGTGCCGTTCGACGTGACCACGACGCCCGTGGACACCGTGCGGAAGCCGACGATCGCCGCGAAAGCGAACGGCATCAGGCGGGAGAAGATGCTGACGATCAACCCATAGGACGGGCACGCTGCCGGGTCGGCGGGGGTGCGGGCGCCTGAGTCGGCGCGACGGCGGAACGTAATGGAGTCGGGGTACCGGAGGCGGGTCGAACTGCGCGCGCGCCAGTGCTCGGAGAGCGCGCTGAGCCCGAGAGGCTCCTGCGGTGCCGCGGCTACGAGAGAGGCCGCCGAGCGGCACGCGAGGGCAGGACCAAGGTGATGTTGCGCTGCATACAGACTGGGCGTATCGTTCAGTCTGGAACTGCCCCCTGAGGGTCACCTCATGAAACGACTGACCTGCCAGTTCGTTCTGGTGCTTGCAGTGTGCTCGTTGCTGCCGGTGGTTGCCAGCGCTCAAAACGCCGTCGAGCGCCCGTTCCGCATGACCGCCCACAGCCAACTGGTCATCACGCTGTCTCCCGACTGCACCCCCGCCAGCCCCTACTTCCCCATGGGTTGCAGCTACGTGGCGCATGCCGAGGGCGTCGCGTCACACATGGGCGAGGTGACCGGGGACGAAGAGGGGATCTTCCTGCCGACAACCAGTGGGGTGATGACCGCCGCCAATGGAGATCAGGTGACGTACGACTTCTATGCGGTGTCCGGATTGATGGTGATTACCGGCGGTACCGGTCGGTTCGAGGGAGCCAGCGGCGAGGTCACGTTGGTGATCGCCCCAGACGGCGGTCCAATCGTGGACGGCGTGACCTTCACGCAGAAGTACACGTGGAAGGGCAAGGGAACGATCACGTACTGACGGGGTGACACGCGGAACCGGCGAAGGTCGGCGGGCGCTGCACGAACGCTCGCCGACTACCTCACAGGCGCAGTCTCGGGCACAGGCGGGTCAGAGGCGGCGACGGCGGGTGCCCGCAAGTGACTGATTCGATGGTGCCGGAGGAGGGGGTCGAACCCTCACGAGGGGTGAACCTCACCGGATTGTGAGTCGTTGGCGCACCATCGGATCACCGAGCAACCCGTTAGGTGACGCGGGTGTGGCCTGTTACCATCTATCACGGAGAGACACGCTGAATTATGGTCGCGGGTACATCGGCGGGTACAGGCGCGACCACCTGCCGGATGCCGTGAATCGTGGTGCGAGCGTGAGCCCCTCGGAGAGGTGGTGGATCATGCGCCCCGTCCTGTGGCTTCTTCTGGCGAGCGCCATGCTGACCGGCACGGTCGCGGCGCAGGTGCCCGAAGGCGCCAGCCAGCAGGTACCGCGAAGGGTCGGGGGGAACATCAAGCCACCCACGCTGCTGAAGCAGGTGCATGCGGAGTACCCCTTCGACACCCAGTCGGGCTTTCGGGAGGGTGTGGTGGTCCTCGATGTCACCATCGACCCACAAGGACGCGTCGGGAAGGCGGAGGCCATCTGGGGGCGGGTGCCGTTCAGAGAGGCGGCACTTGCGGCGGTGAAGCAGTGGCGGTTCACGCCAACCCTTGTCGACGGCGTGGCCGTGCCCATCATCGTCACCGTGAGGTTTGAATTCTTTTTGGGGGGGGAGGGATCAAGCCGCGCCTTTTCCCCGATGATCTAGTAGCCGGCCTGCACAGCAAGGACGAAGAGATTCGGGAGGCGGCAGCCCGCGGGCTGGGCACCCTTACGCACAGCAGCGACCCCGAGTGGATGCTGAAACGTGCTGTGTCCGAATTGAGAAAGGCCACGAAGGACCAGAGCGAGCGTGTCAGAACGGCAGCCGCCGAGGCACTCGCACGCATCCAGCCACCACAGTGATGCGACGGTGCCGGATAGCGGCTCGCGCTGCACCGGCCAACATGGGTGCAGTGACGGGTACCGCACACGGGGTAGCAGAACGATGCGGAGAACGACCCTGCGGGTGCACGAGCAAGCCTCGACCCGGCGGGGGTGCGCACCGCGAGGCCAATTTGTGGTGATTCTGTGGTACTTCGCCTGATCCGGCCCGATCCCGCGATCTGGCCCCTGCCCGTTAGCGACTGGTTCGATGGTGCCGGAGGAGGGGATCGCCCTGCGCGCTCGGAGAGCGCGCTGACCGAGTCGCCTCCTTCGGCCCAACGGCTCCGCGTCGCGGAGCCGTGGTGCCGGAGGAGGGAATCGAACCCACACGCCCAGTGAAGGGCACCGGATTTTGAGTCCGGCGCGTCTGCCAGTTCCGCCACTCCGGCCGTGGCGTGTCACGCGAGAGACACGACACCCGAGTCTACCATCCTTCCCACCGGCCGCGTGCCGGTCGGGTCTCGTCCTTCCACAACTGCGCTACCATCGCATCATGGACTTCCGGCTCGAGCGAGGCGCCCTCCGCGTGACCACGCACGCTCGGGAGCGCGCGGAGAACCCGAGCCTCGTCGAGTGGCGGCGGCGTTCCCCCGCCGAACGTCTCGCGGCCGTCGAGTTCCTGCGGAGGCAAGCGATTGGACCTGGCGCCCGACTTCGACGAGTTCTGCGCGTTACTGCTCGCCCGGGGCGTTGAGTTCGCCATCGTTGGCGCTTACGCGCTGGCGTACCACGGGGCGCCACGGTTCACGGGTGATCTGGACGTCCTGGTTCGCCCGACGCTGGCGAACGGGCAGCGCGTGCTGGAGGCCATTGCCGCCTTCGGGTTTCCCACCGCTGCCCTCACGCCCGCTGACATCGCGTCGGAACACAAGGTGATCGAGATGGGCGTCGTACCCGTCCAGCTCCACGTCATGAGTCACATCGACGGCGTCACCTGGGAGGACGTCTGGGCCACGCGGGAGATGGGGCGGCTGGGGCGCCACGAGGTCGCCTTCATCGGCCGACAGGCCTTCCTGCGCAACAAGCAGGCGGCGGGTCGAGCGAAGGACCTGGCCGACATCGAAGCGCTCCGCGAACCGAACGCCTGAACCAGCCAGCCCTCATCGGACAGTCTGGCTGGCGGCCGCCGGCTGGTGGCCTCAGGCCTCCCTGCCGGTTTCGCCGCGATCCAGGCCGCACGCCGCTCGCCTCGAGCCACGGGTCGAATGACCGCCCCTACCGCTTCACCACCGTCACCGTGACCGCCGACGGGTACTGCCGCGAGTGGTGCACGGTGTTGCGTGCGACCACCCCCGTCGTCTCGTCGTAGTTGTTGCCGCCGGTGTTGAGGTTCCGGTCGAACCGCGGGAAGTTGCTGGAGGAGACCTCAATCCGCAGCCGGTGCCCCGGCCCGAAGTAGTTGCTCGTGTTCAGCGGCTGCAGCGTGACCGCGTAGACCTGCCCGCGTGCCATCCACGCGAGCGGCTTGTCGTAGCCGTCGCGGTACCGCATCCGCTGAATGGACTCGTCGAGGTTGAACGCACGGCCGTCAGGGTAGACGTCGAGCACCTTGACGGTGAAGTCCGTGTCCTTCGCGTCGGAGGAGACGTACAGCGTCGGCACGATGGGACCGGTCAGCTCGAGGCCCTCGGCGAAGGGCTCCGACGTGTAGACGAGTACGTCCGCCCGCGCCTCCACGCGGCGCTGGTCGAAGGCACCCGGCGTGATTGCGGTCCCGGTGCAGCACACGTTGCCGCCGTAGGAGGGCACGGGGGTGTGCGGGTCGTAGGTGAAGGTGTCGGGCGCGTCGGCGGCAGGCGGGGCGGTGACGAGCGCTCCGTCGCCGAAGAGGGAGTTGGCGCGGCCGCCGCTCGAGAGGTAGAAGGTCATCGGCGTGGCGCCCGCCGGCGGCCACGTGTCGGCGCTGTGCCACCTGTTGGACCCCATCGTGAAGTACGTCACCTTCGGCAGCGCGTCGAGGCGCGCGCCCGCCTCGCCCTTCAGGAACCGGTCGAAGAACCCGTAGGTGATCTCCTGGTAGTCCAGCCGCGCGTCGCCCATCGATCGCTCGCCGACGATGGTGTCGGCCGTCGCGCGCGTGTACGAACAGTGCGCCACCGGCGCGATGACCGCCCACTGCTGGTCGGCCACCGCCGGGCTCGCGGTCTTGCGCACGTGGTTGAACAGCGCCAGGTTCGGCCCAACCGACACGTCGTACCACGACATGAACCACAGCCCGGGGACCTCGAGCGGCATGTCGTCGTGGTACAGCCCGCCCTTGTACCAGGCCGGGTCGTTGGGCGTCCGCTGGACCATGCGCCCGCCCGTGTCCACGGGCATCGGGTCGGCGAAGATGCCGCGCGGGCTCCCGGCCGCCTTCAGGATGTCCTGGACGGGGAGGTGCCAGAGCGCCTTCGACCAGTCCACCTGCGGCAGCTGCGGCGCGAGGTCGAACCACTTCGAGGCCTCCACGAGGTCCTCGCGCGGGGTGTCGGGCGGGAACATCGGCCGTACCTGGTTCTGCTCGCCCTGGAGCCAGGCGATGAAGAGCATCTGGATCGCGCCGCCGCGGTACCAGTTGCCCTGCTCGTAGTAGGGCCCGACGCGGCCGACGCCGGCGCCGAAGCCCTGGGCGTTCATCGCCGCGAACGCCGGGTGCTTCAGCGCGGCCACGCCCATCTGGTACTCGGCGGTCGAGGAACAGCCCGCGGCGCCAACCTTGCCGTTGGACCACGGCTGCGCCGCGATCCACGACAGGGCGTCGTATCCGTCGGTGCGCGGGGCGCCGAGGATGTCGTAGCTCCCCTCGGAGAAGAAGTGCCCGCGCTCGTTCTGCACGACGTAGGCGTAGCCGCGCTTCACGGCGGTGAGCGCCTGCGTCATGTCGCTCGGCACGCCGTTGCGCACGTCCCAGAAGTTGAAGTTGTAGGGCGTGCGCACCCAGATCGCCGGCACCGGCCCCTTCGCGTCCTTCGGCCGGTAGACGTCGGTCGCCAGCCGCACGCCGTCGCGCATCGGCACCATCACCTTGCGCTCGACCACGGCCAGCGACGCCAGCTCCTTCTCCGTGTCCAGACGCCGCGCGACCTGATCTGGCGTCAGCGTCCCGGTCCGCTGAGCGCCGAGGCCGGCGGCCGTGACGATGATGGCGGCGAGCACGAGGCAGGCGACAGGGCGGTGCGACGGACCCATGCGGCAGGCTCCTCCGGGCGGCGCCGGCGTCCGCGCCGGCGGGACGTCCTACGATACGCCAAGGCGCCGCCGAGGACCGCACGCCAGCCGGATTCCGATAACATGGTGCCGTGCGCCGCCGGAGCGTGCGGCGCCGTGGACGGTTCATTCCCGGGAGACCCCGATGCTCAGCCCGAAGGTCGTCAGCGCCATCAACAGCCAGATCAACTCCGAGCTCCACGCCCACTACTCCTACCTCGCGATGTCCACGTGGTGCGAGTCGATCAACTTCACCGGCGCCGCCCGGTGGTTCCGGCTCCAGAGCCAGGAGGAGTACGCGCACGCGATGCGCCTGCTCGACTTCCTCCTCGCCAAGAACGCGCGCGTGGAGCTGAAGGCGATCGGCGAGCCCAAGGGCTCCTACGCGTCGCTGCTCGATGTCTTCGAGACGGCCTACACGCAGGAGCAGAACGTCACCGAGCAGATCAACAGCCTCTACGAGGTCGCGTTCTCCGAGAAGGCGTTCGACACGGTGGTTCAGACCGAGTGGTTCGTCAACGAGCAGGTCGAGGAGGAGAAGTCCATCCGGGACATCGTCGCCAAGCTGCGCATGGTCAAGGACGATGCGCCGTCGCTGCTCGACATGGACCGGGAACTGGGGTCGCGGGTTCTCGAGGCCGCTGGCGCCGAGGCCGAGTAGCCCCGATGGAGGGCGACGCGGTCGACCTCGATGGAGGGCGGCCCTCCATGGGAACGCTTACGGCCGGACGGTGCCGTCGGTGCGCCAGAGGTACAGCGTCCGCGTCGTCCCGTTGGCGTCCTTGAAGGTGTCCACCTTCTCGGCTTCCCAGTCGCCCATGCTGAAGGCATGCGACACGATGCGGGAACCGGGCCGCAGCTGGGCCGTGAGCCGGGGCCGCAGCTTCAGGTTCGACGACGACAGCAGGTAAAGGGTCACGACCGAGGCGGGCGACACGTCCACCTCGAGGGCATCCTGCAGCTTGAAGGTGACGAGCGCCTCGACGCCGGCCTTCGCGGCGTTGGCTCGGGACTCCGCGATGCGCTCGGGGTCGATGTCCACCCCAACGCCCCGCGCACCGAAGCGCTTGGCCGCCGTGATGACGAGCCGGCCGTCGCCACAGCCGAGGTCGTACACCACGTCGCTGGCGGAGACCCCCGCGAGGGTGAGCATCCGGTCCACCACGTCCTGCGGCGTGGGAATGTACGGGGCCAGGCTCTGTGTCCGGGCGGGCGGCGGGCCCGCTGGCGCCGGCTGGGCGAGTGGCGTGTCGGGGGCCAGCCAGGGGCCCGCGAGCGCCACGGCCACGGCCCAGTGCCCAAGCATACGCGTCGCGTTCGTCATCGGTGAGGGGCTCCAGTCCTGCTGCCACTATGCCATACGGCGACGGCCCCGTCCCGCCGGCCGGTAGGTGACCCGGGCCGTCGGTGTCGTGCCGGGCGCGCGCGTCCCCACCTGACAGGCCGCCGGAACCTCCTGATTACGCGTCAGATGCGGCCGAAGTGGCGCCCGAACCCTGCAAACACGGCACATTTCGCGTGCCACCACGCGAAAACTGGCCTATAATCAGAGGGCTGCGTCGGTCAGCAACCACCCAACCGGTACAAGCCTTTTCCGCACACGGGGGACATGTGGCATTCCAGCTCGGAGAAAAGGTCATCTACCCGAATCACGGGCTCGGCGTCGTCGAGCGCATCGAAACCAAGACCATCCTCGGAACAACCTGCGGGTTCTACCAATTGCGCATGGTGGCCAACGAGACCACCGTGCTCGTGCCGGTGGAGAACGCCGACGGTGTCGGGCTACGCCGCGCCGTCGCCTCCGAGGAAGTGATCCGGCTCTATTCGTTGCTCGGCGACGGCCGGATCGACAATCACCAGAACTGGAAGGGGAGATTCAAGGACAACTCCGACAAGATGCGCACGGGCTCGCTCTACGACGTCGTGGACGTGCTGAAGAGCCTGACGTTTCTCTCCAAGTCGAAGAGCCTCTCGTTCCGCGAGAAGCGGATGCTCGATCGCGCGAAGTTCCTCGTCATCTCCGAACTCTCCGAGGTTAGTGCGGAGCCCAATGCCGCGGTCGAGGCGAAAGTCGACCGGGCACTCGAGGCCTGCCTCCAGATGAAGGCGCGGGCGGCGGTCAAGCCGGTCCCCGTCCCGATGCCGGTGGCCGCGCCCGTGGTGGTCAAGGCGGCCGCCAAGGTGCCCGTGAAGGCGGTGGCGGCGGCGACGGCGCGCCGCGCCGCGCGCGCGTAGTCGTCTCGCACGGCCGCGCGTCACCCTTCGATCGTCCAGGCCCGGTCGCCCGCAGGGCGCCGGGCCTTTTCCTTGCCCGGGCGTTCCGGTAAGCTGACGGCGCTTCACCGTGAGAGACGCGATCGCCTTCCTCGTTGCCGCCGGGCGCAGCCTCGCCGCCTACGTCGCTGTGGGCCTCTACGTGCTCGTCGTGGGGCCTCCGGGGATCGCGGTGGCGCTGCTGCTCGACAAGCCGATCGTGCTCTATCGGGCGGGCGTGTACGGCGCACGCCTTCTGTTGTTTCTCGCCGGCATCCGCTACGTGGTGGCCGGCCCCGGCCGCGTGCTCGAGGATCGGGCGGCCATCTACTGCCTCAACCACACGAGCCACCTGGAGACGCCGATCTTCTACCTCGTGGTGCAGCGGCTCTTCCCGAACGTCCAGATCATCTACAAGAAGTCGTTGCGGAAGCTGCCGATCCTCGGCCGCTGCTTCGACGTGGGCGGGTTCGTGCCCATCGACCGCCACGACCGCGAGCAAAGCGACCGCGCGATCGCCACGGCGGCCGGGAACTTGCGACAGGGCAAGTCGTTCTTCGTGTTTCCGGAAGGCACGCGCAGCCAGACCGGCGAGTTGCTGCCCTTCAAGAAGGGGCCGTTCGTCCTGGCCATCCAGTCGCAGGCGCCCATCGTCCCCGTCGCCCTCATTGGGCCTGGCCGTGCGATGCGGCGGGGCAGCCCGCTGATCTGGCCCGTCACGGTCACCGTGCGACTCGGCCGGCCCCTCGAAACCGCCGGCACGACCTACAACGACCGGAACCGGCTGATGGAGGAGACGCGGTCCGGCATCGCCGCGCTGCTCGAGGCCGGCCCGGCCAGTGCCGAGGAGGCGCCGGAGGCGGCCCCCTCACGAACGTCCGCCTCGGAGTCGCTCGATGCGCCGGTGCCGCCCCGGAGGCCGGAGTCCAATGCCTGAAGGGCGAGACCGCCGCCGGCTCACCCGCCGACGGTGAAGCTCAACACCCACGGGACGAGCGCGACGCCGTCGGTGGCCGTGATGCCGGCGCCGAGCGCGATGCGAACGCGCCGGCCCGGCTCGAGCGGCGCCGTGAAGCGCAGTTCAACGACGCGAAACCCCGCGTTGTAGCTCGCGGTGAACTCGAGGTCCTTGGCGTCCAACGCCGGCCGCCCTGGTGCGGCCGGCTCGGCCTCGAGGCTCGCCCGCACCTGCCCCTTCAAGGTGGCCGGGTCGAGATCCCGCGACACCTGGATGCGCACCATGGCCAGCGGCGGGACGTCGGGCTCGCCGGCGGCGGGCAGGCTGAAGACAACCTCAGGCGGCGGGCCCACCACCGGAACGCGGGCCACCGGCGCGGCCTGCGCGTCCTCGGGCGGCTTGGCGAGGGCCACGCGCCGGCCTTCGACGACGGGGATGCCCTTGAACACGCTCACCATGCCCGACACCTCCAGGAACCGGCCCGTGTCCACCCGCGCGCTCGGGTTGAGGTCGAACCCGTCGCCCTTGGGGCGCAGCCCCGTGACGAGCACGGCGCCGTCGGCGAGGTGCAGCACGAAGGCCCATCGCTCGCGCCCGGGGGATTGCGGGAGGTCGCCGTAGAGGTTGAGCCCGCGGAAGCGGCCGACCACCGTGACGTCGCGGCCGGCATAGCGCCAGGGGTCGAGGGCGAGCGCGCGCACGGTGGGTGCGGCGAAGGGTTCGGCCGCCCCCACCTGGTCGGCCACGAGCAGCGTCAACTCGCCGGGACCCGGCCAGCTGCGTCCCTCCTGCCGCCAGATCGCCGGCACGTCCACGCGGGCCAGGCGCGGGTCGGCCGGCTCGAGGCGGCCGACGTCGAGGAACTGGCCGGTGACCTCGACCTGGGCGGACGGATCGCCGGGCCGATCGGCGAGTGCCGGGCCGGTGACGATCACCGAGGCGTTCACGTTGGTGAGGTAGGTGCGGCGGTCGCGTTCCTCGACGATGCCGCGCACCCGGACGGTCTGCCCGTGGAAGAACACGGGGAAGGCGAGCAGGGCCGGCACGGTGGTCGCACGGCGCCCGCCGGGTGCAGCCGGACCGATCGGCGCCTGGGCCGCCGTGCTCGACGCGAACGCGGCGAGGAGCAGGAGCGTGCGGGCCGCGCGAGGCAGAACCACGAGGCCAGCTTACCGCACCCGGACACGGCGCTCGCTTTTTCCTGCGTCCCTATGTAGGATTCCCGCGGTCTGCCCCGCGCGGACGCGTCAGCCTGGCCCGCTGGCGTCCGCGGCGCTTGGCCCCGCGCTGCGAGGCCGAGCCCGGGGCCCGTGCTCCCTGGTTCGCGGGCTGGGCTTGGCCCGCCTCCGCGTGCGGCACGTGCGCCGCGCGACAGCACCTTCATGGCGAACACACCATCCAGCAAGACGCCGGGCGGCGAGCCGGCCAGCAAGGGGTCCCAGTCGTACGTCCCAGCCACCACCAGCCTGCCCGAGTTCACCATGCGGGCCCTGATCCTGGGGCTCTTCATGAGCGTGATCCTCGGGGCGGCCAACGCCTACCTCGGCCTCAAGGCCGGGATGACGATTGCCGCCACGTACCCCGCGGCGGTCATCAGCATGGCGGTGCTGCGGGTGCTGAAGGGGAACATCCTCGAGGAGAACTTCGCGCGCACCGTCGGCTCGATCGGCGAGTCGGTGGCTGCCGGTGCCATCTTCACGATCCCGGCGTTCGTGATCCTGAAGATCTGGACCTTCCGCAGCGAGAACCTCTGGTCGGAGTACCTCACCGCCACCGCGCTCATGATCCTCGGCGGCCTCCTCGGCATCATGTTCGTCACCATCCTGCGCCGCGTGATGGTGGACGACGCGTCGCTGCCGTTCCCCGAGTCGGTGGCCGCGAGCGAGATCCACAAGGCGGGGCAGCGCGGGTCGGAGGCGGCCACGCAGCTCTTCAAGGCGATGGGCGTCGGGGCGCTGATTCAGTTCCTCGCCGACCTCGGCGTGTTCGCCAAGTCCAACGCGTTCGCTCTCGGCGTCGGCAAGCTGCGGGACGGGTTCGTGAGGCTGGGGCTCGATGCGAACTCGAACACGGTGCCGGCCGGGGGCGTGACGACGATGCACGCGCCGGCGGCCAGCCCGGCGTATGTCGGCGTGGGCTACATCATCGGCCCCGAGCTGGGGTCGCTGAACTTCGCCGGCGGGCTGCTCGCGTGGGGGCTGTTCGTGCCGCTGCTGGTCTACTTCCTCGGCCCGGAGATGATCGGCCAGTACACCGCGCCCGACGGCACGCAGGACTGGTCGGGCCTGACCAACCATCTCTATCGGTACATCGTGCGGCCCATCGCCGTCGGGGGCATGCTCGTCGGGGCGTGCTACACGCTCTACCGGATGCGCAAGAACCTCGCGGCCGGGATCAGCCGCGGCGTGGCCGACGTGAAGAAGTCCGCGACGGCCGGCGCGCCGGCGAGCCGCGTCGAGCAGGACCTGCCGTTCCGCACCGTGCTGCTCGGCATCGCCGTCATCTTCGTGCTGATGGTGGCGCTCTACTTCCACTTCACCCAGGCCATCCCGGCCGCGTTCCTGGCCGCCGTCGTGATCCTCGTCACGGGGTTCTTCTTCGCGGCGGTGTCGGGCAACCTCGTCGGCATGATCGGGTCGTCCAACAACCCGATCTCGGGCCTCACGCTCGCCACGACGATCGTGGCGGCGCTGACGATGGTGCTGATCGGTGCCAAGGGCATCGAAGGGGTGGCGGCCGTGCTGGGCGTCGCCGCCGTGGGCTGTGTCTCGGCGGCCGTGGCCGGCGAGATGCTGCAGGACCTCAAGGTTGGCCACATCCTGGGCGGCACGCCCTGGCGCATGCAGGTCGGTGACGTGATCGGCGTCGTGGTCTCGGGCCTCGTGCTGTTCTTTCCGCTCTACGTGCTCCACGTGTCGGACCTGGCGCGGAACCCCGCGACCGGCGGCTTCGGCGGCCCGGACCTCGCGGCACCGCAGGCCGGCCTCATGGCGGCCGTCTCCCAGGGGGTCGTCGGTGGCGAAATGGCCTGGCCGCTCGTGATCGTCGGCATTGCGATGGGCATCTCGCTCATCCTGATCAAGGTGCGGTCGCCGATGCTGTTCTCGGTGGGCATGTACCTTCCACTCGAGACGACCTTCGCCATCTTCATCGGCGGC
>Ga0079037_100000851_pt1 | contig 14977 bp, 11 predicted proteins | sample Mud3Dept4metaG_FD_71479 | JGI IMG/M metagenome (GOLD analysis project Ga0079037, IMG submission 71479) | Freshwater wetland microbial communities from Ohio, USA, analyzing the effect of biotic and abiotic controls - Mud 3 Core 4 Depth 4 metaG | ecosystem: Environmental > Aquatic > Freshwater >... | reverse complement strand
AAGATATTTTTTTGACATCTTTCCGTCCACTGTTGGGTGTGGATTCACCTGATCGACGCAACGCACTGAGCAAAGCGTTCTGCCGGTGTCTTGAAAGTGCGCGTACGCGAACGTCTGCTTTCTAGCCGAAAGCGCAGTAACGACCAACACGTTTCGGTGATGGAGCCAAAGAAAAAGGGCGCCCATGCGCCCTTTCCACTTTCAGCCAGGAGCGAGCGATGGGGGTGTCATTCCGACTAACCCCCAACCCCTGACCCCTCGCGCCGGCGGCAACGCTGCCGCAGCGTCAGCTCTTCGCCCGCGACAGGTATTCTCCCGTCCGTGTGTCGACGCGGATGATTTCGCCTTCGTTCAGGAACAGCGGCACACGCACGACGGCACCCGTCTCGAGCTTCGCCGGCTTCTGCCCGCCCGTCGCGGTGTCGCCACGCACGCCCGGATCGGTCTCGACGATCTTGAGTTCGACGTGGGCCGGTGCATTCACCGACAGCGGCACACCGTTCCACAGCATGACCGTGCACATCGTGCCGTCCTTGAGCCACATCGCGGAGTCACCCATCGCTTCCTTGCCGGCCGTGTGCTGTTCGAAATTGTCCGGGACCATGAAGTGCCAGAAATCGCCGTCGCTGTAGAGATACTGCATCTCGGATTCCTGGATGTCCGCGCCTTCGACGGTGTCGCCGGACTTCATGTTGCGCTCGAGCGTGCGGCCCGACTTCAGGTTGCGTATGCGGACGCGGTTGAACGCCTGGCCCTTGCCCGGCTTCACGAACTCGTTCTCGACGATCACGTACGGGTCGCCGTCGATCATGATCTTGAGGCCGGACTTGAATTCGTTCGTGCTGTAGGTGGACATGGGTGTGCTGCGCTTCGCTGATGCGGTTGAACCGGGAGCGGCAGGGACCGACAATGGCGGGCTGCCGAAGGCTAGCCGCACATGATACCCGCAACCCCCCTCCTCCGTCATCTGAGCCCGAGCGCCTGGCAACAGGCCCTGCGGGACTGCGTCAGCGATCCGGAGGAACTGGTGGATTGCCTCGGCCTGGGCCAGGAATGGGTCGAACCAGCCCGTCGCGCGGCGGCACGGTTTCCGCTGCGAGTGCCGCGGAGCTACGTGGCGCGCATGCGCCACGGCGACGCAGCCGACCCGCTGCTGCGGCAGGTGCTACCGCTGCACGCCGAACTGCACGAAACGCCGGGCTATGTCGCGGATCCGGTGGGCGATCTCGCGGCCCTGGCCGGTCAGGGCCTGCTGCACAAGTACCGCGGCCGCACGCTGCTGGTTGCCACCGGCGCCTGCGCCATCCACTGCCGTTACTGCTTTCGACGCGAGTTTCCCTACGGCGAACAGCACGCAGGCAGAGATGCCTTTGCGAATTCGCTGGCGGCGATCCGCGCCGACTCGAGCATCACCGAAGTCCTATTGAGCGGCGGCGACCCCCTCACCCTGGGCGATCGCCGGCTGGCCGGCCTGCTCGCGGGTCTCGAGGCAATTCCGCACGTTCGACGCGTGCGCGTGCACACGCGAATGCCCGTCGTGCTGCCGGAACGCATCGATGCCGGATTCCTGGTGGTGTGGAATTCGCTGCGACGCCTGCAGCGCATCGTGGTGATTCATGCAAATCACGCGCAGGAACTGCGTGGCGCCGCCGACGTCCAGGCCGCGCTAGGCGCACTGCAGGCTGCGGGCACCACGTTGCTGAACCAGTCCGTGCTGCTGCGGGGAGTGAACGACTCGATCGCAGCGCTCGAGCAGCTCAGCGTCGCACTGTTCGAGTCCGGCGTGCTGCCCTATTACCTGCACGTACTGGATCCGGTCCGCGGCGCCGCCCACTTCGACGTGCCAGAGACCGAGGCCCGCCGGCTGCACGCGGAGCTGACGGCGCGCCTGCCCGGATATCTCGTGCCGAAGCTGGTGCGCGAGGATCCTGGCGCCGCCTCGAAGACAATGCTGCCACCTGCGTCACGTTAGGTACGCAGACCCCGATGCTATGATCCGCGCGAATTTGACATTACACGTGCGCGGGGGCCCGGCCGGCCTGGTCCGTGCCTGACGGGGTAGGCAATTGGGCGAAATCAGCGCCATTCCAGTGGTCGTCCTCTCGAGGCAGCAGGACCCCGTCGAGATCATCAACAGCACCCTGCGCAACGCGGGCCAGGCGGTTCACTGCACGTGGGTGCGGGAACTCAGCGACCTCGCGGACGCGCTCGTCACGCCCGATGCGCCACAGCTGCTGTTCGTCTGCGTCTCCGATTCGGACGAACTCGGCAATGCAATGGAGCAGCGCGCCCGTCTCGCTCCCCGCGTGCCGGCCCTCCTGGTGCGAGATTCAATTACCGAAGCCGACCTCATTCATGGCCTCGAGCTCGGTGCCGCCGATGTCGTGACACTGACTGCCCGCGGCAGGTTGCAGACCGTCGCCACGCGCGCACTTGACGCCGCACGGCTCGACAACGCACTCAACGGCACGCTCGCGTCCGCTCGTCAGTACCGCGACCAGATGCGTGCGTTCATGACGGGCTCGACCGACGCGATCGCGCACGTGCAGGAAGGCATCGTCGTGGACGTCAATCCCGCCTGGAGCGAACTCTTCGGGCACGCGGATCCAGGCGACCTGCTCGGTCAGCCGCTCATGGACATGTTCGACGCCCGCAGCCATGCAGCCCTCAAGGGCGCGCTCGTCGCCGCAGCGCAGGGTCGCTGGTCCGGTCATGCATTGAGCGTGATGGCGCTGCAGCCCGACGGCGGCTCGCAACCGCTGGAACTCAGCTTCGAACGCTTCGAGTTCGAAGGCGAACCGGCCGTGCGCCTGCGGGTCGCCACGCAGAAACGCGACCTGGAATCGCTCGCCAGCCAGCTCGAGCAGGCGATGCGCCTCGATTCGCGCACCGGGCTCCTGCGTCGCGAAGCATTCATCGAATCGGCGCAGGCACGCGCTGTGCAGCCACTCAAGGCCGGCCTGCGTGCCGTTGCCTACCTGTCGCCGGACAGCTTCGGCAACGTCGAACTCGAGTACGGACCGATCGTGGCCGAAGAGGTGCTGGACGCACTGTCACGCCGTGTGCAGGAGCAACTGCAGCCCTGCGACCTCGCGAGCCGTGTCGCACCGCACGGCATCGCACTGCTCGTCGAACGCGGCAACCCGCGCGACCAGGAAGCCTGGCTGGCGAAGCTGCGCGAACGCATCGCCGCAGAACCACTGCTGGCCGACAAGGCCTCTGTCGAACTTACCTGCAGCATTGGTTCGGCACCGCTGCACAGCCATGGCAGCCCGCTGCAGAAGGCACTCGAAACTGCGATCGCTGCGCAGCGTGTGGCCGCTGAAGCTGGCGGCGACCGCTGTCTTCACCGCGAGGCGGCGGGCGCCAGGCCTGCGATCGACGAAGCCGATCGCGCCTGGGCGAACCAGATCAAGGCTGCGCTGATGGCAAACCGGTTCCGGCTGGTGCAGCAGCCGATTGCGAACCTCGTCGGCGAGGACCGGCCGATGTTCGACCTGCTGGTGCGCATGCTCGACGAATCCGGACAGGAGGTCCTGCCGACGGAGTTCCTTGCCGCGGCCGAACGCACCGACCTGATGAAGAACATCGACCGCTGGATCGTCGGCGCCGCCATGTCTTTCTGCGCTGCGAAACGACCCCACCGGGTATTCGTGCGTCTCTCCCGCGATTCGATGCATGACCAGACTCTCGGCACGTGGCTGCAGCAGCAACTCAAGGCGTCTGGCGTCGAGCCCAACCGCATCGTGTTCGAGATCACCGAGGAGATGGCGCACGAGAAGCCGCGCGAGGCGCGCTCGCTGCAAGGCCTGCTCTCGGCGCTTGGCATCGAATTCGCCGTCGAGCACTTCGGCGCATCCGGCGATGCCGCAGCGCTGCTGCACCGCCTGCCGGTCAATTACGTGAAAATCGACGGCGCGCTGATGCAAGGTCTAGCCAACGACCGTCCATTGCAGGAACGCGTGAAGGCGCTGGTCGACGTGGCGCGCGAACACGGCGTGACGACGATCGCCGAACGCGTCGAAGACGCGAACACGATGGCCGTGCTGTGGCAGCTCGGCATCGAGTTCATCCAGGGCTATTTCGTGAACAGCCCTGAACGAGTCGTCATGTAGGGGATAGGGGATAGGGGTTGGGGGTTAGTCGGAAAAGCAGCGCGCATTGCACGCTCCGGGGATCGACTACCCCCTAACCCCTAACCCCTATCCCCTAACCCCTACTCGACTTCGAGGCCTTCCGCCTTGCGCCAGCCGCGCGGCAACACCGCGCCACGCTGTCCGCGTTCGCCCCGATACTCCGCCAGATCCTTGTACGACAGCCCCATCGTGCGGTCGCCGCAGAGAACCTTGAGCGTCTGACCCGGCGCGACGGCCGCAATCGCCAGCAGGGTTTCCGGCTCGACCAGCGACCTCTTGGTCGAGATGCCGAAAATCTTGTTGCCCTTGCCGCGCGGCAGTTCGGGCAGGTCGGCCACCGGGAACGTCAGCAGGCGCCCTTCCGAATTGACGGCAGCGAGCAACGGCTCGTCACCCGGCGGCACGACCGTTGGCGCAATCGCCGCGTAGCCTTCAGGCACGTTGAGCACGGCCTTGCCCGCGCGGTTGCGGCTGTGCAGGTCTTCGAGCTTGACGACGAAGCCGTAGCCCGCACTGCTCGCCAGCACCCAGCGTTCCGCGGGATCGCCGATCAGGACACCAGGGAACGTCGCGCCGTCCGGCGGATCGAGCCGACCGGACAACGGTTCGCCCTGTCCGCGCGCCGACGGCAGCGTGTGGGCCAGCAAGCTGTATGCACGACCCGTGCTGTCCAGAAACACCGCGAATTGCGTGCTGCGGCCTTTGGCGCAGGCACGGTATTCGTCACCGGTCTTGTACGACAGCGTGCGCGGATCGATCTCGTGTCCTTTCGCGGCACGGACCCAGCCGCTCTTCGACAGGACGACCGTCGTCGGCTCGCTCGCGACAAGTTCGGTCTCGTCGATCGCCTGCGCGGCGGCACGCGCCACCAGCTTGCTGCGACGTTCATCGCCGTACTTGAGCGCGTCCGCCTGGATCTCGTCGCGCACCAGCTTCTTGAGCCTGGCCTTGCTGCCGAGCAGCTTCTCCAGGCTGTCACGTTCCTTCGCGAGTTCGCCTTGCTCGCCGCGAATCTTCATTTCCTCGAGCCGCGCGAGGTGGCGCAGCTTGGTTTCGAGAATCGCCTCGGCCTGCGCCTCGGAGAGCTGGAACCGTGCAATCAACGCCGCCTTCGGCTCGTCCTCGGTGCGGACGATGCGGATGACCTCGTCGAGGTTCAGGTACGCGATCAGCAAACCGTCGAGGATGTGCAGCCGCGCGTTTACCTTCTCGAGCCGGTACTGCAACCGGCGCGTCACGGTGTCGACGCGGAAGGACAACCACTCCTCGAGCAGCGCGCGCAGACCCATCACACGCGGACGACCGTCGCGTGCGATGACGTTCAGGTTCACGCGATACGTGCGCTCCAGGTCCGTCGTCGCAAAGAGATGCGCCATGACCTGCTCCGTGTCGACGCGGTTGGAGCGCGGCGTTATGACGAGACGCGTCGGGTGTTCGTGGTCGGACTCGTCGCGCAGGTCCTCGATCATCGGCAGCTTCTTCGCGCGCATCTGCGCGGCGATCTGCTCGAGCACCTTCGAGCCGGAGACCTGGTACGGCAGTTCCGTCACGATGATTTCGCCGTCTTCCATCTCGAACCGGGCGCGCGCGCGGAAGGTGCCGTTGCCGGACTCGTAGATCTTCTGCAGTTCTTCGCGCGGAGTGATGATCTCCGCGCCTGTCGGGAAGTCCGGGCCGAGCACGTGCTCGCACAGCTGCGCCGTCGTCGCCTTCGGCTCGTCGAGCAGGCGGATGCAGGCGGCCGCGACCTCACGCAGGTTGTGTGGCGGAATGTCCGTGGACATGCCCACGGCAATGCCCATCGCCCCGTTCAGCAGCAGGTTCGGCAGCCGTGCGGGCAACAGCTGCGGCTCGTCGAGCGAGCCATCGAAGTTGGGTTGCCAGTCCACCGTGCCCTGGCCCAGCTCGGACAGCAGGACTTCGGCGTAGCGCGAGAGCTTCGACTCGGTGTATCGCATCGCGGCGAACGACTTCGGGTCGTCCGGCGAACCGAAGTTGCCCTGCCCGTCCACGATCGGATAGCGGTACGAGAACGGCTGCGCCATCAGCACCATGGCTTCGTAGCAGGCCGAGTCACCGTGCGGGTGAAACTTGCCGATCACGTCGCCGACCGTGCGGGCCGATTTCTTGGGCTTGGCGGTGGCGGCGAGACCGAGCTCGCTCATCGCGTAGATGATGCGGCGCTGTACCGGCTTCAGGCCGTCTCCGATGTGCGGCAGCGCGCGATCGAGAATCACGTACATCGAATACTCGAGGTACGCTCGCTCCGTGAACGTGCGCAATGGCTGGCGCTCGACGCCCTCGAATTCGAGCGTCGCCGTCGGATCTGTGTCTTTGCTCTTGCTCATCGTTACTCTGCCGCCACCTCGTCGATCGCCTCGATGGGCGCGACGACACTGGCCAGGTTGCCTTTGGTCTCCAGCCAGTCACGACGGTCGGACGCGCGCTTCTTGGCGAGCAGCATGTCCATGAGCTGGTCGGCGTTGTCCGCGGCATCGACCGTCAGCTGGACCAGACGGCGCGTTTCGCGTGCCATGGTGGTCTCGCGCAGCTGCAGCGGATTCATCTCGCCGAGACCCTTGAAGCGCGTGACCGACGGCTTTGCGCGCGCATTCTCGGCGCGGATGCGCTCGAGAATGCCGTTGCGTTCGGCGTCGTCGAGCGCGTACTCGACGTGCTTGCCGTAGTCGATGCGATAGAGCGGCGGCATCGCCACGTAAACGTGCCCTGCGAGCACCAGCGGCCGGAAGTGCCGCAGGAACAACGCGCAGAGCAGCGTGGCGATGTGCAGGCCGTCGGAGTCGGCGTCCGCGAGGATGCAGATCTTGTCGTAACGGAGGTCCTTGACCGCGTCGGAACCCGGCTCGACGCCAATCGCCACGGTGATGTCGTGGACTTCCTGCGAGGACAACACGTCGGCCGCTTCGACCTCCCAGGTATTCAGGATCTTGCCGCGCAACGGCATCACCGCCTGGAACTCGCGATCGCGTGCCTGCTTGGCGGAGCCGCCGGCCGAGTCGCCTTCGACCAGGAAGAGTTCGGCCCGCTTCGGGTCCTGGCTGCTGCAATCCGCGAGCTTGCCGGGCAGTGCCGGCCCGGCCACCACGCGCTTGCGCGCGATCTTCTGGCTCGCCTTCAACCGCGTCTGGGCGTTGACGATGGCGAGCTGAGCGATCTTCTCGCCGGCCTCGGGATGCTGGCTGAGCCACAACCCGAACTGGTCCTTGACGATGCCGGAGACGAACGCGGCGGGTTCGCGCGACGACAGGCGCTCCTTGGTCTGCCCGGCGAACTGCGGGTCGCGCATCTTCATCGAGAGCACGTAACTGGTGTCGTCCCAGACGTCTTCGGGCGACAGCTTCAGGCCGCGCGGCAGCAGATTGCGGAACTCGCAGAATTCACGCACCGCCTCAGTCAGGCCGAGGCGGAATCCGTTGACGTGCGTACCGCCCTGCGCTGTGGGGATCAGGTTGACGTAGCTCTCCTCGAACCGCGTGCCGCCGTCCGTGCGCCAGACCACGGCCCAGTCCACGCCTTCGTGCTCGCCTTCGACCTTGCCGACGAACGGTTCGTCCGGCAGCCATTCGGTGGACTCGAGCGACTCGCGCAGGTACTGCGACAGCCCTTCGCTATAGAGCCACTCTTCCTTCTCGCCCGTCTTCTCGACGTTGAAGCGCACGCGCAGGCCCGGGCACAGCACGGCCTTGGCCTTGAGGACGTGCTTGAGCTTCGGCAGCGCGAAATCGGGGCTGTCGAAATAGGAGGTATCCGGCCAGAAGCGCACCGTGGTGCCGGTGTTGCTCTTGCCGACGTCGCCGACGACTTCGAGCTTGGAATGCACCTTCCCGTTCTTGAACGAGATGTTGTATTCCTTGCCGCCGCGGCGAACCCAGCATTCGAGGTGCTTCGAGAGCGCATTGACTACCGAGACGCCCACGCCGTGCAGGCCGCCCGAGAACTTGTAGCCGGAGTCGGCGGAGAATTTTCCGCCCGCGTGCAGGCGGGTGAGGATCAGCTCGACGCCGCTCACCTTCTCTTTCGGATGGATGTCGACTGGCATGCCGCGGCCGTCGTCGACGACCTCGAGCGACCCGTCCTTGTAGAGGGTCACGTCGATCTTGCTGCAGTGGCCGGCCAGCGCTTCGTCGACGCTGTTGTCGACGACTTCGTGAGCGAGGTGGTTGGGCCGACTGGTGTCGGTGTACATGCCCGGGCGTCGCCGGACGGGCTCGAGTCCGCTCAGGACTTCAATGTCCTGAGCGGTGTAGGACTGGCTCATTCTTGGATCGGTCCGCGGGCTCGCGTGGGTGGTGAAAAGCGCGCGAATTCTAACAGCAGAAGGGGTTAGGGGTTAGGGGTTAGGGGTTAGTCGGAATGGCGCGGTATTCACCGCACCGGTGGCGGCATCTCCGTGGGACGACTGTCATTCGGTGAGATCCCGGACGATCGACGGCCTGTGCTTGACGTCCTGACCGGTTACGTGCGCCGTGCGAGTGCTTGCGCTTTGGCAAGGACTCGCTCAGGCGCGTGACATCCAGCGTTCTTTCCGGGTTCTTTCCCCGCGAGCGTGTCTGCCTTTCCGCTCGCGGGGAAAGAACCCGGAAAGAACGCCTGCGATCTCTTCCGCGCCCCTAAGCGAGATCCGCCACCAGAGCGTCTCGAATCGCCAGGGCGACCGGTTCAACCGCATGCCGGTAATTCGGATGGTCGATCCCGACACTGACCGCTGCGCCGCCCTTCGCGGCCGCCACCATGGCCGGCGTCAGCTCGAAACGCACGAAATGCACGGCCGACGTCTTCTCGTCGTTCTCGCGCTCGAGGTCTTCATCGGCAATCGCATATACGCGCTCGTGCCGCGCGACCTGCACCCAGCAGCGGTCCTCCACTCCCCTGAGCCCGGCGAGCGCGACCTTGCGCTCCTCCGGGTCCGGGTACTCGATCAGCAGCGTGCCTTTCCAGTTGCTGCCATCCGGAATCAACGGGTTGTACGCGGCGAGCTCGTCGGCAATGCCAGCGGACTCGAAGATGCGCTCGATGCGCAGCATCTCCTGCACCTGGTACTGCACGGTGAGGCGATCTTCGAACAGGATCGTCGCATTCGGGCCGACCTGCAGCGTGCGGCGTCTCTTGTGCGCAAGCACCTGGGGCCGGAACTGCGGACGCTGCTTCGAATACTGCTCGAGACTGAACAGATCCTCGGGCGACAGTTTCTGGAATCCACGCACAATCGCGGTGTTGGTCGTCATGGTCATTGCGATCCCGCAAGTCCGGTGTCAGAGGCCGTACGCGATGCGCAGCAGCCTGAGCGGATGCGTCGGCGGCTGCGGATCGGCGCCGAGCCCGGATTCGATCTGGTGCCCAGCCATCGGGCAGTCGCTCGCGTAATAGTCGGGCGCGGCGTTCTTGACCCTGCTGAACACGGGCTTGCCGATTTTCATCGAGGTTTCCCGGTACTCTTTCTTAACGCCATAGGTGCCGTCGTGGCCCGAGCACCGTTCGATCGGCTCGATCTCGGTACCCGGAATCAGCTGCAGCACGTCGCGCGTCTTCAGTCCGAGGTTCTGCACGCGCAGGTGACACGGCACGTGGTAGCTGACCTTGCCGAGCGGCCGGGTGAAATCCGTGCGGAGTAACCCCGCCTTGTGGCGCAGCGCGAGGTATTCGAACGGATCGAACATCGCGGCCTGCACCTTCTTCACCTGCGCATCCTCCGGGAACAGCAGTGGCAGCTCCTGCTTGAACATCAACGCGCACGATGGAATCGGCGCGACCAGGTCGTAGCCCTGCTCCACCATCGCGGCCATCGCCGGGATATTCACTTCCTTCGCACGCTGGATCGACTCGAGGTCGCCGAGTTCGAGCTTCGGCATGCCACAGCACTTTTCCTGCGGCACGACAGTCACAGGAATGCCGTTATGGCGGAACACCGTGGCGAGATCATCGTCGATGTCCGGCTCATTGCGGTTGCAGTAGCAGGTCGCGAACAGCGCGACTTTGCCCCGCGTCTCCGCCGTGGACCTGACCACGATGGCGTCCGGCTTGTGTCCGCGCTCGACGCGCGTGCGGCCTGACGTGCTGTGGTAATCCGGAATCGGCGCTTCGGGGTGAACTCCAAGCGCCTTGTCGAGCATGCGGCGGCCGAACCCCGTGCGATTCACCTTGTTGACGATCTGCGACACCACCGGGATGCCGGCAAGCGTACCGACCATGTCGGTCGAGCTCAGTATCCGGTCGCGCGTGCGTGTTCCGCCCTGCCTGAACTTGACAGCCTTCGCCCGCAACATCAGGTGCGGGAAATCGATGTTCCACGGGTGCGGGGGTACATACGGACACTTCGACAGGTAGCACATGTCGCAGAGGTAACAGTGATCTGCCACCTCCCAGAAAACCTTCTTGTCGACGCCATCGAGTTCGCCGGACGGTGAGGCGTCGATCGCGTCGAACAACAGCGGAAACGAGTTGCACAGGCTGAAACAGCGACGACAACCGTGGCAGAGGTCGTACACGCGCTCGAGCTCGTGGACCAGCTTGTCTTCGTCGAAATACCCGGGCTCGCGCCATTCGATGGGATGGCGTGTCGGCTTCGACAGGCTGCCCTCGCGCGCGCTGCTGCCTGTGCCCTTGCTGCTGGTTTCTTCGCTCATGGCGCGTCCCCTCGACGCAGATGTTGCCGGACCGGTTGTACGCTCAAGGCAAGAGGGCGGGCCAAAGCCCGCCCTCCCCGTAGGTCGCTTTCGTCCGGGGACGGGCCCGGGGGCCCGGTCAGAGGACGTCGAGCGCCTTCTGGAACCGATTGGCATGCGAGCGCTCGGCCTTCGCCAGCGTCTCGAACCAGTCGGCGATTTCGTCGAAACCCTCGTCGCGGGCGGCCTTCGCCATGCCCGGGTACATGTCGGTGTACTCGTGCGTCTCGCCGGCGATCGATGCCTTCAGGTTGTTCGAGGTCGAACCGATCGGCAGGCCCGTGGCCGGGTCGCCTACGGCCTCGAGATACTCGAGATGGCCATGTGCATGGCCCGTCTCGCCTTCCGCAGTCGAGCGGAACACCGCGGCCACGTCGTTGAAGCCTTCGATGTCGGCCTTCTGAGCGAAATAGAGGTAACGGCGGTTGGCCTGCGATTCGCCGGCAAAAGCGGCCTTCAGGTTCCCTTCTGTCTTGCTGCCCTTCAACGTCGCCATGTCTGTCTAGCCTCTGTGTCGGTTGTGTTCGATGGAGTGCGCGGGTGACGCCGACTGCTCCAGCGTCCCTCAGCGTCTAGTAGACCAAGTCCAAAGCCCAGTCAACGAGGGAATATTCGGACCTCGTGGAACGGTAGCCTCCCCGACCCGGTTTGGCGAGTCGCAGTCGCCGCAGGGGCCTGTCCGAGGGACAAGGATGGGGTGCGTTGACCCATGCGGACCCCTGTGCAAGGCTTCCTGCCCTCCGGAGGCCCCCGCCAGTGACCGAAACGCCCGCCAATCCCCCAGACTTCGAGCGCGCCCTGGGCGAACTCGAGGCAACCGTAGACAAGCTCGAACACGGCGACCTGTCGCTGGAGGACGCGCTCAAGCATTTTGAGCGCGGCGTCGCCCTCGCCCGTGACTGCCAGGCCTCCCTCAAGCAGGCAGAGCAGAAAGTCGAAATCCTGCTGCAGAAATCGGCCGCGGCGGCGCCCGAACCGTTCGAGCCCGACGACGCATGACCTTGCAGCCGGCGGGTTCCTCGCCGCGTGAACCGCTTGCCCAGGCGCTCGAGAGCTGGCGCCTGCGGGTCGAGCGCGAACTCGACGCGTGGCTCCCCGCCGCAACGGCAGTTCCAGGCCGGCTCCACGCAGCGCAGCGCTACAGCGTTCTCGGTCCCGGCAAGCGCATCCGCCCGGCCCTCGTCTACGCGACTGCGGCAACGCTGGGAATTCCGCTCGAACAGGTGGACGCGGCGGCCTGTGCCGTCGAGCTGATTCACTGCTATTCGCTCGTGCACGACGACCTGCCGGCAATGGACGACGACGACCTGCGTCGCGGGCGGCCGACCTGTCACAAGCAGTTCGACGAAGCGACAGCGATCCTGGCCGGCGACTCGCTGCAGGTGCTGGCGTTTCATCTGCTGGCGTCGCATCCGGGCCTGCCGTCGGATGCCAGGGTCCGCGTGCGCATCATCGATACGCTCGCCGTCGCGAGCGGCACCGCCGGCATGGCCGGTGGCCAGGCGCTGGACCTCGCCGCCGAAGGCGGCTCGCTCACCGTGGCCGATCTCGAGCGCTTGCACGCGCTCAAGACCGGAGCGCTCATCCGCGCGAGCGTGTTGATGGCCGCACATTGCAGGTCGGGACTGGGTGACGACCAGCTCGAGGCGCTGGGCATTTTTGGCGATCGCGTGGGCCTGGCCTTTCAGGTGCAGGACGACATCCTGGACGTCGAAGGCGATGTGCAGGTCATCGGCAAACCGCCTGGCAGCGACCAGGCCCGTGGCATGCCCACCTACCCTGCGACTATGGGTATGGAAGCCGCCCGGGCACGCGTGCGCCAGTTGCATGACGAGGCCAGCCGGCAGCTCGCTGCGCACGGCTGGCGAGACAGCCCGTTGGCCGACCTGTCCCACTGGCTGCTCACCCGGAACCGTTAAACGGACGGCCCCGCACTTCGGCAGTGTAAAATCACCGCAATGTCGCGCCCCGACCTGTACCCACTGCTTACGCGCATCGAGGCGCCGTCGGACCTCCGTAAGTTGACGGAAAGCAAGCTGGTCCCCCTGGCCGGCGAGTTGCGCGAATTCCTGATCCAGACCGTCAGCCAGATGGGCGGTCATTTTGCCGCCGGCCTGGGTACCGTCGAACTCACGGTCGCCCTGCATTACGTTTTCGACACGCCGCACGATCGCCTCGTCTGGGACGTCGGCCACCAGGCCTACCCGCACAAGGTGCTGACCGGTCGTCGCAAGCGACTGCAGACGATCAAGCACAAGGGCGGCCTCGCGCCGTTCCCGAGCCGCTTCGAAAGCGAATACGACACCTTTGGCGTCGGACACTCGAGCACGTCGATCAGCGCGGCCATCGGCATGGCGCTCGCTGCCAAGAGCAAGGGCGAAAAGCGCCGCGTGGTCGCCGTCATCGGTGACGGCGCGATCACCGCCGGGCAGGCCTTCGAGGCGCTGAACCACGCCGGCGCGCTCGACGCCAACGTGCTCGTGATCCTGAACGACAACGACATGTCGATCTCGGAGAACGTCGGCGCCCTGTCGAACTACTTTGCGCGCGTGCTCTCCGGCAAGACCTACGCCGCGCTGCGCGAAGGCGGCAAGAAAATCCTGCGCCGCATGCCCACGGTGTGGGAACTCGCGCGCCGCTCCGAAGAACACTTCAAGGGCATGGTGCTGCCCGGCACCTTGTTCGAGGAGATGGGATTCAACTACTTCGGCCCGATCGACGGCCACGACCTCGACATGCTGGTGAAGACACTCACCAACCTGCGCGATCTCGAAGGCCCGCAGTTCCTGCACGTCGTGACGCGCAAGGGCAAAGGCTACGCGCCCGCGGAAGCGGACCCGATCAAGTGGCATGGCCCGGGTCCGTTCGATCCGGAGGCCGGCACCATCTTCAAGGAAAAAACGACGGGCCCGGTGTACTCGCAGGTGTTCGGGCAGTGGCTGTGCGACATGGCCGAGCGCGATCCGCGCATCGTCGGCATCACGCCCGCCATGCGCGAAGGCTCGGGGCTGGTCGAATACTCGAAGCGCTTCCCCGATCGCTATTTCGACGTCGCCATCGCTGAGCAGCACGCCGTCACGCTCGCGGCCGGCATGGCCTGCGAAGGACTGCGGCCGGTGGTCGCCATTTATTCGACGTTCCTGCAGCGCGCCTACGACCAGTTGATTCACGACGTCGCGTTGCAGGAATTGCCGGTGGCCTTTGCGATCGACCGTGGCGGACTCGTGGGCGGTGACGGCGCCACGCACCAGGGGGCGTTCGACCTGTCATTCCTGCGCTGCATCCCGAACATGGTCGTGATGGCGCCGGCCGACGAAAACGAATGCCGGCAGATGCTCTACACCGCGGTCACGATCGACGGACCAGCCGCCGTGCGCTATCCGCGCGGGCCCGGCCCGGGCGCTCCGCTCGTCACCGAAATGAGCGCGTTACCGGTCGGCCGCGCCGAGATTCGCCGTGAAGGTCGCTCGGGCCTGCTGTTGCTCGCGTTCGGCACGATGGTGGCGCCGTGCGTCGCGCTGGCGGAAGAACTGGACGCCACTCTCGTCAACATGCGCTTCGTCAAGCCGCTCGACGAGGACACGGTCTGCCGGCTCGCGGCGACGCATTCCTGCATCGTCACGCTGGAGGAGAACGTGGTCGCCGGCGGTGCAGGCAGTGCGGTCGGCGAGTGCCTGGCCGCCCATGGCGTCGAGGCGCAGGTTCACCACATCGGCATCCCGGACCGCTTCATCGAGCATGGCTCGCGCGAGGACTGCCTCGTGCTGGCTGGAATCGACGCGCTGGGGCTCGAGAACCAGGTCCAGCGGATCTGGGCGGCCCACCGCCCCACCCGCCCGGCCGTCGCCAGCCGGGCCTCCTGAAGCCTGCGAAACGACGCCCGCTCCGCGGCAAGCCCGGACAGAGTCTCGTATACTTCCCGCACCTGGCGGGAATCCACGCTCCGCCCCTATCCGAATGGACGACAGCACCTCCCGCCCGGACCAAAGCATGAGCCGCCCGTCTAAAACGCTTGGCAAAACGCTCGGCAGCGCCAGCGTGACGCCCATCGAGGACGTCCAGGGACGGGCCGACTCGCGCCAGATCCCGATCAACAAGGTCGGCATCAAGGACGTGTATCACCCGGTCCGCGTGCGCGACCGGTCGGGCGGCGACCAG
>Ga0079037_100000849_pt1 | contig 14995 bp, 6 predicted proteins | sample Mud3Dept4metaG_FD_71479 | JGI IMG/M metagenome (GOLD analysis project Ga0079037, IMG submission 71479) | Freshwater wetland microbial communities from Ohio, USA, analyzing the effect of biotic and abiotic controls - Mud 3 Core 4 Depth 4 metaG | ecosystem: Environmental > Aquatic > Freshwater >... | reverse complement strand
ACGTCCACTCCACGCTCAACAGCTATCTCAATCGGCTGGTGTGGCTGCTGACCGGCCACTATGCCCGTCGGGGCACCAACAACGGCGTCGTGCCGCTCGTCAGCCTGTCTCAGTCCGGCCGTGACCGCCGGCAGGCGGCCAGCGCCAATGCGCCCCAGCCTCTGGCGGCGACCCGCACGAGTCCCGTCACGGGCTCGAAGGTGATCATGGGGCTGATCCCGTGCAACGTCATCCCCGAGGAGATTCTCACCGACCACCCGAAGCGGTTCCGGGCGATGTTCATCGAGAGCGCGAACCCGGTGCATTCGTTGGCGGACAGCCAGCGGATGCGCGAGGCCGTCCGCGCGTTGGATCTGAGCGTGGTGGTCGATGTCGCGATGACCGAGACCGCCAGGCAGGCAGACTACGTGCTGCCCGCGTCGAGCCAGTTCGAGAAGGCCGAAGCGACGTTCTTCAATCTGGACGTCCCCAGGAACGGCTTCCATTTGAGGCAACCCCTGTTCGAGCCGCGGCCCGGAACGTTGACCGAGGCCGAGATCCACGCGCGGCTCGTCGAAGCCCTGGGGGCCGTCGGCCAGCCCCAGTACGGATTCTTGCGGAGGGCCGCGCGATGGGGCCGGATCCCCTACACCCTCGCCTTCGCCTGGAAATCCGCGCGTGACACGCGGGTCGCCCGCTTTGCGCCCGTCGTCCTCTATCGCACGTTGGGGCCGGTGCTGGGCGAGAGCATGGCGCCGGCGGCATCGCTGTGGGGACTCTGCCACCTGTACGTCCGCCGGCACCCCCGGGCCGCCGCCCGGGCGGGATTCGGCGGCATGGCGATCAAGGCGGCCAACCGCCTCTTCGACACCATTCTCGGCAGTCCGTCAGGGACGGTGTTCGCCGTCAGCGAGTACGGCGACAGTTGGCGGGCCGTTCGTCACCCGGGCCACCGGATCAACCTGCTCCTGCCCGAGCTCGTGCCTGAGCTCGACGGGCTGGCAGCGGGTAGGCTCCCGAACGACCCTGACTATCCGTTCGTGCTCTCGGCCGGGGAGCGGAGGACCGAGACCTCCAACACGCTGATCCGGGATGCCAGCTGGCACAGGAAGGGCGCATTCGGCACGCTGAGGATGTGCCCGCGGGATGCGGCCGCGCTCGGGTGCGCCGCCGGAGACTGGGTCAGGGTCCACACGCGGCGAGGCAGTGTCGACGCCCAGGTCGAGATGTCCGCCGCCATGCAGCCTGGACACGTCTCCCTGCCCAACGGGCTCGGGCTGGACTACTGCGGATCGGATGGGGTCGTTCTACGACGAGGCGTCGCGCTGAACGAGTTGACGAATGTCTCGGACCGCGATCCGATCGCCGGCACGCCGTGGCACAAGCGGGTGCTTGCGCGTCTCGAGCGGGTCGAGGCCCCGCGTCGGCCATCACCGTCTCGCTCTGCCTGACGTCCCGCTCGATCTGCTCCTGCGCCGCCGTCGCCTGCGCGGCCTCGACGCTCGCCCCGGTGTCACGGCCGCCCTGCCCGGCCCGGTCATGCATTGCCCGCGGTGGCGTGAGCGGCGCGCGGATGTCGCCCCGACGTGTTTCTGGGCTCACCTCGCACGCTCGATGTGTGCAAGGCAGCACAGACACACTCGCCAGGCCCTGCCATGATCACCCTGAGTCAATCCAGGAGTTCTCCATGACCAGCGTGCGTATTCTCACCATTGCGTCGGTCGCCGTCGTTGTTGGCGCCCATCCCCTCGTCGCGCAGGAGCTGTCCCGATACCGCGCCTATGCGCTCGAGAGCAGCGTCGCCTCGGTCGTCACGACCAGCGGCGCCCGCGAATCCGACGTCAGCACGACTCACCAACGGCCGGCGAAGATCCAGGTCATCAAGTGGCGCACGCCGTACCTCCCGTCTGGAGGCGGCCTGGCGGATCCCGTGCGTGATGTGCAATTCGGCTTCTGCGACGACCAGCTCTACCAGATTGTCGTCACCTACGATCAGAGCCGGACGGAGGGCTTGACGAACGACGACGTCACCGAATCGCTGTCTGCAACCTACGGCCTGCCCCTGCTGCTCACGACGCGGCCCTCCCCTGGCGTCGTGCCGGCCAACGCGCTGATCGACACAACGGTCGTGGCGCGGTGGGAGGATGAGGCCACGATGGTGATCCTGATTCGGGGCACCAACGTGCCGCAGTACCAGCTCGTGCTGACCTCGAAGACGCTGAGTGCGCGCGCCCGTGCCGCCGTCAAGGAGGCGATCCAGCTGGATCGGCAGGAAGCGCCGCAGCGGGAACTGGACCGGCAGGAGAAACAGGTTGCCGACGCCGGCGTCGCGAGCCAGAGAGCCCGCGTCGTCAACAAGCCCGCGTTCCGCCCGTGAGCGCACGCGCGTGGCGTGCCCTCGTTGCTCTCTGTGAGGTGTCGGCTGGAGATCGCGCAGCGGCTGAGGCGCACCCTCCGCCACGCGTCCCTCGCGGTGATTGTGTGTGCGCAAGTGAACGGACACGGGCCTGGCAGACGCCTCGCCTGCTGTCAATGGAGGCATCCATCGTGTGGCTCGCGGCGATCGCCCTGGCGCTCAGCGTGCTAGGCATTCGGAGGTTCTTTCCTCGGCAGGGGCGCCCTGCGCACCAGGCCGACCTCGGGTGGATGAGCCAGCAATGGCTCGCGGAGCACCGGGCCGGCAGCCGCTGAGGGGGAACTCGAGCCATTTGGCCCTGATCCGTCAGAACGCTGCCGGTTCCTGGTGCCTGGTTCTTCGTGCGTGGTCCGTTCCTGGTGCCTCGTTGTTGGTGCCGAGATCCGAAGGCGGCGCTCTCATTCCAGGCCACCGGCGGTGACGCGACGGGTGGTCCGCGTGCGCGACGCACGAACCGAGAACCACGCACGAAGAACGGCCCAAGAACCGACGCGATGCTGTCGGATTGCGTTAGCCATAGGACCTCCTCGTTGCGTCCCACAAGGCTGTCGTTTGACCGGAACCGCCCCGCTCCGGTCGCGGCGTTCGATCCACACGCGCGCTCGGGTCGGCTGTCCGGGGAGTGAATTGCGCGAAACCCTGTGAAGCGCTAGATTGCACGCGGTCGCGATGCGCACCAGGGAGTTCATGATGGATTATCAGCGCTGGTCGTCGGTCGCCGTCGAGTGGGGCACGAGAATCGGCTTGCAGCTCGTCATGGCACTGGCCATCTTCCTGGTGGGCCGTTGGCTCATCGGGCTGGTCGTGCGCGCGGTCTCGGCCGCGCTCAGGCGCCAGGAGGTGGACGCCACGGTCCTGCGGTACGTCGGGAACTTCATCTCCGTCGCGCTCAACGTGCTGCTCGTCGTCGGGATCCTCGGGTACTTCGGCCTCGAGACGACGTCCTTCGCCGCCTTGATCGCCGGCGTGGGCCTCGCGATCGGCGCCGCGTGGGGCGGCCTGTTGGCGAACTTCGCGGCCGGGGGCTTTCTCATCGTGCTGCGGCCGTTCAAGGTGGGCGATTACGTGTCGGTGGGGGGCGTCGAGGGCACCGTCGAGGCCATCGGCCTCTTCGGCACGACGCTGCACACGCCCGACAACGTGAACACGATCGTCGGCAACAACAGGATCTTCGGCGACACCATCAGGAACTTCTCGGTCAACCCGCACCGTCGCGTCGATCGCCTGGCGCAGTTGGCACACGGAGTGGACGTGGGCGACGCGATCTCGCGGCTGAAGGGCGCGGTGGCCGCGATCCCGAACGTGATGACGGACCCCGCACCGACGGTCGAGATCATCGACTTCTCGCCGATGGGACCGGTCCTGGCGGTACGGCCGCATTGCCACACCGACCACTACTGGCAGGTCTACTTCGACACGAACCGGGCAATCGTCAGCACCTTTGGCGCCGCGGGCTATCCGGTACCCGAGCAGCGCGTCCGCGTCGCGGCGCCGGCAGCCGACAGGACCGGAGTGGCGGGCGTCAACTGACTGCCTCGTCGCCAATCCGATAGCGCACGGGCGCGACGTGGCCTGGCCGCCACAGATACGCCTGGTCACTCTCCGAGCACGACCCGCACCTGGTGGGTGCCGCCGTCATCGACGAGAGGGATGGCGTCCGCGTCGACGGACACCCCGTCCAGTTCCGCCTCGCCAACCCCTCGACAGCGGCGCGCCGGGTTGGACACGGCAATCTCGTAGCGCGTTCGGCCGATCCGCCAGACGATCGTGTAGTCGGGCCACGACGACGGAATGCACGGGTCGATCGCGAAGGTCGATCCGCCGCGTCTGAGGCCGAGGATGCTCTCGACGCCGGCGCGGTACATCCAGGCCGCCGAGCCCGTGTACCAGGTCCAGCCCGCGCGCCCGGCGTGCGCGTGATGGGCGCAGACGTCCCCGGCCATGACATACGGTTCGGCCTTGTAGCGCTCGACGTCGGCGGCGGTGCGCGTGTGGTTGATCGGGTTGAGCAGGTGGAACAGTTCCACCGCATCGTCACCGCTGCCCAGCCGCGCCATGGCCATCACCAGCCACGCGGCGGCGTGCGAGTACTGACCGCCGTTCTCCCGGATGCCGGGCGGATACGCCTTGATGTACCCGGGATCCTGCGCCGACTGGTCGAACGGGGGTGTCAGCAACAGCACGAGCCGGGGCCCCCGCCGCAGCAGGTACGTCCGGACGGCGTCCATGGCGCGCTCGGCGAACCGCACCGGCACGGCGCCCGAGAGCACGGCCCACGACTGCGCGATCGAGTCGATCCAGCACTCGGCGTTCTGGGCCGAGCCCAGCGGCGTGCCGTCGTCGTAGTAGCCGCGCAGGTACCACTCGCCGTCCCACGTCAGCTCCAGCATGGATGCGAGTCGGCTGGCCTCGCTGCGGTACCGCTCGTCCCGGGCCTGGTCCCCCCGGCTCGCGCACAGCGGCGCGAACTCGGTCAGCACGACGTGAAGGAAGAAGCCCAGCCACGTACTCTCGCCCCGGCCTTCCCGCCCGACGCGGTTCATCCCGTCGTTCCAGTCGCCGCTGCCCATGAGGGGGAGACCGTGCGTGCCGACCGTCAGCCCCCTGTCGATGGCGCGCACGCAATGCTCGAACAGCGACCAGCGCCCGGCAGAGACCCGCGGCTGCAGGTAGGCCTCCGTCACCTCCGGCGCGAGCACCGGTGCTTCCAGGAACGGCACGCCTTCGTCGAGCACCGCCACGTCTCCGGTGGCTTTGACGTAGTGCACCACCGCGTGCGGAAGCCACAACAGGTCGTCCGAGCACCGCGTGCGCGTGCCGCGACCCCCCGGCTCGTGCCACCAGTGCTGGACGTCACCTTCGAGGAACTGCCGGCGCGCGGCCCGCAGGAGGTGCTCCCGCTGGAGGTCCGGTCTGGTCAACGAGAGAGCCATGACGTCCTGGAGTTGATCGCGGAAGCCGAATGCGCCGCCCGGCTGGTGATAGCCCGTCCGGGCCCAGAGCCGACAGCTCACGTCCTGGTACAGGAGCCACCGGTTCATCAGCAGGTCGAAGGAGTCGTCGGGCGTGCGCACCTCGACGGCGCCCAGGATCTCGTCCCACGACCGGCACACGGCCTCCCGTGCGGCCTCTGCCCCGGCGAGGTTCCCATGCCGGCCCACCAGGTCGCGGACGTGCTCCACATCCCGCCCCTGGCCGAGCAGGAACACGAGCTGACGGGTCTCTCCCGGGGCGAGCGCGACCTCGACGTGCAGCGCCGCACACGGGTCCAGCCCCGCCCCCACGCGACCGGACAGCGCCTCCCGGCGCAGCGCTGCCGGCTGCGCGAGCGAGCCGCTGCGCCCCAGGAAGGACAGGCGATCTCCTGTCACCGACGTGGGGTGCTCGCCGGCGTACGCGAACGCCACCCGTTCCGCGTACGGCTGGTTGTAGGCGTTCCTGGCCAGCAGCGCCCCGGTCGGCGCGTCGACCCCAGTGACCACGTGCAGGCGCTGGTCGGCCCGGGGCGGGCCGAGCACCCACTCGTTGTAGGCGAACACGCTCAGGCGACGATGCGACGCGCCCTCGTTGGTGAGGGCGAGCAGGGAGAACTTCACCGGATCGGTCCCGTCCACGAAGACGTCGAGGCGCTGGCGGATCCCGTGCGCCACCCGGTCGAAGCGCGAGAGGCCGGCGGCGTGCCGGATGACGAACCGGCCGTCGGCACTCGTGCGCGCCATCGGGCCCGGCGTCGGCGCCCACGCCACCCCGGTGTCGTCGTCGCGTAGCAACACGGCCTCGGCCGTCGGATCGGTCACCGGGTCGTTGGCAAACGGCGTCAGCCGATTCTCGCGGCTGTTCTCCGACCACGTGTAGGCGGCCCCTGAGGCGGTGACGACCGTCCCGAACGAAGGGTTCGCGATCACGTTGGCCCAGGGCAGCGGCGTCTCCTGCTGCCCCTCGAGGACGACGACGTACTCCTTGCCGTCGTCGGTGAACCCGCCAATTCCGTTGTAGAGGACGAGCGGAGGCACCGCGTCGTCGGGCTCCGGGGACGCCGGAGGGGTCCAGGGCCGCGTGGGCACGAGGTCGCCGGCCTCCGGCCCCGGCCAGGCCGGGTACGGCCGATCGAGCTGGTTGGCCAGTTCGCCGCGGTCGCCGCTGAGGACCGCCCGCGCCGCCGTCGTCAGGAGGATGCGCTCGCGTTCAGGCATGCGGTCGCCGCGCAGCAAGTACACCCCGCCGGGCCGGTGCTTCCAGGCCCTCCACGGACCGGAGTCGAGCAGCGCCGTGACCTGGGCGTGCATCTCGTCGAAGTAGCCGACCGGGTGCTCGTTCAGGATCACGACGTCCGCGCTGAGTCCCTTCAGCCGCCAGTACTCCTGCGCCTGGAGGACCTGGCGCACGAGCGGGACGTCGTTCTCCTCGACGACGCGCACCAGGAGGATCGGGAGGTCGCCGGAGATGGAATGCGGCCAGAGGCCCTCCTGGCCCAGCTCGTTGTGCGCCAGCAGCGCGGCGCTCGCGCGGAGCGATCGGTCGCCGTAGAGGACCCGCGAGGCCAGGCGTTCGAAGAGCGACGCCTCCTCGCTCGAGATGCCCAGGTGCCGCAGGCCGCTCTGCGCGTGCGCGTAGGCGAGGGCGAAGGTCCGTGCAGTGGCGCTCGGCTCGCGATACTTGTGGGCCAGGGCCACCGCGGCTTCGCGGCTCGACGTCATCCCGGTCGCGAACGACAGCCTCACGAACCCGCCAGGCGCGAGACGAATGCGCTGCCGGAGACTCACGAGCGGGTCGAGCACCGCGCCCGTGGTGCCCGACAGGGATCGTCCGTCGAGCGCCTGGGGGTTCTCCGGCCCGCGCCCGCGGCCCAGGAACCGCGCCCGGTCGGTCTCCCACTCCAGCGGTCCCTGTGGCCGGCCCTCGAGACTCAGGACGTGCACGGCCCACGTCTGCGCCTCTTCGGGGGCGCGGGGCCGGCGCCGGCAGAGGATCGCCGTGCTCTCGGGCAGGTACTCCGTCTCGACGAAGAGCTTGCCGAAGGCGGGGTGCGCGAGATCGTCGGCCGGCGGGGCGAGGACGATCTCGGCGTAGCTCGTGACGTCGATCTCCCGGACGCGATCGCTGTGGTTCGTCACCGCCAGCCGCCGCACCTCCACGTCGTCGTCGGTGGAGACCGCGATGTCGAGCTGCGTGCCGATCTCGTCGTCGCGGCGGCGGAACGTGGCTTTCTCCGCCAAGAAGGTCACGACGTAGTCGTCCGGCTCCACGCCGATCGGATGGAACGTGGCGGACCACACCAGGCCGCTCCGCACGTCCCGCAGGTAGATGAACTGGCTGCCGGGATCGCGGGTGGGGTCGTCCCGGTACCGCGTCACCGCGCGACCGCGGCACAGGCTCGCGCCGCCGCCGCTGTTGGTCACGACGGCAACGTAGTTACCGTTCGAGAGGAACTGCGCGTGGGGAAAGCGCGTCTGCGCCGAGCGGAAGCGTCGAGCGGCCGTCGCCGTGACCGGCGCGGCCACTCGGGTCTCTTCGGCCGGCCTGGGCTGCGCGATCGGCACCTGGCGCGGCACCCGCTCCTGCAGCAACAGCTCGGTGGCCTGCACCCGGGGGTCGGCGTGGAACCGCTTCACCATCCGATCCCCGAGCAGGGCATTCGACAGGGCCACGAGCGACATGCCTTGGTGGTGCGCCAGGTAGGCTCGCACGACCACCCCGCGAGTCTGGTCCGCCGGCTTCGCCGGGCTCGCGGGTTCGTCGAGCCTCCGGTGCGTGTAGTCGATGGACTCGTAGTAGCCGTACGCCCCGTCGAGCCCTGCGGCGGCGAGGCGGCGGAGGTTCTCGGCGGCGCGCGCCGGTTCGAGCATGCTCGCGAGGGCCGTGGCGTACGGGGCCACGACCAGCTCGTCGCCGAGGCCGCGCTTCAAGCCGAGGCCGGGGACGCCAAAGGCCTTGTACTGGTAGTTGTCGTGGAGATCGACCAGGTTGTACGCGGACTCCGACATGCCCCAGGGGACGCCACGCTCGCTGGCGTACTTGACCTGCCGGCGCACCACCATGCGGCACGTCAGATCGAGCAGCGTGTCCGGGTAGCTCTTCATGATCAGGAGCGGCATCAGGTACTCGAAGAGCGTCGCGCTCCATGAGAGGAGGGTGGGCATCCCCTCGACGCTCGTGACGAGACGCCCCAGGTGGAACCAGTGCGTCTCGGGAAGATCGCCCTTCGCGATCGCGACGAAGCTGGCGAGCCGCGCCTCGGAGGCCAGCAGGTCGTAGTACGACAGGTCCAAGCGACCGGGTCCCTCGGCGTCTGCGAGGCGGTAGCCGATGGACAGGATGCGCCGCTGCTCGTCGTAGAGGAACCGGAAGTTCATCCCGTCGGCGAAGGCGATCGCGCGGCGGGCCAGGCTCTCGGCGCGCCCGGTGAGAGCGAGGTCCGACTCGGGGTGCCGACCAATCTCACGCAGCCCCTCGGCGAGCGTCAGGAGCGCGCCGGCGAGATTCCCACTGTCGACCGTCGAGACGTACCGGGGCGGAAGCGGCGCCAGGTTGACCGTGTCGTACCAGTTGAGCAGGTGGCCTTCGAAGCGCTCGAGGCTCTCCATGCTGGTGAGCGTGGCGTCGGTCCTGACGAGGAGATCCTCTGCCTCGATGAACCCGAGGTCGTGAGCAGCCAGCGTGGCGAGCAGCCCCATGCCGATGTTGGTGGGCGAGGTCCGGTGGGCCACCCTGGGTGCGGGTGTCTCCTGGAAATTGTCCGCCGGCAGGTGGTTGTCGTCGGGCCCCATGAACGTCTCGAAGTACCGCCAGGTCTTGTGCGCGACGTCCTGGAGGAGCGGCCTGTCCTCGGGGCTCACGGTGCGGCGCCGCGGCAACACGGGCCGGCTCAGCGCGTGGGCGACCAACGGCGCACCCGCCCACAGGGCCAGCACCGGAGCGGCCACGACGAGCGCGCCCGGCCGCGCCAGGGCCACCATGAGGAACCCGAGCCCGGCCATCGCCGGGCTCGCGGCCATCTCCACCAGGAAGACCCTCGCGCCGGCCCGCCTCGCCGCGCTGGCGCTCCGCGCCGTGCTGGCCGCGGCCGTTTCCCACTGCAGCAGTCGGCGGCGCGTGACCGCCAGGCGGACGAGCGTGACCAGGATGGCGTGCGCCATCGCATACGCCTCGTGGGCGAGGAAGGTGAGTTGCAGCGCAGCCCGGGCCAGCCCGGTTCCGGCGTCCTCCAGCGCCTGCCGCAGGAACACACGCCACGGCTGCCTGGCTGTGGGGCCGCCGAGAACCTCGAGGGCCAGCGGGAAGATCGAGAAGGCCAGGCTGGCCAGGACGGCCGCCGTCCAGACCGCCGGGTGTCCGGGCAGGACCGTCCACCCCGCCACCAGCAGGGCCACCGTCGCGGGCGGCAGCAGGCTGCGCCGCAGGTTGTCGAAGATCTTCCACCGCGAGATCAGCGGCAGGCGGTTGCGCCGGAGGCCCGCGCGAGTGGGGACGACGGGCAGCAGCCAGAAGAGGATCTGCCAGTCGCCGCGCACCCAGCGGTGCTGCCGGCGAGCGTGCGCGAGCACGCTGGCGGGATAGTCGTCCACCACCTCCACGTCGGAGACGAGCGCGGTCCGGGCGTGCACGCCTTCGAAGAGATCGTGGGACAGCAGCGCGTTCTCCGGCACGCGGCCGTCGAGCGCCGCCATGAAGGCGTCGACGTCGTAGAGCCCCTTGCCGGTGAAGATGCCTTCCCCGAAGAGGTCCTGGTAGGTGTCGGACACCGCGGTGGTGTACGGGTCGACGCCGGTGTGACCCGCGTAGAGGCGGGCGAACCGCGACCCCGCGGCGCTGGCCATCGTCACGGAGACCCGCGGCTGCAGGATCCCGTACCCCTCGGTCACGCGGCCGGCCGCGGCGTCGTAGCGGGGCCGGTTCAGGGGATGGGCGATGATGCCGACGAGCTTCCGCGCCGCGTCTCGCGGCAGGCGCGTGTCGGAGTCGAGGGTGATGCAGTAGCGCACGCTCGGCAGGATGGACGTGTCGCCCACCTGCACGTGGAAGGATGTGTCGGTCGAGCCGCGCAGCAGGTGGTTGAACTCCTCGAGCTTTCCCCGCTTGCGCTCCCATCCCATCCACGTCTCTTCCCGCGCGTTCCACTGGCGGACGCGGTGAAAGAGATAGAAGCGGTCTGCGCGTCCCTCGCCGTACCGGGCATTCAGCGACTCGATGCCGGCCCGGGCCGCCGACAGCAGGGCCTCGTCCCCCGGCATCTCGCGCGTGAGGGCGTCGGTGAAGTCGCTGAGGATCGCGAAGTGCACGTGCGCATCGAGGTTGCCGAGCGCCACGACCTCGAGATGCTCGATCAGTTCCTGGACCTGGAGGACGCTCGTGAGGAGCGTGGGCACGACCACCATCGTGCGTGCGTGCTCGGGGATGCCGGCCTCGAGGTCGAGACGCGGGAGGCGCCGCGGCGGCACGCGCCAGGCGGTCAGCCGCTGGACGACCGCGATGGCCACCTCGCTGGCGGGCAACAGCAGGAGCAGCGCCACCCAGGCCTGTCCAGCGGGCGTCGCCTCCACCGACCGCGCGTAGGCCAACCCGATGGCGACCAGCAGGGCGGTCACGACGGCGATGGAGCCGAGATAGGCGGCGGTTGCGTGCGCGAAGGCGAAACGTCTGACTCGCTGCCGGAGGGGGGGCCGATAGGCCACGTCGGCCTCGAGGTCGCGGCGACCCTTCCCGATGAGGTGATATCCGACGTGAGCGGCGCGGTCGGTGCCCGACCCGGCGTCGGCAGCCTGCCGTGCGCTCTCCACCGCGCGCAGGCCGACGCGCACCTGGGCCTCGCCCGTGGGATCGGCCAGCTCCTCGACCGCCTGGCGGTAGCGGTCGCGACTGGCGAAGTCCATGCTGGCGTACACACGGGCGGGGTCGTGCTGCAGGACGCGCTCGACGAGGCTGACCGACTCGAAGTAGTGGCTCCAGTCGAGCGTCGCGCAGAGGCGGAGGCTGGTGATGACGTTGGCCACCGAGACCTGCGCCGCGGCCTGTCGCTGGTGTTCGCTCCGAATGGCGTCCTCGGCGGTGATCTGCTGGGCGGCGAGATGCTCCTCGACCATCGCCTGCACGCCCGACAGGCGGGGGCCGTACTCGCGCTCGCGTTCCAGCAGGCGGACGAGGTACGCGGCGGAGCAGCCCGTGGCCACCGCCGGGCCGGCGGCCTCGCCGACCGCGTCGATCCGCGCCACATGGGCGTCTGCGGCCCGCCGCGCCTCGCGGGCCTCGAGCGTCTCGCAGGCGAGCCGGCGCAGGTTCTCGATGAGCGCGAGCCGCAGCATGCTGGGCCAGGCCCACAGCTCTCCGATCGTCAGCGGGGCGACGGTCTGGTAGCTGGTCAGGAAGCGAACGAGCTGGTGGCGGTCCAGGCGGCTGTCACTGTGGCGAATCAGCTCGACGGCCAGCGCATAGACACGTGCATGGCCTGCGAGTTCCCGCAGCGCGAGCTTGGGGAGCTCGCGGTAGTAGCCGCGCGGGAGATTGCGGTGGACGTCGAGGATCTCCGACGTCACCAGGTGGAAGTTGTCGAGGAGCCACTCCCCCGCCGGTGTCACGAACTCGCCGCGGTGGACATCGTCGGCAAGGATGCGATAGGCCCGGCTCAGGACGCGCGCGTTGTCCCGGAACCGCGGAAACACGCTGCGCGACCGACGCCGGGGGTTCGGGTCGACCGTGAAGCGGCCGGCGAGGGCCTTCGCGCGTTCCTCGAGCCGCTCGATGCTCAGGAGCTCGTCGCGCAGCGGCTTGTCGGCGCTCGGCTCGGGCCGTCGTCCCAGCAGACCGACCATGACGTTGAACACACTCCTCGCCTCGGGCGCGCCGCCGACCGTGCCGCAGCGACAGCGTGCGCCAGGCTGGCGGCACGCCGCTGGAACAAGGGTACGAGCCGCGGGCACCAACGGCTGTCCATTTCTGCACATCGCACGGCATCGACCCCATCAAGAACCGTTGCCGGCGTCGCGCGCCGACGTCGCGCTGCGGCAGGGCCGGGTCAATCCGCCAGCGTGTGTTCACTTCGAGACATCGTGGGTCACCGCCGTCGTGTGATCCTCCGTGGGCAGTCTCCGAGCGGGCAGTGGATCTCGGCGCGGGCACGACAGCCGCTCTGAGGGGTCCCGTGTCTCTCGGCGCTTTGGTACACGGTAACCGATCTCGCGCTCGCTGTTCCATGCGCGCCGCCCTCGGAAGACAGGCAGCCATGAATGCTCGACCAGGTTTTCAGAGGGCGCCACGAGTGCTGGTCGTTGACGACGCGACGGAAGTTCGCCAGGTGTTCGCGGAGTTCCTCAGCCGAGCGGGTATGCACGTCACGCAAGCCGACGGGGCGCGCGCCGCGATCGTCGCAGCACGAGGCGCACGGCCGGATCTGGTCGTCACCGACATCGTGATGCCGGAGATGGACGGCCTCGAGTTGTGCCGGCAGATTCGGGCCCATCCGGCCACCAGCCACGTGCCGATCGTCATCGTGAGCGGCGATCTGTCGGAGGAAGGCGCGGCGGCCTGGGAGGCTGGGTGCGACGCGGTGCTGGCGAAGCCGTGCTCCCGCGTTCTGCTGGTCGCCACGGTCCGGCGGCTGTTGGGAACCGGGGTCCTGGATACTCCGGAACGCCGCCCAGGTCGTGTGCGCTGATGACACCCACGAGACGTCCGCCCCCGCTCGTCCTGGTCGTCCATCGGTCCGGCGGGCTCGAGAAGTACGCCGCGTACCTGGCGGGCAGCGGGTTCCGTGTGGCCGAGGCCCGCGACGGTGCGCACGGTGTGGAACAGGCGCTCTTGCTGCGGCCCGACCTGATCGTGCTGGACTTCGAGCTGGACGGCGAGGTGGTCGGACTGCTCCGGGGGGATCCCACCACGCAGAGGATTCCGATCATCGCGCTGGCGGAGATGGAGAAACTCCGAGACCGCGCACCCGAGGCTGACTGACGTGCCGGGCAGCCGCCGCTGAGTCCTGGCCGGCACGGTGCCGTCTCGACCGGACTCACCGCGCCTCCAGCGCGGTCTTGATGCTGGCGAGTGCCAGCTCCTGCGCGGCGCGAGTCCGGCTCACGACGATCCTCCTCACGAGCGAGCCTTTCAGGCCCGTGAGGCCGTCCTGTCTCGATGCTTTCAGGCTGATCAGGTAGAAGCCCTGGCTGCCGGCGCGATCAGTGCCGGTCACGCACGCAGCAAGGTCCAGCGCGACCTGGAAATAGTGGCTGGCGTAGAGCTGCTTGACGGCCACGACCCGTGCCGCTCCTCCCCCATCGCTGGACCGGTACGCAATCGCGTGATTGACGCGGAGTGTCGGCTTGAGGCCGAAGTCGACCTTCTCCCAATAGAACATCGACTCGAGGTTCGCCAGCGTGGTGTCGGGGTAGTCGAGCAGATAGCGGTTCAACTCCGGCAGCGAGACCGGTAGCGCGTCGGATCGACTCAGCAACGAGGCGAACAGATCAGCCACCTGGACGGGACGAACCTTGTCGCGGTACGTCCCAAGGGCGTCGTTGCCGTCGAGCTGATAGCGTTGCACGAGTGCCAGCGCCATCTTCTGCGCCGCGACGTTCACCTGCGCGCCCGCGTCGGCGGCCGACCAGTCCACGGCGTCGTGCAGCTCCCGCATCGCGTTAGCCGGTAACTGCACGGAGCATCGGCCGGCGCGGCAGCGCTTCAGGCTCCTGATGTCATCGGGTTCCAGGCTGAAGCCCTCCAAATCCGACGGCGCGGGCGGATCGCTGAACCGCCCGACGGCCAGGTAGCCCGGCAGCGTCCGCAGGCGACTCATGTCGAAGGCGAGCCTGACGTAGGCCTCAGGGGACGCGCCGACGTACACGGCACCGAAGAGGAGTATCTCCGCGGGTGTCCGGGATGGAAGCACCTTCACGACCGCGGTGCCGCGATCGATTGCGGCAATCTCGTCGTGACTCAGCCCGATCTGCGTCGCGAAGAATGCGCGAGGCTCGCGCGTCGTCTGGCCACCGCTGAGGACGACCGCAGAGGAGGCCACCGCGACCACCATGGCGGCTCTGACCATGCGTGCTCCCGAGGAACGCGGAGGCATCGAGCACGACTATACCGCGTCTGACGCGCTCGACCGTTGCGACGACGCTCAGTCCTGAAGCACCACGCTGAGCAGCGAGTCGTTGATCGTGAGACTCCGGCGGCCGCGGTCGATGAACCCCAGCCTCTCGAACTTGTTCATCAGGACGTTGACGCGCGATCGGGTTGTGCCGACCGTTTCCGCGAGCGTCTCCTGCGAGATGCTCGCCAGCACCCGCTGGGGATGGTCCTGGGTGCCGTACCGGGCGAGCAGCAACAGCGCCTGCGCGAGCCGCTTCTCGGTCGAGCTGAACAGCTGGTCGACGAGATCCCCTTCCATGCGGACGTACCTGGTCAGCATGTGGGAGATGAAGCGGTCGGAGAGCCCGTGCTGCTCGTGCAGCACGCGGAGCATCTCGGCCTTCTCGATGACCTGAATGGCGCTCCGTGCGATCGCGGTCGCGCTCGCCGTCCGACGAGGTTGACCCGCCAGGCAGCCTTCACCGAAGAAGTCGCCCGGCCCGAGCATCGCGACCACGGCGTCCTTACCGACCTTCGAGCGCACCG